>Ga0136634_10000829_pt1 | contig 12425 bp, 11 predicted proteins | sample AntDrymUQ8332106_2_FD_104654 | JGI IMG/M metagenome (GOLD analysis project Ga0136634, IMG submission 104654) | Polar desert sand microbial communities from Dry Valleys, Antarctica - metaG UQ833 (21.06) | ecosystem: Environmental > Terrestrial > Soil > Desert | place: Antarctica: Dry Valley... | reverse complement strand
TGGTGAATTCGGCCCCGTAAGACAGACTTGAATTTGCATTAATGTATGTGTTTACTATTGCATCCCTGCCGGTAAAAGGATTGATACCCTTGTCAAGATAGCGCGTTATGAGGTCTGTGGTTTTCTTGTAATATACAGAGCTAAAAAAAGAATTTTTACCACTAAATGTTTTTGAATAAGACATTTCCAGTGAATTGGTGAATTCCGGAACAAGATCAGGATTTCCTTGCGTGATGTTCAATTCGTCCGTATAATCAGCAAACGGTATCAGCTGAAAAAAGTTGGGACGATTGATCCGGCGGGTGAAACTGACCTGCAGTTCCTGGCTATTGCCCAGCTTCTGACTTAAAAATATGGATGGGAATAAACTCACTGGATAGTTGTTACTGAACTTTTGACCAATGTTTGCCAGTTCACCTGTATAATTTGAACTTTCTGCGCGTAATCCTATTTTATATCCGAAATTTTTAATGCTGCTGGTAATACTTGCATAAGCCGCATATACATTGTCCTCGTTTTTATAATTGCTGGATGGGTTTGCAACGAGAATATACGATCCGGAAGAATCAGCAATATAATTGTTGCTTGTTTTCCCGGCTGCGGAAAGCTCCCCGTACACCTGCCTCCAACTTTATTTTCGGGGTGATGGGTTTTATATAATCGGATTGTAGAATGAAGTTCATGTCATTTCCATCACCCAATATTTTTTGTAAGTTGTTTCCCTTGATTGCACTACCTGCTGCTGCGGAATATTTATTGGTTGAGTACAATGCGTGGTTTTCACTTCTCCCGGCAAAGTAGCTGGCATCAAAAGTCAATTCTTCTCCGGCTTTTGCGAAAAGATGTTTCATGCCGAATGACAAACGCATTAAAGAAGAAAGTTTGATCAGCGAGGGTTCCAGATCTTCGGAGTGCTTACGGGCCATGGCCACTATATTGTTCAGGATATTGAACATGAAATGTGGATTGACCTGGGACCGCAAAAGAGACAATTCGGTTTTTAAACTTTCATATTCCGTGTCCTTGGCTTTCCTTTCTGCTTTTATTTTATCGTTAATCAACCGATAGGCTGTACTGGATGCCAGTATGAAAAGATAAATTAAAAAATTGATGAGAACATTTCTAGAGATATCAAAGTGTTTTGGTTGCCCCCATATTCCAAACAACAACCAGGATTGTGCAATCATCCACATCAGAACAAGGATGAGAAAGAATGCAAACAGCCAGTACTTTTTTTTGTATGCGAGCCGGGGTATTAACATATAAAAAATCAAATAAAATACTCCGATCCACGACAACTGCATAATAGACCGAAAATAACCCTGTAACCCTGATCCCTCCGTGGGTGCTGCTGCACGACTACTATGCGGGGGCGCCAACAATGCAGGCAAAGAAATCCAGATGATCCATGCCACCGCATGAAGAAGCACCGTTAAGCTCTTATTCTTATACCAGGATTTACGCATTCAACAAATTAATGCCTTTAATTACGTAAAAATGAGTTTTTGAAAAATGTTGCGACGAAGAGGAGATATTTCACTACGAAAACCACTTTGAAGAATCGGTTTTACATATTCCACCAATACGTCAGTTTCAAAACCAATGCTCTGTTGCGTACTGATAAAGGAGCAGGCAGATAATTATCTGTATACACAATGAATAAATCAGATGCAGGTTTATAACGCCATTGAAAACGCGTATTCAGATTCATATTTTTTTGCTGGCCATTGTACTGGAAAAAAGTAGTGAAGAAAAGTTTATTGGTCATAGTGATATCAACTCTAGGACCCACCAGCCAAAAAGTTGTTTTGTTCCAGGGCATTGGAAGATCTAAACGATTAAAGCTGGTGTTAATAGCAATACTGACATAGGGTTGAAAACGATAGCCCAAATCCGCTGTCAGATTGAGGCGTGTGCCATCCGCATAATATCCGCCATAGCGGGTTGAAAAACCAAACGTAAAAACGCTTTGCGGCTTCGAAATGAAATCCGTTCCGTAGGCATACCATCGATGTTCGGTACCCCTTGCCAGGGTATCCTTTTGTGAATTGGTCGGATCAAAGGGCAATAAAAGTTTTACATAATCATGCGCTACCCAACCCAGCAAGTTGCTCTGATTTCGAAAGGTAACAGCGTATCCCAAAATATGTTCATCATCTGTTCTCTTAAAAGATTCGTTGAAAAATGATACATAAAAAAGCCGTGGACCGTGACTCAACACCTTACCACCCTTCGGAAAGAATGAATAGCCTCCCTGGGGATTTATCTTAATATAATTTTTCCTGGGCACAAAGCCGACCTCGGCATTATAGTTCTTACCTACATATTCATGTTGCCACGAGACTAATAATCTGCGGCTGGAATATTGCAGATGGCCGGCCTGAACCATATCTTTTCCAGAAAGCTTCGGACTGAAAGATTTCAGCCACACCATTTTTCCTGTCCATAAATTGTTGGAGGAAGCAAGATTGTATTCTACTCCTATATTCCGGTTATAATCTGAATAGACTGGTTTGGAAGAGTCCCGCTGATAATTCAATGATTGTTTATTGATAAAAATCAGCCCGATATTTGAACGCGAGAAAACTTTTCGTTGTAGGGAAGCAACAGTGAAATTTTGTGCAGGCAAACCACGATCGTTGACTTTCCCGGTTTGCATATTCATCAGTCCCAAACGCCAGTTCTTATTTGGCTTGCCACTCAATCTTGCACCAAACCGGATGGGAGCCTCCAGGCCGATCCTTCTGGAAAAAAAAGGCCGGATGGTTTGATAACCAAAGTTGGCAAAGAGATCTCCATTCTCCAGAAAAAATTGCCGTCTTTCAGGAAAAAACAATTCGAAACGGTCAAGATTTGTAACCTGCCTGTCGACTTCAACCTGGGAAAAATCCGGATTTACAGTTAGATCAAGATTGAGAGAAGAAGTAATCGCTACTTTAACATCAAGGCCAATGTCTTTTCTATATTCAGCCGCTTTTTTATTTTCATAATCCCGGGTAGTACCGCCCAGCACATAAGGGATCAATGAAATATTTGCACCGACTGAGGGAGGTGGCTGATCCCAAACCAGGATTCCCGAATAAGCCAGAGACGCGGTTGGAAATTGCCGGGGTACAGGGGCCCAGCTGCTTTTCTCGGCAGTTTTCAGGTCGTTCCTGCTAAAATTGATGCCCCATTCGAGAATACCTTTTTTATAGCGGATCGATTTAAAAGGCAGAGCCATTTCAAATACCCATTTATCATCATGATTTTTTACTGCAGATTCCCATTTATTATCCCAGCTCAGGTCTACTTTTCCACCTTCGTACATGGTACCGTCCCATTGCGCACCAGCCGCATTAGCGCCGAAAGAAAAACCATTGGTCTGATCATCGAAGGGATCCATGAATAATAAAAAATTATCATTCTTGCCAAAATTAAAATCACGTCTTAGAGATTCAACATAATAGGGTCCCGGTACAGCATGAAAACAGACGGCAATAAGGTATAGGTATTGATCATCATAAGTCATCCTCACTTCGGTACTTACTTTTGCCTTGCTGGTATCCATTGGCAATACCATAAAAAATTCATTGGCTGATTGCGCTTGTTGCCAGGCGGCATCATCCATGATTCCATCTATTTTGATAGGGGTGCCGGCCTTTTTAATATGCAGTTTATATGACTCATTCTTTTTTTGAGCTACTAAAGATGTACTATACACACAGATCAAACAAAATAAAATTTTATACAAGTCTAGCAATTGAATGATAAAAGAACAATGATACTCTTTGCAGGTGATTTAATGAGCATTGGCTGCTTAAAATTTAGAAATTGTTGAAACAATTAGGACTTTCTCGCTGAAAAAAGCAGCTGGCGCTGATATTTATTTTGCGACGTGAGAATCATGTCGTGAAGTCGATTTTCTCGATACCGCACTGACGTTGTCAATGGGTTGTTTGTCTAAATTCTTCACCCCCAGTTTATAAACAGGCCGTATTTTTGGACGTGATGTTATATAAATGAATCCAGGGCGTAAAAAAATATTATTTAATCTTCAGTTCTGGCTGATTTATTTTCTATATGAATGGCTCAGCAATGCGGCTTTTGACAATGAATACCATCGATATTTAATCTATGAAGTGTAATAGTGCCCATGACTTTCCTGACCACAATGTTCACCGTCCATTGATCCGCGAATTTTTTCTAAAAGGAAGAAAAGGCTTTTTCTGGGTAGGACTTATTCTGAGTATGATATTTTTTATACTGATTCGATATTATCCTGAAGGAGACAAAATAATGTCTTACCTCTTTTTGCCCAAACTGATTATCGAAGGGGTTAGGGTGTACCTTATCGTGGGATTGTTTACCATGTTCCTGGAACCTTTTGCCGTGTTACTAAAAAAGATGATCCAGCTTTTATTCCTGGATATACAAATGACAAGTAATAAACCATACATCTCTAATAACATAAAGGTCAAGGGCTGTGTACGCCTTTTTAAATGCTGCCAGTACAAATCATTTGAGATGAAGAGTCTGCTTTAGTTTAAGCTTCATTAATTTCAGCCGAAAGGAATTAAACTCCCATTGAATAGATGTATACCTGTTCTCAATCAAATGAGTAGGCACTTTACCTTCCCTTAAAGTATGTTGCCGCAATCAACACCTTAAATTGCCGTGTTTGCACCCTGGTCATTTACATTTATGAGAGTAGGTTTGGGGTAATTAAATTAATCATCAAATATTTTTTTTATGACAAAGCGAACAATAAAAAAATCGATCCGGCTCAACGCCCCTAAAGAAGTAGTCTGGAATGTATTGTTAGACGACCAATTTACCAGGAAATGGTACGCGGAATTTAGTGAAGGCTCGCATGCAGAAACGGATTGGCAGATTGGCAGCAAAGCCGTGTTTACAGATAATACTAAAAGCGGCCTGGTAGGCAAAATCATTGCCAACAAAACCCATGAAATTATTTCAGTAGAATATACCGGCTTTGTTGAAAACGGTGTAGAAGATTATACCAGTGAGGTTGCAAAGGCTGTGAACGGTGGCCACGAAACCTATCGTTTATCGGAATCAAATGGCGTTACTCATCTATCAATAGAGTGTGATATGACTGAAGATTGTTTTGAATTCATGTCTTTGGCCTGGGATAAAGCATTACAAAAAATTAAAAATCTATCAGAATCACAACTGAAACTTCAAGCATAAGCCGCTTCTATCAATACCATTACTCAATCGTAACATTTTAAACGTTGAAAAAATGAGAATCATAAAAATAATCGCCATTATTATCCTGGTCATTGTTGCTATCCCTTTAATCATAGCGTTGTTTGTAAAAAAAGAATATGCGGTTGAACGGGAAATTACCATCAACAGGCCCAATCAGGATGTTTTCAATTACGTAAAGCATTTGAAGAACCAGGATAATTACAGCAAATGGGTAATGACAGATCCCAATATGAAAAAAAAATTTACAGGTATTGACGGAAACGTGGGCTTTGTGTACGCCTGGGATGGCAATAAAGAGGCCGGCAAAGGAGAACAGGAAATAAAAAACATCACTGAGGGAGAAAGAGTTGATATTGAAATCAGGTTTGCTGAACCCTTTGAAGGAATAGCCACCGCTCCGATTATAACACAAGTCGTGTCGCAAAATCAAACGAAAGTAAAATGGGCGTTGAAAGGTAAAAGCGCTTATCCCATGAATTTCATGAATTTATTTATGGATGGTATGTTGGGGAAAGATCTGGAAACAAGCCTTATCACTTTAAAAGGAATTCTTGAGCGATCGTAAAGGGTCGTTCATTACCATAGTTTATGTAACAGGGTTCAGGAAGTGTGTTTAAGAAACCGGTTGGGCTAATGTTTGCTTGAGCAACGATTTCATTTCACCCATTGATTTGCTTTGATGTTACTTGCAGCAAGGCTAACTGTTTCCTGAATTCTTTTTAATCTGGTCTCCGGTCTTTTGGCATTGTGTATCCATTCTAAAATGCCTTTCTTTGAAGAAGGCGAAAAGGCTTCGAAGTTTTTCAAAGCCTTTTTGCTTTTGTTAAAAGCCTGCTGCAGATCTTCGGGAATAACCCCTTTATCAATTTCATCAAGGGCAATCCATGTTCCGTTTTGCTTAGCAATTTCAATCGCGTGCAGACCTGCATCCCGCACAAGACCCTGGTCCATCAGCGCCTCAATTCTCTTTTTATTGACGGTGCTCCAGTTGCTTTTTGGGTTACGTCGTGCAAAAAACTGGTAATAGCTTTCTTCGTCCCTCTTATTGGCTTTGCTATCTATCCATCCGAAACACAAAGCTTCTTCAACGGCTTCAGCATAATACACACTTGGTATTTCGCTTTGCTTTTTATAGATAATCAACCAGACACTCGTTTTTTTCGAATGGTTTTTGTCCAGCCAGTTTCGCCATTGTTTTCGCGATTTACTATAAACTGTTTGAATGCCGTTTTTTTGCTCTGGCGTCATTTTAATAATTATAATTATCAAAGAAACAACTTTATCGAATTATTTTCAGGCGACATCTGATCAATATAGTTTCCTCACAAACTGACCCATATTCAGGACTGGAAACATCTTTAAACAATAGCATATCTTCTGCGCGTTTAGAAGCTCCATTATAAAAACCCGTTTCATGATTGTATGTTGCCGGATTTTTAAACGTTCTAAAAAGAATATCAAACAGTGGCAGATCCGAGTAGTTGCTTCCGTGAATATTTTTTGCATGATGCACAGTATGACTTTCCGGTCTTTGCACAATATAGCCAGGCCACTTCGGCGTATTGATATTGGCATGTTGAAATATGCTTAGAAAATTTGTAAACAATAGTGTGGCGGTAATCGCCTGCGGGCTCAACCCAACGATCAAAGCAAAACATACACTGGAAAGTAGCGTCCAGCCTAACATGTCCAGGGGACTAAAGAAAAAGGCCCCGTAAGTGTCCAGCCTTTCAGCGCTGTGGTGCATCTGGTGAAATGTTTTCCATAAAAAATTAGACTTGTGCATTTGCCTGTGCCAGATGTACACTCCAAATTCATAAAGCAATACGCCAATAAGCGCGCCATTAAAAGCACCCAGGTAAGACAGGTCAATTAATCTGTATGGTTCAAAGAACGGATTGATAAATAAAGGCAGGTAAGAAGAAAGAAAAAAATAAAAAGTGAATACCGCGATTCCCTTCACTTTCCAGTATTTAACAGCTACCAGTTTGCGTGTCGGAAAAAATGCTTCCCATAAAATAAGTACGGCGTACATAGCAACGATATAATGAGTGATTGGGTCACGGAGAATATCCAATGGAGTTGGGAGGTTCATGTTCTTTACTTTTAAAATTGAATAAATAGATATAGTGAGAGAAATGAGTGTCAACCGATGAAGAAGTTTTTCCGGTTAACACTCATTGCCAAGAGGATTACAATTCGGGTTTTATCAATGATGTAATGATTTCAGATGATTTTCAACCGTCCATTTACCGATTTTGTTTCCCAGGTCCTGTCCTGCAATGCAGGAAAATTTGAAATGGATGCCGGCCATTAGTCTGGAGGTTGCATTTTCATTAGCAGCCTGGCTAAAGCTGGCAAAACTTCTTGAAGATCCTGCAGGCAAAGCCGACGGAGAGCCCATCGTAAATGATGTTTTGTCTCCAAAAAAGTAAGCGAGTACGGTAGCACCAGCATTTCCTAAAGCACTGTGCGTAGAGGGATAATCCTGAATAGGCGGAGTAGGTTCTGCGGGTGTCCATTCAAGTTCGGCTTCGGTTGAATTGTTACCATCAGTAGCTGCTTCATGAATGGCGGTAAAAGGTCTCCAGAAATTGTAATGAAGTTTTGCATCCCATCACGCCGTATATGCATCGGCGATAGCAAAATTCAGCAATGCAAACAAACGGGCAGTTTTAAACAAACCGGGTTTCCGTTCGGTAGCTACAACGCGGGCAATCCGGTTCCATCCAGTTTCCGACGTTTCATACCAGTATTTCGCGAAGGCTGATTGGTCAGCGGTACGGGTGGTGCTGGCAAGAAGCCCAACTGATTTAACTTCGTTAAAATCAATTGCATATTGTTCGCTGGCCAATGCTGGTGGTGGAAGGGGACGAAACTGGTCCTTGCTTTCGAGGGAGAACAATTTTGAATGCTCCCAGAAAGGTGCAAAAATAAAGTCGAAAGGAAGCACCAGTTTGTAGTCACCCGGTTTTACTGCAGGAACAGGTTGCCCAAAATGATTTTGCGCGCCATTAGAGTTATGCCCTAAACCAAGTGTTGCGTTGGCAACTTCTATACTGAGTACCACGCCTTTAGTCTTCGGCTCTCCCTGCGGAATTGTTGATAGATAATTACTCAACACAGAGTCTAAAAACGACAAGCGGGCCGGAAATAAGTTTTTTAAAACCCCGTGTGCCGCAGATGAAGCTGCTACTTCAGTATTTGCCGTGGGTTCTTTACCCTCAAAGGCATACGTTTCAAATCTGGGCTGTGTAGCATTTACCGCATCGTGCATAGCCATATGTACCATGGCATATATACGGGAGCCTAATAAACTATGCTGATTAGCCGAGCCCCCCATTGTTTCAAAAGCTACTTCATTCCACTTAATGATGACTGCGTTGGAAATGTTGTCGGGTGTGGTTTCGGGGAGATTATTTTTGTTGCACGCCGCTAAAAACAGACTTAGAATTAATCCAACTGCAACTACAATTTTCAATTTCTGATTCATGATGATTTGTTTTTTATTTCGGAGGCAAAATTGTATTTCTATGGAAAGAAAATAAATGCCCAACTGTGTGATTATTCTCCCTCAAACCGGGGTGGTTGTATTTTAAACCTGTGAGGTCTTTTAGACCTCACAGGTTTACGGATACTGTTGAATGAATGGAGCCATGTAACTGATACGTTCTACCGGCCAGATATTTACATACCTGTACTGAAAGCGGTAATGCGTAACTTCAGAGATTTTTTATATGGAGAAAATGTTCGACCAGATAAAAGCATACTACAAAAAATTAGTGCCCGCACTTCAGGAAGCGGACTGGAATGAGCTACAGGAAAAACTGACTATTCAGCAACTGGATAAAGGAGCGTTTCTTACCCGCCAGGGCGAGATATGCAGGCAGGTAAGTTTTATCAACAAGGGATTGCTAAGGATGTACTACCAGGCAGACGGCAAAGAAATATGCACCGGTTTTGTTGCGGAAAATGAATACATAGCTCAATACGAAAGTTTTCTCACTCACCAACCTTCTCTTTCCGCTATTGATACGCTGGAAAATTGCGAATTGATCAATCTTTCATACGATGCTATGCAGGCGATATATCAATCACGTCCGGTATTTGAAATATTCGGGAGAAAGATTGCCGAGACCTTATTCATTATGATTTCGTCTCAAAACACCCGGCTGCTGGCGCTTTCTCCGGAAGAACGTTACCTCTCGGTAATAGAATACCAACCATTCATTATTCAACGGGTGCCCCAGTATATGATTGCATCGTTTATTGGTATAACGCCGGAACACCTAAGCCGGCTCCGGAAAAAAATGACCGGCAAGAACAATAAAACTTATGATACAGGAAACCTATAAGGTCTTATACAGTCATCACAAAACATAAAAACATGCAAAAGACCTTATAGGTTTTTTTCTAACAAAAGACCACGCGCCATTTGTTTCTGCCATTTTCCCTTCCACGTCAATATTGATATTTGCTAATAAATGTTCATCCGGATTTATCTTAACAAATGTCAAGGGATAAGAATGAATTGCAGTGAATTTTTGTGATATAAAAATTTATTGCAATGAAAAAATTTTTTTGTCTCTTATGGGGAGTAACAAGTTTGCTGATGACCCATGCGCAAAATCTCTCACAATCCGTCAAAGGATCGATTACGGATAAAATAAGTGAAAGACCGCTCACTGGCGCAACAGTCAGTGTAGAAGGCAGTTCGCTTTCCGCACTGACCGATGACAAGGGTAATTTTATTTTGAGAAAGGTTCCGGTTGGCCGCATCAAAATCAATATTTCATTTATAGGATATCAACCAGCCTCCGTTCCTGAAGTGCTTGTAACAACCGGTAAGGAAGTAGTGCTGGATATTGCGCTGGAACAAAACATTGCTTTACTAAATGAAGTTGTAGTAAAGGCCAGCAAAACCAAAAAAGGAAATGTTGCCAATGAATATGCAGGCAGCAGCGCCAGAAGCTTTAATATAGAAGAAGTGACAAGATATGCGGGCGGACGAAATGACCCCAGCAAACTCGTTAGTAATTTTGCCGGCGTTGTTTCTAACAATGACAGCCGCAATGATATTGTAGTAAGAGGGAACTCCCCGGCAGGTGTGCTGTGGCGGATAGAAGGCTTGCCATCTCCAAGCCCGAATCATTTTGCCTCTTTGGGAACGACGGGTGGACCGGTTTCTGCTTTAAATACAAATGCTTTAAAAACATCCGACTTTTTCAGTGGTGCTTTCCCGGCAGAATACGGTAATGCTACGGCCGCCGTATTTGATATTCATTTCAGAACGGGAAATACAGAAAAACATGAACGCACGTTACAACTCAATTTATTCAGTGGATTGGAAGCCATGTTGGAAGGACCTTTGAACAAGAACAACAATGGCGCGTCTTATCTGGTCGGCTATCGCTATTCATTTGTACAGATCGGTCAGTCATTAGGATTAGATGTTGGTACGGAAGCAGTGCCCAAATACCAGGATTGGGTATATAATATTCAGTTGGGGAAGTCGAAGGCCGGAAAGATTTCATTCTTTGGCATGGGTGGCATCAATAGTATTGATTTTATCGGCAAGGATATAGACACCACCGATTTTTACAGCCGCAAAGACCAGGACGGCTATTTCAAAAATCATTTCTACCTGTTCGGAACGAAGCATACCATCGATATCGGAAAAAAATCCTACCTGCGTACTACAGTTTCTTACAGCAATACCAACAGCGAGTTGGATGTATATCAGTACCCGCTGCCGGTGCCTCCGTATAATGACCGTTGGCTCGTATCTGATGTTAATGACAAACAAAATATTTTTCGATTTTCTAGTTTTATAAATTCAAAAAGCGCTGCAAAGTTTTCGTGGAGAGCCGGGTTTACCGGCGAAAACTTTGAGTTGAATACGCTGGTGAAAGACAAAGAAGGCAAACCAGAAACAGCGGCATTTGAAACCCTGCGTAACTTCGATGATCGGTTTACGTTATGGCAATATTTCGGTCAGTTCCGTTATAAGCCAACGGACAGATTTACGTTAACCGGTGGTCTGCATGGAATGAATTTCAGTTTCAACAATACCAATGCCATTGAACCAAGAGCCACTGCAAGCTATCAATTGAATCCAACGAATACAGTCACGCTTAGTTATGGACTGCATGGACAACTACAGCCTTTACCAGTCTACCTATATGAAAAACAGAATGGCACAGGCATTGACCGCACCAACCGGGATCTGGATTTCAGTAAAGCACACCATTTTGTATTGGGATATGAAAATCGCTTTGCCCCCGACTGGAGAATAAAGGTTGAAGGCTACTACCAGGATCTGTTCAACATCCCTGTTGAATCAAGCATCAGTGGATTTAGTATGCTGAACGCAGGAAGCGATTTTACGTTCCCCGAAAAAGCAGGATTGGTGAACGAAGGCACAGGAAGCAACACAGGCATTGAATTAACCCTGGAAAAATTCCTCAGCAAGGGATATTATCTCTTAACTACCGGTTCTTTATTCAACAGCAAATACAAAGGAAGTGACGGTATTGAGCGAAACAGCACTTATAATTACGGTTATGTTGCCAATCTATTGGCTGGCCGTGAATGGAAGGTTGGTAAGGCTAAACGCAATGCGTTTACAGTAGACTTTCGCATTTCAACGCTGGGCGGCAAATATGCCACACCCGTTAATCTGAATGCTTCTATTGCAACGGGTAAAGAAGTATTGGATGAAACAAAATACAATGCAGAACAATTGGATAGCTATTTACGACTTGATACCAAATTTGGTTTTCGCATGAATAGCAAGAGAAAAAAAATGAGCCAGACGATTTATTTAGATCTGCAAAATGTAACCAACCGGGAAAATATTTTCCTGCGCCGTTACAATCCGGTATATGCCACGACCGGAAATGTAAACCAGATTGGCTTTTTCCCAGATATTTTGTACAGAATACAATTTTAATTTTTCATACGTGGACAGATAAACGCAAGTATGATATACTGGGTGTCCTGTTGGGCTCATTGTGTTGCAACGCAGGGTGTTTGTGAGACAAACACAAACACCGCGATGCCAATGGTCGAGTTACTACCAGTTAATCAATAGCGCCTATTTAAGCTTAACACAACACGGGTTTGGCTGTTTAAATAATGATTTGTTTTAATCGGGTATTGTGTTTATACACTAGCCCACATTGCAGCATTTTTGCCTTTAACTGTTAAAT
>Ga0136634_10000828_pt1 | contig 12432 bp, 7 predicted proteins | sample AntDrymUQ8332106_2_FD_104654 | JGI IMG/M metagenome (GOLD analysis project Ga0136634, IMG submission 104654) | Polar desert sand microbial communities from Dry Valleys, Antarctica - metaG UQ833 (21.06) | ecosystem: Environmental > Terrestrial > Soil > Desert | place: Antarctica: Dry Valley... | reverse complement strand
ACAATAACTGGCTGCAAGGAATGGGCGGCGATGTTGCATGGCGGCCGAAGTTGGGATTAAGGGCAATCTCACCGGTAAATGCTCACTTCATCATATTCAAAGACGGTTCAAAATTCTTCGAGGCCTCAGGAACGCAGGAAACTTCGGTTGAAGCGACTGGGCCGGGAACATTTCGCGTCGAGGTCTATCGCGACGATCTCGGCCCGCCGTTCGATAAAATGCCGTGGATTATCTCTAATCCGATTTACGTTCGGTGAGGCAAACTGTTTTTACATTATATACATCATAAAGTACGCACCATTTCAACCGGTCAAGTTTACGAAAAACAGAATGAAGAATTTCTTTAAAGTTTCCATTGGCGCCCTCGGGCTGGTCTCGATTTTTTTAACCGGGGGGTATGCTCAGCAGGCGAAGCGGGCAGCGTTTGACGTTACAAGCTACCGGATCGACGCCGATCTTTCACCCGCGGATAATAAGCTTTCAGCCGTTACGGATGTGACATTTGTTCCGCAGGAAGAAACGCGTGTCGTGACATTTGAGCTGAACGGTTCGCTAAAACTCGAAACCGTCAGTCGAATCGCCGGAGGAGCAGTCATTGGTTCAGCAGCGCCTAGAGCTGGCCGAGCGGCGACAGCGACTGCGCAGGGTGCGATCACGTTTGTGCAGGATCAGGTAGGCGTTTCGGACCTCGGCCCGAGCATTCGAGTTGAGATGCCCGATACGCTTGTCAAAGGCGTTCCGGTTACGCTTCGATTCAAATACGCCGGCGTGCTAAATACACCGAGCGGCGGGCCGCTTTTGAATAAGCGTCTCGCTTATGTTGGCGACGATCAGGGTTATTTGATGTACGCGGCGCGCTGGTTTCCGTTTAATGATTACGCGGCCGATCTCGCGACATCCGACATCACAATCAGTGCTCCATCAGGCGTGCAGGTCGTCGGTTTCAGTGATTCGGCGGCGCCGGGCGGCGGCAAGTTTCGTTTTACACAATCCAAACCAGGCCTTGTCGGTAATTTTGCCTACGGTAAATTTGTAAATAAAACGATGCGGTTTGGCGAATACGAACTGCAGTTTTACACGCGTCCCGGAAATGATATGCAGGTTGCCGCGTTTGGCGAAACGGTCGGCAAGGCCTTAGAGTTTTATACGCAAAAGTACGGCGCGTCGGATATGGGCAAACGCCTGATCGTCGCACAGATCGATGACGAAAGCCTCGATCTTTATTCATCCCTCGGAATGCTGTTTATCTCAAGCCGCGAATTCGAACAGGCTCGCCAGATAACGCAGGAGCGGCTGCAGCGTGAAACGGCGCTTCAATGGTGGGGCCAGACAGTCGGCCTGAAATCTTTTGACGACGCGTGGCTCTCGCAGGGACTCGCCGAATACAGCGCTTTTGCCCTTCGCGAAAGCTCGCTCAATGGTGCGCAACTCGAAAGCCTTCGCCGCGAACTGCTTGAAAAATCGCTTACATTCGAGCAGACCGCGTCCTTGCTTCGCACGCCGGCAAATCTCGATGACCAATCGACTGCGTATCAATACATCATGTATGCCAAAGGAGCTTTTGTTTATAAACTCCTTCGCGATACGCTTGGCGAGCAAAAGTTTAATCAGCTTCTACGTACATTCCTCCAGGAATATCGTGGAAAAAACGCGTCCATCGACGACTTTGAAAAGCTGACGACGCGGATTGCCGGAGACAACATGCGTTACTTTTTCGCACGCTGGGTCGAAAGCACGGGCGTACCGGAATTTACCACGGATTACCTGATCATTCGTACAAAAGGCGGCAAGTTCGTCGCTCGCGGCACGATCAAGCAAAATTACGACAATCTTCGTCTGCCGGTCGAGGTCCAGCTTCGCTCCGAAGGCGAAGGCGGACTGAAAACTCAGGTAGTACAGATGGACGAGGCGACGGCCGATTTTAATATCGAAGCCGACGGCAAACCGCTCGATGTCGTTGTAGATCCGAGCTATAAGCTGCTTCGCATCTCGCCGGATCTTCGCGTTTCGTCTATCGCCCGCCGCGGCATCGAGCAGTTTAAGGAAGGAAATTACGTCGAGGCTCAGCAGCAGTTCGAAGCGGCGTTAAAGCTTGACCGCTCGAATTCGTGGATCTATTATCACCTCGGCCTGCTGTTTCTCGAACAGCGAAATTACGATCTCGCGATCGATAATTTTAAGGCTTCACTCGGCGGAACGCTTAGCCCCGTCTGGCTCTCCGTCTGGTCGAACATCAAAATGGGCAACGCCTATGATGCCAAAGGCGACCGCGCCCGCGCCATCTCGGCATACAAACGTGCCCAAGACCTCGGCGACAACTACGACAACGCCCAGGAAGCCGTTAAACGCTTCCAAGCCAACCCGTACGACCCAAAGGAAAAGCAGACGACGGCAGTTAAGTAAAAGCACGGCTGGGTGCCTGGTGTATGATCAAATATCGTATTAACGTACTCGGAGAGATCACATACGTCAATAGCAGCTGGGATGAGTTCGCCCTGGTCAATGACGCTCCGGAACTGTCTTCCGGCCAAATTCTCGGCAGGAGTATCTGGGAGTTTATTTCTGACGACACAACCGTATTTCTCTACCATCAGATGGTTGACCGCGCCCGCCTCGGTAATAACGTTCAATTTCAGCTGCGTTGTGATTCGCCTTCTACCCGACGCATGCTTGACGTTAAAATCGAGATGCACCCAACGGGCGATATCGAATTTCAGAGCCGCGCGATCCAGGAAACTGCGAGGGAGCCGCAAGAACTATTCAGCCGCGGCCGCGAGCGATCAGACGAAATGCTGACCGTTTGCTCGTGGTGCAACAAAATAAAAGTTGCAGAGGAAGACTGGAGGGAAGTTGAAAATGCCATGCCGAATTTGAGTGTTTTTCAGCTCGGGGCAGCTCCTCAGCTTTCTCACGGTATGTGCGGTGAATGCTATCAAAGAATATCGGATGCGGGCTCGACTTAAAAACGTTCAATATTAGAGCACTCGCGTATGTTTTTAGGACCGGACATTTGAACTGTTCGGCAATCTAGTTAGGAGCAGACGCGGTGACCGAGGTCGGCCACAAAGCAGATTCCGTCCATTGCTCGGCGAAATGAATACTCACTGCATCTTGACGGTTACGCGGAATACACTCTGGCCGGAATTGCAGCTCGAGATTTTGCCTCGAGAAGCTCGTAAAACTCGTCCGCCGCAATTGGCCGGCTGCATAAGTATCCTTGCCATTCGTCACATCGAAGCCGTCGCAAAAAACTAACTTGGTCATCAAATTCAACACCCTCGGCCACAACGTCCATTCGAAAGTTATGAGCAAGTCCGACTATCGCCGTTACCAGCGTCGCATCGGCCGCGTCGTGTGTCACGTCCTTAATAAACGATCTGTCAATTTTCAGCACGTCAATCGGCAAGTGTTTTAGGTATCCGAGCGACGAATAGCCGGTGCCGAAATCGTCAATCGATATCTTTACTCCGATATCTTTCAGGTCGTTGAGAATCGCTGTGGCGGTTAGCGGGTCCGTCATGATGGAACTTTCAGTTACTTCTAGATTCAAGCACGAAGGGTCAAGATTGGTATCCCAAATCACCTGCTGAACGGTATCCGCGAGATGCCCTTCCAACTGTTTCGCGGAAACGTTCACCGATATATTTAGCGGAAAACCTAACAGCTGCCAGCTCTTCGCTTGTGTAAATGCACGGCGAATTACCCACTCCCCAATTTCTACGATTGAACCGGTCTCTTCTGCGAGCGGAATGAATCTATCAGGGAGAATTAGGCCCATTTCGGGATGCCGCCAGCGAAGCAGAGCTTCACATCCTACGATTTGCCCGCTTATTGTGTTGACGGTCGGCTGGTAAAATAATTCCAATTCGCGGCGGTCAAGTGCCCGACGAAGACTGTTTTCGAGGGTGAGCCGTTCTAAGGCTTTCAGGTGAATATCTTCGGTATAGAGCTGATAGTTGTTCGGCCCGCGGCGGTTGGCGCGTGAGAGAGCGGCACCGGCGTTTTTCATTATGGACTGGGCGTCAGCGCCGTCTTCCGGATAAAGGCTGATACCGATTCCGCAGGCTGCGGATATTTCATCGTTCTCAATTTGGAGCGGGCTCTTGAGAGCTTCGAATATCTTCGACGCAGAATGAGCAATCTCGTTTGCGCTCGATTTGGGCAGGAGAACGGCAAATTCGTCGGCATCGAGCCGGGCGACCGTCGAATCGAGGTCGGAACAGTTTGTCAGACGCCGCGCGATCTCACGCAGCATTTTATCTCCGACCGACCGGCCGAATGTATCCCGAGTGTCTTTGAAACGGTTAAGTGAGATTATCATTACGCCGACCGCGTCCTGTCCGCCGGCCTGCAGGATCGCCTGCGACAATCGGTCCTGAAAAAGCGTACGGTTTGGCAATTCGGTCAGCTCATCGTAAAACGCGAGCATGTTCAGCTGATCGGTACGCTGCCTAACAAGGTGTTCAAGCTCTTGGTCATGTTTTTGTTTTTCTACTAATAGGTCGTGATGCTCGACTGCGCGACGGACGGCTTTCTCGATGTTTTCTAAGTCGAACGGCTTCTTGATGTAGTCAAACGCACCGCCATGAATCGCGCCGATAGCACTGTCAATAGTTTGATTTCCGCTTATCATCAATATCGCGGTATGCGGAGACATTGAACGCACCAGAGGCAAAAGATCGATCCCGCTCATGCCGCCCAAATTGATATCGCTAATAATTACATGGAATACTGCCTCTGCCGATTCAACCGACTCGGCCGCTTCTTCTGCCGATTCCGCGGCGGTACAGTTGTAGTTTTCGTCCAACAGGTTGATGAGAAGCGATCGTACCGCGACATCGTCGTCAACGATTAAAATACGGGGTTTTTGGGAATTGTTTTGGTCCATTTTTCGTGTTATGCGCTAATTTTTACGATGCATTGCAACCCGCGCGTTTCGGATTGAAAAGCTATCCGATGCGGGTTGACCGGGAGCGTTGTGGATACGCGCCTATCTTTCGCTCAACTATTTCCGTATTCAGATCGGCCCAAGCGGACGGCTGCTCGACATCTATTCCTTGCAACCTTCGCGCCACTGCTGTTCGGGCAGGTAAATGCTGCAATGAATGAAAATGGAGTGGAAATTGGTACGCTTCGAATGACTGGAGCTAGGGAGAATGGGTGCATCAATAAATTATCACCGGGGCATTACTCCGCGTTGACGGCCGTCGTCCGTGATTGAAGTTACTCTTCGCTCAATTCAGAGGCGTAACGGAATCGGGCCGCTAACTTGCATTCTGTTCAATATTTTACGAAAACTCCTCCGCCTATATTTGCCTTCATCACGGCTGCGCCCTGGAAAAACGAATTGGCATAAGTATTGCTGAAAAGTTAGGTTGCTGTCACGTTACCAGCACATGACGCTGTCGCGGCATGTTGGGTGCTTCAATGGGTTTGGAAAGGCCAGCACCATTAAGGCATCAATATAGCTTAGTTACATACGTATTACTCTCGTATTACCGTCATCGGCAGGAACTACGAACTCAACACCACGGCTTTCGCTGTAAAAAAGAAACAAATGACAACAGCAGTAATTGATAATTCAAATTTAGAACTGCGCAAAAACCGAGATCTAGATTACTTTCAAAACATCGTCGGTACTGTTCGCGAGCCGCTTGTAATTCTCGATTCCGACCTCCGCGTAACAGGCGCGAGCCGCTCCTTTTACCGTGCCTTTAACGTTGCAAAAGAAGAAACCGAGGGACGCTTAATATACGAGCTCGGTGATGGCCAATGGGATATTCCTGCCCTGCGGCGGCTGCTCGAGGAGATATTGCCCGAGCGAACCGAGTTTGACGGATTTGAGGTCGAACATGATTTCCCGCGTGTCGGCCGCCGTGTGATTTTGTTGAACGCGCGCCAGGTGGTAACCGAAGAACGTGATGCGACTATGATTCTTCTCGCGATCGAGGATATAACCGAGCGGAAATATGTCGAGGAAAAGCTCAGGATCTATTCCGCCAAACTCGAGAGGAGCAACCGGGAGCTTCAGGATTTCGCACAGGTCGCGTCGCACGATCTACAGGAACCGTTGAGAAAGATCTTGTCTTTCGGAGATCGTATTAAGAATAAGGCGGGCGACGCTCTCGACGAGGAATGCCGCGATTACCTTCAGCGAATGTTCAATGCCGCAGCGAGGATGCAAACACTCATTACAGACCTGATGACCTTTTCAAGAGTTGAAACGGCGGCCGAGTCGTTTGTGCCGACAGACCTGGGTTTGGTCGCACGTGAAGTATGTGCGGACCTGGAAACCCAAGTTGAACGGACCGGCGGGCGCCTCGAAATTGAAGAACTTCCAATTATTGACGCCGACCCGATGCAGATGCGTCAGCTTTTGCAGAATTTGATCAGCAACTCTCTAAAATACTGTCGCCCCGGCGTGCCTCCGGTGGTTCGCTTATACAGTCAAAAGCTGGATTCCCGCAACCCGGAAACGATGGACGACAGCACACGTGCCAAGCAGCTCTGCCAGATTTTGGTTGAAGACAACGGCATCGGGTTCGATGAAAAATATTTGGATCGGATTTTTACGGTTTTTCAGCGGCTCCATAAAAAGGGAGATTATGAAGGGACCGGTGTCGGCTTGGCGATTTGCCGAAAGATAGTCGACCGGCACGGCGGCACTATAACGGCACGAAGCTCGCTTGAAAAAGGTTCGACGTTCATCGTGACACTTCCAATGATGCAGCCGGGAGAATTAGAGAAATTATGAAAAACGAGCACAAGCCGATCGTTATCCTGCTTGCCGACGACGACGAGGAAGATCGCATGCTGACACGCGATGCACTAGCCGAAAGCGGCATATTGTACGAAGTTTACTGCGTCGAGGACGGCGAGGAATTAATGCAGTACCTGCTCCGAAAGGGCAAGTTTGCCCACCCGGCGAAAACTCCGCGGCCCGGATTGATTCTGCTCGATTTGAACATGCCGAAAAAAGACGGCCGCGAAGCCCTTCGCGAAATCAAGGCGGATCCGGACCTCCGGCAAATCCCGATCGTCGTGATGACTACCTCTAAGGCCGAGGAAGACATCTATCGCAGTTACGATTCGGGAGCAAGTTCTTATATCAGCAAGCCGGTAACATTTACCGGACTCGTCGATCTAATGAAAGGTTTGAGCCAATACTGGTTTGAGATAGTCGATCTTCCGGGGCAGCAGGCGCGGGGAAACAATAAAGAAAAACATAATGACCGGTCCGTTCGGCATTAACCTCCCGGCGATGTTTTCGGTTTCACCCTCATGCGTTACGCGGATCTAGTCGGACTGCTTCATTGGCTTAATCTGATTTTCCAAAAGTATATCGGCCTTTCAAAATGACACGCACAAGTTTCAAGATACTTCTTATAGACGACGATGAAGATGATTTTATTCTCACCCGCGATGTTCTTTCAGCGGTCAAGAGTGCTAAATACGAGATCGATTGGGCCTCGTCGTATGAAGAAGGTTTAAGGTTGGCCGGCGAAGGCCGTCACGATGTATATCTGGTCGATTATCGTCTTGGCGAGCGAAGCGGAGTCGAGTTGATCCGTGAGGCGTGCGGTGCGGGCGTAAAGACGCCGATGATCCTGCTTACCGGGCAGGGCAGTCATGATATTGACCTCGAAGCTATGCGGGCCGGTGCGGCCGATTATCTGGTCAAGGATGAAACGCCGACGGCCCGACTGGAAAGGGCGATCCGTTACGCAGTCGGCATAAGCGACGAACGCGGGCGGGCGGAACAGGAACTCAACGCCTACGCCACCCGGCACGCGGCCGTAGCCGAGATAGGACGGCTGGCATTGACCGGAACGGATCTGACACATTTATTCAGCGAAGCCGTAACTCTTGCAGCACGTACTCTCAGAGTAGAATTTTGCAGCGTGCTCGAGCAGCGTCCCGACGCGAATATTCTCCTTTTCAAAGCGGCAGTGGGTTTCAAACCCGAATATGTCGCTGACACCATTCGCTTTGACGAAAATTCTCAAGCGGCCCACACTCTGTTATCAGACAAACCCATAGTTGTTGAAGATCTGCGGACGGAGACACGGTTCAAAGGCGGCCCGATACTGCATGCACACGAAGTCGTCAGCGGAATGAGCGTTGCGATTCGCGGCCGCGACGAGCCCTATGGTGTGCTTGGAATTCACACGAAGGCTTATAGGCTTTTCACCGAAGATGATGTCAATTTTCTCAGTTCGGTAGCTAATACTTTGGGCGAGGCCATTGGCCGAAAGAACGTCGAAGACACGCTGCGCGAACAGGCCGCGCTTCTCGAGAACGCGCAGCGCATCGGGCGAATGGGTATTTGGAGTATTGATCTGGTAAAGGACGAACTGATCTGGTCCAACGCGACCTGCGATTTGTTCGGCATTTCCCAGGACGAGTTTCGCGGCACTTTTGAACATTTTTATAGCTTTATCGTCACCGAAGATCTGCCCGCATATGCCGCCGCCCACGCCCGCGTCTCAGCGTCGGCACCGATGCTCGAAGCCGAATATCGTATTCGGCGGCCGGATGGGACTGTACGCTCTATATACGAACGGGGGAACGTGACCTTCGACAGCACAGGCGCCGCCGTCAGCCGGCTCGGCATGGCAATGGATGTCACGGAACAGCGCCAAGCGCGGGAGCAAATGGAGAAGAGCGCGGCACTTCTGCACATTGCCGGGCGGGCCGCCCGTCTGGGCGGGTGGTCGATTCAATTGCCGGAACGCACACTCGTGTGGTCCGACGAGAACTGCGCAATCCACGATGTGCCGGCGGGCTACAAACCAACATTGGAAGAAGGCCTCAGCTACTACGCTCCGAAAGACCGCGAGGAGGTTTTACGTCATGTCGACGAGTGTCAGACAAACGGAACTCCGTATGACTTCGAACTTCCGAAAACCACCGCTAAGGGCCGGCCGATCTGGGTGCGGTCAATTGGGCAGGCGGTGCGCGACGGCACCGGAAAAATCGTTGGTCTGCAGGGCGCGTTTCAAGACATTACCGAAAGCAAGCGGGCCGAGAATGAATTGCGGCAAAGCGAAAACCGGCTGCGGATAATTTTTGATAACTCGGCCGTCGGCATTGCTCTTGTAGATCCCGCCGGCAGGCCGATTCAGCGTAATTTAGCCTTGCACCAAATGCTCGGCTATGATCCGGACGAATTTATAGAACTGTCGTTTGCTGACTTCGCACATCCCGACGACCTAAACAAGGACGCCGATCTTTTTCGCGAGGTTTGCGAGGGAATTCGCGATAGTTACCAGATTGAGAAACGGTACATTAGAAAAGACGGTGAAACGATTTGGGTGAACCTTACTATTTCTGCGGTTCGCGGCGATGACGGAGAGCTGCAGTATGCGGTCAGTATTGTCGAAGACATTACACAGCGGAAGGCGGCGGAGGACGGCCTGCGCAAGAGCGGCGAATATCTCGCTCTCGCGCACGAGGTGGCAAAGATCGGCAGTTTTGAATTTAACTTAAAAACCGAACGAGGTATCAGCTCATCGGTACTTGCGTCGTTGCACGGAAAAAAGTCAAAACTAGGAAATGATCATTTTGATGAATGGTTAAAGATGGTACATAAAGACGATGTACCGAAAATTACCGGCTGCCTCGAGGAAGCGATATCGACGGGCTTATTGAACTCCGAATACCGGGTCGATCTCGGCAGCGGCGGCCTTCGTTGGTTATGCGCAAAAGGAAAGGTCATTTACGACGAAAAAAACATCCCGACGCACCTTATCGGCGTGAACATGGACATTACAGAGCGCAAGCTGGCGGAGCAGGCGCTAAGAGAATCTGACCAGCGAGCCATCTGTGAGTACGAGATGTTGCTTGACAGGGTTGCGGCCCTGGCACGAGAGTTGGGGACGGCGCGCGAACTTATTACTGTTTTTCGCGCCCTTCGGGAGTTTGCTCTTCTTTCGGCGCCGATGACGGGGCTGCTTATTTCGCTTTACGATAGTGAACGGGCAACCCGCACGGCTTCCTATGCATGGAACGAAGGCGTCGAAACGGATGTGGCAATTTTGCCGCAAATGGGGATGACTAACAGCCCGCACAGCCGTGCAGTTTCGACCGGCAAGGTAATTGTCACTGATGATTTCCAGGCAGCAATGAAAGGACAGCCCGCCGTACACATTGGGTTAGACGCGGATCCGGTTCTGCCGCAATCTTCGATAGTGGTACCGATGTCTGTAATGGGAAAGATCGTCGGAGCCGTCGAGGCTCAATCCACTTCGCTGGCAGCGTTTAGTCCCGAGCATTCTACAGCTTTGCAGATGGCAGCTAACCTAGCGGCAAATGCGATCGAGAATGTGCGTCTTTTGGATATCGAACGGGTACAGGCGGAGCGGCTAAGGCAATCTCAAAAGCTTGAATCGGTAGGACTGCTAGCCGGCGGTATCGCCCATGATTTCAACAACATGCTGACGGCAATCAATGGCTTCAGCGATCTGACGCTGCGCCGAATGGCAGCTGACGATCCGCTGCGCCGAAATATCCAGGAGATCAAAAAGGCAGGTCAGCGGTCGGCGGAGTTAACCAATCAGCTGCTTGCCTTCAGCCGGCAGCTGATTCTGCAGCCTGAGGTGCTTTCGATCAACGGAGTCATTGCTGATATAAATGCGATGCTCGAGCGCCTTATCGGCGAACACGTTCAGCTCATTTCGGTTCTCAATCCAAAAGCGGGCCGCGTTAAAGTGGATCCGGGGCAGCTTTCACAGATCATCTTAAATCTGGCGGTGAACGCCCGGGACGCCATGCCGCACGGCGGCAAATTAACGTTCGAAACCGATAACGTGTTTCTTGACCCGGATTTCGCTCGCCGGCACGTCGGCCTTTTGCCGGGTGCATATGTAATGCTCGCGGTCAGCGATACTGGAATCGGAATGACGCCTGAAGTCAGGGCGCATATATTCGAGCCGTTTTTCACTACGAAAGAGGTTGGTAAAGGCACAGGGCTCGGCCTCGCGACGGTTTACGGCATAGTCAGCCAAAGCGGCGGCAGCATCCATGTTTACAGCGAGCCGGAATTGGGAACGACCTTTAAGATTTACTTGCCGCGCGTCATTGAGCCCGAGGACGAATTTGAAAAAACCGAAAACACGGAAGATATGCCCGCCGGAACGGAAACGATTCTGCTGGTCGAGGATGAAAATGCCGTGCGGGCGATGGCGAAACAAATACTTGAGATCTGCGGCTATACAGTGCTTGAAGCCCAAAATGGTGCCGAAGCAGTCGAGCTGGCTGGTAAGTACGGCGGCGTTATCGACCTGCTGCTGACCGATGTCGTTATGCCCAAGATGGGTGGGCGGGAATTAGCCGAGACTTTTGCGCAGAGCTATCCGCGGATGCGCGTCCTGTTTACCTCCGGCTATACCGACGATGCCATCGTGCGTCATGGCGTCATAGAAGCGTTAAGCAACTTTATTCAAAAGCCATTTACTCTAAGCTCACTTGCCCAAAAGGTAAGATCCGTTCTGGATGAGCCATCCCGATCATGAAGGTACCTTTGAATGATACGAGATGTGTTAATCGAAGAGCCGACGGGAATTTAGTTTTTCCCGTGTCCTTTTGCCAGGCTTGCAACGACGGCGGCCAGCTCTACCGGCTCGACGGGTTTTGGTAAATGAACTTGAAAGCCGGCCTTGAGGGCATGGACCCGGTCTTCGAGCCGGGCGTATGCGGTCAGCGCAATTGCCGGTATGCTTCCTCCTTCTTCGTCGGTCAGAGCACGCACTTTTTCGATCAACTCATATCCGTCTTCACCGGGCATTCCGATATCGCTTACTAAAACGTCGAATTTTTCAGTTCGGATAGCCTCGAAAGCTTCGGCCGCAGTACTTTTGGCAACTACCTCAGAACCGCACATTTCGAGCAGTTGGCAGAGCAGATCTCGGGCGTCCGCCTCGTCATCTACGATCAAAACCCGTAATCCATCGAGTTCGGGAGCGCAGTCGATTGATACGAACTCTTCGGATACGGTCGGGTGTTGCCGTTTTTCTTCGGTGTTTCGATTTCGCGGTATTGCGGCGAGTCGAGGCAGAACAACGATGAAATTTGAGCCCTTACCTTCGCCGTCGCTTTCGACACTAACAGAACCGCCGTGCATTTCGACAAGCTGGCGCACGATTGAAAGCCCGAGACCCATTCCCCCGTGTCCTCTGGTCGTGGCTTGATCCGCCTGACGGAAGCGATCAAAAACATAAGGGATAAACTCGGGCCCGATCCCGTTTCCCGTGTCACTAACAGAAATCTCAACGTGCGAATTGATCTGCTCAAGTTTTACCTGGACACGGCCGCCTTTCGGCGTAAACTTCACAGCGTTGGTAAGAAGATTCCAAAACACTTGCTGAAGGCGGCCGGCGTCGCCCGAAACCGGACCCGCATTCGAGTCGGTCAAAACTTGCAGACGGATATTTT
>Ga0136634_10000827_pt1 | contig 12436 bp, 5 predicted proteins | sample AntDrymUQ8332106_2_FD_104654 | JGI IMG/M metagenome (GOLD analysis project Ga0136634, IMG submission 104654) | Polar desert sand microbial communities from Dry Valleys, Antarctica - metaG UQ833 (21.06) | ecosystem: Environmental > Terrestrial > Soil > Desert | place: Antarctica: Dry Valley... | reverse complement strand
ACCAGGTTATCATATTCGTCTTTTAATCTTGCATCAAGATAGGGTAAGGCTTTATCAACGATAGATTTAACAGCAGCATAATCTTCCCTGCTTAGCGCATTAAGTTTTCGTAAGTGACCAATGCCTGTTATAATGTATTGTGTTATGTGGCGGTCATCCGGTCCACCTTTAAACCAGGTAAATCCACCATTGCTGCTTTGCATTTCTTTGAGCTTAGTTAATGCGCCAGCTTTTTCTGTACTTAAGCGAACCATATCAAACAGGATGGCAATATTCTTTTTTTGTTCATTTTCATTTTTTGCTTCCAGTACCCATGGCGTTTCCTGGAGTAGTGCAGATTTCAGTTCTTCATTTTTTTGCAGATTGGATAACAAAGCCGCTGTGTCCAGCGTTTTCCATTTTTCAAAAACAGCTTTAATTTTTGGTGTGCTGTTGGCAATATAGGAGGCCAATATATTCGCATAATATTTATTGAATTGCTGGTCTGCAGATTCGTATTTAGTTTCAGCCAGGTAGGGTAGTGCCTGCACTGCATACCAAACAGGATTGCTGGTATACTCCACCGTGAGTGCATGATTAACGAGAGAAGCCGCCCCGCTACCGGAAGCTATTAATTTTTCAAACGTAAACTGCTTTGAGTTTGTATTGCGCATGTTGATAGGAAAAGATTCTGTTACCAACATACGATTGGTTAAAACAGGGATGGCCGCTTCTTCACCATCACTAAATGATACTGCCCCCTCCTTGCCTCCCCCGGCAGGGGAGGATGTGGAAATAGCCCTGATGCGATAAATTAATGCACTGTTGAAATTAAAAGGAATTTCTACCGGGAATTTTACCGCAACAGACTTTCCAGCTTCAACAGTAAAATATTGATTAGGAAAAATATTTTTAAACCAGCCGTCAATTGATTTGTTGGTTACGGCATCTATTAATTCCAGTTGCACAGTGCCCGTCACTTCTTTTTCAGACAGGTTCACCACTTTTGTAACCAGTTCCATAGCATCACCTTCCCTTATAAATCCTGGCACATTGGGTTGCACCATCAGGGGTTTTTGGGTAATCACTGTTTTTTCTTGATAGCCACTTGCCAGGTCCTTGTCATGCGCCAGTGTCATCAGTTTCCATTGAGTGAGTGCTTCGGGAATGGTAAAATTAAAACTTACATTTCCCTGGGCATCTGTAGTAAGTGCAGGAAAAAAGAAAGCGGTTTCGTTGAAGTTTTTACGGATTTGGATTGCTGGATTATTAGGTATTGCCTTATCTTTTTCAAAAGGTGCAGGTACAGTCGTTGTATCTGACCTTGAATATTCTTCATCTTTCGATTCTTTAGAAGACTTTTGTTTTGCCTGACTCACTTTAGGAGGGGATGCGTTGCCGCTAACCTCAGCCATTGAAGCAGATACAGCTACATCTCCTCTCATATACATAATTCTTCCCTGGTTATTTTCATTCCATCCATTGTTTACCAAAGCATCGTATGACTTTTGCGCTATGTCTGCATAAGGAATTACAATGCCACTTTTCTCTTCAGACTGCACACTTTCAAAATTATTAAAAGTCCAGTTGATAGTAGCAGCATTAGTTGGCCACAATGACTTAAGTGAATTCCAGCTATGTGGTTTAAACTGGTCAAGCGATGCATCATACATACTTACGAGCATTTCAGCCGCTGTTTTTTCTCCTTTACTACCGCTTATTTTTACGGTCCATTTCTCTTCGCTGCCCGGTAATATTTTATCCCTGAAAGTTTGATAAGTTATTTGCAGGTCTTTATTGCTCCATGGGATATTAAAAAATTCGCTGCCCTCATACACCCTGTTGTGTTGTACAAAAACATAATTCATATTTATGCCGCCCCGATCATTTTCTGTAGCCAGGATATTGTTTTTAAATGCTGCAGTGCCAGTAACCTCTTCATAAGTTGTGCTGGTGGGTTCCCCATTTTTTGTAAGACTATGAATCAGCCATACTTTTTGAAAACCGCTGTTTATACTATAACTGATTGTTTGACCTGGTTCTGCTGTTTTATTTTTTACCTCCACTATTACGGGCTCATCCTTTGCAGGAAATTTTTCATCAATGATATAAATGATTTTTTCAGCTTTTACTTCCTCGCCATATTTATCTTTTGCGGTTACAATAATCTTATACCAGCCAGCTTTTTGCCTGCCATTCATTGTTGGCCATTGACCATTCTCACTGGTTGTATCATTGATATCTACAACTTTTTCGCCCACGGCCCATTTTGTTTGCTGGTCTTCATCTGCATATACATCATAAGGAAAATTTTTATAGTATTCCTGTTTGTTCATTACAAATTGGTCTGGCGTTTCCCAATAACGGTTACGAAAAATACGACCGGGTTCTACCAATTTGTACATACTAAAATTGACTGTAGTTTTTTCAAACAGGCTGTTCATATTGGTACTGCTGATCTTTATATTTCTAAGGCTGTCAGCAGGAATTTTATCATCTATGGAAATATTTAATTGTAAAGCCTGGTAGGCAACTGCAACAGTAGTTTCACCGCTTCTTGTTTCACCATTAATATCTGTTATGTCGGCGCTTACTTCATAATAAAAAACAGGCTGATCTTTTTTATTTACATTTTCATCTGGTATGGCTTTGAAACTAATTTTAAAATTACCATCAGCATCTGTACTGGTTTCTCCATTGGTTATTTCCGTAGATTCCTGACTGCCATAAGGTGGCCATATTTTACGATATCCACCCCAGCCCCACCAAATAGGATATTGAACCCTGCGCACCACCCTGTAAGCCACTTTTGCTCCGTCTATATTATTACCGGCATATGCTTTTGCATTACCCGTTACCGTTACCAGGTCATTGACCCTGTAAGTGCCTTCAGGCTTTTTTATTTCTGCAAGAAAACGAGGACGCTTGTATTCTTCAACACTAAAATATTGTTGAGATTGATTCACAGAATCCGTGATATTGAACTGGCCATTTAATGTGCCCTGCGGCAATGTAAAGCTGCCATTAAAGGAACCATAAGCATTTGTTGTAACAGGCAGGCTACCTGTTTTCTGGCCATTGGCATCATAGAGGTAAATAGTAGTTTTATAATTGTTTAGTAACGTACTTTTTCTGCCGGTTGTATCTGTGCTCACTACAATTCCTTTAAAGAAAACAGTTTGTCCCGGGCGATATATTGACCGGTCGGTAAATAAAAAACTACGCTGATGTGTTTGCCTGCGGTAGCTATCGTAACCCTGGCTATAATATGCATCATCAGTAAACAGTTCTTCGTTATTGTGGGTTATTTGTAAAAAATTATTATACCTGTTATCAGGCAAAGCAATTATTGCCTGGCCGTTTTTATTGGTAACAAATCTTTCTTTTTTTATGCTTACATTTTTGCGGGTATTGTAATCATATTGCTGCTCCCATACCTGAACTGCAGCATTCACCAATGGCTGGCCATTGTTGCGGTTAAGCACATACACTTCCTTTTTATTGTTGAACAGGTAGCTGATATTGCTTACATAAGTTACCTGGCGGGAAATGATATTATTGGTGAGGCCAAAGTCTGCCCGAAGACTGGCAATGATCATGTACATGCCAGCCGGTAACGCATCAATTTTTACTTCCGTAGCATGTTGCTGAAAGTCTTTAGTGTCAGGTAAACTAACCGACCAGCTCTTAACAGGATTTAATTTTGTGATGGCGGTAAAAACCTGGTCGTAGCCGCTTGCTTCTATTTTTTTCAGTTCATCCCTGTTTGTTTTTACAATGCGCAGGTAAAGTGTAGATGCGTTTTTATATTTTACCAATGTTCTGAAAGGTTCACCAGGTATGTTTACTTTTTCTGTTTCAAGGTTTAGGAAAGGTTGGTTTATTTGTGCCAACAGGTTTTTACAAAGCAATGCCGCTTCGGTTTTACTAAATTTAAATATGACCAGTTCACAGAGTTCTTTTGCTTTTTTTATTTCGTATTGGTTGTCAGGGGCTGTTAACGGATGATAACCCGAAGCTCTTTGCATATATTCCTGCGCCCTTAAATACATGGCATGTGCAGTGGCGTTGTTAGCAGGATAATTAGCTTCTATGCTCATTAATGCAGCTTCATATAATTTACTTTTATTAGTAAATACGCCATGTTCATTTGCAAAAGCAAGGCGGATTAAATCTGCATCCAGTAAGGCATCCTTATTGGTATCATCCAGGTGAAACTGCAAAATTTGTTGCAATAAAAGAATTGCATTGTAATAAAGTGAGGAAGAATCTTTGCTGGAAAATTTTGTTTGCACAAATGTTTTTACAGGAGCAAACACCTTTTCATCATTAATAATAAAATGGTAAGCCGGTTGGGTAACATCATTTTCATCACTCATAAAATAAGCCAGGGCTCTGTGCGCCAAAAAATCGAATAACGTTGGGCGTAAGTGCCGGCTGTTTTGTCCTTTGGTTAAAATGGCTTGCAGGCCGGTTAATTTTGTAGCCTTTAAAATAGCATCATTTTTTAAAGAAGCTTTATATAACGCACTTGTTACAGCATTTAATTTGGTAATACTCCAGGTGGTAATATCATTACTTTTTTCTGCTGTTAGTTGTGTTCTGCCATATAGTTTGTAGCGGTTTTGCTGGCGGTATATTTCAAATAGTTCTGCCTGCATACTCTGTAAAATATTTTTTGCAGGGGATGTAGATTTTGCGATGAGCGTATCCAGGTAAAAAATATTGTTTTCCTGGTTATCTTCTTCCACCAAGTTGCGGTACTTCATCTGGTACATGGCTGCTTTTATTTGTTGGGCCTGGTTACCAGCTTTGTTGGCAGCATCAAATATTTTTATCACTTCATTGAGGGCATCACGGGTAAGCCCTTTTTTTTCTAACTGTTCTGTTTTTTTCCATTCAGCTGTAAAGTCATTAGAAGATTGTGCCTGCACCGTGTAAAAATTAAAAAAAGTGATCAAAAAAATTACGGCTATTCTTACGTTCATCATATTAAGTGTTTGAGAAAATTACAAGATACAAAGTTACCTGCCTTTTAAAGTAAACCAATCGTTAGATATGATGAAGGGTAATGCTCTTTTACATAAAAGCCACCTATATTTTTCTTTAACTTTTAATTACCAGGCTGCTCTTTTACTTTTTAAATGACATTTAATCTTATCTATATTCTGCTAAGATTTATTATCAAATTTAAAAATGCCTGTTATGAAAAAAAGGTTTACTATCTTTTTTATTCCTGGTGCTTCCGCAGGGTAAGCCTGGCAAAACTTCTAAGATGAACTGGATTTCCCGGGAATAAAAACAAGGTGATTTTGATGGCAGCAGCCTTATAATAAATGAAGTTTTTTTAGTGGCTATACGTAAAGGGTTGGAGCGTGGGCTCCGCCCTTTTTTAACGCTTTTAACTCCTCAATGAGTGAAGTAGAAAAATGAATCCAATAAATACGGTTTGCAAAAATTCAGTAATGGTTGCAGGATATTCTTAAAAAAAAATCCCCGGCAGGTGCCGGGGATTTCACTATTTAAAAGAGTAGAATAATTATTTATTAATTACTTCAGCCATTGTTTTACCAATATCTGCAGGACTATCTACTACATGAATACCGCATGCTGCCATGATTTTCATTTTAGCTTCTGCAGTATCATCTTCGCCACCAACAATAGCACCAGCGTGGCCCATACGACGGCCCGGAGGCGCTGTCTGGCCGGCAATAAATCCTACAACAGGTTTTTTATTGCCTGTACTTTTAATGTATTCTGCTGCTTCGGCTTCCATGCCGCCACCAATTTCTCCAATCATTACGATGGCATCTGTTTCATCGTCGTTCATAAATAATTCTATAGCTTCTTTAGTGGTAGTTCCAATAATAGGATCGCCACCAATACCAATTGCTGTAGAAATACCCAGGCCTGCTTTAGCTACCTGGTCTGCTGCTTCATATGTTAGCGTACCCGATTTGGATACGATACCAATGCGGCCTTTTTTAAAGATGAAGCCAGGCATAATACCCACTTTGCACTCATCTGCGGTAATAACACCCGGGCAGTTTGGCCCTATTAATCTTGTATTACTTCCTTGTAAATAATTTTTCACTTTTACCATATCAGCTACAGGAATTCCTTCGGTAATACAAATCACTAATGCAATGCCTGCTTCTGCGGCTTCAAGAATCGCATCTGCTGCAAATGCTGGAGGTACAAAAATGATACTCACATTAGCACCGGTTGTTTTTACCGCATCATCCACGGTATTAAAAACGGGTTTGTCCAGGTGAGAGCTTCCACCTTTTCCAGGAGTAACACCGCCTACCAGCATGGTGCCATATTCAATCATTTGAGTAGCATGAAAAGTACCTTCGGTACCAGTAAAACCCTGTACGATTATTTTAGAATCTTTATTAACTAATACTGCCATGTTGCTGATTATAAATGAAAAATTTTGTGCCGCAAAGATAAGGCAGATGGCCTATTGATAAAAGCAATAATTTATTTAATATAACAAGGGTGTTTTGATGGCCGATAATTATACTAACCTGCTATAAACAAAGCAATTTTCGGTACGATTTATTGAAAGCTTCCCGACTGAATTGTGTTATTGCATCTGTACGGGCCTGTGTTCCGAGCAGGTTTCGCAGGTTGGTGTTTTGTGCCAGAGCCTTAATATGATTTAATCCTTCTTCAACAATAGCGCTTTCATCGGTAGCATACATCAATAGGCCATTCTTCTCATGAAAAATATAGTCAGGAATACCACTCACTGCTGTACTTACCACTACTTTGCCATAAGCCATCATTTGCATTAATACAATCGGCAACCCTTCAAAGCGGGAAGTTAAAAGCAAGACATCCGCTTTTTTAAATAAGTCATTCATCTGTCCATCGTCAGTAACTGTTCCATAGAAGTGGCAAAAAGGATATGCTTTGGGATCAATGACTTTATCTACATCTCCAACAAAATTAAACTGTACGGGTAACTTATTTTCATGAGCCTTTTTTGCAATGGCGGCAACAAGTTCTACTCTTTTTTGTGCAGATCCCCGGCCAATAAAAAATACCTGCAATAATTCGTTGTCGGTTTTGGTTACTGCCGGAATGTCTACAGCATTATCTATAAAAAATAGCCGCTCATTATAATGGTCGGGCAAATGGTTTTCCCTGTACTGTTCTAATACTTTTTCCATTCCCTTTTTGGTGCTAAAAACACGTGCATTTATCCTGTCTATAAAACCGATGGTATAATTAAACCAAACATCTACATGCGTTAATTCTACACAGCGAATATTTTTTTTGATATGAGGAATCACTTTGTAAAAGAAAATACTTTCTCCGCCAAAAACCACGGGGTTGTCCTGTTTGTTTATCCATGATGCCAGCAATCCTCTGAAAAAAAAATTGACAAAGTGAAATAATTTATTGTCTATATAACGATGAAGGTCTATTGTTTTGACGCCTGCTTTTTCGTAACGCTCCCTGTATAAATTGTTGTGTGCTTTTTTAGAAAAAATAATAATGGGATTTTCATTTTCCAGTAATTGAGTAATATCTGCATTTACCCTGGGCGCACCGCCAATATCAGCATTGGGAAAAAAAAGGAAAATGTTGTGTTTCGATTGTAGCGGGAATAAGTAACCAGCCAGTTTACCCAGCCCGATAAAAGGGGACATGATAATGCGCTCCAACATTAATTTTGTAATAGCGGCCTTATACGTCATGTGTGGGAAAATATTTTTTTAATAAACCTGGCAGGTAGTTGCTATTAAAATTAATATGCAGTAAACTAAATAAAGGCTGAATGGCAGTAGTATCTATAAAAGGGCTGCTGCCTTTTTCGGCTAGTGTATAATTTCCTTTTATTGCAAAATGCTGTTCAATAGCTGCTATGATATTTATAACAGGATAATTTACCGGGTTGGCAATATTTACAATCGTATTTTTTATTGTCTGGGTTTGTATAAGCTGATCGCAAATGTTAAACACATCATCCATATCTACCAGGTTTCGGCTGGCATTCTGCCAAAGTGTAAAATGCTCCCGGCTTTTTATATGCTGCACAAAATAGTTTAATACCGTATGTGGGTTAGGCGTAAACCCTACAGGATTGCTAACCCTAAAGATGATATAAGATGCTGCCTTATCCTGGATAAAGTGCTCCATCTTGAGCTTATGTTGTACATACAATGAATGTTGCAAAGAAGCATCGTAAATACTACAGGTACTAAAATAGATACATGTTTTTTGGGGATGATGTTGTAAAGTATGCAACAGTAAATCCTGCTCTCTTGTATAATCTGCTTCTTTGGTTGTGGATGAATTGGAAACACCTGATGCAAAGACCAACAGGTTTTCATCATCAATATATTTACTAAAATGTTTGGCTATCATTCCATGTCCAATGACCATAATTACAACTTAAACAATTTTTTTCTTCCTGATATCCATTACCAGGGCAGCTATCAATGCCAAATAGCCAATGATGGTTGCCCAAAGGGAAATGGTATTTCCTCTTTTATAAGACTCCGGTTCAAAAATGAATTCTATGGTATGTTTACCAGCCGGAAGGCTCATGCCACGCAACACATAGTTTACTCTTACATAGTCTGATTTGTTTCCATCAACATAAACATTCCAGCCTTTGTCGTAATATATCTCACTAAATACGGCAAACTGTGGTGTAGCAGCGTTGTAATCATATCTCACCGTATCATTAATGTTTTCTATGAGCCTGATAGCAGCAGTAGAATCATACTGTGGCATTCCTTTTACTTTGGCTTGATAACGTTTATCAATAATCGCAGTATCTGCCGGGTTAAAATTATCCAGTGCTTTCATTTCATCATCTGCATTGTTTACAAACTGAACAGCTTTAACCAGCCATACATTACCCATTGCATCCTGGTTTTGTTGTGCTATTGGAGCGCCGGTTTGAGGATTTGGCATTACAAAATATTTTGTGTTCAACATATTAAACACATCCATATTTCCTTTAGAAAGCTGGCGCTCTATCAGGTCCTGGTAAATGGCCAGTTTTGCAGGGTTATAACCACCTATCGAGTTATGATGGTAGGAAGGTTTTGCATTGTTATACGGATCGTCACTATTGTATATGCGAAAATTTTTATGATCGGGATCCTGTTTTATCATGCGGTCTGCATCGGTCATGGCAAATTCTTCTTCTATATTTCCCTTGTCAACAAAATTTGTTTCATTTAAATATCTTTTACCCACGGGTAATAAATCAAAAATAGTTAACGCTATCAGCAGGCTTATGGCTACCGTTGCATTCACTTTGTTTTTTACAAATAATCCTAACACTACAATGCCGGCAGCAATAAATAAAACCGATCTTAAAAGGTCTCCGCCAAACATTCCTTTTCGGTCTTCGCCCAATGCTCTTACAATAGATTGGCCGAACGCACTGGCTTGTGCCTGCAACTGCGGAGACGGTTGCTGGCCCTGCATCATGTTGCTGGCAAAATTTTCTTTAATACGGGAATCATTCTGGCTGCTATAGCTGTAACTAAAATATAACATCGTAGTTAAGGCAAGGAGGCCGGCTGTGATGTAAACAGCTATTTTTAATTTCTTAAACAGCAATTCTTTTGCATCGCCGCCATAAAAGAATTTTTGTAATACCAATGCAGCCATTACTGCAACCGTTAATTGTGGTATAACAAGTGCCATGGTTGGTGCACGAAATTTATTATACACTGGTAAGTAATCAAACAGGAAATAATTGAGCGCTTTAAAATTGCTACCCCAGGCCAGCATAATGGCAATAACGGTTATGGCAGTAATCCACCATTTGTGCCAGGTGTCCAGGTAAACCAGTCCTAAAATAAATAAGAATATAATGATAGCTCCCAGGTATACCGGGCCTGATGTATTGGGTTGTGCACCCCAGTAAGTGGGCAAACTTCTTGCAATCTGTATGGCATTATCTTCCGGCACACCCTGCTCCATTAGTACAGAAGCTACGGCAGAATTTTCTTTTAACTCTCCACCGGAACTGCCTCCAAAAATACCGGGCACCAACAGCGTTAATGTTTCATCTATGCCATAGCTCCAGTTAAATGCATAATCTTTATCGAGCCCACCTTTTGTTTTATTACCGGCATTGGTAGTATCTGTAAGTTCCGACCGGCCGCCACGCATGGTTTCTTTGGCATATTCAGCAGTGGGCATTAGTGTAATAGCAGCAGCGCCTAAACCAATAATTCCTGCCGCAATAGAAAATGCTGCAGATTTAAATAAATGCAATGTTTCTTTTTCTTTAAATGCTTTTACCGCATAGGCAATGGCAATAGATAAAGCTATGAGTAAAGTATAGTAAACGATTTGCACATGGTTTTGCGAAATCATTAAAAAAGAAAAAAGAATAAGCAGGGCAGTACCTGTCCAGTATTTTTTTTGAAGAATGAGTAAGAATGCTGCCAGCACTGCCGGCGCATAAGCCATAGAAGCCATTTTGGTAACATGGCCTACCATTATAATTACAGGATCATAAGTGGAGTAGGCATACGCTAATCCGCCGAGGATACTTATCCATGGGTTAATGCGAAGTACCAGGCATAAAAAGTAAAGACTGATGCAGGCTAAAAAGAAAAAACTAACAGGCTGTGGCAATCCCAGGGTGAATATTGTTTCAAAATTTCTCATGCTCACAGCATGCGTTGCACCCATTGCTATTTGAAAAGCAGGCATTCCACTAAAAAGGCTGTTGGTCCATAAAGGATAATGGCCGTACGTTGCTTTAAATTCTTCCGATTGCTGCACCATTCCTCTCCATCCCTGCAAATCGTGCTGGTACACTACTTTTCCCTCTATGGCAGGTTTGCAAAAAATAATTGCAACAAGCAAAAAAACCACAACAGCAATAATATGTGGGAGTATTTTTTTGAAATTTAACTTCATATATTCAATTTTGGATAACGTGGGGCAAATTAACGGTATTTTGTTTAATTCTCTCAGGCATACTGCCGAATAGTACAGGCCCTCTTAAAATTTCTTCATTCATCCTTTATTAATATGTTTGCACAAGGGGCAAATGAAACTCCCTTTGTATTTAGTGAAAATATCTGTTTGTATACCGGCATATAAAAATGCGGCGTTTTTAAAACGTTGTTTGGATTCCCTAACAAGCCAAACCTTTAAGGATGTAGAAGTAATTTTATCTGACGATAGCCCCGATGATAGTGTGCAACAGATAGCAGAAGAATATAAAACTTTATTGAACCTGCGTTACTTAAAAAATAGTCCGGCAAAAGGAACGCCGGCCAACTGGAACTATGCCATGCAGCACGCCAGTGGAGAATATATTAAACTGATGCATGACGATGACTGGTTTGCCTCTGAAGATGCTTTGCAGCAGTATTATGATTGCCTGCAAAATAATCCTGCTGCTGATTTTTGTTTTTCTGCTTACTATAATGTGCACATCAGCAGCGGCAAAATGGAACCTGTTTTTTGCAGTAGCCTGCACCAGCATTTATTAAAAAAAGACAAGTACAATCTTTTCAAAAAAAACTTTATAGGTCCGCCCAGCGCTGTTTTTCAAAGAAACCATCCCGGTATTTATTATGATGAAAAATTAAGATGGCTGGTAGATTTTGAAGGGTATATTCGTTTTTTAGGGAATGAAAACCAATTTGTTTACCTGGATAAATGTCTTGTAAACATTGGCCTTAGTGATGAGCAGGTAACACAAAGTACCAAACATGTAAAAGAAGTGGTGGTGCCGGAAAGTCTTTATTTTTTGCAAAAACATGGCGCAGCTATTCTTAAAAATATCTGGGTGTATGATTATTACTGGAGGATGTGCAGAAATTTTTCTATAAAGAATATAACTGGTATTGCTGCAGCCGGATGGCAGGAAGAATTACCGGAAAACTTTAAACGCATGTTGTTATTTCAACAAAAAATACCGGGTGCATTGTTGCAGGCAGGTGTACTTTCAAAACTACTGATGGGGATTGCTTTTTTAAAAAATAAATAACCAGTTTTATTGGGCTACGATATTTCCTTCCTGATCGATATCACCTTTGGCCTGCATCATACGCATGTTTTTAGCATCCTGCAAAAATTCTGATGCAAAAATAAATTCGTTTAATTTTTCATTGGTAGAAAAAATAATTTCTTCTTTATTTCCGCTCCATTCTTTTTTGCCGCTGGCCATATACAATATATTTTCACCAATTTCCATAACGCTATTCATATCATGGGTATTAATAATGGTAGTGGTATTATATTCGATTGTAATATCCCTGATGAGTTTATCAATAACCATGGATGTTTGCGGATCAAGACCTGAATTAGGCTCATCACAAAAAAGATATTTTGGATTTAATACAATCGCCCTGGCGATACCTACTCTTTTTTTCATTCCGCCACTGATTTCCGAAGGGAATTTTTTATTACTGTCTACAAGGTTTACCCTGTCCAATACTTCGTTTACCCGTTT
>Ga0136634_10000826_pt1 | contig 12451 bp, 4 predicted proteins | sample AntDrymUQ8332106_2_FD_104654 | JGI IMG/M metagenome (GOLD analysis project Ga0136634, IMG submission 104654) | Polar desert sand microbial communities from Dry Valleys, Antarctica - metaG UQ833 (21.06) | ecosystem: Environmental > Terrestrial > Soil > Desert | place: Antarctica: Dry Valley... | reverse complement strand
AGACCAGTCATGGTAATGGAGGCTATGTCGGTACAACCTTGCAAAATCAAGTTGCCCAGACTCCGACAACCATTGACGAGCATTGGAACAACGGATGGGGTTTAAATGGATGGGGACCAAGAATGGATGGCAGGCAGGTCGTTCAGTTTGACGGAGTAACGAGGCCTTATTCTTATGCCGGTGACAACTGGAAACGTTTTTATGAAACAGGAACCGCGCTTACGAACTCAATAGCACTGACTGGTGGAAGTGAGACTCAAAGCTTCAGGCTTTCACTTTCTGACCTGAGAAGTAAAGGCGTTTTTCCGAACTCGGGTTTCGACAGAAAAAATGTATCCTTATCTACAAATTCCAAGATTGGAAAGAAAGTGACTGTGAATACAAAGGTGATGTACTCTAATGAGAAGACAAAAAACAGAGGTAGACTTTCAGATTCCCCCGGAAATGCTAATCTGGCCTTATTCTATGTTCCGAACGATGTAGACGTACGTGATTTTATAGGTGACCCGAATAAACCGGGCGCTGTACCCTCCCTTGATATGCAAACTCAGCAAGGGCTCAAAATTTTTGATAAAAAAGCTCCCGGAGAGGAGTTCCAGGTGTCATCGAATTTGTGGCAGGCAAATCCATATTGGGCAGCATACCAGTTTCGAAATAACGATGTTCGTGACCGGGTAATCGCAACTGGTGACGTACGGTATAATATTACCGATTTTTTATACGTATCAGGCATGGCCGGTATGGATTGGTATACATTGAGAAATACTCAATTATCACCCCAGGGTACGGGTTATGATCGTGCGGGCGGGATGAACGAAACCGAATGGCGTTCCCGTGAAATAAACCTTCAATACATCGCAGGTTTTAATAAAACTTTCAACCGGATCGGTGTAAATGCTTTTGTGGGTGGAAACACAATGCGTCGTAAGAACGAAAATATTTCTGCAAATGGAACAGGTTTTAATACACCATTTCTTGCTGCTATCAACAATGCCAAGCAAAGGAATTTTGGCTTTGGTTATGGTGAATCAGGGATCAACTCCCTGTTCGGGTCTGTTGAGTTTTCTTACAATAGCTTTTTATACGTGACCGGAACCGCCAGACAGGACTGGTTCTCCGTTTTGAACCCTGATGATAACGGCATTCTGTATCCGTCAGTAGGTGCAAGCTTTGTATTCTCCGATGCGTTTAAAGGAATACCGGCATGGCTGAGCTATGGAAAGGCCAGGATAGCATGGGCACAGGTTGGCAATGTAAGCTCGGTTGGACCATACCAAACACTGTTAACATACGGAGCCGGAAACTCGCACCTTACCAGGCCGTTAGGCGGATTTTCTTCAGGCGACAACCTGCCAAATCCGAACCTGCAGCCTTTCACATCAACAGAGCTTGAATTTGGATTGGAAGTGAGATTTTTTAACGACAGGTTGGGGTTAGATATCACTTACTATGATCAGGAAACGACCGATGACATTCTGAATGCCAGTATCTCGCAGGCTTCAGGGTTTAGGTCCACTTCGGTTAACCTTGGGAAGATTGGAAACAAAGGAATTGAATTTCTGTTAACCGGCACACCCATCAAGTCTGCAATTACCTGGGATGTTTCGTTGAATTTTGCTAAAAACAAGAGCGAGGTTGTGTCGCTTATTGAAGGTCAGACAGAACTTAATGGTGAAGAACCCCGAACAAGAACGGTGTTCATTAAACATATCGTAGGTAATCCTTATGGTATGATCACCGGGATAAAGCAAAAAAGGGATCCTTCTGGAAATCTGGTATATGATCCTTTAAACGGTGCTCCTATTGCAGAAAGCGGAAAGTACAGCATTCTTGGCCAGGGTGTTCCTGATTTTACCGGAGGTATAAACAACTCACTGAGGTGGAAAAACCTGAATTTAACTTTCCTTGTTGATTTCAAATCAGGCGGCGAAATTTATTCCGGGACCAATGTGCGAATGACCCAGTCAGGTTTTACCGAGCAAACACTATTAGGTCGCGAAGGAGAAGCGCCGCTTACGGTGACTGGGGTGAGCGAGGATGGTACAACTTTTAAACCTTTCTCTAAAACCCTTACCCCCGGAGAAGCACGAAATTATTGGAACCAGCTTGGTAATAGAGCACAAGAAAATTTCGTTTACGACGCTTCATTTGCAAAACTGAGGCAACTAACCTTAGGCTATAATCTCCCGAGCAAACTATGGGGTAAAGTGCCGCTAAGAAACTTGATGTTATCTTTTGTTGCACGTAATCTTGCGATTCTGTACAAAAATGTTCCAAATATTGATCCTGAATCCAGTTATACAAGTGGTAATTCACAGGGTCTTGATTACTTCGGAATGCCAGCAACCCGTTCATTCGGCTTTAACCTGCGGGCAACCTTCTAACAATAAACAGCATTAACTATGAAATATTTAAGTAAATTAATTTATTGCACCGCCTTTAGCGCCGTTCTTATTAGCGGATGTAACAAAGACGGCCTGAAGAATCTAAATGTAAATCCCCAGGCAGCAAATACAATCGATGTAAATTTTTTGTTTACTTCTGCACAACTGGGGGCAGCATCAGGCGGATCCCGGGGCGATAACCGGTACATCGACTGGAGAACGAACATTGGAATAGCATCCACCGCTATCCAACAACTTTCTACCGCTGGTGGTGATATTTCCAGCGCTGGTGACAAATACCTGGAAAATGTTGAATCAAACAGTGCTCCGTTTGAATTTATCTACACTGATTTGAGGAGTCTCGGCACTATCTTAAAGGAAACAGGTACAGGAGGATTTGCGGAAGGTCAGAGCAATAATACAAGACAAGCAGCAAGAATTCTAAGGGCATTTCTCTATCATCGGCTTACAGATTATTATGGTAGTATCCCCTATTCGGAAGCCATTAAAGCTGATGCAGGAATATTCTTTCCTAAATATGATAAGCAGAAGGATATTTATAAAGATTTATTGAAAGAGCTTGATGAAGCATCTGTAGCATTTGGAGCAGCCGATGCAGGCTTTACCGCTGCCGATTTATATTATAATGGAGATGTTACTAAATGGAAAAGATGGGGTTACTCTCTTATGCTCCGTCTTGCTATGCGCCTTTCAACTGTTGATGTCGCAACAGCGAATACTTATGTATCGAAGGCCGTGGCTGGGGGCGTGTTTCAGAGCAATGCAGACAATACCATTGTTCCGATGGCGGAAGCACCTAGTTTGTGGCAAAATCAGAATGGAATTTCGCGTGCATTTTATCCGGGAGATGGTGGTAATGCATCTTTTCTAAGTAAAACCCTGGTTGATTTTTTGAAGGGAACAAACACCGGATCAACAACTGATGACGATCCCAGATTGATGATCATCAGCGGAGGAATCGGTAACTGGGTGGCAAGTGGCAGTGCTGCTGTTTGGAATCCGACAAATACCAATCCGCTTCAACAGAAAGGCATGCCGAACGGAAACGACATAAATATGCTGAGGGCGCTTGAAGCCAACCCGACTCTTGATGTGAATGCAACCTATTCAAAGATCAATACGAAGTTGCTAGACAGGGCCGACCCATATATGCTTATGAACTACGGTGAGGTAAAGCTGCTTTTAGCAGAAGCAGCGCAGCGAGGTATAGGTGGACTGAATGCAGGTGCAGCTGAGGCGCATTATAAAGAAGGAGTAAAGGCATCGATGCAGATGTACACTATTTATGATGCATCGCTGGCTGTTACAGATGCACAAGTGGATGCATACCTTGCTGCACGCCCGTACAATGTTGAAAGACCGGCGCTGCAAATGATCGGTTATCAATCCTGGGTTAACCACTTCCTCAACTGGTGGGAAGCCTGGTCAGAATGGAGAAGAACACGTTTACCTGCATTAGTGCCAACCAATTTCCCGGGAAATGTAACCGGTGGAAAGATATTTGAAAGGCTTATGTACCCAACAGGTGAAGTAGCAGGTAATCCCAATTTTTCAGCGGGAGCAACTTTGAATAATTATGTAACGAAGGTTTGGTGGGCAGGTGGGCCAGAGTAGTTGAATCTTTTTATTACAATATTAAAAGGCCCTTGAATTGTCAAGGGCCTTTTTACGAATTCATTATAACCGTTAAAAAGTATATTTCATACAAATTTTAGTTAACCTATACTCATGCCATCCACCTGATTGCGGGTGTTTACTAGTATTTCCTGCTTTTCCTTTTTTCAAATAAAAGAACCCTTGCATTATTTCTTGCCACAATCAGGTGTTTCGATCCATTGATTTGAATGACTCCTACATCGCGAACTTCTCCCCCGACTTGTATTCCGGATTCGATGGGAGAAATATAGGTGAACGACTTCCCCCCCCTCCCTTTCAGATAAACACCTTTGCTGGCATTCAGCCTTCCAACCTGTGGTTTAAGCGCGTAAAAGTTTCCGCCAAGCCAGATATCGATTTTTCCATCACCATCCAGGTCATCAGCCACGATTCCAAAAACAGGTGAAACCTGAGCCTGATTAGGCAATGCTTCCAGTTGAAAATTTCCACTATTATTCCATAAAATAGCGCTTTGCAAATAATTTGTCTCATAACGCAAAGCCTTACTACGAATCTCAGGAGAAAACAGGGAGTCATATGTTTTATTACCATAATACTCATACCTCAGGATTTGTTTTTTTAACCCCGGCAATTGTGTGGTCAGCTCTAGCCTGGTTGAAAAAGGATAAGTATTTGAATCCAGTGGTGGATACCAGTTAATCACGCATTCGCTCTTTCCGTTATTATCAAAATCACTCACATACATGGTCAGTGGCTTTTCAGGCGTGGCCTTGAACTTTGAATTCAATCCCCAATTGCCGAGAATAAAATCCTGATCGCCATCTCCATCGAGATCCACTGCTTTCATTCTATTCCACCATCCGTTGCTATGGGGAATCATAACCGGGTTTTGAAACATTCCATTTTCATTTTTAAAAATGCTTATGGCCATCCAGTCGCCGACAACTACCAGGTCCCTATCTCCATCTGAATCTATATCTGTCCAGGATGCGTCGGTTACCATTCCAACATTTCCAAGTGCCGGTGGAGTAACGTCATTCCATATCCCATTGTCATTAATGAGCAAATAAGAGCGGGGAGGAAGACCGTAGTTACCGGGAACATTACGAGCACCTATAAAAATATCAATATCGCCGTCATGATCAATATCATCGGCTTCCATAGTAGAGAAGTTCCCAAGAACACGCGGAACTGCGGTAGGAGCAATTGAAAAATTTCCTTTCCCATCATTCGAGTATGCTCTTAAAGAAAAATTCATTTTATTCATCTGAATTTCATTTCCCCCTGACCCGATAATAAGATCAAAATCTCCGTCCTTGTCATAATCCAACAAAACACCGCAGGTGCTTTCGAATGTTCCCGGTAGTTTGTTGAACGACATGTTTTGCTTGAAGGAGAAACTTCCATCCGCGTCTTGAACGTACAATTTTTCCGGATCACCGGCAGCACCAAGCAAGATAAAATCAGTTAGCTTATCATTATTGACATCACCCTGTATCAGTCTGGGCCCTTCCGTTGAGAGCATCCTCACCAGCAACAGTTCATCATCGAAATCATTATACCTGTCCTCCTGATGAACTGCCGGTTGGTCAATTAATTTGTGTCCCACCTCTTCAAAGGGAGGTTCAGAATGTGTATTTGAAATATTTTGAAGAAGTGAAGCATCGCTATTTTTCAAAGTGATCGCCTGGTCAGTTTTCACATTTACCAATATCTGAACTTTCCCATCAGGCCAGGTTACAAGAAGTGAATCTATTGAAATTGTCTTCCCGACACCGAATAATAAAAACGGCTCTATACTGCTTTGAAACCCACGTGTGGTATAGTTCTGAAGGACCCTGACGCCATCCTTTGATGTTAGTCTCACTTCAGCGCCTATTCCAAAAGGATTCTTTTCCGATCCCATGAATCTCACCTTCAAAAAGTGATTTCCTGAAACCTGATTTGCATCATTGCGATAAACAAAACTTTTTGAATTGTTATTATTGATAACCAGGTCCTGATCACCATCATTGTCGAGGTCTCCATATGCGGCGCCATTGCTGTATGACCATTGAGAAAAACCTAAGCTTGCTGCATTGTTTTTGAAAATTAGATTACCCGAATTGGAGAAAGCATAATTCTGTAGGGGTGTTGACGGAATAGTGGAAATAAATTTCCGGTAATGTATCGTACCCTTCCGGTTTTCAAAAGGAACATTCTGTTGATTCCCTAAAAATTCGAGAAAATCCATTGAGGTGATATCCTTTAAAATTCCATTACTAACGAAAATGTCTTTGTTGCCGTCATTTTCAAAATCAAAGATCAGTGCGCCCCAACTCCAGTCGGTAGCAGCAACACCTGATAACATCGCAATTTCCTGAAAATCTGCATTGCCATTATTCAGGTGCAGGCAGTTCTGGGTAATCTGGTAGTGATAATTGGCCCGGTATTTCTGATCCTCCAGGTGATAGGGATCGAAAGCCATCGTCGTTTTTATCCGGTAATTATCGCCAGCCAGCATATCGGTTGTAAAGATTTCAGGATAACCGTCATTATTGATATCCGCTATATCAGCGCCCATACTGGATGTGGAGCAAAAGTTGACCCTTGAAGGCAGCTCTTCTGAAAATTTACCATTCCCTTTATTGATATAAAGATAATCGCGCTCCCAAAAATCATTGCTGATGTACAGATCCGGTAAATGATCACCATTCAAATCGGATACGGCTATTCCCAAACCAAATGCAATGTCACTACTGTAAATGCCAGCCTGTTCTGTTACATCAGTAAAATGGTTCCCGTCATTTCGCATTAGCTTATGACCACCTGGTGAAGGTTGTTCCCTTACTTTTCTATACAATTCAATTTTAGCCGGATCTCTAAAACTGTTGTTCAGAATGTAACAATCAAGATCGCCATCCTGGTCATAGTCAAAAAACGCTGCATGCGTAGAGTAACCCTCATTGTCAAGATTATATTCCTTTGCTTTTTCGGAAAAAGTCAGGTTGCCGTTATTGATGAACAATTCATTTTTTTTATTATTGCCTTCGACATCGCCTGAGTTACAGACATAAATATCCAGCAATCCATCGGCATTTATATCAGCCATCGTTACCCCAGTACTCCATGCCATCATTCCGCCTACTCCCGCCTTCTCGGTAATATCCTCGAAAACAAAGTTTCCCTTGTTGAGATAAAGCCTGTTCTTTTTTTGATTTGATGTAAAGTACATATCAGGTAATGAGTCATTATTGATATCGCCGATCGCAACCCCACCTCCGTTGTAAAAGTTACGATAAGTCAAAATATTGAAGGTGTCGCCATCTACCACTTCGTTGACAAAGTCAACCCCTGTTTTTTCAGGTTTGAGTAATTGAAATAGCTGTGTGGAATTATCGCCGGAATCCCGGTCACCGGAACGGCCATTGTTACACCCGGTGATCAACAAAAAAAATATCAGCCACCAAAGGCAAAATAATTTCATGTAAGCTATTTTAAGGTTTGGGAGTTTCTAATTTAAACACGCCGTCTCCATCTGATCCCATGTACGCTCCCCAGGTAACTTTCTTCTTAATCCTAACAGGTATATCGATACGCTTAATCCGCATTCCAAGAAATGAAAGCAAATTGGCATGATGGTAGTATTGGCAAGAGACAATATCCAAATAACCATCATTATCCAGATCTCCAATCCAGGGTGTAGAAAAAATATTTTTAAAACCCTGAGCCTGGTCAATAGTATTTACCGATTTTTTTACAAAATCGATCGCTATCAGTTTGTTCTCCATTATCCTGGGTGAACTTGATGCATATCCTACTGAACAGTCAAAATTATTAACACTAATAATGGCTTCATCACGTCCGTCATCATTCAAATCATACACAACGGGGGATGAAAATCCAGTGCAACCAATAGAATCCATGTAGGCAACACTGCCATCCTTTCCGTTGAGCATAATTTGCAGGGAGCCGGTACTGTTAGGCCATTGGCCTTTGCTTATAAAGGTGAAAAAATCAGGAATTTTGTCATCGGTAAAGTATCCCACTGCGAAACTGTTGCTGCATTCAGCGCCGGGAAAAACCTTCGTCCATAAAATATGATGATCTTTTCCGTCAATGGCAAACGCTTTGCTTCCATGCGAAATAGCAATGATATCGAGATGGCCATCTCCTGAAATATCCACCAGTACTGGCGGGGCAATGAAACCGTGGCCTTTTTCAAAAGCAATGACTTTAGCCAGAGATAATTTTTTTGAACGCAGTTGTGACAACGTGGATATATAAAGATTTCCATCGATCGTTTCTCCTCCTGTACCAAACACAATGAATAGCTCCTTGCTTCCGGGCTGAGAAAAACCCAACGGCGTTATATACGACTCCTTACCATCAGGCATTGTATCTGCAGCGATCACATTTCCTGTTTTTGAATCCAGCAACATGAGTATCGCGGGAAAACGGTTCACTTCCGAGTACGGCTCGGCCTGTGCGTTACCACCGTTTATTGTAAGCAGATCATCGAATCCATTATTATTTTGATCCGGAACCAGCACACTATTATTGAAATTATAACGGGCATATTTCATGATCGGATCATTCCTGTATCGTTCATAGTTATATTCCCAGATCACGGCTCCCGATTTCCCATCAATTGCTTTTAATTGGGGAGAACGCCCGCCAATAAATACATCTTTTACCTGGTCGCCTGTCACGTCGTAAAAGGTAGCCGAGCCATATACCTGATCAGTGGCTTTCTGCTTCCATAAAAGTTCTCCGGATCGTCCGTCAAATGCGAGGATCCCCATGTCGGTTTGCTGAAATTCATTTTTGCCTGCACCGATCACAATGTCTAGTATCCCATCTTTGTTCAGGTCAATGCTACGCGGTGAAGATTGTGATCCAATAACGGACAAATCCTTATTCCAAACCACTTCGCTTCGTTCCTTTGAAGGAGTATGAGTACATGAGGGAAGAATTCCAATAAATATTATTGCCAATAAAGCAGCAAGAAACAAAAATCTAATTTCCACTAAAGAGTTTTTAAAGAATAATTATTAAGTTAAGGATTCTGTTTGCCACTAACACGAAGACCAAAAAAAATGTGAACCTCCGTGCCCTACCTGCGTTATCTCTGTGGTTAAAAAACTCCTGCACCCTCGAAGGGGTTATAATTTGATCACCTTTTAACCACAGAGGTCACCGAGGGATACACGGAGTACACAGAAACGTTCATAACTATCTTCTTTCTGCGGTAAAGATGCATTTGTTAGTTCTTAGTGTTAGCCTGATTATCAGGGCTACGCGAAATAACGAACTTTCCAATGTGTTCACCTTCTTTGACCCCGTTTTCTATCGCGTCTCTAAAATGGATGCCACCATACAACCTTGAAATGGCTGCCTCTTTCGCTGCCTCTTCAAAAGAATTAAATTTTCTGAGCGGAAGACCGAATTCAACTTCCGTGTCGTCAGTAAAAGAAAACCGGTCACCAAATAAATGAGTGAGAATGATGGATGCTGTAGTAGAAATAACACTGTGCCCTGATGTATATTCAGGAAAAGGTGGCGTTTGAAGCAATGGAGACCAATTGCGGTCGATGAGTTTTTTAATAACTGTTTCAGGCCTCACCCGGTTATACTTGTATTTATTGTTCCAGCACGAAATGAAAGCATCAGCCATTCCCATTGAAACCAGTGCATGCGCGTAAGCAGTTTTTTGTACACTTAATTTTTTCTTTTTACAGGCAATGCCGGTAATTCCCATCCAATGTCCGCCCGGGGAGATCTTTTTAATGCCAAATTCAACGTGGCCGATCTGTTGAAGCGCAAAAGGATTACAATCCCAAAACATCGCGATCGCGGATTGTTCCTCAGAAAGATTTTTGACCAATCCATATACTTCTTTCAATTCTTTATAAAACAGCGAGCTGCTGTCAGAACTATATTTATTGGGAGGTCCACTGGCGAATTGCGAACATGAATCAAGAAAAAATACACGCAGCGTATTCCAGTAAGGTTCTATTGCTGAAATAAATCCGGGAGCTGTAGGCTGCCAGTACTCATCACTGGTTTTGGGAGTAAATCTCCGGTATCCGCTAAGCCGGACAAAACCATCGGCATAGGCATATTTAATTACCTGTTCAACCACTTCATCAACAAGTTCAAGAGTTGCATCTATTTTTTCAGCTGTTAAGTTCTTTTTTTCTGCGGCAAGTTTTAAAGAATCAACATTTTTCTGAAGCAAGTACCCGGAAGGCAGTAGCCTGACTCCGGATTTATACAAGGCAAGGATGATCGCCAGCTGCGGATCACTTTTTTTGAGCAGACGGTCATCAACAATTATAGGATTCAATCCTTTTACAATCCCCGCAAAATGTGGCTGCGCTTTATCAAATAGTGCAACCGTTTCATTGGCGGCCAGGTTAATGTATCCATAGTATCTTGAAGCCGCTACCGGCGAAGTAACATCAGTCACCATCACATCTGTTGCATGTTTCAAGGCACGGACATAATCGTTTGTTGTGAACGTTAGTCTCTTCTGGCCAGATCCTGGAATCATCCAATTAACACAAGCTATAAATAGTATTAACTTCTTCATGTTTCAACACTTCAATACGAATAAATCACAGGAGCCTGGTTATTGACAGCAAAGATCAAACGATCACCCTTCTTTCCATTTATCTTAATAAGATCCCTCGTACTACCCCTTACCGATAGGCCGGATTTAAGTTGCGGCACATATTCAAAATGCCCCTTCCCATCTCCTCTTAATAACACTCCGTAACCTGCGTCTATCTTACCTATTTTTATTCTGGCATAATCTGTATTACCTGCTAATATAATATCCTGTTTGCCATCACGGTCAAAATCGCCCGTGTTTATTGCAAAAACAGGAAAAAAATTAGCCTGCAATGGAAGTCTTTTTGCTTCGAATATCCCCTGGTTGTTTTCAAAATAAGTGGTTTCAAAGTAGTTGGTTGATAATTGTTTTGCCGATTTCAACTGCTCGGGTGTCAGAATGTCCTCAATGGTGGCATTGGCATAAGAATCATACGTGATAAACCGTTGCCGCAGGCTAACCATCTGGTCTGTCAGTTCGTCCCGACTGGCCATGGGGTGCGACTTCCCTTGAATATAAGAACAAATCAAGGGATCTACTGAACCGTTGTTGTCAAAATCGTTATAGTACATGACTGCAGGTTCCAACCCACTAACTTTCAAAGGACTGTTCAAACCCCAGTTACCGGCAATAAGATCCATGTCACCGTCGCCATCCATATCTGCCAGCTGCAAGCGATTCCACCAGCCTTTTAATGTATCCGAAAAATGCCGGTCAGACAGATCCGTAAACTTTCCATTCCTGTTCGATAAAAGGCGCAACTTCATCCACTCTCCGCTGACAATCAGGTCTTTTTTACCATCATTGTCAACATCGATCCAAGCCGCATCCGTTACCATTCCCAGCGAATCCAGCGCAGAGCTCATTGAGGCAGGTGCCTTCGTGAACGCTCCTTTTCCGTTATTAATCAGTAACAGGCTTCCGGGCGATTCCGGATACCTGCCTGGTACAACCCGGCTTCCTACAAAAATATCTAAATCACCATCGTTATCGATATCTGCTATTCTCACACAGGAACCACTCAGTGATTCTGGTGGTAATGACTGAATGTTTTTATAAAATTTACCGTCGGTATTGATGTACAATCGATCCTGCAATTCGCCGTCGCCCTGGTTAAAATTATAACCTCCACTTACTACGTACAGGTCCTGATCTCCATCGTTGTCGGCATCAAAAAAAATGGCATCCATGTCTTCAGACAAAGAGTCTTTCGAAATATCGGGTTGAGCGTCTGCAATGAAGCTGCCATTCATTTGCTGGATAAACAGTTGACTGGGTTTTCCCTGGCCACCGCAAATGAAAATATCCTCCAATCCGTCTTTATTAATATCTGCCTTGGCGATTCGCGGCCCATTGTATGAAATCATATTCGGCATCAGGGGTTGCGACTTGAAATCATTTGATTCAGGTGAACCATGTACAAAAGACAGCGAAACCGCTGATGGAGAAAAAATAGGTTTACTGTTTGTTAGAGGGCGTCCATCAATCAGACCCACTCGATAGTGGATGTTATTGGTGGTGTTGGCTTTCGCGTTCATCAGTGTCTCCTTCTTTCCATCGGGCCATCGTATCACCACTGAATCAATTTGCGGAGAAGGCAGACCGGTATGCAACGGCACATGCATCGAGCTCTGGTATCCATGCACAGGATAATTTTCGAGATGCACTGAGCCCTTTGGCGTAAATACGTTTATTACGGCGCCGAGGGCATAACTATTAGGTAACTTTCCTTTGAGGTTGAACTGAACCCAGTTGCCTGCATTTCCGTTTTCTACAAGCATGTTACGGGAGATTTCCGCGGGGGCATTCAGATGATTAATAACAAGGTCCAGGT
>Ga0136634_10000825_pt1 | contig 12468 bp, 11 predicted proteins | sample AntDrymUQ8332106_2_FD_104654 | JGI IMG/M metagenome (GOLD analysis project Ga0136634, IMG submission 104654) | Polar desert sand microbial communities from Dry Valleys, Antarctica - metaG UQ833 (21.06) | ecosystem: Environmental > Terrestrial > Soil > Desert | place: Antarctica: Dry Valley... | reverse complement strand
TGAACGCGGAAATGCGAATCGTCCCCGGCGGCATCGTCGAACAGTTCCGTCAGGCGTTCGGCAACGTGCTCACCACTCTCGCCGAGGTCGGCGGCGTCCCCGACGACCTGGTGAGCATCACGATCTTCCTCACCGACATCCCGGACTACCAGGCCCACGGAAAGGAGATCGGCGCGGCGTGGCGCGAGCTGGCCGGCAACACCTACCCCGCCATGGCCGGCATCGGCACTACCGCGTTGTGGCAGCCGGAGGCGCTCATCGAGATCACCGCCGTCGCCGTGGTCCCCGACGCCCGGCTGCGACCGCCCGGAGCGTGAGGGCCAACACGTGCGGAGACGTGTTGCGTTGACGGTCGCAGCACACTCGGCCGTGAAGGCGGCTCGAGGAAGAACCCCGCCGTCCGTGGCCGCCTCTGCGGTTCCTTCGGCTTCGCTGGCTTCTCCGGTTCCCACCCGAAGTGATCTTGTTGGCGAGGTCGCTGGTACCTCCGGTACGGGTTATCCCACCTCCACCGCGACCTCGACGACGTCCTCGCCACCGCCATCTCTAGAGGGCTAGGTCCCGCGGCGCCGGAATCTTGGGTCAAGTTTCAGGCTGCCAGCTACTACCCCGAGAAGGGCGAGTCCCCCCGGCACCTGGGTCGGCTCGGGCATGACCGGGATCGACGGACTGGACGCCGGTGGCGTCGTCACGGCCGATCACTTGCAGAGCCTCTTCGGCTCCGGGCAACACCCGCTGGCAGGCGAGCGGACCCGCGAAGCCGACCTGCGGATCGGTCGCCCCGTACAAGGTCAACAAGAACGATGTGAGCGCGTTCCGGGTCGAGGTCGCCAAGCGGATGTCGGCTTTCAACGAGTCCGCCGGCCTCCCTGGTGACTGGCCGGTCCCGGCAACGGAGCGGGCAGGAATCCGCACCGAGGTGGCCCGGGAGTTCTTCACCGCGTCGGCGCGGCGCCGCACCCGGTGCACGCCCTCCGTCCAGATGCAAGATGCGCTCATGGCCGAGTCCGTGGAGATAGTTCACCAGTTGTTCCAGCCCTGCGACCTCGTGCTGCGCTGTGTGAGGTACCCGGCCTACTTCGCTCCACTGCGACTTTCATCTGGCGCGACACGACCCCTGCCGGAGTCGTGGTTAGCCTGAGACGGAGCCGTAGCTGATCCATGACGGTCGCTGCCGTTCGACCGCGGCCCACGCGGGCTCGACGTCGTCGAATGTGAGGGTCGGTATGTCGGGTGTCCCGAGGCCGGCTTGGTCGGCGAGTTCGCCGATCCGGGCGATCTGCGTTTCGATGATCTGCTCGCCGTACTCCGCGGTGGCTTCGTGGGCGTCGGGGTTCTGCGCGAACCTGCCGAGCGGGTCGCTGGACACTCGGGCGAGGCGGGTCATGTCGACAAGATCGGGTCGGATATGGAGCAGTTGGCTGAGCTCATATCTGCCGGCGTGGTCGCCGGGGAATGTGCCGCGTACAAGCTCCGGGTCGCTACGGACGTCGACGGGGACAGGGACGAGCTTCATGAACTCGTCCGCGACGAGCCGTAGGTCACCTTGGGCGCCGTTCTGTCCGGATATGACCATGACCGCCCGGAAGCCGGCGTTGACGCAGACGCGGAGCTGGAACAGCAGAGAGCGCATCACCACGTCCGGCGGTAGGCCACCGAGCCGGGGGTTGACCTCGCCCACAACCTCCGCGAGCCAGGTGCCGTGGAAGCCGGTCTCGTGGATGTGGTAGGTCTGTGGCGGCGCGACGATCCCGCCGAACCGTGCCGCAGCCGCGTCACACAGGTATTCCGCCTTGATCAAGTCGAGGCCGAACGCGGCGGCGTGCCCGTGCGGCTCGACCATGCCCATCGGCAGGTACGCCACCGGCCGCGCGGCAAGCCGGCGGAGGAACTCCTCTGGTTTGAGCTCGACCCATCGAACGGGCTCGCCTTGGCCCGTGGTGGGACGTGTGATCATCATGGAGTGCTCGCGCCGATCGCGGCGACCTCCTCGGCCGCCGCCACCGGCCAGGCGTCGCGGTTGCTGAGGTTGATCTCGAACCGGTGCGAGGTTCGCAGCCGCCACAGGAGGTCCTCTGGGAGCGGGTCCTCGGCTACGGCGGCGATGTTCATCCGCGCGTACTCCTCTACGTGCATCGAGGTGACGGCTGTGGTGGCGCCGGGGTGGTGAATGGCGCACGTCACCGCGAGGGCGGCGAGTGAGGAGGCATGCTTCGGAACGTATGGGCGCAGCGCATCGACCTTGGCCAGGTATGCGCGGCGCGGAACTGTCCAGTCGAAGTAGCCGTGGCGAAAGTCGCCGGGCGCGAATTCCGCGTCCTCGGTCAGAGTCCCGGTGAGTCCGCCCTCGTCGAGGATGCAGCGCGCGATGACCGCGACGTTGTTCGCCTCGCAGATCGGGATCAGGGTGTCTAGTGGCTCGCTGCCGAATATGTGCAAGATGGTCTGCACCGAGTCAATGAGGCCGCTCTCGACCAGCGAGATGGCGCTGTCGTGCCGGTGGTCCGGGATGGAAATGCCGACCGATCGGACCTTGCCGGTCTGCTTCAAGGCCTGCAGCTCCTCCATCCAGTAGCCGTCGTGACCCCAGGACGGCCAGTACAGGTGCAGCTGCACGAGGTCGACGCTGTCCAGGCCGAGCTCACGCAGCGAGGTCTCGCAGCTTTCGGTCACCCAGCCCTCGGGATAGACCTGCTCAACCGAAGGTGGCGTCCCGAACTGGTGCTGCGGTCCGCGCGGCTCGATCTTTGTGGCGACGAACGGTCGCGGCCCCGCCCACGCCCGAAGCGCGGCTCCCACGACCTGCTCGCTGCGCCCGTACGCACGTGCAGTGTCGACGACGTTGACTCCCAGCTCCAGCGCGGTGTGTAGGGAACGAACGGCGTCGTTGTCCTCTATCGGCCCGAACCAGCCGGCAAGACCCATCGCTCCGAACCCGAGCACACTCAGCCGATCACCGGTCGCCGGGAAGATTCGGTACTGCATCGTGAAGTCTCCGTTCTCTCTACGCGGAAGGGTCACAGGTCCAGGACGAGCCGGGGAGTGCACGAGCGGGAGACGCAGATCATCATGCACTCGCTTGCGCCGCGCTCCACCTCGCTCAGCACCGAGTCGAGGTGGTCCGGCTCGCCGTCGAGCACTCGGGTCTCGCAGGTGCCACATGTCCCTTCCGCGCAGGAGGACAACACCCCGATACCCGCTTCCTCAACGACCGACAGGATGGACCGGTGCGGGGGCACGGTGAGGGTCAGCTCGCTGCGCTGCAGGACCACCTCGAACGCCTGCTTGCGCACAGGCTCGGCCTGCGGCTTCGGCGCGAACCGCTCCAGGTGCAGCGCGCCGGAGGGCCAGCCGGCGGAGTGCGATTCGACCGCCGCGAGCAGGGGCTCGGGACCGCAGCAGTAGATTGCGGTCTGGGAGTTGGGCGTGCCGAGCAGTGCGGCGAGAGGCAGCAAGCCCGTCGCGTCCTGCGGCAGCACTTCCACGCGGTCGCCATACTGCGAGAGCTCGTCGAGGAAAGCCATCGAGTCGCGCGTGCGACCGCCGTAGACAAGTCGCCAATCCGCGCCCACACCCTCCGCGGCTCGAATCATCGGCAGGATGGGGGTTATCCCTATGCCCCCGGCCAGGAAGACGTAGCGGGGTGAGGGAACGAGCGGGAAGTTGTTGCGCGGGCCGCGCACTCGCACCAGGTCGCCCTCACAGAGCCGGTCATGTACGTACTCGGAGCCGCCACGGCCCTCCGAGTCACGAAGAATGCCCAGCCGGTACTCGCCACGATCGGCGGGATCACCGCACAGCGAGTACTGCCGGGTCGGCGCCGAGTCGAGGATCAGGTCGACGTGTGCGCCCGGTTCCCAGGCAGGAAGGGGATGGTCGCTGAGGTCGCGCAGCGTGAGAGTGACGACGCCCTCGGCGACCTCGCGCTTCGCGGACACCCGCGCCTGCGCAACGAACTCCGTGGCGACCAACGTGACGCTCGTGGTCCGGTGGCGCACCTGCTCGACGTGCGCGGGGTGGCCGTTGTCCGCGACGGCCGAGGAGCGTCCGGTGACCGGAAAGGTGACCGGCAGTCTCTTCCACACGTACATGTTCGGAGAGCTGGGGTAGAAGGTCGGCGTTGCGGCGAGCTCATAGTCGCCCAGCACCGGCAGGGCCTCCTCCATCGCGATGCGCGCTTCGAGACGGGCCAGCGGCGCACCTAGGCAGCCGTGGACGCCCTCACCGAAGCCAAGGTGCCGGGAACGGGGGCGAGTGATGTCGAACCGGTCGGCGTCGGAAAACTGCCGCTCGTCGCGGTTCGCGGCGCCGGTGAGCAGTACGACTCGCTCACCGGCAGGAATGGTCACGCCATGCAGGGTGACCTCCCTCGAAGTGGTCCGCGCGGTCAGCTGCAGAGGCGTGATGAGGCGCAGCGCCTCCTCGATGGCGGCCGGGATCAGTGCCGGGTCGCGTTGCAGCAGCGCACGCTGCTCGGGGTTCTCGGCCAGAAGCTTGAATAGGTTGCCGGTCAGCCCGGCGGTGGACTCCACACCGCCGAGGAAAAGCACCATCATCAGCCCACTCACCTCGGAAGTCGGCGTGACTTCCTCGGAGACGAACGGAACGCCGCCGATGTCGCTGCGAACGAAGTGGGTCACCAAGTCGTCGCGGCCGTGCCGGCGGCGTTCCTCGAGCAGGTCGATGAAGTGTTGCTGCACTCCGGCGGTGGCCGCCCTCGCTACCGGGGTCAGATGAGGCGTACCCGGCACCCGGTCCTTCAGCTCGTGCGTCCAGCGCTCCAGCTGGTCCCGTCGAGCGAGCTGCTCCGGGTCCTTCTCCCGCCGACTTGGCAGGCCCATCACATGGAAGAACACGTCGAACGGCATCGGCCAGGCCAGATCCTCGGCCAGATCGACCGCTCCTCGGTCGCGCCAGGAGTCGACCAGATCGCGCACCACCGCCCGGATGCCGTCCTCGAGCTCGGCCACCCGCCGCGGCAGGAAATACGGCTGGACGATCCGACGGATCTCGTCGTGCCGTGGGTTGTCCATATTCGGTAGCGACCCCGGCGGGGCCTGCTCGAGGGCGCTGTCGTCGATGTCCATGCCCTCAGAGCTGCGGAACGTGTCCGGATCCAGAATCGCCGCACGCACGTCCTCGAACCGGGTCAGCGCCCACCAACCCCACTGCTCGCTCCAATAGACCGGGGCCTCATCACGCATCCGGCGGTAGACCGCGAATGGATCGGCCGTGTAGAAGTCTGGGGCAAACGGGTTGTACCTCATCGCGGCGCTACTGACCGTCATGGACCTCTACTTCCCCGTCATTTCTGGTCGGGCAGCTTGACCGCGACAATCGGCACGGGTGAGTCGAGCAGCAACCGCTGGCTGACGCTGCCCAGCACGGCCTTGCCGACCGGCGTGCGTCGCTTGATCCCGATTACGAGGCGGGAGACGTCGTGATCCTTGATCTCGTCGAGCACAGCGTCTGCCGGGTCGCGATCGGACTTGCCGGCGCGTTCGAGGACCTTCACGCGAGTTCCGTTGGGGATCAAGGAGGTGTCCAGCGGCTTGAGCGCGAGGTTCATCACGATGAGGTCGGTGTCGAGGAGTTCAGCCTCGGTGACTCCTGCCGCGAGCGCAGCGAGACCTTCGGGGCTGTCGGGGACAGCTACCAGTACTGACATGAGATGGATGCCTTCCTGTTGGATTGTGTTGGGGTTAGGAGTGCGCGTCGCGCATCTCTTCCTCGAACTCTTCGAGGGACACGCCACGGGTTTCCGGCACCATCGTGTAGATGAAGATCAGGGCCAGTACCCCTAGGGCGGCGAAGACAAAGAAGGATGAGGCGATGCCAACCGAGGCCACCATGGGTGGGAAGCCGAACGCCACCACGGCGTTGGCCATCCACAGGCAGAACACGCAGACGCCCATGGCGAAGCTGCGGATCTTGAGCGGGAAGATCTCCGCCAGTAGCAGCCACACCAGGGGGCCGATCGTGCCCTGCATGGAGAACACGAAGAGAATGACGAACAGCAAGATGAAGTAGGGCTTGATGTCGTTGTCTGGGAGGAACTTCGCCGAGAGTCCCACCAAGAGGTGGAAGAACGTGGTGAGTCCGAATCCGACCAGCAGCATCGTGCGCCGGTTGACCTTGTTCATCAACAAGATGCCTACGGTGATACCGAGCACGCTGAACAGCCCGTTGGCGGTGTTGGCGATGATGGCCGCCTTGGCTGAGAATCCGGCGTCCTCGAGGAGCTGGCTGCCGTAGTACATGATCGAGTTGATCCCGGTGAACTGCTGGAACACGCCGAGCCCGATCCCGATGATCACGAGGCGGCGGATCCATGGCACGGCGAGGTCGGCCCAGCCGCCGGTCTGTGCTTCCTTCTCCTCATCGGCCAAGCGGTGTACCTCGTCCATCTCGGCTTCGGCCCGCTCATCCGATCGGATCTGCTTGAGGACACCGAGCGCCTCGTCGTTGCGGCCCTGGGAGGTGAGCCAACGCGGGCTCTCCGGCATCTTGAGCATTCCGAAGAACAGCGCGAACGCGGGGAGTACGGCGACCAGCAGCATCCAGCGCCACACGCTGTCGTGCTCGCCCCAGACGTTGAAAATGATCGCGTTGATGACGAATGCCGCGAACTGGCCAGAGACGATCATCACCTCGTTGCGGGTGACCATGCTCCCGCGGGTCTCTACCGGGGACACCTCGGCGAGGTAGACCGGCACGGTCGCGGAGGCGCCGCCCACGGCCAGGCCCAGGATGAACCGGAAGAGAGCGAGGACTTCCCAGCTCGGAGATAGCACGCAGCCGATGGTGCCGAGGGCGAAGACTCCGGCAAGCATCAAGATGTTGTGTCGTCGACCGTACTTGTCAGCGAGCCGGCCGCCGATGAGGGCGCCTACCGCGGCGCCGAAGATCAAGATGCTGACCACGAAGCCCTCAGTAGAGGCGGACAGGCCGAGATCGTCCTTCATGGGCTCGAGCGCGCCGTTGATGACGCCGGTGTCGTAGCCAAAGAGCAGCCCGCCGAAGGTTGCGACCACAGCTACAAGGCCCAGGCGCTTCGAGTGTGGCCCCGCTGTGAGCGGGGGCAGATGTGGCTCGGGCTTGGTGTGAGTCTCTTGCATGGTGCTCCTCCATATGAGTCCTCGCCGAGACGGCCCCTTACAATGCTCGGTCCGGCCACGGTTAACTGGTACGTACTAGTAGTTCGAAACAGTATGAGAGCATGGTCACAGCGAGAGTGTCAACCCCCGGAGACGAGAGAGCCATGAAGAACGACAATCCACCGGTCGGGCCAGAGCATGCTCCAGGCAAGAGACACCGACCGACCATGCGCGACGTCGCGGCACGGGTGGGACTTTCGCAATCGGCTGTCTCCCTCGTCTACAGAAATGCACCGGGAGTGGGCCCAGAAACACGAGACCGGGTCCTTCGCGCCGCCGAGGAAATCGGCTACCACCGCGACAACGCGGCCTCGTTGCTGCGCAGAGGTCGCAGCCGGCAGCTGGGCGTCCTCTTCCGCATGCGACACCCCTTCGCCGTCGAGTTGGCCGAGCACATCTACTCGGCCGCAGAGGCACTCGGGTATCAGGTTGTCCTGAGCGCGATGACAGACACGCGAAGCGAGCGAATGGCCATAGACGAGCTGCTCGGGAACCGCTGCGAAGGGGTGCTCCTCTTGGGCGTCGGAAGCGACACCGATGTCCTTCGGGACGTCGCACGTCGAGTGCCCGTCGTTGCGATAGGTCTCGCGTCGCCAACCCCAGGAATCGATGTGGTGCGAAGCGATGACAGCCGCGGCCTGGGTGAGGCCGTTGCGCACCTTGTGGCTCTGGGCCACCGGCGCATTTCCTATATCGACGGCGGCGGCGGGCCGGCCGCGTCTCTACGGCGACGCGGCTACCGAAACGCGATGCGGCAACACGACCTTGGTGAGTTCGCGGAAGTGATTCCTGGCGAGTACACGGAGATAGCAGGCGCTCGCGCCGCCGAGCAGATCCTCGCCTCGGAGCAACCGCCCACTGCTGTGATTGCCGCTAACGATGAGTGCGCTCTCGGGGTGCTCGACTCCTTGATCCGTGCTGGAGTGAAGGTGCCCGACGACATGTCCGTGGTCGGCTACGACGACAGCCGCATCGCGAGTCTGCCCTTCGTGGACCTCACTACCGTTCGACAGGACGCCGCGATGATGGCGACCGCCGCAGTCAAAGCGGCCGCGGAGCGCCTAGACGAGGGACGCCGAGACCCGCGCAGTGTCGTGCTGCCGGCGAAACTGGTTGTGCGGTCGACAACAGGCCACGCACTAGTGCCAGCGCCCGCTGCTGCAGTTCCAGACCCTGGCGGCTCGGCTGCCCAGCAGTAGCTGTGCGCGCCGGGCTCACCCGCCCGTTGGCTAGGCGCGCGATGCAGACGGTTCATGGCTAGCCTGCTATGTGGCGTACAGGTTCGCAGGCACCAAAGCATTGAGGTCGACCGCGACCGACCGATCAGAATCCGCTACGGCAGCGTCGGCGCAACGGTGACCACCAGTGGCTCGATGAGTGGTTGGTGCTCATCAAGCGCACGCGCAAGCCCAAGACCTTCGACAACTACACCAGCCTGGTTCGCGTGCACTGTGGCCAATGCGATCCAGGCAGCTGGCACGGATCTCTGTACGCGACATCGACGATCTCCTCTACCGGGTGGCCCAGCGGTCCCCGCGAAGTGCCGTCGCGCTGCACCGGGTCCTGCGCTCGGCGCTGAACACCGCTGTCGCGGACTGCTGGTCGCCAACCCGTGCGCCGCAGTGAGCGGTCGTTGCGCCGGGACCAGGTCTCTGGCTCTGCTCGGGACCGTCCGTGACTGCACTGCGCTGGTACCAACTGCACCGATATTTGCACCGGTTGCCGCGTTTCCGAGGGCTGAACGGTTCGTCAACGACGGCCTGTAGGCGGTTGACCTGCGGTTATGCATCGGGCCGGTGACAGGAGTCGAACCCGCGACATCCTCATTACAAGACAACACGCCGGGCTCCCCACGCCTCCACAGCAGCCCTCTCACCTGCGGAAACGCGCTTACCGAGAGATGCTACGACGGCCACGGCACTGCAGCAACTGCAACCGAACTGCACCGCGCTACATCGCCACGGCCGCGGAGTTTCTGTTGTTGAGGGTGCTCAGCGACTGGCCCGCATCAGCGTAACCCCACTATGGCGCAGGCCGGTCCGCGGCGGAGCGCGTCCGGCCATGCCGGCTGCGGGTGCTCCGGGGAGGCATCCAGCACCGGGACGAGTAGGGTTGAGATCGCTAGCGCGACACGTCGCCGCCCACCAGATGTTCAAGGGTTCGTAGACCCATCGTGCTCATGCTGGCGTTGCTGTCGCGGTAGTACCAGACCGCTCCCATCGACTGCTCGAAGGCCCACGCCTTGCCGCGCTCCCACTCGAGGTCGTCGCAACCGAGCTGGCCTCGGAGCACCTCTCGTGGCGCATCAAGGAGGAGGTGCCAGGCGCCTACTAGGTCGAGGGCCGGGTCGGCGGGTCCCAATCCGCCGACGTCGAGGATTCCGGCCAATCGACCGTTAGAGACGAGCACATTGCCGGGTGTCAGGTCGCCGTGGGTCGTCACGTCCGCGGAGGGCGGCGGTGGGAGCTCCCGAAACGCCGCCCACATGCGACGGAGACTGGGGACATCCAGCAGTCCCTTGCTCTGGTGGAAGCAGGTCTCCATCCACTCGTCGTGATCTCTCAGGTCTCCGCCGCGCCCCGAGCCAGAGAATGATCGTCCGCCGGTGCTGATGGTGCGAACGCCAAGAATGGACGTAGCTAGGTCCACAGCGAAGGATACCGACCGACCGGGGTCCGCATGGCCGGCCGTCGCCACGTCTGCACGGACCAGGGCAGCGGGTAGCCGGCGCCCGGTTCGCCGATCGCGACCGGCTCCGGTGTAGGAATCGGGGTCCTGCCCAGGAGTGTGCGGGCCGCCGCCGCCTCACGCTCGATGTCCATACGGGTCGACGTGGCATCCGCGTGCCGCAGAGGAAGGCAGGCCCCGAGTTCTTCCCCTAGCCGAAACAGGGCGTTGACCGTGCCCGACCCCGTCACCTGCTCAATCGGGAGGGAGCGCCACTGGGGGAACTGCTCGTCCACGAGCCGGCGCACCCTTTCGAGGGTGATGTGAATCTGACCAGAACGCATCGGCACGCCAGAAGCCTGTGGGTCCGCCAAACGCGAGCGCAACTCTAAATGTCTCCAAAGAGGGATCTCCAAGCCCCGCGTGTCCATCGTTCTGCGGGAGCGGGCCAGGATCCGGCGCGTTGATAGCCGATCAGCGGGCGGCCGTGGGCAGTGCTAAGTCGTCGTTTTGCGGGTGACCCGGCGCAGGTACTCCCGGCGGTCGTAGGGGTCGGCATCGTGACGCTCGCGTCGTCGCGGACGACCGGTGACCGGCCGGTAGCGGTCCAGTTGGGTGGTCAGCACCCCTTCGCCGCGGGTCACGCCCGGCAGCATCATGGACAGGGCGTGCACCCTCCCGGCGGGGACATCGCCGGCGAGTAGCACGACGGGTTGTCGTGGATCGGTGGTGAGCGGGACGGCGCTGACCTCGACGAGCAGCGCCAGCACAGCCGAGAGCGAGTCCTGCGGCACCTCGAGCTCGAAGTGGTGGATCGGCTCGCAGACCACGGTGCCCGCAGCCTGGAGCGCCGTGGCCAGGACGAGCTTGGTGAGGTTGCGGAAGTCCCCGGCGGTGCTCGACATCGACTTGTCGAACGTGCCGTGGGCGTGGCTCTGCCGCGCGTAGTAGCCCGAGTGGGTCATCACCACGCAGCAGTCCGGGATCTCCCAGCCATGCGGGCCCTCCTCGAGGGTCGCCGCGATCGACGACTCGACCGCAGCGAAGAACGCCGGCGGCATGGACCCACGCTCGACGGCGAGGTCGAAGCTCAGCCCGGCACCGACCGCCACGGGCTCCACCCGGAGGCCGACGGTGGCAAGGAACGGGTTCGCCTCGGCGCCGATCAGCTCCACTGCCGCGCCGGTGCCGAGCAGCCGCTCGATGCACAGCACCGTGCTCTCCCGGAAGCTCACCGGTACGTCGTACTCCTCCGCGAGCAACGCTCCGATCACGTCCTTTTGCACCTCGCCGTAGAGCGAGAGCCGCAGCTCGCGACGTACGTCGTCCTGCCGCAGGTCGATCAGCGGGTCCTGCTCGGCCAGCTGAGTGAGTGCGGAGTACAGCCGTCCTCGGTCCCCGTCCTCCACGGGGTCCACGACCGTGGTCAGGCTCGGCCGCACGAACTGGACGCCCGCAGCGGCGCCGGGCCCCTGCCCGAAGGTGTCCCCGATGCGGGCCGACTCGATCCCGTGCACAACGACCACATGGCCGGCCGAGGCCTCGCGGGCTTCGCTGAGCTCGCCGTTGCGGAACAGCCGAAGTCCGGTCACCTTCTCGGGAGCTCCCCGCCCCAGGTCCAGTCGCTCTCGGACGCGCAGCGTGCCGGAGCGCACGTAGGCGAAGATCGACTTCGACCCTGTGTCGTCGCGTTCGATCTTGAAGACGCTGCCGGCCGCAGGCCCTTCGGCGCAGGGTCGGGCGACCGGTAGCAGGTCGGCCAACGAACCCAGCAGTACGCCGACACCGGCCCCGGTGATCGCGGAGCCGCTGAGGACCGGCACATCCTCACTCAGGCGCTCCAGCACCTGCAAGGTGACGAGCTCGACGTCGGCGCCGACGCGATCGGTCTTGTTGACGAACACGATCGTGGCGATGCCGAGCCGCTGCAGGGCGCGCATCAGCACCTGGGTCTGGGCCTGCAACCCCTCGACCGCCGAGACGACCAGCACGGCCCCCTCGAGGAGCGCGAGGAATCGCTCGACCTCGGCGATGAAGTCCGAGTGGCCGGGAGTGTCGAAGAGGTTGACCCTCACCCCGTCAACCTCGAAGGACACCACCGCCGCGCGGATGGTGATGCCGCGACGGCGCTCGAGCGCCATCGTGTCGGTGTGGGTGCTCCCGGCATCCACACTGCCCGGCTCGTCGAGGACTCCGGCCTCGTAGAGCAGGCGTTCGGTCAGGGTCGTCTTACCGGCGTCAACATGTGCCAGGATCCCCAAGTTCAGCGTGCGCAACCTTCACGTCCTTCTCGCAGGTGGTGGTCTGGAAGGCGGTGAAGGCTGCTTGCATCGTGGCTCCTCGGGTCGGATGTCCCCGGGCATCACAACACGCGCGGACACTCGGCGGCAACGGATTTTGCCTCGCCGGGGGCTCGATCTCTTAGCAACGCATGACTCCGCGAGTTGCCAGTCGCCCAGCGGCCGCAGCGGTGTCGGGGAGGTGACGTGAGGGTTCGCGGGCCATGCCCGGAACGGGTTGACCGGGTTCGTGCGGTGGTCGCAACACCTGATCCATCCTGTGAGGGTGTTGATGACTGTGCGTTTCTCCAACCAACTGGTTCCCGAGTTGTATCAGCCGTTCTGGACGGCCTGGCAGGCCGGGG
>Ga0136634_10000824_pt1 | contig 12477 bp, 13 predicted proteins | sample AntDrymUQ8332106_2_FD_104654 | JGI IMG/M metagenome (GOLD analysis project Ga0136634, IMG submission 104654) | Polar desert sand microbial communities from Dry Valleys, Antarctica - metaG UQ833 (21.06) | ecosystem: Environmental > Terrestrial > Soil > Desert | place: Antarctica: Dry Valley... | reverse complement strand
GAAAAAAGAGCCCGCATGGTATTTTATACCGCATGGGAAATGGCCAACAGAGACGAAATGTTGAAAAGAGATATTCCCTTAACTAATGAAACAAGATAAATAAATAGCCGCCTCAATTTTATTGGGGCGTTTTTTTTACAGCCAATCCCTTAGATAGTTTTTTTTGAAACCTATTTATATTTACAGAAATTCAACCGAACAATAAAAACATATTTTGTGAAATACTTTTTTTCAATCATAATGCTATTATCAATTATTGCCTGTAATTCTAAAAAGCAAATTGATAAAACAGACAGCATACCTACAGACAGTATACCAACAGACAGTATAAGCTATAATGCCCCACTTCCTGTTCCCGGTAAAGTTGATGATGATACTGCCATAGCACAGCTTTCCAATAAAATACTCTCCCTAATAAAAAACAAGGATTATACAACCCTGGTTAGCTATTTTCATCCGGTTGCCGGCACCAGGTTTTCCCCTTATGGATATATTGATACAACCGTTGCTGTACAATTCAATTCTAAAAGCTTTATGGAAAACATTGGCACACAAAAAAAAATATACTGGGGAAACTATGATGGCAGTGGCGATAGTATTTTACTGACCCCCGAGAAATATTTTGAAAAATTTGTGTACAATGCTGATTTTTTGAACGCAGAAAAAACTGCTGTAAATAAAATGATTGGCACCGGTAATTCACTAAATAACCTGGAAAAAATTTATAAGGATGCTTTATTTACAGAAAGTCATTTTTCCGGCTTCGACAAAAAATACGGAGGAATGGATTGGAGCAGTTTGCGACTGGTGTATAAAAAATACAATAACCAACTTTTTCTAATTGCTATTGTACACGATCAATGGACCATTTAATAAATGAGTACAAAAAAATACGTTTGAACAAATCCCTTTATTAATTATGGAAGATTACTTTGAAGGAAAAGAATTTGCAGGTGAACATTATACCGAAACAGTTTTACCAAAAGGCACTTATGAAAATTGCAGGTTTCTCAACTGCATATTTGCAAATACGGATTTGTCAGGATATATTTTTATTGATTGCCAATTTGAAGTATGCGACCTGTCTATGATAAAATGTAAAGGAACGGCATTAAGAGATATTCAGTTTAGTCATTGCAAAATGCTTGGCGTGCATTTCGACGAGTGCAATCCATTTCTCCTATCCTTCAATTTTGATCATTGTATCCTGGAATTCTCCTCTTTCTTCCGGCTAAAATTAAAAAATATACGCTTTAAGGATTGTAAACTACATGAAGTAGATTTTGTTGAAGCAAATTTAACGGGTGCCCTTTTTTTAAATTGCGACCTTGCAAGAGCCGTTTTTGATAATAGCATTTTAGACGCAGCAGACTTCAGATCTGCGTTTAATTTTTCGATAAATCCTGAAACAAACAGTGTAAACAAAGCAAAATTTTCTACTCAGAATATTGCTGCCCTTTTAGATAAATACAATCTTATCATCGAATAAAAGCGGTGTATTTGAAACCATATAATTTCTGCTGATTTTTTAAAAACAGTGGGGATACTCAACAAAATCATTACATCGCTTCTTTTCTCTTTATTTTTGTAGCACACAAAATCACTTCACACTTCATGAACGATCGGTTACAGGAATTGTCAAAAACATTAGAAGGCGAACTGTATTTTGATACAACCATGCGAATTTTATATGCTACGGATGCATCTGCGTACAGGGAGATGCCGCTTGCTGTTGCTATTCCTAAAACGACCGCCGACATAAAAAAGCTGATTGCTTTTGCAAGAAAAGAACGCACTTCTCTTATTCCCCGTACTGCCGGTACATCGCTGGCGGGCCAGGTAGTGGGCAATGGTATTGTTGTAGATGTATCCAAAAATTTTACAGCTATTCTTGAATTAAATACACAGGAAAACTGGGTTAGGGTACAACCGGGTGTAATAAGAGATGAACTAAATTTCTTTCTGCATCCTCATGGATTATTCTTTGGTCCCGAAACCTCTACTGCCAACAGGGCTATGATTGGCGGCATGGTAGGAAATAATTCCTGTGGCTCAAACTCTGTTGTGTACCGAAGCACAAGAGAACATTTGATGCAGGTAAAGGTTTTACTAAGTGATGGAAATGAAGCCACCTTTGAAACATTGGATATAGAATCATTTCATACCAAATGCGAAGGAGAAACATTAGAAGCTACTATTTACAGAACAGTCAGAAGTATATTAAGCAATTACGATAACCAGGTAGAAATAAGAAAAGAGTTTCCGAAAAAAACAGTGGAGAGAAGAAATACCGGTTATGCCTTAGATGAATTATTAGACACAGCGCCCTTTACTGCAGGGGAGGAAGATTTTAATTTTTGCAAACTAATTGCAGGATCAGAAGGAACCCTTGCATTTATAACAGAAATAAAATTGCATGTAGATCCATTGCCGCCAAAAGAAACAGGTTTGCTCTGTGTGCATTTCAATAGTATTGATGAAGCACTGCGTGCCAATATTATTGCAATGCAGTTTCGCCCAAGCGCCAGCGAATTAATTGATCATTATATTTTAGAATGTACCAGGAATAATATTGAGCAAAGCAAAAACCGTTTCTTTGTTTTAGGAGACCCTGGCGCCATACTGGTAATTGAATTTTGCAGGAACAGCAAAGAAGAAATTATATCAATGGCTGCCGATGTAGAAGCTGCGATGCGTGCTGCAGGTTTCGGTTTTCATTTTCCTTTATTATTTGGAGCCGACACCAAAAAAATATGGACGCTTAGAAAAGCAGGCCTGGGTTTACTGGGCAACCTGCCGGGCGATGAAAAAGCCGTTCCTGTAATTGAAGACACCGCAGTAGATGTAAACGACCTGCCCGAATACATTGCAGCGTTTAATGAAATTTTGATTAAGTACCATTTAAATGCCGTGCACTATGCACATGCCGGCAGCGGTGAACTGCACCTGCGACCTATCATCAATTTAAAAACGGTAGAAGGCAACAGGCTTTTTAAAACCATTGCACAGGAAATTGCTACACTGGTAAAAAAATACAATGGATCGCTAAGCGGCGAACATGGTGATGGAAGATTGCGGGGAGAATTTATACAGCAGATGGTAGGCGACAAAAATTATGCACTGCTGCAACAAATAAAACGCACCTGGGATCCGGAGAATATTTTTAATCCTCATAAAATTGTGGATACGCCATCTATGAATACGATGTTGCGTTATACGCCCGGGCAGGAAACACCCACTTTTAAAACCATCTTCCGTTATCATGAGCAGGACGTATTGCAGCATGCAGAACAATGCAACGGAAGTGGCGATTGTCGTAAAACACATTTAAGCGGTGGTACCATGTGCCCTTCTTTTATGGCCACAAAAAATGAAAAGGATACTACCAGGGCAAGGGCAAATATTTTACGGGAATTTTTAACCAACTCCGATAAAATGAACCGGTTTGATCATAAAGAAATTTATGACGTAATGGATCTATGCCTGAGTTGTAAAGGATGCAAATCGGAATGTCCTTCTAACGTTGATGTGGCAAAATTGAAAGCAGAATTTTTGCAGCAGTATTATGATGCCAATGGCGTGCCTTTTCGTAGCAGGCTCATTGCCAACTTTACAAAGTCTGCCAGGTTAGGAGCACTGGCCCCGGGCCTGTATAATTTTATGATGACAACGCCATGGGTAAGTAACAGCATAAAAAAATTAAGTGGCTTTGCTCTTCAGCGTAGTATGCCTACTTTACATACAACAACTTTACAAAAATGGTTTAAGAAACATAACGCATCTGCAGAAAACAGAAAAAGATTTACTAACGGTAAAGTATATCTTTTTTGCGATGAGTTTACCAATTACAACGATACAGTAATAGGGCAAAAAGCCATTTTATTATTGGAGAAACTAGGCTACGAAGTTGTAATACCTTCACATGAAGAAAGTGGCCGGGCCTGGTTAAGCAAAGGATTAATAAGGGAAGCAAAAAAAATTGCCAATAGAAATATAGTTGCCTTACACAACCTGGTTACAACAGAAACGCCACTGATAGGAATAGAGCCCTCAGCCATTCTTACCTTCCGGGATGAATATATAGACCTGGCAACAGATGAAAATTATGAAGCAGCGAAAAAACTGGCCAAAAATGTATTTTTAATTGATGAATTTATTGCTGCAGAAATTGACAAGGGGAATATTTCGAAAGTATTTTTTACAACAGAAAAAAAACAAATTCAATTGCATGGGCATTGCCAGCAAAAAGCATTATCATCTGTAGCGCCTTCTGTACAATTGTTATCATTACCCGAAAATTATGAGGTGTCAGTTATTCCATCTGGATGTTGTGGTATGGCAGGCTCTTTTGGCTATGAAAAAGAGCATTACGACTTGTCCATGAAAATTGGAGAACTCGTATTATTACCCACAGTGCGCCGGCAGGCAGACGATGTTATCATTGCAGCACCAGGCACCAGCTGCCGCCACCAGGTAAAAGATGGAACAGGAAGAAAAGCTTTGCATACTATAGAAGTATTGTATCATGCGCTTCTTTAAATGGCAGACGATTATTTTACATAGAAGTAACCATTATGTTTAGCCCCGCCCTTTTAGAAATTAAAATAAAAAAGTCTCACTGGTGGGAGCGGGCTTCTCTAACTATTGATAACCATTACAGCAACAATAGTGGCATTATGCTTACACACCATTTATTGGCCGTGCATGATAATGTAAAAGCTATTTTTAATAAACCGGCATTGGGTTTTTATGGCGATATGTTTGCTTTGCTGCCACAATTATTACTCAATAAAAATGAAGTTGAAGAAGAATTAAAATTAGTGGCACTGTTACACGATATTGGAAAACCCCTGGAAGATAAAGCACTTGTTATGCCACATCCTTTAACCGGCAAACCGGCACACAAGCGACACGGCCTGGTTGGATTGATGGCTGCAATGGAAATTATCGGGCATGAATTAGCTCCTATGCCGGAAAAAAGAAGCCGCATTTATCGCACAGTAGAATTGCACGATATGTCCTATGGTTTATTCCGGGAATTTGTTGCCACAGGCATTACACCACAAAACGAAAAATGGAATTACATCAATGATAAGGTTCATACTGTATCCGGTGCAGGCCTGCTATACCTGCTCCTTTTTAAACTGGCCGATATTCATGGACATGCTGAAGTAGATGATGTAATTTGGTTTTATCAAAGTGTAAAAGAGCAATACTTTGATTTGCTTCATGTAAACCTCCCCATACCTTCAGAAGCCGACATAAGGTAAGGCTCAAAAAAATGATTAAACGAAACACTTAAAATTTTACCAATTAATATTTTAAGTTTGATATTACATGAAGAAATATTTATGGCCAATAAGAATAAGCCAGCCTAATAATTATCTATCTAAATTTAAAATTAACCAATATGGCAAGTGCACACATCTATCTCAATTTTTTAGGAAATACAGAAGAAGCTTTTAATTTTTACAAATCTGTATTAGGCGGAGAATTTACCAACCTACAACGGTTTAAGGATACAGATCATGGCACACAATTGCCAGAAAATGACATGGAAAAGATCATGCATATTTCTCTACCTATTGGCGCAAACAGCATTTTAATGGCAACGGATGCACTGGAGTCTATGGGGCATACTTTAACAGTGGGAAATAATTTTTCTATTTCTATTGATGCAGAAAGCGAAGAAGAAGCCAATAAGATTTTCAAGGGCCTTTCTAAAGGAGGACAAGTGACCATGGCAATGGAAAAAACTTTATGGGGTGCCTACTTTGGCATGTTTACTGATAAATTTAATATTCAATGGATGGTTAACTATGATTATAAACCTGAAGAATAAGGGTACATAAAAAAGGCTGTATTTTAATGTTGTTTTTTAAATAAATAAAATGAACATGACTAAAAAAGATATTGCTCATGCTTTTTCCATGGGAAACTTTACAATAACCTATGACTTTTTACAAGAAGATATTCAATGGAATATTGTAGGGGATAAATTCTTAAATGGCAAGGCTGCTGTTATAGATTTCTGCGATAAAACAGCTGCTTATTTTACACAAGTAAAAACCATTTTTACTTTAAACAATAGTATAGCAGAGGATAATTGCATCGCAATAAATGGCACTGCACAATTTATAACCAAAGAGAATAGTATAACAAATATGGCTTCCTGCGATGTATATGTTTTTAAAGAAGGAAAGCTAAAAGAAATTACGTCTTATTGTATCAATACCAATAACAACTATTAAATGTTGATTGTATAAATATTTTTAGGGAAATGGATAAATTAACTGTGGCAAAAAATGTTGAGGAATACATTTTACAATTTCCAGAAAGTGTACAGGCATCTTTACGGCAATTGCGATTATACCAACAGGATGCTGGTGCATTTTAAAAATAAAACTGATGCAAATACACATAAAAAAGAACTGGCAAGAATAATCCGCACAATAGTTGACGGAATTGAGAATAGTTAGCATTCCTTTTTTACCAAAAAAATATTTAAACCGGGCACTAAAATATTTGTACATCTCCCCGTGTATTTTACCGATGAGCATGCTGCATGCGTATCTTTTGGGTAGGTTTATTTATTAATTAAGAAAGTATCTTTGTTGCAAACAATTAAGCATGTTATCTAATGATCCGCTTCATGGCAAAACGCTTGAAAATATTCTAACCGAACTGGTACATCATTTTGGCTGGGAACAACTTGGGGCAATAATAAAGATCAATTGTTTTACCAGTAACCCAAGTATAACTTCTTCTCTTAAATTTTTACGTAAAACGCCCTGGGCCCGAAAAAAAGTAGAAGACTTATATGTACACTCCATTTCTTAAAAAATAATTATGCTTAGCGATACAGGCCTCATCATTTCTCAAACAAAAAAATGGATTACCGACGTTGTTGTGGGTTGTAATTTTTGCCCGTTTGCTTCAAGAGAAGTAAAGCGTGACAGTATTTATTATGAAGTACTGGTAGCTGCAACACTGGAAACAGTGTTGTCTTCAGTAGCTCTTACATTGCAAAGGCTGGATGATGAGTCAAATATTGAAACAGCCTTATTAATATTACCTGCAAGTTTTGACACCTTTACCAATTACCTGGAAATGGTTGACCTGGCAGAATCATTACTGGAACAGGAAGGCTACGAAGGTATATACCAGTTAGCCAGTTTTCATCCCGAATATTTATTTGCAGGCACTACAGATGATGATCCTTCTAATTATACCAATCGTTCTCCCTATGCCATGTTGCATTTTTTAAGAGAAGAAACGGTGAGCAAAGCGGTAGATAATTATCCTGGCATTGATGATGTTCCGGATAATAATATTGAATTTACGCAGGAGAAGGGCCTTATTTATATGAAACAATTATTAGCCTCCTGTATAGAAAATGGATAAAATGTTCCCTTAGATTATAGCAAAAGCCTGCATTGTTATTTAGCTCAAAATAAAAATACTTACGGGGTAATTATTAAGTTAAAAATCATTGCAATGAGTATGCATTTTACATTTCTTAAAAAAACAAATGTTGTTCAATAATAGTTTCCCCAATAAAATAACAAGCATTTTTAGCCTCATCAGGCAATCGTTAAACGGGGAGTTGCAGGATTATACCACCGGCAGCATACGCAAAGCCGTCATTCTGCTGGCTATTCCTATGATGCTGGAAATGGGTATGGAAAGCGTGTTTGCAATTGTAGATATATATTTCGTAAGTCACCTGGGCAAACATGCCACTTCCACTGTGGGCCTCACCGAATCTGTTATTACCATTGTATATTCTCTTGCAATGGGCATCAGTATGGCGGCCACAGCAATGGTGGCAAGACGTGTGGGGGAAAAAAATCCTGAAGCCGCTACCAAGGCGGGCATGCAGGCAATTTTAGTAGCCTTGTTTATTACCATTATCATCAGCATACCCGGTTTTATTTATGCAGATGATATACTTAGGCTGATGGGTGCAGAAGAAGTTGCCATAAAAACGGGTACCAATTACACCCGTATTATGATGGGAGGAAGTCTTGTTATTATGCTGCTGTTTTTAATAAATGGAATTTTTAGAGGAGCGGGTGATGCTATGATGGCTATGAAAAGTTTATGGCTTGCCAACATATGCAATATCATTTTATGTCCTTTACTTATTCGTGGTTGGGGGCCGGTGCCGGCTTTTGGATTGGAAGGAGCCGCAATGGCCACTACTATTGGCCGTGGTATTGGTGTTTGTTACCAGTTATATCATTTGTTTAATGGCAAACGCCTGGTACGGTTTACCCTCAAATTACTACGACCAGACTGGCCGTTAATGCGCTCTCTTATAAATATTGCATGGCCCGGAACATTACAGTTTCTTATTGGTTCGGGTAGCTGGATAATTCTAGCCAGCCTCGTAGTTCAAACAGGTTTAAGTGATGCGTCTGCCGGTTACCAGATAGCCATCAGGATTGTTTTATTTTTCATCCTGCCTGCCTGGGGATTGAGTAATGCGGCTGCAACATTGGTAGGACAAAACCTTGGTGCCGGGCAACCAGAGAGAGCCCAACTATCGGTAATGCGTACTGCAAAATACAATGCTGTATTTATGGGAGTAATGTCGCTAATCTTTTTATTTTTATCACCCTACATCATTTCCTTTTTTACCCGTGAGCCAAGTGTAGCAGCTTATGCCGTAAGTGCGGTAAGAATTGTAAGTTCCGGATTTTTATTTTATGGAATAGGAATGGTGATGGCAAATGCTTTTAATGGCGCCGGCGATACCCGTACACCCACTTTGATTAATCTTTTTGGATTCTGGTTTTTTCAAATACCCTTAGCCTATCTTCTATCTACCTATTTTGCATTGGGCCCTCTTGGTGTTTTTATAGCAATACCTGTTGCCGAAACTTCAATTGCAGTGGCTGCATACATCATGTTTAAAAAGGGAAAATGGAAGTTGCAGAAAATTTAATTTTTTCTCTATACTTTTTATTTGCAAAGAAAGCGTGCACGCAACTACTGCCATTTTTATGAACGCTTTTCAGCATGAACCTTTAGCACAAATTACGATGATGTTTATCTTTCATTCAACTGGTTTAACCGTATACCATTTTTAACGTCCTATAACCTTAAAACCCTGATAATAGCTCGCTTCCATTAACTATATTTGTTGGGAACATCAATATTTTAATTAATGTCTTTTTTTGATATAAGGCTCCCAAAATGGATCGGAAAAACGTTGAACATTCCACAGAGTGATCCAAGGCGGCAGCAGTTAAGGGTTTTAAAAAAATTATTAAGGAAAGCACGCTTCACCCAGTTTGGCCAGCAATATAAATTTGACGAAATATTATTCAGTAAACATCCCGGAAAAAAGTTTCAACAATTAGTACCAACTTATAACTATAGTAAAATATATAACAAATGGTGGTATAAAACTTTAGAAGGTGTGCCAGATGTTTGCTGGCCTGGCGTTATTAAATTTTTTGCGCTTAGCAGTGGTACCAGTGAAGCCGCAAGTAAATATATTCCCATTACAAAAGATTTAATCAGAAGTAATACCATCACAAGTTTTAAACATCTTTTTACCTTAACCCGTTACGATCATATACCCCGTAGTTCTATTGGAAAAGGCTGGCTAATGTTAGGCGGCAGTACGCAATTACAAAAAGGAGCAACCTATTATGCCGGCGACCTCAGTGGTATACAACAAAAAAATCTTCCTTTTTGGTTTATGGGTCTTGGATTGTACAAACCCGGTAAAAAAATTGCCAAAGAAAAAGATTGGGCTAAAAAACTAGATGAGATTGTAGAGAATGCACCTAATTGGGATATTGGTTTTATTGTGGGCGTTCCTGCATGGCTGCAGTTATGTATTGAAAAAATAATTGACCGGTATAAACTCAATAATATTCATGAGCTGTGGCCTAACCTTGCTTTTTATGTGCATGGTGGTGTTGCTATGGAGCCTTATAAAAAAGGATTTGAAAAGCTTATGGGCAAGCCTATTACTTATGTTGAAACTTACCTGGCCAGTGAAGGTTTTCTTGCTTATCAAAACAGGCAGGATACCAGGGGTATGCAACTGGTGTTAAACAATAATATCTTTTTTGAATTTGTTCCTTTTGATGAAAACAATTTTGATACAGAAGGAAACATGGTAGAAGACCCTGAAGTACTGATGATTCATGAAATTGAAGTAGGTAAAAATTATGCGATCCTGATAAGTACCAATGCCGGTGCATGGCGTTATGCCATAGGCGATACTGTTAGGCTGATAGATAAAGAAAGAAGCGAAATAATTATTACCGGTCGCACCAAACATTTCCTGAGCCTGGTAGGAGAACACCTGAGTGTAGACAATATGACTACTGCCATTGAACTAACCAGCAGGGAATTAAATATTTCAATTCCTGAGTTTACTGTTGCAGGTGTACCTCATGGAAATTTCTTTGCACACGAATGGTTTATTGCTTCCGATGATAGCGTAGATGATAAACAACTGGCAGAAGTTTTAGACGCCAAATTAAAAATACTGAACGACGATTATGAGGTAGAGCGAAAACATGCCTTAAAAGCAGTTACGGCATATGTGTTGCCAGAACAGGTTTTTCTTGACTTCATGAATTCTAAAGGCAAAGTAGGCGGCCAACATAAATTCCCCAGAGTTTTAAAAGGAAAAATGTTAGAGGAGTGGAAAGACTACCTGGAAAAAAACGCAGTAATATCATAAGGAATAATAGCAGACTGCAAAAGTTGTTATTTTTTACCATCAGCATAAAGCAATTGAATGACGGAAGCTTTTTTAAAAGGTCTTGCTATTAGTTTATTACTGATCTTTTCGGTAGGCCCTGTTATTTTTACTATCATAAAACAAAGCGTAAACCATGGGCGCAGAGGCGGCTTTAGTTTTGTAGCAGGTGTATGGATAAGCGATATAATCTGGATTGTTTTAAGCATGGGTTTTGGTGAAGTGGTTAAAACATTGATGGATTTTAAAATTCCCATTGGCATTGCAGGCTGCGGATTCTTAATAGGCATGGGTATTTATTTTGCATTTATAAAAAAAATAAAACCCCGCCGCCTGGAAGAGCCTCTTGAAATTGCAGGCGATGACAAGATTAAAAATGGGGGACAAACAAATTATTTCGCCATTTTCAGTTCCGGCTTTTTAATCAATACCCTTAACCCTGCTGTAATCTCTTTCTGGGTTATTATGGCAGCTTCTTTATCGGCCATATATTCTTTTAACCACCAGGTTATTATTTTCAGTACCTGCCTTGGTATAAATATGCTGGCAGATGTAGGCAAAGTTTTGGGTGCGGGTATTCTCGGTAAAAAATTAAGTGATCGTAATATTTTATTGATCAATAAAATTTCTGGATTTTTATACCTGGCCTTTGGCATTATCATATTGACAGGTATCCTCATTTCATTATTAAGTGATTAACCGCATCAACCTTTGTTCATTTGTTATTGTATTTAAAATGAAAATGCTATTTGCTGTTTTAATGATGCTTTCTACTGCAGGCTTTGCCCAGCCTTCTGATTTTCTTATTTTAAAAAAAAATAAAAAGCCCATTCAATATTTTTACGCCGGATCACAAATTCAATTTATGAGTACCAATGGTGCGTATAGAGATGCCCTTATCAATCAAATAAAAAACGATACCATTTACCTGCAGGAATTTTTAGTGCAGCGTTTACCCACAACATTTGGCAGTTATTTTATAGATACTGTAGGCAGTTTCAGGTACAGCTACCATTACAACCAGGTAGGTAGTTTTGGCAAAGCGCAAAAAAAAGGTTTTAATTTATCGGGTAGCGGTGCGGCTTTAATGGGTGGGGGCACTTTGCTTACCCTTGCCAGTGCGGTATCGTATGTAGCAGATAAAGAAAAATTCAGCCCGCAGTTACTCATAGCTTCGGCAGGCCTTGCCACGGCAGGCTATTTCATGAGCCGCACGGGTAGAAAAGGAATGGTGATAGGGAAAAAATATAAGCTCCAGTATATGAACATGACCAATAAATAAAAGCCACAATTTATAATAGAAAAATAAAGCGTTTGCTTAAGCGTTAGAAGTATTGCCAAGAATGAAGAAAAAATCAAATAAGCAACCAGGCATCTGGAGCACAATAAAAAAAATATGCTGGATACTAATTATCGGGCAGTTTGTTTATCTCCTGCTGTGTAAGTGGATCAATCCTCCCATAACAATTACCCAGGCTGTAAATCTCATAAAAGGATATGGTCTTAAGAGAGATAATATTTCTTATGATGCTATGGGCTCCAATATAAAGCTGGCAATAATGGCAGCAGAAGACCAGCTCTTTCCTGATCACAATGGTTTTGATATTAAGGCCATTAAAAAAGCCCAGAAGTTTAATGAAAAACATCCCAACAGGGTAAGAGGTGCCAGCACCATCAGCCAGCAAACAGCCAAGAATGTTTTTTTATGGCAGGGCGGTGGTTATTTTCGCAAGGGGCTGGAAGTATAT
>Ga0136634_10000823_pt1 | contig 12481 bp, 17 predicted proteins | sample AntDrymUQ8332106_2_FD_104654 | JGI IMG/M metagenome (GOLD analysis project Ga0136634, IMG submission 104654) | Polar desert sand microbial communities from Dry Valleys, Antarctica - metaG UQ833 (21.06) | ecosystem: Environmental > Terrestrial > Soil > Desert | place: Antarctica: Dry Valley... | reverse complement strand
GTCGTCGAGGACACGCACCGACACTACCGGAAACCAGGCCGAGTCTCAGCTATTTTCGGGAACGATCAGGTCACGAAAACCCCAGGCCAACACCCGAATCCATCAGCGACTTCCGGAGGTCTGAGGCTTCAACGACGATACTGTGGACACGAGCGCGACCCCCAGGAACGATCTTCGGCTTCACCACCTGAAAGATCACCAGGGGTCGCGCTCGCCCCTCACACCGCCCCCTGAAACGACACCCACACCAGGGGACGAAACGGACATCATTCCCCAAACGGCAAGAACCCGGGGCCCTGCGTACTGGCGCTGGTGACTCAGAGGCATACTCTGTGGATGCAACGCCCGGGCTGGACAAGTCGGCATCTTATTGCTGCAGTGGTAACCTTCGTTGCATTAGTCGGCCTGGGGGCTACTGCGACTTTTTTGATATCGCTTGAGCCAGACGACGCAAACGTTCTGTCGGGCACCTATTCATTCTTGCTTAGCATTGCTGTGGCGACTATCCCCGTCGGGTTCATGGTATGGCGATGGGCACTACGGAAGGACTCGTCACAAGAGAGTGTCCTTCGCAATCTGCGTATAGAGATACTTGAGACCGAACAGATCGTTCGCGATGGGCTATTGGGCGAATTCGGACCTGCTCGCTGGAGTTTTCGTCACAGCAGCCGCGAGGAAGAGTCTTCCCGGAGAAGGCGCATCCGGCGAGCTCTTGGGCTGCTATTTCGATTCTCGAATAGAAGTGGTCACGATCTAGGTAATCTCGGCAAGATTGATCGCTACTACAACTCAGTCGAGTCCGGGCGGCTCGTGATCATAGGCGAGAAGGGCTCCGGTAAGACAGTTGCTGCCGTCCAGCTTGTACTAAAGCTGATGGGACAGCGAAATAAGGACATTAGCGAGTTGCCGAACCCTATCGTGCCGGTGAGATTCGACATGGCTGGCTGGAACACGAATCAAGCTATTCGCGAATGGATGTCGCACGATCTCTACAATCGATTTTCAATCGATCGCGCGATGGCGAAAGAGCTCGTAGATCGTGGCTTAATCCTGCCTATACTTGATGGCTTAGATGAGATGGATCAGGACAGTTTTGGCAGCGATGCGGTTCCAGTACGCGCGCTCCAGGCCGTTAAACACTTAAATGCGTACTTTGACTCTGACAAGCGAGCTCCCTTCATTCTGTTAACAAGGCCTCATAGGTATTTGGACTTGGGGTCTGCCCGACTCCTAGATGTCGAAGAGATTTATGTGGATCCACTTAATTCGGACCAGATCTCAGAATACTTAAAGGATCGGTATAGTGGAACTACGACGATAAGTTCGTGGCGTCAGGTAGTTGCGAGACTATCTCCGGGTTCCCTTGAGCTCGACGTTTTATCGACACCCTGGAAACTGCTACTCGCAACCACTGCCGTTGACGGAGGGGCGCTGCCCAGTAATATGTTCGCCCGTCGGGCTCAGGAGTCACTAGATGAGGCGGCTCTAAGGATTTGAGTCTGAGCTGCTTGGCTCGTACATACCGGCCGCCGCCCGTCTGTCTCGAGCATGGCGGAAAGCTAGGACTTCGGAGAAGTACGACCCAGATCGGGTTCGTGTATGGTTGACCACAGTTAGCCGATTGCTTATGCAGCAGCGTGCCCAACTCTTGTCGTCGGGCAACGTGCCTCCGGCCCTTACTGGGATCGACTTAGTTCCTCACCTTATGTGGCCCGCCTTAGGAAGCTGGCGAGTTCGCATTGTTCATCTCGCTTTAGTATTGTTGTCTGCTGGCATACCACTATACTTCTTGGTGATGGCTGTCGCAGGACCACTGACGGCTTGGCCCAGTCTCCTAAAGTACGCAGTCACAGACATGTCGTTGATTGGCTATGAGGTTCCCCTGCTTGAGTTGGAGCCGACAGACCAGAAAGCATTTCTTCTGATTGGCGCTATCATAGCAATAGCAGTGCTGAGCACAGGCGCTTTGAAGAGCTGGCATCGACTTAACCCACGAAAGAGCCGAGATCTAATCCGACCTGGAAACTTTCGCGAACGGATGAGGAAGTTCGTGGAAGCGGCAGCAGGTGCGGCGTTGCTCGCATTCGTCGTCGGTGGCGGTACCTGGCTGTATGCGGACTGGGCTACTGCTCGTCAAGCGTTCTCAATGATCTTCAGCTTGTTAATCGTTGTAGGGCTCGGTCAAGTGATCTTTGGTGACCGTAGGGCGATACCGTTTGTTAAACCGTACGACTCATTCAAGCGCGAGCTCCCGCCCGTCCTGGTGGCCGCTGTTGTATCCCCAGCTATTGCCGGCCTGGTCATTCAAAGATTTAATCCAGGAGCGCTGCTCCCCGGGGTAATAGCGGCAGCGGTCGTCGCTATATTAGGAAACTGCCCGCTTTATGTTCGGTACATGTCGATGGTTCTTGTCGGTAGCATTTCACGTAGTTTTCCTGGCCGACCCGGCAAATTCCTTGACTGGTGCTGCACTTCGGGGATTCTGAGATTTGCGGGATCGTCTTATCAGTTCCGCCACGTCGAACTCCAGACATGGCTCTGTCCGGTAACTAAGCAATCTTCTGATGGACCAATCGTCGATTTAGGTTCGAGTAGCGAAGATGCTACTGACGGCGACGAGCCGGGTCCGCCCGACGAAGAACTGAGCAGAGCATTCAATATTGCTTTGCGGGAGGTACGCAATGACGCTGACCTCAATCGCCGAACCCGACACTGGGGCATTCCGATCACTGAAATCATTATGCGACTAGAACAAAGCCGGGTGCTTATTCTGCACGAAGTTGATGACGTCTTTACAACTTACTCGACAACTTGGAACTGGATTGCAAGGAACGCTCAACGTGCAGAGTCAATGAATCGACGCCTGACCATTGCGCTGATATGCATGTGGCTTGCTGCTATTGTTGCGACTCCGAGTTTTGTCGTCGCTTTATTGAGATTCATAGGAGTAAACTTCCATTTTGCAAGCGTTGGCGGCGCGCTCTCCGTCCTTGGGGCTGTGAGCCTTTCGAAACCTCTAATTAGCTCGCGCAATGGGTTACTTACGCTCGGATTGATAAGTGCCGTTGTAACTTCAAGCAGTGTCGTCGCACTCTGCTTTCTATACCTTGACGCACCCGTCCACATTGCCGCGCTCGGAGCAGGCGTCTGGGTAGGTGTAACGTTCTTACTGGTGTGCCGTTTCCATCGTAAATTTTTGGCGCTGGCCAACGAAGTATGCTTGGCTGAAGCTCGACTCGATGAGCAGAGACATGGGTTATATCGAGCTATGCTTATGCGAGCTGTAAGGCCTGCTGTTACTCTGGTCTGCGGTGAAGATCCATGGAGTTAATCCGAGTATACTTATCACCGCTGCGGCCGATCTCGATCTTGGTCGCACCTTCTCTGCTGCATGACGTAGCAGATCCAGGCGTAAACATTCAGCCGGGTCGGTGTGGGGACGTGGCTTGATCATCGGTCGGCTGTGGTGGTGTGCGGGCAGAGGGTGGCCACGGGTAGGGAGGCATCCGGGACGCGGCGATCGACGCGGCATCAGACGCTCTCGTCGCCGCCGCATCCGTAGCGGCCGGGCGGAGTACCGGGGTGTCCGTGGCCGACATCACGGAACCACACCCTGACGATGACGGAACGCCGACCAGTCGACGAGCTCGGCGATCATTGAACAGTGCGCCCGCGTGGAACCGGATGTGGCACGAACCAGCGTCTAACAGTGCGAACGTTGCCACGTGATGATGTCGTCTTGTTGCCCGTTGTCGCTGGTAGAGGCTTCAGACGCCCGCGATGAGCTGTCTTGTAAGCGGGGGCGCGGGGCAGTCAGTACCAGTGGTGCAGGAACGCCGGCGGTGTCCAACCTTGCTCTGGCCACCTGACATCGTCGAGCAAGGTCGAGGCGCGCTCCGAAGAGATCCGTCCTGGCGTCTATCGAGTCCGTGGCGGAGGTGGTGCGGTTCCTCAACCACGCCACCCGCGCCCCGGCGGTCGGCACCAGCCTGCGTGAGGCCTCTGACCTGTCCGCGGTCGTGGGGAGTCTGGGGCAGCTCGACCACCGAGGTAGCAGAACCGCCGCCGAGCTCCGTGCGGCCCTGACCGAGAGGAACACCGGATGAGCGCGCTCAACCCCGTCGATCACGTGGCCCGGCCGCGGCTGCCCTGGCGGATCGCCCCACACCTCACCGAATGCGGCAAGGACCTGGCTCGCTTCGATCTCGACCGGATCATCACCACCGATGCTCTGATCGCCCGAGTCCGCGATCTCGGCCGGCAGCGCGCCGCCTACACCACCTGCATGACCTGCTGGGAGACCGCACGCAGGCACCGCTCGGATCGACCCGACCCGCTCCGGGTCGTCAGGCGTGAGCTCGAGACGCTGCGATGCAGCGAGGATGTCCCGCTCGGTGACCTCGACCACCTCATGGCCGCACGTCGTGAGCAGGTGACCCGCGACCACGGCCGACGCAGGCTCGTCGCCCGCGACCTCGAAGCGCTCGGCGCGCTGGTCACCGCCCACCGCGCCGAGTTCGACGACTACGTCGCCGGTCTCGCCGAGACCGTGTCGCTGGCCGACCGACGCGCGACGCGCCAAGCGTCCCGCCGCTCCGCAAGCCCGGGTACGGCATGACGCGCTCCGAGTCGGGGCCTGTCGCAGGCCCCGTCACCGAGCCGGCTCGTTCGGCGGTGCAGGCCGGGGCGCACGCCGGATAATGCCGCGGTTGCCGAGGCTGTGCGGCTGCTGAGGTGGTCGGGGATGGCGCTGCCGGAGACGACGCTGTTCGGGTGCCGCCTGGTGGCGGTGGTGGCCCTCGACCTCGACGCGCATCGCGCCCGGCAGGCGAGCGGGGAAGGCCCGCAGCGCGACGCGGACACGCTCGCGGTGTGGGAGTGGCCTGAGGCCGCCGGGTACGTCCCGCCGACCGCGCCGCGCCCTGTCCGGGGCGCTGTTCCGGGCTCGTCGCGGGTGGCGGCGTGCCCTGGGTGATGCGGCACCCGGCGGACTGGGGTCGGTACGGGCGGGCGGCCGGGTTCCGCCGCAACGCCGAGATGGTCGCAGCCGGCGCCGAGGTCTGTGTGGCGTTCATCCGCGCTGGCTCGCCCGGCGCGAGCCACACCGTCCGGCTGGCCGAGACTGCCAGCATCCCCACCCGCAGATACCGGCAGTGAGCGTCGCCCTCGGTCGCGGCAGCGGGGAACTGGATTCGCCACCTCAGATGAGGTCGCGGAAGTAGAAGCGGCGTCGAGGTGGTGTCGGTGGTCCACCAGGTGGGGGAGGGGTGGCTCCCTCGGCCGAAAGTGTCCACGCCGCGGCGACGGCGTCAAGGGCGTAGTAGCTCACGAGCATGGCCCACGGCCCCCGTTCATCCAGACCAGGGCCCGCTCAGCGCTGACAATCTGGCCGCGGTGAGCGGCCGGGGCGAACGGCTCCCACTCGGGCTCGACCTCACTCGGGGCGTCGCTGCCGAAGTGCAGCTCGCAGCGTTGCTCAAGGTAGCGCCGACCGAACTCGGTGAGCCTCCCAGCGGAGTCGTCGTAGTCGAATCCCTCCACGTAGCCGCCGTCCACCTGTAACCAGCTGTAGGCGTTCGACTGGCCGTAGTCGAGCGGGTTCCCGCACCGCTTCCGACGCTTGGTCCTCGCAGTGCACTGCGCATCCTCCGGGATGCCGCCCGGCGTGACCCACACCCGACCGTTGATCCGGATGAAGAACGGCTGACCGTCGAACACCACATACACCTCCGCGCCGTCGGACTCCTGGCGGCCGAGTCCTGGGAAACGCACGGTACGACCCACCGCCGACAGCTCGGCTCGGCCGGGGTGGTGTGCTCGGCTGCACCTCCCTCAACAACCAGAGCCAGTCTCGGCCGACGAGGCGGATGCCCGGCCCTCAGCCGCGCGCTCGGACGGTCGCACGGTGATGAGGGCCAGGGCGAAGTCCAGGCCGTCCAGTGCGCCCGCGAGGGCGGTCGCGTGGGCTCGACAGATCACAGCGGAGTTCTCCGCCTGCCCGGCGCTGGTCTGCACGACGTCGAGCTGCGCAGCGGTCGCCGCGCGCATCGCCGAGACGACCGTACCCAGCACGGCCAGCAGTACCTCCGCATCGACCGTCGCGGTCGGGCTGTCGAGGTTCGCCACGACGGTCCGGGTCGCGGGGAGCTCCGGATGAGATGCGCAGAATGCGCGCAGCTCGCCGACTGTCACGTCCACCGAGCGTCGGCCGCTGCGGTGCAGCCGCAACGGCCGCTCGGGGTGTCGTGCCCAGCTCCGCAGTGTCCCGTCCGAGATCCCGGTCCGTCGGGCGAGTTCACGCAGCGACAACGACTGGTCATCGCCGCTGCCAGGAGCCACCGGACCAGGATCGCACAGGAGCGCAGGTGGGTGTGTCGGTTACTGCGTATTTGCGCGCAGAATGGCATCCTGGTCGCGTGACACACCTCGGCTCGACGACGCTCACCCGGCAGGGCGTGGCCGCGGCCGCGGTGCCGGGCGCGGCGCGGGTCGGCGGGGTCTGTGTCGACGCTGTGGTCACCGTCGACCCGGCCGAGCACGCCCGCCGCGACGCCGTCGGGTTGCGCGCGGTCCCGGATCACGGGGCGATCACCACGGTCCCGTGCGGCGGTGACGTCGCTGTTCGCAGTCCGGCCGACCACGGTACAGGGCAGGAAGCGCTCGGTGTCCTGCGACGGTGACGCGATCGCGCTGCACCTCGTCGCCGCCTGCGCTGGCGACCACGACACACCGCTGCTCGAACCCACCCCGGCCGGGACCCCGGCCGGGACCCCGACAGGATCGGCCCGCTCTCCGAGCAGCCGACCCTGCACCTGGACCGCGGCAACGACTCGGCCACGACCCGCGACCTGCTCAAGATCCTCGGCTACCCCGGCCACATCGTCGTCACGGACGTATCGCCTCGATCCAGGCCGGGAAACGCTGGCCCGTCGAACGCACCGACGCCTGGATGAACGGTTACGGCACACTCCGCTGATGCGCCGACAAGCGCACGATCATCATCGAGTGCTCCTTCAACCTCAGCGCGATGTCTGATCAGGCGGTGATGTCGCCGTCGGTCGGGGTGAGGTAGATCTGTAGGGATATATCGGTGAAGTGCAGGAGCTCGGGTGCCGGCTTGCGGTCGGTGCGGCGGGGCGTGATCGACACCGGAACCAGCGTGACTGTCTGAAGTGCCCCGTCCTGTGCGAGGGTGCGCTGCAGCGCGTCGGTGACGGTGACGTACGTGTCGAGCGGCGTCAGTGGGTGCTCGGGGCGCAGGTCGGTCGGGTCGGTGGAGGGCTCGGGCACGTCGCAGTGCCCGTTATCGCCGTAGCAGCCGCCGTGGCCGAACACCGTGAACCGGCCCGCGTAGCCGCCGTCGGCGGTCCGTGGGGTGTCCGCGGTGGCCGCCGGGTTGTTGAGGAAAAGCCGCACCTCGAAGGACGTCTCCGAGTGGTCCACACCGATGATCACGACGTCGGCCCGGGTGAACGGCGCGGGCTGGCCGGCCTCGCCGGGGAAGGGGAGGTCCAGCACGAGGGTCTGCTCGGTGTCTCCGGAGCGGGCGGCGGTTGCGGTGACCATGAGGACCCCTCCTCAGCCGATGACCTGGGCAGCGTAGTCGTAGCCCAGGGTAGAGGTGTCCAGGATCTGACGCACCGTCACCGGCCAGGGTGCCAATGCCCGGTCCAGCAGCGCGTCCGGGGGGTTCTTCCCCCGCGGTGAGAGCTGCCACAGATACCACAGCCGGTCGATCATCGAGTGGTGCGCCCAGAAGACGGGGTCGTAGGCGGCGATCGGCACCGCTGACATCGCCCCTCCGACCCACCCGTGAACCCCGTTGTGGATGCCTTCCAGCAGCTGGCTGAACCCGGCAAACGTGCTCGCCTGAAGGGCCCTGTTCACCGTGGCCGGGCGGGGCAGCTGATCGGGCACGTCGGGGTCGCGGATCGTCACCGGCGACGGCCCGTCGGTGATCGCGCCCGGCAACCTCGTGCGCACCAGGTCCAGGTCCGCAGCGCCCAAGGTGACCGGCCCCGCCGCCAACGGGTTGGGCCCACCCGCGGCAGTGGGCAGGTAGCCGGCGGGCAATCCTTCGGTGTGCGCTGCGGCGGAGGTCCAGTCCCACCACGGCAGGGTCACCGACGAGGTGGTGTCGCCGCGGGCGCGGCGCAGCGCCGCGGTCAACGCCCGCTCGAAGAAGTACAGGTAGGCCCGGTGCCACGGCAGGAACAGCAGCGTGCCGTGCTGGCAGTAGGACGGCAGCGGCAACCCGTGCAGACCCGCGAAGTAGCCGTAGCCGCGGTCGTCGCTGAGCCCGTACGCCGCCGCGAACGCCGCCCGAAGATCCGCAAGCTCGGCAGCGGTCAGACCCGCCGTGTTCCTCCGTATGCCCATGGAACCCCTCCGAGAGATCAGCGGACTATAACCCCAGCGGTGCGGCCGTTCCGTGCAGGGTCACGGCGGGGCGAGCGTCATTCACGGCGCGGCTCCGAAGTGTGCGCCGGTTATGGTCGATGACGGGGGAGCTGCGTCGAGTGACGCCGTGGGCGTCTCGGGCCCCGGGTGGGCGAGCCAGCCCCGCTCCCGGTCGCCGAGGTGGAACGGGACGCTCACCACGACGATGCCGGGCTGCTGCTGGAGCCGGGCGCCAGTATTGGGTGTGCCGATCGAATTCGGCGGTCGTGGGCGGTCGGGCCGGAACGGGTTCACGCGCTGTCGACGACGCGCCGGTGCAGCTCGGTGGTCAGGACGTGGATCTCCCGGGTGAGCTGGGTGTTCGTCTTGAGTTCGGTCTCCTGCTCGGTGAAGTCGTGGTCGGCCTTGGCCTGCTGGAAGGCGGCCGCCCGGTTCTGCCCGATCATCACGAACGTCGACAGGAAGATCGCCTCCAGGGACACCACGAGGGTGAGGGTCGGCCACGGGCTCGACTCCACGAACACCATCCACACCGTGAAGATCACGATGTGGAGGTAGACGAACGACATGGAGCCGGCGAAGTGCGTGATCGTGTCGGCGACCCGCAACTGCAGGTCCGTCGAGCGGTGCTCGCGCAGGCGCGCGACGACGGGGTGCTCGGTGCGGACGCCTGGAGCGGCTGCAGCCATCGGTTCTCCTCTGTGTTCGGTGCGGTGCCCGATCAGCTGTCGGCCCGCGTGACGAGGTTTTCGCTCCACCTTAGATATCGGTACCTGCGCGTTCTCCGCGCTGGGCACCGCGGTGTGAGCCGGTGGGCAGGGGCGTTCGTCTGCCGTGCCGGAATGCGGGGCGGCCAGTTCCCGACCGCACAGGATTCTCACAGGAACCACCCATCGACCGCACAGTCGCGCGAGCGAGGGTGGCTACCACCTGGTGACGAACGAGCGCAGGCGCGCACCAGCCGCGCGGCGAGGTGCTCGCGGTAGCGTCGTCGGACTATCCCGCCCTTATCGGCGTGGCCGTCGGGGCCCGCCCGAGCACCGTCGACCTCGGCACCTATCGGCTGATCGCGACTCCACCCCACCTCCTGGCCCGGGGCCGCGCCCGAGGCCTCACAGCCGGTCGCCGAGCAGCCCGCGAGCACCACCGACCGGCTCGTCATCGGGCTTTCCGAGCGCACCGTCCAGGACATCGTGCCCCCGGCTCGTCATCCTAGGACTGATCATCGCGGGGCGGCCCTGTTCGGGGCGGGGACGCTCGGGGCGTTGCTGGTGTGCCGCGAGCTGGGGCCGCTGGAGCGTGTGGCGGACACCGCGGCGGGGGTGAGCATGCTGCCGCTGGACCGGGGCGAGGTCTCGCTGGCCGAGCGCGTCCCGTCGCCGACCCGCGCACCGAAATCGGCCAGGTCGGGGCGGCGTTGAACCGGATGCTCGATCACGTCGGCGCGGCCCTGGAGCCCGCCAGGACAGCGAGACGCAGCTGCGCCAGTTCGTCGCCGACGTCAGCCACGAGCTGCGCACCCCGTTGGCCGCGATCCGCGGGTACACCGAGCTGACCCTGCACGGCTCCGGCACGGCGCTGCCCGAGGAGGCCGCCTACTCGTTGGCCCGCATCTCCTCGCCGGCCGAGCGGATGACGGGGCTGGTCGAGGATCTGCTGCTGATTGCGGTATCGGCAGGAATTGTTTCGGATTTTCCGGATCAACCGGGCGAGTCAGACAATTGTTGTGACAGTGAACCTGCGCGAGGACCACGTGGTGGAGGTGATCAACGGGTGGATCGGTGGGCTGTTCGCCCCGAAGCACCTGGACGAGACCGTGGCCACGTTGGTCGGCGACCAGTCGTGCGCGCTTATGCTGGACGTGGCGGGGTTGGAGGAGGTCAAGGCCCGGCGTGCGGACGCTGAGGCCCGGTTGCGCCGCTATCAAGAGGCCATCGGCGCCACCTGACCACCAGCCCGGCCACCGGAGCCGAGCCGGCTGGGCCGACTGGTGCACGGGTGCGGTTGTCACGCCGCGCCGGGTGGCGCAAGCCCCCGGGCGCGGTGGTGGTGGCCCGCCCGACCCGATGGGGCAACCCGTTCGACTGGCGCCGGCTCGGGCGAGCCGAGGCCGTCCACCGCCACCGGGTGTGGCTGCTCACCCACTCCGACCTGCTCGCGCAGGTCCGGGCGGAGCTGGCCGGGCGGGTGCCGGCGTGCTGGTGCCCACTCGACGAGCCCTGCCACGCCGACACCCTCGCCGACCTCGCCGACCCGAGCACCCCCAGGGAGACATCCGATGACCACCTCTGAGCAGCCGGCGACATGCTGTAGCCTGGCGCCGCACGCTGTGATACGGTACAGCACCGACCGGAGGAGGGTTCATGTCCTACGTGCAACCGCTCGCGAACGGCATACGCACCGATCACCCGGTACCGGGGCTGCCGTTCGTCGAGGATGAGCACATCCCGATCGACGACCCCGACGCCGTGGAGGCGATCGGCCGCCAGGACGGGGCGGGAACGTGGGGTCGATGTGACATCGCCCACGACAGCGGTGAATGGGTCGCCTTCACCACCGACCCGAAGAACCCGTCGCTCGGATGGGTCATCCGGTTCCACCCCGAGCACGGCCGCAGCGTGCTGCTCTACAGGGACCGCGACGCCACCACCGCCTACAGCGAGTGGTTCCGCGACAAGCCGCTGCTGTCGCGTATCGGCGGATACTGGTGGAACGGGACGACCTGGTACCGACCGCTGCAGATCTTCGACTGGGCCGGCGAGCGCTACGTGCCTCGCGAGGTCCGTCTGCCCACCGTGATCACCGCGGCGGACCTGCTGGACGGTACCGGCCGGGCCGAGCTCGGGCGGCCGGCCCGGATCATGCAGCTCGGCGGCGAGCAGAGCGCCGTCGAGCTGGCGGGGTACCAGCTCCACTCCGGCGCACAGGGGCAGCTGGCGCGGGCCGAGCAGTGGCGGCACGACGTGGCGCTGTGGGCGAGCCGCCGCACGGACGACGCGTTGCCGCTGGCGCAGTGCGTCGTGACCGTCAACGCCCCGGAGCTGTTCGACGCGGCGTTGCTCGGAGTGGAGGAGTTCGCGACCAAGGCGGAGATCGCCGCGTCGACGTTGCGGGCCTACATCGCCCGCGACGAAGCCGACATCCCGGCCCCGCAGGCGACGGACGGGCCGCGGAAGCGGTGGGCGAAACCGGTCGTCGACGACTGGATCGAGCAACGCCGGCGCGATCCCGGGAGTGTGGCCACGCTGCTCAACGCCTCGGGTGGCGACGGCGAGGACGGCGAGGACACCCTCGCGCCGGGCTTACGGGTGTTGTGGCAGCGGCTGACCGAGGTCATAGCAAGTGAGCTGTGGAGGGATGCACCTGCCCGGCGTCGCTGGTCACGGCCGCATCGCAACGAGCACGCCGTACGCAACCTCTCCAACCAGCTGGGCTGGATCGCCGCGCTGCACCTGGACTCCACCGTCCCGTTCGACGCGTTGACCTCCGTACTCGAAGACGCCGTGATGTGGCAGCTGAAGACCTACTACACGGAGTCCATGCCCGAGGTCGGCTTCACCCCCCAGACCGGCAGGATGCTGGGCTGGTTCATCGAGCACCGCCCCTCGCGGGTGACGAACCTGTTCGGCGCCGTCATCGGCGAAGCCGAGAGACAGCTCGCCATCCCGCGTGAGGTCACCATCCGATCGCTGCGCGACTCCATCCGCATGGACGGCGGCTTCCACGGCAAGACCGACCAGCTCGACGAGTTCCTCGACCTCGTCTCGCCCCCACGCCGGTGAGACGGCTCGCCGCTCTTGCCCGGCGAGCGGACTGCGGCCGAGACAGCCAAGACCGCACTTGCAGCGAGTTCCCGCGCTTGCGAATCGACCCTCGCTGTCGCCTGGCGCCGTCGCGGGAGGCCTTGCGCTACGGCTGGCCTACGTCGATCTGCTGTACGCTGCTGCGTATGCAGAAAGAGCGCATCACTATCAGCCTCGACGCCGGCGTGGCCGCGCGCGTCCGCCAGTGCGGCGCGGCGGCCCGCGGCGGGGTGTCGGGATACCTGGAACGGTTGGTGCGGCAGGACGAGCTACGGGCC
>Ga0136634_10000821_pt1 | contig 12510 bp, 9 predicted proteins | sample AntDrymUQ8332106_2_FD_104654 | JGI IMG/M metagenome (GOLD analysis project Ga0136634, IMG submission 104654) | Polar desert sand microbial communities from Dry Valleys, Antarctica - metaG UQ833 (21.06) | ecosystem: Environmental > Terrestrial > Soil > Desert | place: Antarctica: Dry Valley... | reverse complement strand
GTGCCGCTTCCCTGCAGCGGCACGCACGTGTAGTCATCGCCGCCGTTGACGATCTCGACCACGTCGCGCCGAATGCTGGCGGTGACCGCGTTGAATGCCGCGTCCCAGGAACCCCAGTCCGACAGCATGGCCTGCTTGGTCCGCAGCGATGTGGTCAGTGGACCCGGCGTCAGCAGAATCGGATCATTGCCTCGGATCATCGGTGCTCCTCTAATTCTTGGAAGTGTTGCGCCATTTCTGCGTGCGCCGAATCAGAACAGATTCGAGCGCAAACAGTAACGCCGTTACGACCGCCGATGTTGCAACAATCAGCGTGGCCATCGCTGCGGCCGAACCTATCGCACCCGCCTCATCGAGCTGCAGAATCGAGATCGCCGCAAGCGTCGTCTTCGGCGAATATAGAAAGACCACCGCCGAGATCGTCGTCATCGCATTGACGAAGTAATAGCGCCCGATATCCAGAATCGACGGCAGGCAAACCGGAACCGTCACCCGCCAGAACGTCTTGTAAAACGGCACCTTGAGTGACGCCGACACTGACTCGAACTCCCGGTCGATCTGATTCAGCGCAGTCACGGCGGTCAAATGGCTCGACGAATAAAAGTGCACCAGCGTCGACAGAACGAGAATCGCCATCGTCCCGTACAGGAAGTTAAGCGGATTCGAGGGCGCGTTGAAGAACAGGATGTAACCAATGCCAAGCACCAGGCCCGGCACCGCCATCGGCAGCATCGCCTGCAAACGAATAATCGGGCGCAGAAGGTTCGCGCCGCGCGTTTTCTCGAGCCAGTACGCGCCCGCAAAAGTGATTGCAGCGCCAAGGACACCGCAGGTCAGCGCCATCATCAGACTGTTGCGATACGCGTGTTCGATGCCCGCTTCCTCGAAGCCATAGGTGTAGTGAGTCAGCGTCAACGATAGGTTGTACGGCCAGAACTTGACGACCGAACCGAACGCCGCCATGCCGACCACCGTGAGCAGCAGCACCGAAATCAGACCAACAAAGGCCAGCAACGCACGATCTCGAGCGGGCGACGGTTTCGGCTGATAAGGCACGCTGCGCGCAGTTAACAGCGCCTGTTGCCGTCGGCGCACGGCGTGGTCGATCAAAAATGCGGCCACCGCAGGCAACAGCAGAACCAGGCCCACCACCGCACCCATTGAAAAATTCTGCTGACCGATAACCTGCTTGTAGATATCGACCGCCAGTACGTTGGTGTTTCCGCCGATTACCTTGGGTACTCCAAACTCGGACACGCCCATTGTGAACACGACCATGCTGGCAGAGATCAACCCATATTTCGCGCCCGGCAGCGTGATCGTGAAGAACTTCCGCCGCTCGCTGGTGCCCAGAGAATCAGCGGCTTCGTATAAACGCGCATCAGACAGCGCGAGCGCCGCCATCAGGATCATGACCGCATGGGGAAATGCGGCAAAGCTCATTGCCATCACCATGCCCGGCATGCCGTAAATGGTCTGCAGTCCGAACCACGGCAGCATGAACTTCAAAGCGCCCTGATTGCCGAAGAGGTAGATGAACGAAATTGCGGCCAACAGCGACGGCGCCAGAATTGGGATCATTGCGACGTTGCGCCAGATTGCCTTGAACGGAATGCAGCTGCGCTGGATCGCGTAGGCAAATACAAACGCGAGCGGCACGGTCACCAGCGTTGTCAGCATCGCAAACATGACGGTATTGATCGTTGACTGCGCCAACGACGGCGAATTCACGTACTGCGCAAAGTTGGACAGCCCGGCAAAGGCGCCGGATCGATCCTCGAGGCTGCGCGCGAAGAGCATCGCCAACGGGACCGTCAGAAACACGAACAACGCGAGTGCCAGCACCACGATGCCGCCACGCGCTGCGAGCGCTTCGCCTGCCAGCGAAAGGCGCGACGCCGCGCTCGCGTTGCGCACCGGCAGCGCGGCGGCGCTCATGCGGTCGCGCGTTGGGTGCCGGAATCGTCAAACACGCGCACCCGGTCAACCCTGAGCGCAACATCAACCTCGACGCCTTCGCGCACATGCAGATCATGAAGCTGGTTCAGCGAGTACGAAATCAGCAGCGGCTGGCCGAGCGCCTCGCTTCGCAATTCAACGAGACAAAAAGTACCCAGGTAGTCGATGCGTGTGATTCGACCGCGCAGTCGATTAGGCAGGGACGCAATATCGCCTTCGACATGGCGGTCTTCGGGGCGCAGATAAATACGCACTGCGTCGCCCGCTGAGTTGCCGTTTACGGGCAACGTAAGGTCGACATTGCCGACGCGATATTGACCGCCCCCTAGCGCCGTCGCCTTCAGAACATTGACCTTGCCAAGAAAGTCCGCAACAAACGGAGTGGCCGCACGTTCATAAACTTCGCTCGCGGTGCCGACCTGCTCGATCACTCCGTGGTTCATCACTACGACGCGATCGGCCATCGACAGCGCCTCTTCCTGATCGTGCGTCACCATGATGGTGGTGACACGCAACCTCCGCTGCAGTTGCCGGATCTCGCCGCGCAATCGTTCGCGCACTTTGGCGTCGAGCGCCGACAACGGCTCGTCCAGAAGCAGCAAGCTCGGCGCGGTCGCCAGCGCTCGCGCCAGCGCTACTCTCTGCTGCTGGCCACCCGACATCTGGCTTGGATACTTGGCGCCGGCATCCGGCAGCCCAACGAGCGTAAGCAGTTCGTTGACGCGAGCGGTCAGTTCGGTTCGCCCCTTGCGTCGATTGACGAGTCCGTACCCGACGTTTTGCGAGATCGTCAAATTGGGGAACAACGCGTACGACTGGAACACGATGCCGTAATCCCGCGCGGCGGGCGGCGCGTGCGAAACATCGATGCCGTTCTGCAAAATCCGGCCGCTCGTTTGCTGCTCGAGCCCCGCGATGATTCTCAGCAGCGTGGTCTTGCCGCACCCCGAAGGACCGAGAAAACAGACCAGCTCACCGGGCTCGATCGCCAGATCGATCGATTTCAGCGCAACGAAGCTCCCGAAGGCCTTGTTAACACCCTCGAGTCGAACCGCAGCTTCGTTAATGGCCATATCGAGAAAAGCCGGGTTGAACTTACGTTCGAACCCGGCGAGTTATTTTCGCAGCGAAGCTGTCGGAAAATAACCTTACTTGGGCGCCGCCTTCGTGCCGTAGCGCTTTTCCCACTCGCCAAGAACGCGATCGCGATTCTTTGCGGCCCACGCGAAATCGTTTTTGACCAGGCGCGCAGCGTAATCGGCCGGCACATTGGGCAGCGGCTTTGATAAGGCAGGGATGGCTACGATCGCGAAATTAGCTGCATACAGCGCCATCGCTTCGTCGGTTATCGACCAGTCGACGAGCTTCTGCGCCGCGGCCAAATTTTTCGTCCCCTTGTGAATTCCGATGGCCTCCAGATCCCATCCAAGCCCTTCCTTCGGGAACACCAGATCAATCGGCGCACCACGCGCCTTCTCACGATTGGCGCGATATTCGAACGAGATGCCAACGACATACTCGCCCGCCGCTGCAGCAGCACACGGACGCGAGCCCGAGTGCATGTACTGGGCGATGTTTTCGTGCAGGCCGTCCATATATTTCCAGCCATCGGTTTCGCCCCACATCTGCAGCCAGGCTGACACATCAAAGAAGCCTGTGCCTGATGAAGCCGGGTGCGGCATCACGACCTGCCCCTTGTAGACCGGCTTGGTCAGATCGCGCCATGTTTCCGGCTTAGGGATACTGCGTTTGGCGCCCTCTGCGGTGTTGTAGCAAATCGTCGCGCCCCAGACGTCCATTCCGATCCAGGCCGGCGGGTTCTTCGGGTCACGGTATTGCGCAGCAATTCGGTTCAATCCAGGCGGGGCGTACGGTACGAGCATCCCCTCGTTGTCGAAGACTGCCATGCTGGTTGCGGCCACGCCCATCACGACATCGGCTTTCGGGTTTGCTTTTTCGGCCAGCAGCTTCGCCGTCACGATCCCGGTGGAATCCCGCACCCACGTGATTTCGATCGTCGGGTTGGCTTTCTCGAATCCTTCCTTGTAGGCCTTTAGCTGATCGGTCTCGAGCGCGGTGTAGACGCTGAGCTGCGTTTTCTGCGCATGGGCCGCAAGGCCCAGCAGCGAAAGCGCAGCAGCCGCAAACAGCCTGCCCGCGGTGGTGGAAATAAATTTCATCGACTTCTCCTTGTTGGTCGATACGGCCCGCTGCAGGCGGCGGGCCATGCAGGGTAAATCGAGAAATTGACGCAACGGTGACACGGACAGTTGCAGTCTAGGCAGTGCGCAATTTCGCTGTCAATTGTTTTTTGCAGATTGTCGACAATCGAGAATGAAATCGCTAAACTTCGGTACATGACCGATTGTTCCCGTAACACAGCACCTTGATGGAGTACGCAATCGCCCCGGGCTCGTCGCCGCCGCCCAGCATCGCGGTCCTGCGCTCTGCATCGCTATCGAGCGCCGCGCAGCATGAGATCGAACGCATGATTCTGGAAGGCGACATCAAAGCCGGAGCCAAACTTACCGAAGTGTGGCTTTCAGAGCGCTTGGGAGTTTCCCGAGGCCCGATCCGGGAAGCGTTCCGGATGCTCGAACAGGCGGGACTGGTTCGTCAGGAGAAGAATCGCGGCGTGTTCGTGCGCGAGATACCCCTCGAGGAAGCGCTTGAAATCTTCGATCTGCGCGCCGCCATGGATGAGCTTGTAGGCCGCAGGCTGGCCGAATCGATCACGCCTGAACAGTTAAAGACGGCCCGCGCCATTGTTGAAAAGATGGATACCGCGGCACGTTCCGGCGATGGAGATTCGTATCACCTGCTGAATCTACAGTTCCACGATGCCCTGGTTGAGTTTGCGGGCAATCGCAAGCTTGCGAGCGTCTACCGCAAGCTGGTGAAGGAGCTGGCGCTCTATCGGCGTCGCAACCTGTGGGATCACGCTGCGCTACCGCACTCCGCTGCGGAGCATCGGGCAATCCTGAAAGCCATTGCCTCGGGTGACGCACAGCATGCCGGGCATACGATGTACGACCACGTGATCGAGAGCAAGCGCCGCGCTGTTGACGGCAGCGGCGTCAAGCCATCACCGAGTGCTAAATCCTTGCGCACGCCAGCGACGCGAAAGGTCAAGCGGTGATTACCAACGGTGCGGCAATCAACGTCAACGGCCGCCACTACGCCGGTCCGACGCAACCGACGGTCGTGATCTGCGTTGACGGGTGCGAACCCGACTACATCGCGCAAGCGGTTGCTGGTGGGCACATGCCGCATCTGAAGCGCGTGTTGTCCGACGGCACAGCGCTGCTGGCCGATTGCGTGATCCCGAGTTTTACCAATCCGAACAATCTCTCGATCGTCACCGGCGTACCGCCTTCGGTGCATGGCATCTGCGGCAATACGCTATTCGATGTCGAAACCAATGCCGAAGTGATGATGAACGATCCAAAGTGGCTGCGCGCGCCGACGATTCTGGCGGCGCTGGCTGACAACGGCCGTTCGGTTGCGGTCGTGACGGCCAAGGACAAGTTGCGTCGTCTTTTGGGCCACAAGCTGCGCGGTATCTGCTTTTCGGCGGAGAAGGCGGATCAAACGACGCACTCCGAAAACGGCATCGAGGACGTCGTGCGCCTGGTAGGAATGCCCGTGCCGGACGTGTACAGCGCAGAGCTGTCGGAGTTTGTTTTTGCCGCTGGCGTCAAGCTGATTGAGAGACAGCGCCCCGATGTGCTGTATCTGTCGACGACCGATTACGTTCAGCATAAATATGCGCCGGGGGATGAACATGCCAATCGTTTTTACGCGATGTTCGATCGTTATCTAGGAAAGCTTGACGGGCTTGGCGCGGTATTCGTCGTCACGGCAGATCACGGCATGAATGCCAAGACACGGCTTGATGCGACACCGAACGTGATCTACCTGCAGGACCTGCTCGACGCCTGGATCGGAGCAGAGCGCTCGCGCGTGATCCTGCCGATCACCGATCCGTACGTCGTGCACCACGGTGCGCTCGGCTCATTCGCAACCATCTATCTGTCGGGTGACGCAGTTGACGGCGTGATCGATCAGTTACGCATGCAACTGGGAATCGAGCTTGTGCTGCGGCGTGCCGAAGCGGCGCAGCGGTTCGAACTGCCGCCTGATCGCATCGGCGACATCGTCGTCGTATCAGAACGCAGCGTCGTGCTTGGTACGAGCGCCAGCCGGCACGACCTGTCGCAGCTCGAACTGCCGCTGCGTTCGCATGGCGGAGTTTCCGAGCAGCGCGTGCCGCTGATCATCAACCGGCGCATTGAAGGCCTTGACGCAAACCGCCGGTGGCGCAACTTCGACGCATTCGATCTCGCGCTTAACTTCGCTCAGTAGCAACGAAGAATGAACGCGCCGACCGCGCCTGTCCGAACCGAGTCCCTGCGCATCGCCGGCGAGAAAGTTGCGAGCGAGCGTCACTTTGAAGTGCGCTTTCCGTACACGGGAGAAGTCGTGGCGATGGTTCCCAGCGCGTCAATCGAAGACGTCCGCCGCGCGATCGACATCGGCGCGAAGTTTCGCAGCTCTCTGACGCGACACGACCGCTACAGAATCCTGATCAGAGCCGGCGAGATCGTCTCCCAGCGCCGCGACAGCCTTGCGCGCTTGATCACGCTCGAATCCGGCCTGTGCCTGAAAGACACGCTGTACGAAGTGGGCCGTGCCAGCGACGTGCTGCTGTTTTCAGCAAATCAGGCGCTCGTCGACGATGGCCAGGTTTTCTCGTGCGATATCACCCCGCATGGCCGCAGGCGCAAGGTCTACACAATGCGCGAGCCGCTGCTTGGGGTCATCACAGCGATTACGCCGTTTAATCATCCGCTGAATCAGGTCGCGCACAAGATTGCGCCCGCGATAGCCACGAACAATCGCATCGTGCTGAAGCCCAGCGAGAAAACACCTCTCGCAGCCTATGCGCTGGCTGACATTTTGTATGAGGCGGGCTTGCCGCCTCAGATGCTGTCAGTCATCACCGGTGAACCGCGCGACATTGCCGATGAGCTGCTGACAAATGCGCAGGTTGATCTGGTGACGTTCACGGGCGGCGTGTCCGTAGGCAAGTTGATTGCTTCGAAGGCCGTCTACAAGCGACAAGTGCTGGAGCTAGGCGGCAACGATCCGCTGATCGTGATGGAAGACGCGGATCTTGAAGAGGCCGCAACACTCGCTGTAAGTGGTTCCTACAAGAATTCAGGTCAGCGCTGCACCGCGGTCAAGAGAATGCTAGTGCAGCATCAGATCGCTGACCGGTTCGTTGAGTTGCTGCTCGCAAAAACACAGGCAGTGAAGTACGGCGATCCGCTGGACCCTTCGACCGACATGGGCACCGTGATCGACGACGCGGCGGCCAAGCACTTTGAGCAACGCGTAGATGATGCAGTCGCGCAAGGTGCAAAGCTTCTGGCTGGCAACGTGCGCAAGGGCGCGCTGTATTCGCCCACCGTCTTGGACCACGTAAAGCCCGACATGACGCTGGTGAAGCAGGAGACCTTCGGACCGGTGTCGCCCGTAATTCGCTTCGACAGCATCGACGAAGCGATTGCGATCAGCAACTCCACTGCCTACGGGCTTTCATCCGCGGTGTGCACCAACCGCCTGGACTACATCACGCAATTCATCTCTGAACTGCACGTCGGCACCGTGAATGTGCGCGAAGTCCCCGGATACCGGCTGGAACTGACGCCTTTCGGCGGCATCAAGGATTCCGGATTGGGATACAAGGAAGGCGTACTCGAAGCGATGAAAAGCTTCACCAACACCAAAACCTATTCGCTGCCCTGGTAGCCGGAACAATGCAGACGTTGCTTAACCTATTCGCCGCGATCGCCCTGCTGGTCTGGGGAACGCACATCGTGCGAAGCGGCGTGCTGCGCGTGTATGGCGCCAGCCTGCGCCAGGTTCTGCGGCGCAACGTCGGTCATCGCGGCACCAGTTTTGTCGCGGGCGTGGCGGTGACCGGCCTGCTGCAAAGCTCGACCGCGACGGCACTGCTGGCATCCTCGTTTGTTTCGCAGGGCTTGATCACCACGGCCGCCGCGCTCGCGGTAATGCTCGGCGCTGATGTCGGCACGGCGCTGATGGTCCAGTTCTTTTCGCTGAATCTTGCCTGGCTCGCGCCGGTTTTGATCGTCGCCGGCGTTGTTGTCTATCTTTCAAAAAAGAACGAACGAGCAGGACAGATTGGAAAAATTGTCCTTGGCCTTGGTGTGATGATCCTGGCGCTGCAGATGGTGACTGCGGCCACCGCGCCGCTGACGCAAGCTTCCGGCGTTCGAGTCCTTTTTGCACAGTTGTCCGGTGATTTGTTGCTTGATGTCCTGATCGGCGCCCTGCTCGTCGTCGCTTCGTATTCGAGCCTCGCAGTGGTGCTGTTGGTAGCGACTTTATCGGCTACGCACGTACTGCCAATCCAGGTGGCGCTTCCAATCGTGCTCGGCGCCAACCTGGGCAGCGGTTTGCTCGCACTGTTGACCACATGGAAATCGGACGCGCTAGCGCGTCGCGTGCCGCTTGGCAATTTTCTGTTCAAAGCTGCCGGGGTGGCGCTTGCGGTTCTCGCGCTTCCGTTGATGACACCCTATCTGCTGCAGTTGCAGGATGACCCACAACAATTGGTCGTGCAGTTTCACCTGCTATTCAACCTCGCGCTTGCACTTGTTTTCATATGGTTCACCGAACGCTTCGCGTCGATCGCTGAGCAATGGCTGCCCGCACCGCCGGTTACGGACCTGGTGGGTCAACCGAAACACCTCGATCCGATCGCGCTTGGCACGCCGGCACTCGCACTCGGCAATGCCGCGCGCGAGACCATTCGATTGGCCGACATCGTGCACGAGATGCTGACCGGGCTGATCGCGGTGCTGAAGACGAACAACCTGGCGCTTGCAGAAGCGCTGCGTCGCAAAGACGATGAAATCGACCGGCTGTATTCGGCGATCAAACGGTACCTGGCGCAGGTCAGTCGCGAAGCTCTCGAGGCAAACGAGGCGCGACGCTGGACCGAGATCATTCAATTCACGATAAACCTTGAACATATCGGCGACATCATCGAGCGCCTGCTGCTTGATATCGCACAGCGAAAAATTCAGCATCGCCTTTCGTTCTCGGAAGCAGGCATGGTCGAGATCGTGGACCTGCACGCTCGTCTGAACTCCAACCTGCAACTTTCCGTCGCGGTATTCTTAAATGGTGACCTGAAGTCGGCGCAGCAACTCATAGCAGAGAAAGTCACTTTCCGTGAGCTGGAGCTGCGGTACGCCGACCATCACCTGCGGCGGTTGTTCGAGAACACGCAGCAATCGGTCGAGACCAGCTCGCTGCACCTGGATCTGTTGTCCGATTTCAAGCGCATTAATTCGCTGATCTGCTCCGTCTCGTACCCGATTCTGGAATCGGCCGGGGTGCTGGCAAGGACGCGTGTGATCAGCGAGCCGGCCGGCCTGTTCAACACCAAGCAGTCGACGGTGACATAGCGCTGCATGGCGCTGAAGCTAAACGAAATCGAACCGCTGTTCGCGAAGCACGGTGCGCGGATGTACGCCGGCGAGCCGGTCACTCAGCTGCAGCACGCACTCCAGTCCGCGCAACGCGCTGAGCAAAGCGGCGGAGATGCGGCACTGATCGTTGCGGCCCTGCTGCACGACCTGGGCCATATGGTCAACGACCAGGGCGAAACGCCCACATTGCGTGGCATCGATGATCGACACGAGTACGTCGCATTGCCGTTTCTGCGCGGCCTGTTCGATGAAGCCGTGCTGCAGCCGATCCGGCTGCACGTCGATGCCAAGCGATATCTGTGCGCTCGAGGTGACGGCACCATCAATGGCGCGCAGTACTGGGCAAATTTGTCTGCCGATTCAAAACGCAGCCTCGAATTGCAGGGCGGGATTTTTGCCGACGCCGAAGCGGAGCGGTTCATCGGACAGCCGTACGCGGCCGGCGCCGTCAGCGTTCGCCTCTGGGACGATGCGGCCAAGATCGAAGACGCCGCCACGCCTCCGCTGCAGCACTATCTCGCTGTTGCACAACGTATCGCCTTGCGGCGATAAACTGCGCGTCTCGCTCAACCTGACGTGCGAGCGACTTCGGCGAAAGGATCACGATGAGATTCATGCCAGCCCGCGCCATTGCGATGTTTGCATGCATCTGCGCGCTATCGGCGTGCTCGAAATCGCCGGATGCTCCCACTCAAGAATCCGCCGTGGCCGCGGCGAAAATCACCTCCACCGCCTCGTCCGGTTCTTCGCCAATTGCGTGGGTCAAGACCGACGCAAGTACTGACATCGACGCCGCATTCGCAGCTGCTCGCTCCGCAAACAAACCGGTGTTTCTGTTCTGGACCGCCGCCTGGTGCCCACCGTGCAATCACGTCAGGGCCACCATTTTCGCGCGCGACGAGTTCGTCGCGAAGTCGCGCTCGTTCGTGCCGGTTTATGTCGACGGCGATACGCCGAGTGGCCAAGCCCTTGGCAAACGCTTCAACGTCAGCGGCTATCCGACGATGGTGCTTCTGACGCCTGACGGTAGCGAAGTCACACGTCTCGAAGGGTCGGTCGAGCCTGCAAAGTACATGCAGTTGCTCGACCATGGCCTCTCCGGCGGAGCGTCGGCGCGACAGTTGCTGGTTTCAGCGCTCGCGGGCAAACCCCTTTCCGCAGCCGACTGGCGCTTGCTTGCGTATTACTCGTGGGGAACAGACGACGGCCAGCTTGTCGCCGAAAAGGACGTGGCGCCGACGCTACTCAAGCTCGCGCGCACTTGCCCACCTGAGCAGCGTGAGGCGTCGTCGCGGCTTCTGCTTCAGGCGCTAGGTGCGGTTGCCACCGCCAAAAGTGATGCAAAACCCACGTTCGACAAGGCCGACGCATTGGAGAGTTTCAAGAGCGTGCTGGCGCGGCCGGAGCTTGTACGCGAGCACTACGATCAACTGGCGTTTGCAGCCGATGACATTGTTAGCGCCGTCACAGCTCCGAAGTCCGCGCAACGTACGAAGCTGATAGAAACATTGAACGCCGCGTTCGACGGGCTCACAAACGACAGGACGCTGGGCAACGCAGGTCGCATATGGGCGACCAGCGGCAAGGTCGCAGTAGCGCGCGTTGAAAACAAGGAAGGCAACCTGCCCGCGCGGCTGCTCGACGAAGTGCGCGCGCAGGCTCTGCGAGTGGATACGGAGATCGTTGACCCCATCGAGCGCCAATCGGTCATTTACAGCGCCGGCTCGATGCTGGCGCGCGCCGGATTGCTGGACGAATCGGATGCACTGATGACGCGCGAACTCAAGCGATCCCATTCGCCCTATTACTACATGCTCGTTCTGGCCTCCAACGCGAAGAAACGCAACACGCCGGCCGGCAATCTCTCTGCGATCGAGTGGGCGCGACAAGGCTATGAAGCCTCGGTCGGCCCCGCCACGCGTCTCGAGTGGGGCGGTGCGTATGTGCGATATCTAATCGAACTCGCGCCCGACGATGCAGCGCGGATTGAAGCATCAGCAGCCCTGGTGGTTGGCGAGTTGCGAACCGAGCCGGGTGCATTTTCCGGCCGCAGCAAACGAACGCTCGAACGCCTGAGCGGCCGGCTCAACGCGTGGAACAAGAACGGCCGCCATGACGATGCGCTCGCGCGCGTGCATGCAAAGGCAATGCAGGTGTGCGCACCGGCGGCGGCTGATGCAAGCGATCGCGCCGACTGCGAGAAACTATTCAAGCCCGTGCGCGTGTGATTCAACGTTACAGCGCGCCACTTTCGGCTGCGGAGCAGCGCGAATTCGTTCCGTTTGTGCATGAGCTGATCGCGGTCGCCTTCGCGACAATCCGGCCGTTTTTCATCAGTGGCATTGTGGTGTCGAGCAAGGCCGACGCGAGCCCGGTAACGCAGGCCGATCGCAATGCCGAATCTGCAATGCGGCGACTTATTGAGCGACGTTACCCGTCGCATGCAATCTTGGGAGAAGAGCATGGGGCAAAGGACGGGCGTGACTATCGCTGGGTGCTGGATCCAATCGATGGCACGCGGGCGTTCATCACTAACTGCTTTTTGTTCGGAACATTGATCGCTCTCGAGCGCAATGACGCGACAGGCTATCGCCCGATACTCGGAGCCATCGGCCATTGTGCCGCCGGCGTCGCGCTAATCGGACACCAGGATGCCACTACGCTTTACGCGAGCGACGGCTCGCAGCGCCCGGTCACACTGCGAAGCTGTGAGCGGCTCGAGGATGCCACGGTGCTTGCGACGTCACACTGGACCACCGGCGAGCAGCCACACCCGCACGCTGCACGCATCGAGGCGATCGTCCAACGCGCCAGGCTTTATCGAACCTGGGGTGATTGTTTTGGATACTTCGCTCTGGCCACCGGCGGCGCCGACTTGATGCTGGACCCGAAGCTCGCGTATTTCGACGTCGCCGCGATCGTGCCGGTGATCGAAGGTGCGGGTGGCGTAGTCAGCTCATGGAGCGGCGCAAATCCGCTTGACCATTGTTCTTTGATTGCAAGCGCGGGCCCACTGCACCCGATC
>Ga0136634_10000820_pt1 | contig 12513 bp, 13 predicted proteins | sample AntDrymUQ8332106_2_FD_104654 | JGI IMG/M metagenome (GOLD analysis project Ga0136634, IMG submission 104654) | Polar desert sand microbial communities from Dry Valleys, Antarctica - metaG UQ833 (21.06) | ecosystem: Environmental > Terrestrial > Soil > Desert | place: Antarctica: Dry Valley... | reverse complement strand
GTGTTGAGCAGTTTTACGGACGTTGACGGTAACAGCGCGGCAATCCGTTAGCTGCGTGCCGACAACTCGGATCGCCGTGCTGCGACCGATGTATGCAGATTGTATTGCAATCCACCTATGCCCCGAGTAACGTGCTCACTAATGTATACGCTGGTGCACACGCTATGACTGGGACTGTCCCCAACCAACTGTCGACCCACGACGCGCGAGCTTCCCGGGCGCCGCGTTCGCCCGAGACGATCCACGCGCGCCTGAAGCAGCAAATCCTCGATAACCGCTACCCGCCCGGCGCTCAGATTCTCGAGAGCAAGATCGCGGCCGATCTCAACGCGTCACGCACCCCGGTCCGCGAGGCTTTTATCAAGCTGCAGCAAGAGGGCTTGCTCGAGATCGTGCCGCGGCATGGGGTTAGAATTTCAGCGCTGTCCCCGAACGACATGCGGGAAATTTACGAAGTGCTCATGTCATTGGAGCCGAGCGCGGTCGAACTGCTCGTTGCACGCCAGCCGGCTAAGGCCGAACTCGCCCCCCTCGTCGATGCCTGCGACGCCATGCAAGCGGCGCTTGGCGGCCCCGCGCCGGATCTTCACGCTTGGGCGGTGGCCGACGAGCGGTTCCACATGAGCCTTGCCCGCCTGTGCGGCAACAAGCGGCTGGCCGCGATGATCATGACGGTATGGGATCAGGCCCACCGCGCCCGCATGTTTACCCTAAGCTTGCGCCCGCTGCCGATGCAATCCACCGCCGAGCACCGCGCCGTCTTGGACGCGATTCTCGCCGGCGACGGCGAGCGCGCCCGCGACCTTTATTTTGCCCACCGTAAGCGTGGTGGGATTGAACTCACGGCCATCATCGAACGTCACGGAATCCAGCGCCTATGACGTCCAATTCTTTCCATCTCGCGGTTATGCCAGGCGAGGGTATCGGCATCGAGGTCATGGAGGCGGCGTCCGCCGTCCTCGATGCCGTCGAGGACCGGTTTGGACTGGCGTTTCGCAACGAAACCATTCCCGGCGGGGCGCACCACTACCAGGAAACCGGCGCGATATTGCCCGGTGACGGCGTTGAGCGCGCCGGAAAAGCCGATGCGATCCTTTTCGGTGCCATGGGCTGGCCCGACATCCGCTTCCCGGATGGCACCGAGATCGCGCCGCAGTTGGAGCTGCGCGTCGAATTCAAGCTTTATGCCGGCGTGCGCCCGATCCGCGCCATCCCCGGCGTTCCCGGAGCACTGGCCGACGAGCGCGCCAAAAACATCGATTTCGTCATCGTGAGGGAATCGACCGAGGGCATGTTTGCCTCGCGCGGCAAGGGCGAGATCATCGACGACCGCGAGGCGCGCGACACTCAGGTGATCACGCGCGCGACGACGGAAAAGCTGACCGATTTCTCCTGCGCGCTCGCGCGCCGGCGTAAGGCGCGGCGCGGAACGCCCGGCCGCGTCACGCTGGTCGATAAGGCCAACGTCTTCCGCTCCTTTGCCTTCATGCGGCAGGTCTTCCACGAGACGGCCGCGAGACACCCCGATATCGACGCGCGGCACCATTATGTCGACGCGATGGCGCTGGACCTCGTGCGCCGGCCCTGGGATTTCGACGTCCTGCCCATGGAGAACCTGTTTGGCGACATTCTGTCCGACCTCAGCGCCGGGCTGATCGGCGGCATGGGCTTCGCGCCTTCGGCAGATCTGGGCGACGCCAACGGCCTGTTCCAGCCGAGCCACGGCACCGCCCCTGACATCGCCGGGAAGGGCATCGCCAATCCCACGGCGATGATTTTATCCACCGCGATGATGCTGGACTGGCTCGGCGAGAAGCATGGCAGTGCGGCGGCCTGCGATGCCGCGCGCGCGGTGGAGATGGGGATCGACCACGTCTTCGGCACGCTCGGGCTGCGCAGCCATGACATCGGGGGCCGCGACGGAACCCGGGAAATCGGGCAGGCAGTGGCCGACCTCATCCGCAACGGTAAGGCCGACCCGCAATGACGCTTTCAGTCGCCATCGCCGGCTGCGGCTATTTCAGCCAGTTCCACCAGGAGGCCTGGAGCCGTATGGAGGGGGTGCGCGTCGTCGGCGTCGCCGACCCTCATGCCGAAAAGCGCGACGCCGCCTTGGCCCTGTTTGCGCAAGCGCGCGCCTTTGCCGATGCCGAAGAGATGCTCGACGCGACAAAGCCCGATCTGATCGACATCGTCACGCCGCCGCAAACCCATCTCGGCCTCGTGCAAGCAGCGGCGCAGCGCGGCGTCAAGATGATCTGCCAAAAGCCGCTCGCACCCACCTATGACGAGGCGGTCGCGGTCGTCGAAACGGCCGAGCGCGCTGGTGTGCTGCTGGCGGTGCACGAGAATTTCCGTTTCATGCCCTGGTTCATGGAGGCGCATCGCCTCATCCAGCAAGGCGCGATCGGCAAGCCCTTGAACATCAGCTTTCGCTTGCGGCCAGGCGACGGCCAGGGCCCGGACGCCTATCTCTCGCGGCAGCCCTATTTCCAGACGATGCCGCGCTTTCTCATCCATGAGACCGGCATTCACCTGATCGACGTCTTCCGTTGCCTGATGGGCGAAATCACCGGCGTGTTCGCGCGGCTGCGCCGCCTCAATCCGGCAATCGCGGGCGAGGATGCTGGGTTGGTGATCTTCGATTTCGCCAGCGGCGCGGCCGGGCTGTTCGACGGCAACCGGCTGGTCGACCATCCCGCGGAGGACACGCGCATGACCAACGGCGTGCTGATGGCCGAAGGCACCGAGGGGGCGATCCGGCTCGACGGGTATGGCCTGCTGTTCGTGCGGCCACGGCGCGGCGAAGAGCAAGAGCACGCCTATCGGTGGGAAGGCCGCGGCTATGGCGGCGACTGCGTTTACCGGCAGTCGCGCCATGTCGTGGACCATGTTCTGAACGGCGCGCCTCTGGTCAATTCGGGGCGCGACTATCTCCGCAATCTCGCCATCGAGGAGGCGATCTATCGCTCGGCCGCGGAGGGCCGCTTCATCACACTTTGATCTAAGAAGGCAGCGCGCCCAGCCGCTCGGCTGGCGAACAACAACAATTGGGAGGAAAACATGCAAAACAGACGCAACGTTTTGAAGGGCACGGCGGCAGCCGGGCTCGCCATTGCCGGATTTCCCTTTATCGCGCGCGCGCAAAGCGCCAAGGTGCTGCGCTTCAGCCATACCGACACCTCGGTCGGGGCACGCCAGCAGGCCGCTTTGATGTTTGCCGAGGCGGTGGAGAAAAACACCGCCGGACGCTACAAGGTGCAGGTCTTCCATTCCGGGCAGCTCGCCAATGACGCCAAGTCGCTGGACCAGTTGCAGATCGGCGGGCTCGATTTCGCCGTCACCGGCGTCGTCACCTTCACCCCGCATGTGAAGGATCTGTCGCTGGTCGCGCTGCCATACCTTGCCGAGAAATATGAGCAAGGCTGGAAGCTTTACGACACCTCGAAATTCATCGCCCAGCAGGCTGCGCAACTTCCAGCCAAGGGCATGCGTATCGTCGGCAACTGGGAAGCGGGCTTTCGCAGCTTCACGACCAATTTCCCGCTCAACAGCCCGGCGGACGCCAAGGGCAAGAAGCTCAGGATCGCGCCCGTCGAGATGATCCGCTGGATCATGGAATCGATCGGCTTCTCCCCCGTGGTCATGCCGGTCACCGAGGTTTATCTCGCCATCCAGCAGAACACGGTATCCGGCCAGGAAAACCCCATCGACACCATCTACTCGCAGCGCTTCTACGAAGTGGCGAAATTTGTGACGCTGTCGCAGCACGTCTATTCGCCGCTCTGGCTGGCAATGGCGGAGCGAAGCTTCGGCGCCATGTCGCCGGCCGATCAGGAGGGTGTGATGAAGGCCGGCAAGGAGGCGGGCGACTGGAACCGCAACGAAGTCCGCGCCAATGACGAAAAGCTGCTGGCCGACATGACGGCGAAGGGCGCGACGATTGTGAAGCCCGATCTCGCCGATTGGCGCAAGGCGAGCGAAGGCGCCTACGAGCGCGCCCGCAAGGAGTTCGGCGCCGCGGCGGTGGACCAGATGCTCAAGGAAGCGGCCGACGTGCGCCAGAGCTTGGGTTAATGCGGGCTAGGGCGGCGCCGGCGAAGGGGGCGGTGTGATGTATCTCTATCGTCCGGCCCGGCCGGAGCCGGCTATCCTGCGCTGGATCGGCGATGCGGTCGACATCGCCGTCACCACGCTCGCCGCGCTGCTGCTCTTCGTCATGTTCGCCAATGTCGCGGCGCGCCTGCTGCTCAACACCGACATCGCTTGGAACACCGAGTTCGGCGAATTCGTGCTGCTCTGGGCGACTTTTTTGGGCGGAGCGTCGGCGGCGCGGCGCGGCGCGCATATGCGCATCACGGAGTTCGTGGAGGCGATGCCGCCGGCATTCGGCCACGCAACCGAAATAGCAACGCGCGTCGGCGTCATCGTCCTTCTCGGCTTGCTGATCTGGTACGGGCTCAGCATCGCCAACAGCACCATGGGGCAGGAGATGACCGTGCTGCACTGGCCAATGGGCGTGCAATACCTCGCTATGCCTGCGGGCTCGGCCCTGGCGCTCCTCTTCGTGCTTTACGAAACGCTGCTGGTGGTGAAGGGCGAACCCATTCCTCAAGAAATCTTCATGGACTGACCCATGGTGCTCGCCGTCATCTGCGTGGTCTTTTTCGCGCTCGCGCTGCTCGGCATGCCGCTGGTTTGGGCGCTGTTGCTCACAGCGGTTTCGACGATCTGGATATTCGGCCAGTCCTATCCGCTCGAAGCGATCTTTCTCACCTACATCTCGAGCGTCGAGCCGCTGCATCTGGCGGCGATCCCGCTGTTCATCTTCACCGGCGAACTCATCACCCGCGGCGGCGTTGGCAAGCGACTGATCGATTTCGCGCGCTCGCTGCTGGCCTTCATGCCGGGGGGGCTTGGCGTCGTCACTGTCTCGGCCTGCACCATGTTCGGCTCGGTCTCCGGCTCGGCGGTGGCCGATTCCGCGGCCATCGGCTCGATCATGGTGCCGCGCATGGCGGAGCGCGGCTATCCGCGCGCCTTTGCCGGCGCGCTGATCGCTGTGGCGGGAACCATCGGCGTGCTGATGCCGCTGTCGATCCCGCTCTTGGTCTATGGCTTTGTCGGCAATGTCTCCATCCGCGAGTTGCTGGTATCCGGCGTTTTCCCGGCCTTCACGCTCGCCTTCGCGTTGATCCTGCTATGCATCTGGAAAGGGCGGTCTCTCGGCTGCGACCTTGGCGGAGCGATGCCGAGCCGCCGGGAAATCTGGCGCAGCTTCGTCGCCATTCTCCCCGCTTCCGGCATGCCGATCGTGATCCTTGGCGGCATTTTGAGCGGGGTTTTTACGCCGACGGAAGCCGCTTCCGTGGCCGTCTTCTATGGCCTTATCCTGGCGCTTTTCGTCTATCGCGAGGTCAAGCCGGCTCAGGTTCCCGAAATGTTGCTGCATTCGTTTCGCACCAGCGCCGTGGTCATGCTGGTTGTCGGCGCGACGGGGGCGTTGTCTTGGCTGATCACGGTTGAGCAGATCCCGGCCAATCTGGCGGCGAGCATCCTGGCAATTTCGGACAACAAATACGTTTTCCTGCTGCTGCTGAATTGCGCGCTGATCCTAGTGGGCATCTTCCTCGAGCCGCTGCCCTCGCTGATGCTAACGGCCCCGCTCTTCATCCCGACCGCCAAGGCCTTCGGCATCGATCCCGTCCATCTTGGCCTGATCATGGTGTTCAACCTTGTGATCGGGCTTTACACCCCGCCTGTCGGGGGGACGCTGTTTGTCGCGGCGAAGATCGCGCGGGTCGGCATGGTTGCGATCTCGCGCGAGTTGGTGCCCATGTTTATCCTTGCTCTGCTCGTCTTGCTGCTTGTCACTTATATCGAGGCCATTCCCATGACGCTGGTTTGGTTCATGCGCGGATGAAGCCGGTCGCGCTCTCCGCCGTCGCGCTGCTGGGAACGGGCCTGGTTCGCCCGGAATGTGTGCTCGCGACCGCGAAGGGCGATCTTTACACAGCCGATTGGCGCGGCGGCGTCGCCCATCTCAAACCGGACGGTGGCCAAGCGCTTTATACGGGCACGACCGCCGAGCTGCCGGAAGGGCTGCGGCCGAACGGCATCGCGCTGGAGGCGGACGGCGCGTTCCTCCTCGCCAATCTCGGCAGCGAGATCGGCGGCGTTTGGCGCCTGTCCCGCGCGGGGCAAGTGGAGCCAGTTCTGCTCGAAATCGACGGCCAGCCGATTCCACCGTCCAACTACGTTATGCGCGACCACAGGCAGCGTCTGTGGCTGACGGTCTCCACACGGCTCAGCCCGCGCTCGCGCGATTATCGGCGCGATGCCGCGAGCGGCTTCATCGCGGTACTGGACGAGAGGGGCGCGCGGATCGTCGCCGACGGGCTCGGCTTCACCAATGAATGCCAGATTTCGCCGGACGGGCGCTGGCTCTACGTCAACGAGACCTATGGCCGGCGCTTGAGCCGCTTTGCCCTGCGTGACGACGCCAGCCTCGGCGCGAAAGAGGTCGTGCATGAGTTCGGCGAGGGCCAATTTCCCGACGGGCTCGCCTTCGACGCGGAGGGCCAAATCTGGATCGCGGGCGTGATCTCGAACCAGCTCATGCGCCTCGACCCGGCGAGCGGCCGCTGCGCGGTCATCCTCAGCGACACCGATGCAGCGCATGTCGCCTGGGTCGAGCAGGCCTACCGCGCCAACGCCTTGGGACGGCCGCATATGGATACGACGCCCAGCGCCAAGCTGAGAAACCTGTCGAGCATTGCCTTTGGCGGCCCTGACTTGCGCACGGCCTATCTAGGTTGTCTGCTCGGCGAAAGCATCGGCGAGGTCCGATTGCCGGTGGCCGGCGTTGCCCCCTTGCATTGGCATTACTGATTGACGCCGCGGTCCTGTAAGGCCGCTTGTTTGCTTAGGGCCGAAATCCGCGATTGCCACAGACACAATAACGGCGTCACGACCAATTCCATGCCTATTGTAAAGATCGTGGCGGTTGAGGATACGCCCACGAAAATTGCTCCTGCCAGACGCGCCAGTCCACCAGTAAGAACCAGGAATGTCAGAAGACGAACATGGGCGGTTTTTCGTTCGATCGCGGGAATAGCGGCCCAGAAACCAAGGCCGACGGCGAACAAAAGTCCGGACATATAGCGGACCTGACTGTCGAGCCAAAGGTCGGCGGCACCCGTTGGCGAGGCGTCTCCGAAGATCATGCCAGTTGCGCCCCCAAAAACGGGCACACACGCTCCAAGCAGAATCAAGATCTGCAGCGCTCGCTTCTCTACGATGTAATTTTGATCTGACATTTTATTTTATCGAGACTGTTACAACGGTGTGGGTGTCCGGAGAGGCGTTAGGGAAGACCTGATTCAACCCCTTACGGAATGACGCCGGGAATACATTCTCATGTGCCCTCTTAATTGTTGGGACACCGATGCCGCCAAGAAAGATGCATGACAAGACATGCTCACGCGCTAACAGAGCGAGACCCGTCATGCTCTGGCTTGGCGTGCATCCGGCACCCTAGCGCCGACCCTGCAGGCGAACTGACGCCTCGGCATCCCCCAGCAGTCCACAAAACGGCCATAGGCCATAATTACCGTAGGTTGCGCTCGGTAAGATTGAGTGTGGATTGCGAGGAGAACATGCGGCGCGTATTGGCCCTCATCATTACGATTGGACTTTTGGCGCCGGCTCAAGCGGCTCCCTCGGCGCAAGCCAGTGTGGGCCAGCCCGAAAGCGGCCTCAAGGTGATGAAAACTTACCGCGCCAAGCCAGAGCCCAATGCCGTCCCCGCGCTGATCCGCACGCTGAGCCGGCAGGGAAGCTTCAAGGATCCAGAGGTCTCGGGCGTCTATGTCGGTTTTCTAGCCGGCGTCCTCGGCGCAAATCCACGCAGCGCGCGGTCCCTCATTGCGCAGATGCTTCCCTTGCCCTTCGAGGATCAATGGCTCGTGATCCGGGCCGTGGCCTATTCCGGCCTGCCCCAGTGGAGGGATCTCATGCGCGACTTGGCGGTGCGCTTGCCGGACCGCAAGGTGATGGTGGAGCACTATCTGAGCGGAAAATTGCCAACCCTGGACCAAATACGGCTCGAACCCTCGCGGCCTTCGACGATGGACAAAGTCAAACGGGTTTTCAAACGCGAGACGTATTTTGGCGTGAAAAAAGAGCGGCCGCGTGAACTCACTTTCGCTTCCAACCCCGAACTTATCGACACCCATTGGGGGCTGTACTTCGCCACCGGCGAAGACGGCCCGATGGTCCGCATACTTACATTGTTGTCCTGGTCCACCGAGCGCGACAGCGTCGAAAAGCTCACAATCGGCAACATGGCCAAATTCACGCTCGCGGCCAATGCCGCATACGACCTGAAACTGTTGGCGGCCCTCAAGCGGCTGGGACCGAACCAAGCGAAGGCCGTGCGGCCCATCGTCGAAGAAGTGATCGAGGCAGCCGAGACTTCGGATACTGGGCGCATCAAAAAAGAAGCGCTTGCCGCGGTCGATGAACTGCGCCGGAAGGGGCCGGGCTCCAAGCGCGATATCGCCTGGTGGGGGCAGGTCGGCCAGACAGCCATTTCCCTCGGCTGCCTCGGCGCCGCCGTGACAGGGCAGGTCGAATTCGGCATTCCCTGTGTGGTCGGCGGCGCGTTATCGAGTGCGACCTTGAGGTATTTTGCCTCCCCCGAATGAGCGCGCGACGCGGCTGTGGGAGTAGCTTTCCGTGCGCCGGAACGGTCTGGCGACAATAGGATGGCACGGCGCCATTATCCGCTATAATCATCCCAAAGAGCGTCTACTTAAGGCGCGCAAAGCGCCGACAGCGCCGTGCATCACTTTTGGGAGGTCCACATGTCCACGCCTAGAGAAGGGACGGGCAAGGCCGCGGTCATCGGCCTCGGGGCAATGGGCCTAGGCATGGCCTCGTCTCTGGTCCGGGGCGGCTTCGATGTCGCCGGTTATGATGTGACGGGCGCGGCGGTCGACCGGCTGGCGGCGGCGGGCGGGCGCGGCTCTTCCTCACCAGCCGATGCAGCGCATGGCGCGAACGCCGTCGTAAGCGTCGTCGTCAATGCCGCGCAAACGGAGACCATCCTGTTCGGCGAGGGAGGCTGCGCGGCGGCGATGCCCAAGGGCGCGGTCTTTATCTCCTGCGCAACGATGGCGCCGGACGCAGCACGCGCACTTGCGGCTCGCCTTGAAGTTCAAGGCCGGCATTATCTCGACGCGCCGATAAGCGGCGGGGCCAAGCGCGCGGCCGAGGGCGCATTGACGATTCTTACGTCCGGCAGCCAGGCCGCTTACGACAGGGCCCGCCCGGCGCTCGGCGCGATGGCGCAGACCGTGCACGAACTCGGGGCGGAGCCCGGCATCGCGGCGGCCTTTAAAATGGTAAACCAGCTCCTTGCCGGGGTGCATATCGCCGCGGCCTGCGAGGCGATCACCTTTGCCGGAAAGCTTGGGCTCGACCTCGCCAAAGTCTATGCGGTGATCACGCAAGCGGCCGGCAATAGCTGGATGTTTGAGAACCGCATTCCGCATGTACTTGATGGCGATTACGCGCCCCTCTCCGCCGTGAATATCTTCACCAAGGATCTCGGCATCGTCATGGATATGGGGCGCGCATCAAATTTCCCGGTCCCAATGGCGGCAACCGCGCTGCAACTGTTCACCATGACCTCTGCGGCAGGAATGGGCAGCGATGACGACGCCTCGGTAGCGCGCTTTTATGCGCGAACCACGGGAGTGTCGCTGCCGGACAAACACCAGACGGATGAGCCGCCGCGCTGCCTGTAAGCACGCCGCTCACCGTTTCAACCAGGAGGAAACGCCCATGCTAGACGCCAATTCCGTCCGCCGTGGCGTCTTTCCCATCGCGCCGACGCCGTTCCTAGAGAACGGCGATGTCGATGCGGACGGCCAGCGCCGGGTGCTCGATTGCATGATCGATCAGGGCGTGGACGGCATCTGCATTCTTGCCAATTTTTCCGAACAGTTTCTGCTCACCGACGCCGAGCGGGAGACGCTGACGGAGCTGTGCCTTGCGCATGTGAGCGGCCGTGTACCGGTCATCGTAACGGTCAGCCATTTCTCCACCCGCATCGCCGCGGAGCGCGCGCGCCAAGCCGCTAGCCTCGGCGCCGACATGCTCATGCTGATGCCGCCCTATCACGGCGCGCTGCTCAAGGCGGATGAGAAGGGCATCACCGAGCATTTTGCCCGTGTTGCGGAAGCCGGCGGCATTCCCATCATGGTGCAGGACGCGCCCTTGAGCGGCGTCACTTTGTCGGTGCCGTTCCTCGCCCAGCTTGCCCGCGCGGTGCCGCTGGTGCGCTACTTCAAGATCGAGACGCCTTTCGCCGCTGCAAAGCTGCGCGCACTCATCGCGGTGGGCGGCGAAGCCATCGCCGGGCCGTTCGACGGCGAGGAGTCGATCACGCTCATGGCCGATCTCGACGCAGGCGCGACCGGCACGATGTGCAGCGCGCTGCTGCCCGATCTCATCAAGCCGGTGGTCGAGCATCATCTGGCCGGCCGCCGCGAGGAAGCCGCCACGCAGTATCAGCACATCCTGCCGCTGATCAATTTCGAGAACCGGCAATGCGGGCTTCGCGCGGCCAAAACCGTCATGCAGGAGGGCGGCGTCATAAAATCCGACGTGGTCCGGCACCCGCTCGAGGCGCTACATCCGGCAACGCGCAAAAGCCTGCTTGAGCTCGCCCGCGAAGCCGATCCGCTGGCCCTGCGCTGGGGCCGATGAGCGGTGCCGGTCCGGCGGTTTGCGTCTATTTTGGGGATGCCCCCGGCGCAAGCTGCGCAGGGACCGACACCGGCACGCCCGCATCGGAGCCGCTTGGCGTCTGGTTCGCGGGGCAGCCGAGGGCCGCTCCCGCGAATTGCTGGCATATAAGCCCCATCACTTGCGCTTCTGGCACGGTCCCGGCCTGTGCAGGCCCAACGCCGTCCGGCAGCGGCGCCGTGGCGCCAGCGAGAAGCTGCTGACCATCCTGCCGGTCGGTTGCAATGCGCGTCGAGCGCAGTTCGTCTTGCGTCAGCCAATGCACGTTGGCGTGCGGCGTTGCGAGAAGCAGCGGCATGATGGCCTCAGCAATGCCCATCTGCACGAAATATTGCTTGATTTCGTCGTAGGTGCTTTTCGTGGTTTTTGCCTGAACCGTCTTTTGCGACAATGTTCGCTCCGATATCAGCTTTTTCTCGATCTTAGCAGGACCGCCGCCGGAGGGGCGCGCCGTGAACCGGTAAGTCCGCAACACCTTTGTATAGGTCTGGAATGTCTTGATTTGGTGTACGCCGACGAACGCCAACGGACCTACAAAGCGGCGTTCGCCTGCTGCGAGCACGAAAGCGCAGGCCGAAGCGCAGATGGAAAAGGGGGCCTGGGCGACACCTCGCAGCGCATCCGGGGACTCGCTCTTGCTCTTGCGGCATGCGGCATCCGCCGGAGCGCAACGCGTAAGTTTGGTTTTCGTGACAGCGACGTCGAGGCCATTTGCGCGCACGAGACGGCCAATCGCAAAGGCCTCATGCACCAGGCCGCCAGTCGAATGGATGAAGACCGGCAATTTGCGCCCGCGGAGCTGGCTCAAGACTTTTTTGAACTGCTTGAGCGCACCGGCGTCGATTGTGCCTTGGGCAGCGATCCATTCCGGGCATGTCGGCTCGCATCCCGGCTGTGCGCTCCTCACGACATGGACCTGCATAGGCCCTTCTACCTGGCGCGCGACTTTTTTCGTTGGCGCCTTGCCTGCGAAAGCCGGCCCGCAAGCGAGAATGAGGCTGGATACCAGCAATGCGATGGTTCTGACCATCAGTGGTCCTTTTGGCCTAACACCGAACGCTCGGATGGAATTCTCAAGCCCAGTGTACGGGTGTTCCGGAGGTTTGTCGATTTGCGCCAAGGCCAAGCTGGTAGGGCGGAATGGCGCACCGCTGCAAGAGCACAGAAATCCGCTTTTGGCCTAGGATTCCTTTCTTGACGCAGGCAGGCCTTACCACGGGACGGAGCCGCGCCTCAGACTGCGGCGGCAACTGACTCGACGAGTTCCCGAAACCACACGTGCCCCGGGTCATGGTCAACGCGCGAATGCCAGATCATGGAAATTGTGAAGTCTGGCATGGCAAACGGTACGGCGCTGTAAGTCAGGCCGAGGCGATCAGCGTATACGCGCGCGGCATAGGCCGGCAAGGTTGCGATCGCGTTCGCGGCTGCGAGGTAAAACGGCACGGAGGAGAAATCGGGTGTTGCGACGAGTACGCGCCGGCTCAGGCCAAGCTCGGCAAGCGCCGTGTCGGCGACGCCCGTCAAGTCACCCGCGAAAGAGGTGAGCACATGGTCGGACGCCAGATATGCCTTAAGGGTGATCGGTGCGGCATAGTTCTCCGCTTGCGGTTGACCGGAGCCTGCAGCGTAGATGATTTTCGCGGCGGCTGTATAGCTGGCTGAGAGACGCTACGCCTGCGTGCGGTCCCCACAATC
>Ga0136634_10000819_pt1 | contig 12515 bp, 11 predicted proteins | sample AntDrymUQ8332106_2_FD_104654 | JGI IMG/M metagenome (GOLD analysis project Ga0136634, IMG submission 104654) | Polar desert sand microbial communities from Dry Valleys, Antarctica - metaG UQ833 (21.06) | ecosystem: Environmental > Terrestrial > Soil > Desert | place: Antarctica: Dry Valley... | reverse complement strand
TCTTAAGGCTTTTTGTAGTTTCTCTATTTGTTGGGGATTGAGATGGTTTTTAGCTGGCATTTTTGTAGAAATTGACTAAGCTAATTTTTTATTATACCCTATTTAAAGGCACAACAGCTTATGGGGGTAGGAACAAAAGTAACTGTTATTTCTTTTTCTATTACCCAATCACGCAGTTTTTCTGGAGAGAGAAGAATCTCTGGCTTGATTAAATAAATACTTGCTCCCGATGCTAAATAAGGCCATACTTCCCACACGGAAGCATCAAATGCAGTTCCAGCTAGCTGAGTAGCACGGTCTGATGATGTTACCTCAAAGGCGCGTTGGTGCCAGCAAACTAGATTTAGCAAACCAGAGTGGGGAATCAAAACCCCTTTAGGCGTTCCGGTTGAACCGGAGGTATAAATCACATAAGCCAAGTTTTCCGGTGTCACGCCAGTTATGAGAGACAGATCGGGCATCACAGAGATTTCTTCCCAATCAGAATCTAAGCAAACTACCCGTGCTTGATGTTCTGGTAAAGAGGCGACCAGTTTTTCTTGAGTCAATAAAACTTTTACTTGCGAATCATCGAGCATATAGGCGATGCGCTCAGATGGATAAGCAGGGTCTATGGGAACGTAAGCACCACCCGCTTTGAGAATGCCTAAGATTCCCACGATTGTGTCAAAGGAACGCTCTACGCAGATGCCCACCAATGTTTCTAGTTTTACATCGAGTGCTTGTAGGTAGTGGGCGAGTTGATTGGCACGCCGGTTTAATTCCTGGTAGGTGAGTTGTTCCCCTTCAAACACCACTGCTACAGCGTCGGGCGATCGCTCAACTTGCATCTCAAACAACTCGTGGATGCACTTATCCTGGGGATACTCAGCCCAAGTATTGTTCCATTCAACTAATAGCTGCTGTCGCTCTCCTGGTGTCAGCAAGGGCAATTCTGAAATTGACTGCTGAAGATGGCCTGCGATTCCATCTAAATTAGTGATAAGGCTTTCTACAAAAGTTTCAAATTGGCGCAACATCCTTTCAATGCTGCTCTCGTCAAATATCTCCGGGTCATAGCTCCAACAGCATTCTTTTCCATCTTCTGGAATCACTATTGTTAAAGCCTTACTAGGCTGTTTTTCACGCTCAGCCAAGTTTTTTACTTGCTCTACGATTACTGGAAAAAGTTGTTGACTCGGCCCAGAGAGCGCTTTTTTCAGCTCTGGATACCTGACTGCAATATCACGAGGATAACTCTGGCGCCGTTTCGTTAACTCCACTTGCTCCTGCACAGCAGCGAAAACGGCTTGAAAATTCTGGTCTAAGTTAATGTCTATACGGTAAGGGATATAGGAAGCCCAAAAATCCTCTATGCCGTTTAACTGACGTGGCAGGTTTATAGTTCTAAATCCTATATCAAAACAGCCAACTCCCCCAAGACGAGCCAAATATGCGACGATTACAGCCAACACAAAGTTGCCCCGGTTCCATTCTGGGTGATACTCTTCCAAAAAACTTATAACATTAGGCGATAAAGAAACGTTCACATCCACATAGCAATTTGCTTTCAAGTGCGATGTAGTGGACTTTGCGTAAGGAACAGTAATGGGCTGCAATGTCATGAGCCTATTTACCCAAAAAAGCTCGTGTTTGCGAATTTTACTATCAAACGTCTCAATGTCCTTCGCTAGTTCTGTAGCGATGTCTTTAAACTGATACCCTTCATGTAATCCAAATTGGGCTACCAATTCAGAAATTGATAAGTTTTGACCCTCAACGTTTAATACCTGATGCAGCGCTAAGCTGTTCACCATTTAAATCTCAGAGGCTATGTAAGCCAGTAAAGGGTTTCAGGCTCTGAAATACGCAGTTTAAATGCTAAACAGCTTATATCATAACTAGCTGTAGAAATTTTAATAAAACCAGGCTCAATGGCTGTTACCGTTCCTGGAGGAAATTCTGAGGGCGAGTCGAGAATTTCCAGCTTATATACTATAATCAAGTCACTTTCGATGGCAAACTTTGGGGTGCCAAGTGGATTGCGGTAGGAGCCAAAGTCCAAAGCTCGAACGAACGCATCTATATCCAAAGCGCAACGGTTCCAGGAGAATATGAAACCCGCCATTGGTGTCTTGGAACGCGAGAAGTAGGTTCGTTCTTCTAAATTTTGTTTTCTGGGTTTAACTGTCTCTTCCGATAGCTCGTTGGTTAGCTCCATAAATGAATGGATGGCAGCTTCATAGCACTTGGCATTTAGAGTAAAAGCCGTATCACTTTCAGCAATATCGACGGGAAATTGCTTTAAAATATCTCCTTCGTCAAATCGCTCACTCATCACGTGCCACGTGACAGCATAGGTTTTTTCTCGATTCATCAAAGCCCAGGATGTAGCATTTACTCCAGCATATTTGGGCAAGGGAGAATCATGGTAGTTAATAGCCAGTTTGCGAGGTAAAGCTAAAATTTCTGGTGGCAATCTCAAAGAGTTGACAATGCTAAACAAGTAATCAAAAGAAAATTGGCTTAAAAAAGCCGTCCAATCGTTTTTGGGGTCAATACAAGGTATGCCGTTTTTATTAGCCCACTGAGCGATCGCTCTATCTGGGGATACGATCCCCAATATCTGATGCTCTCTCTTTAAAAGAAGTTCAGCGCATTGAATTAATAAACTTGTTTCTCCCATCAGGAAGCAATTAAATTGTTTTTGATAACTGTCAATTTTTTAAATCTTAGATAATTTTAATAAGGTATTTGTGGGAGTTTTAGCTTGATTATTCATGTTTCCATCTTCTTCCTAGAGAGCATATATAAGTAAATAATTCAGGAGCCCGCACCAACCTGCGCTTTAAGATTTCTTGAAGTTTAGATATTGTGGTACGGGCAACGGGCGATCGACCTTCAGCCGCTCCAAACCGCATATAATGTTCAAATCCGCTTGAGAAACTACCGTTTGCAACTGCTGCTGCTAAGCTGTCAAACATCTAAACTGCATTAACTCGCGTTACCTTTATTTTTTATTTTTCGGTTCCATTTCATAATTAGTCCTCCTTCATTTAATAGTTTATGTAACAGTGCTTCTAGTTTTTCAATCGATTCAAATAATCTATTAGCAACATATTCTTTGGCGGAATGCCATACCAACTCAACTAAGTTATAGTCAGGGCTATACTTGGGCAAAAACTCTATAATTAGATTCGGCATCTCTGCTGCTATTTTCTGCAAAGTTTCTGCTTTTTTATGAAAACTAGCATTGTCCAAAATTATCACAAACTTACAGCCTTTATCTTTAAAGTCTTCCGCTAAATTTCCTTTCAATATCCACTCGGATCTTAAATCTTCATAAAAAGTTTTTAGCACTGCATAAAAATTAGCAGAATTCCCAGATGGAATAAAATCTACCCATCTTTTTTTATCTGAATATCTTACTCCACCCATGACATTAATACGACCCTTTCGTCGGTCTCCTCTTTTTTTCGTTCGAGTTCCTTTTTTGCACCAGTTTTTTCTTCTAATCACTCTTAAACTAAATCCACTTTCGTCCCAAAACCATACCTGTAAAACGTCTGGACATTCTTTTTCTATCCTTAAATATTCAGATAATTTATCTTTAAATAAACCCCTTTCAACGGCATCTTGCTTAGACTCTAAGCTATATTTAGCCCACAGGTAAGCATACTTTTTTGATTTTAAAATCCTCCTTACTTGGGTACTACTCAACTCGATTCCTGTCTGATCTCCTAGATATATGGCAAGTCTAGCTGTTGTCCATCTCCCGAATTCATAGCCATATTTCTCAGGTTCTACTTCAATCGTCTCTAGAAGTAAATTAATATATTCTTCTGTAGCTTTTCGGTAGTTTCCCTTCATTCTATCATCTTTGAAACTGTCTAAGTTATCATTCCTCACCATGTCGGCTCCAATAAGCTATTTTTCTCAGAGAACATCCAATTAGTTCAGCAGTTTGAGCTTGTGTATTTCCGTTATTTAGTAACAAGAAAATTAATGCTCGTTGCCGAATGTCGGGATGCTCATGCTCTTTTAATACTTGTTGAAGAGTTTCTTTTGTTTCGGAACTTAGAAAGTTTTTAGCAGGCATTCACTTTTTCTGAATATCAGTATGTTATATTATATCACTATGCGTTTTAAATGCACAACAGCTTACCTCAACTTAACGTCTAGATAAAATTGCTCATTAAAGGAAGTTTGTGGCGTTCTTTTTTCAATAAAACCAAACTTTACCCAATGCTCGAACCCGTTAGGAATAATGCCTGAAGCTACGGCTTGTGCCACGTCGGTATTTTCTTGCATATAGGTGCTTTCGTTGTAGTTAAGAATGGTCATAATGCTGGTAATTAGATAATTTGTATGGTGAATTGGGAGGGGTTCCGATCAACGCTCAATTCTGCTCCAACCGCAGCAAACTCCGGGACTCTGCTATTGTTGGATAATTTTCTTAAGCAATAGGTGAATTATGCTATTGCAGTTGTGTTAACCGATCGCTCCCTTTGACTTAGAAGACAGCTAACTGCACCCACTGTTCTCCTATATCTTTCAGCACCTTTGCAAAAGTTGGCTCAGTACGAAATTTCTTGCCGGACGCTGCTATTGCACCCATACGTCCGCTCTTGAATGCCTTGGCAGCAGTAATACTCTGATTTTTCAAGCTACTAGCCTCTGTAGATTCAATTTAATCTTTTTGCCCGCTTTACTCCTTAGTCTGTTGATTTTTCATCTACCCTTAGACCTACTTACTTTACTTCTTTGGATAGATGCTTGTAAAGGGAAATCAATAAAATTTGTGTAAAGGAAACGTCATGGAAGGTAAAAATTCAACATTTCCTGGTTTGGACGTGAGTAACGTAGAAAAAGGTTGAGAAGGAATGCCCCAATTTACATTCACTTCTAGAGCAAATAGTTCTTGAGATAATGGGTACATCCTTATATCCCTCCGTCTATAGGGGATTTACTGATATAAAAATGATGGACGCACTCTTCTGTAAATCACGAGCTAAAAAATAGCCGTAATTGCACGCTCGACGTGCGATCGCGCACACTCTGCACAATCTGGTAGTAATTAAGTAGAAGTCCCTTTTGTAGCGTTAAACCGGAATTATAACTGTATCGTTCAAAAGCTATGAAAGTCTATTAATTGCTTCCACAGGTTTTGAGACGGCATCTGATCTCTATAATAGTTCCTCTCCCCCGCCTTTGTAAGTCGGAAAAGTCGGATCGTAAAGTCGGAAAAGTCGGATCTTGCATAATCTATCGAGCTCAGGTTCCTACAACTTTAAGGAACTGTGTAGGACTGGTGCAGGACAGCTATCAAAACCAGACAATGCTATGGCTGCGGTGGTGGGACACCGAGGGCAATTTGCTGCTGACAGGTGCAGAACGAGCCTCTAGAACCCAACAAGCACTTTTTGATAATTCCTCGGCTGTTGGGAATGGGATGGAATGCAGAGCAAGTGGGATAAGCCCTGAGTTTATCAGTAGAGTTCGTCAGGCAGCATTCCCCATCTTGATGCAGCTAAATTTGGCTTTCCCGCACAAGAATTGTGGATTCTCAATCTAGCAAGCCTTGCAGTGCATCCGGCTATCGCCGTTACTCCCTAAAAAACCAAGGACTCTCGTGGTCAGGGGTAAATTTTTACCCGACTGTCAAGCTCTGCGAGACTCTAACATTTTACCCGATAGATTGTCAGAGTTAGCCACACAACAACATTTTACCCGACTGTCAAGCTCTGCGAGACAACAACATTTTAGTCGATTGAGTGTCAGGTTAGCCAGACTCTAACATTTTGCCTTCTTATCGAGGTAAGCCTTACACTCGTTTTCAGCCTCAACGGAGCGCAAAAACCAGACACGCCAGCCTCAAGTTGAGTGCTGGCATAACGGCTGCTATGCTACAAAATCGCTTCATAAATTTTAGCTGCCTGCCACTTTTCTCACACTTGCTCAACTTGATTTTTAATTCAATTCCGATGCCGTAAGTTGACTATTAAGTCAATTCTGATTTTGTTAAAAACGCTAAAAATTAGCTAATTGTTGCGGAGCGCTAAAGTCAGGCAAGTGCCGTATAAAGTCAGGGGTTTGCAGTATAAAATCAGTAAGATTACAGGTATTTGCAGGGGCTGCACTTTACCTGCAAATATCCTGCAAATATCCTGCAAATGCCTGCAATTTTATGCCAAATTACTGCTTTTTTATGATGTTCATTCCTTTGCCTGTTGGGACTGGTTATGGCTGTTTAGTTTTGGTAGCAAGCAATGGTTTTGTGATCACAAACCAGACTTTTACGTGCAGAAACAAAAACGATGCACCCTTATGAATGGGGAATCCTAGGTGTCAAGGCGATCGCGTTAGGCTAGCTATGGGACGAGCGATTTCCTCGCGATCCTCGACATCAGCCGGCTGCTTCGCTTGCAAACAGGATAGCGGGCGCGCGATCGCGTCAGGCGTTCTCCGCCGATACTCAACAGCACCAACTCGAATGCGTCGTGCGATGATCCGCTCCATCGTAAAGGCGACTGCCCTGTACACCAACAGGCTCGCTCTTGGCTTCAATATCGACTCACGCTCGCGTCAAGCACAGTTCTATCAAAGTCCAAACTGCCAATACCCAAACTGTGGAGCCTTGGCTGCCCAGAGTGTGCGATCGGTAACTTCAACTCCCAACAATTCCTCTGGCACTGTTGCAAAAACCATAAAAACCATAAATTGATCATTTTTACCCCCCTCTTACGTCTATTTGACATGGCTTGCTATGCTCCTTGCGTACTTATTACGAGGATTTAGGAGGATTTAGAAGGGTCTAAATTACAAAAAATCGCGCCAAAAGCAACAATTCTTTACAAAAAATGATAAGCATTTATACTTAAAATGAGGCTAAAAGTAGGAAATAGGAGGTGTAATGAGTAATAAATGTGCTGTTTTCTCCTCTTTTTTCCTCCCAATTTTTAGCTAATTTTTTTGGCTCAGTTATATCGATTTTCCTGCATTAGTTTGGTCAAGGTGCACTCGGATTGATAGGGTCAATGGGGAGCTTGCGTCAAAGCGGCTTGCAGGCTTATTCGGATATTCGAGTAACGGTAGCCGAGTCACAAGTTGCACCTTTTAAGGTCGAGACAATTCTTTGAAAGCGCAATGCTGTCGGCTAGTCTAGTAATACTAGCTATCGCCACAAACACCTAAAAACAGGGGGATGGGGGTGTCAAAAGGCTTGATTTTTACCCGATATTCAACTGTTCCGATAAATGCCATCGATGCCATGTTAGCCCAGTGTGTCAAAGGATTTGAATTTTACCCGATATCCAACTGTGCCGATTGCGCGAACATTGCTCCTACTGTTGTGACAACTTCGTAGCAGCACTGGCATCAGTTGCGACAACTGTCCCATTGAACTTGGGTAGCGTCGGTACAGCCTTAAACTTAGAATCGCTTGGCGATCGCGCTCTTCAGAAATCAAGTACAACCGTGGCGTTAAGCGAAGGCAATTGTCACTACCTTCAAAGTGCCTAGTTTAACAAGTTTCCCGACAGGAGCTCTGACTACAAATTTTACTTGCTTGCCTTCGTAACGGTTAGAGCATTCTGGCAGCCCAAAAATTTACTGAGACATCTCGCTTTTTTGTACAAAAGTGCGGTAGCACGCTCATTCAATAAAGCCAAGCCAACTGAACTGCAACTCTTGCTATAAAACGGCTACCGCCATTGTTCCGATACATTGATATGCAATAGCTGAATTTGGGGCGTTTTAGCAACAACAATCGCAGGAAAACTCATAAAAACTAAATTTTATGGAAGATAGGAAGCTAGGAAAAAAAGTGAGGAGCAGTGGTAGCAATAGCAATGTTGGGAGATATATTTATACCGATAGCGGTAAAGGAAAGTTCCGGCTAAGTTTTCTGAAACTTATAGTGCGATCGCTCCTACCTACAACGGCTTCAAGCAACCGGGGCGATCGCTGTACTCGCTACATGGCTCACGCCCTTCAACGAGCGCCGATGGGTAAATTAAAGTCGCCACACCTTAATTATTCGCTATTCGCGAATGTAGAATAAAGGAAACAATGCGCTCGCTCATCCGCTATGCTAAAACCCCAAGATATCCTTGCAATACTCAAAGTCCACAGTTGGGATTCAACGAACTGGACATACAGTTCTCTGGCTCAAAGCTTGGGAATGAGCGCATCAGAGGTTCATGCTGCCCTTGAGCGTTCTGAAGCTGCCGGTCTGTATTATGGCTCTGAGCGGAAAATTTTGAAGCAAGCGGTGTTGGAGTTCTTGGTTCACGGGTTGCGCTATGTATTTTACGCCCAGCCAGGCCCCCTCTCGCGGGGACTGCCAACTGCACATTCTGCTGAGCCATTGAAAAGCAAGCTGGTTGCCTCACCATCTGAGGTTTACGTCTGGCCTGACCCGAAAGGTGTTGTGAGAGGGCAGGCAATCGCGCCTCTGTACCGTTCAGTCCCCCAAGCTGCCAGTAACGATCCAAAACTTTATGCCTTGCTCAGCTTGATTGACGCTATTCGAGTTGGTCGGGTGCGGGAGCAACGTTTAGCAGAAGGCGAACTTGAAAAGAGAATCGTCGCTCTATGAACCCGCAGATACTCATGCTGGAAATAGTTGCCAGGGTACTCTCGACCGTACCCACTACCATCGTTTTCACAGGAGGGGCAACGATATTCCTGTATCTGGACGAAGTGGCGGCTCCTGACATTCGACCTACCGATGATGTTGATTGTGTTGTGGAAATCACGTCCAGAGCTGAATATTACAACTTCTCGAACTTGTTGCGAACCCTTGGGCTTCAAGAAACGAAAGAATCAGGCGCACCGCTGTGTCGCTGGCAGTATGAGGGCATTTTAATTGATTTCATGCCGTGCGACTCCTCTGTATTAGGGTTTTCCAATCGCTGGTACAGACCGGGCATTGCTAACTCTATTCGCTACCAACTTCCAAGTGGTAGGCAAATCCTAATTTTTTCAACGCCTTATCTCCTCGCTTCCACGCATAGAAGCTTTCATTGGTAGAGGTGGGGTAATTTTTATTTTAGTTCTGATATTGAAGACATTGTGGCATTGCTGGACGGGCGTTCTAGTTTGTTCGAGGAAGTGCAACAAGCTGACTATGAAGTGAAAGTATTTTTATCAGCATGGTTTCGAGCTAAGTTGGAAAATTTGTGCTCCATCGGGCCGGCGTTTCTCTCGCCCGTTGCTAGAAATTCAGGTCGCGCCAGCTTGTTATTACGAACTATTGAAAGGCTGGCGATGGTAGTTGACTGATAGCAATAGACGACATCTAACCCCACTGCACACAAAATTGTTCCGTGCGATGCTCCATCGTACCCAATGTCTAAGAATACCAACAGGCTTGGCGGATGGCTGCAAGAGCAACGGTCACGCACAAGCCAACTGAACTACAACTCTTGCTATAAAGCGGCTACCGCCCTTGTTCCGAAGATTGATACGAATAGCTGCATAGCGAATAACTGGGGGGCAATCTTTTAGGCAATCTTAACAGTTTATTCGATTAATTCGGCTTACTAAAAATCTTAAATAATTCTTAAGCGTACCAAGACCTGAAAAACCCTCAAAATTAACTTTTTTAGAGTGAGTTTTTTTGAGTTTTTTTGCATAAATTTGAGTTTTCCTGAGTAAATTTGTGCAAACTACAAATTGAAGTGTTCGCTGTTTGGGACTGAGTTGACCACAAAAAATTCATAAAAACTCAAATTTATGCAAATTTATGCAAGCTGGGAAACTAACGAAAAAAGGAGGGATGGACGGTAGCAAGCAATGTTTTTGTGATCACAAACCTGACTTTTACGTGCAGAAAGAGAAATAATGCACCCTCCTTTTACGGAAGCCTAACCGTAAGGTCGGGTTTTATACTTTTTTAAGCTTTAATGACAACTGTAACTATTTGTACTACGAATTACTGAATATTCTTTCGGCACAATAATTCTCCGTTTTTTGCTAGCTGCGATCGCACAGGAGGCTCCAACTGCACAGAAATTACCATCCCCGACCCCGGCATAGATAATGTATGGGAGTACCATTGGCGATCGCAGCAATGCGGAGCGGTTGTTGTCATACCCATAGATCATCTCAACTTGGGGCAGTGCGGTGAGTGTGCTGACTTCAAAGAGAGTTGCTACGAATCGACTACCCGCGATCGCCACCGCATTATATTAATAGAACTTACGCATCAAACCCCTGTCGCACAGCCAATGAACTCATCCCCTGCTGCGATCGCCACCGCGTTATATTAATCAACACTTCGGACAGTTTGCGATCGCTAACGGTAGAATAAGGCTTTCAGGCTTTCGTCAACCCTCGATCGGTAACGATAGAATAGGGGTTCTAGGCTTTTACTCAAAAACTGTCCGGGGTATTGTTAATAGGACTTACGCATAGTTACGGTGTAGCCAGGATAAGGGATTGCGGAGGGCTACCGTTGCACAGCGAACCACTACGATCAAGCTTGACGCGCTGTGCTTGACTTCAGCTTGGGCAAGCCTTGCAATGACAGAAATACCTTCCTTTGCGTAAGTCCTGATAAATTTAGATGCCCATCAGCGCCCTTAGCCGTAGCCGAGCGCATAGAACCCACCACTACCACGGGCTTTTTGTTCGCTTGTGACTGCTATCGCCGGAGTCAGAGGGCAGGCGATCGCACTTCAATCGAACATTTTATACAATTAAAGGAAATTATTGTAGTCAATCTCTACTTTAATAAACCCTAATAACTCTCTCCAATTGGGGGGGATGAAATCACCTGAATAGCGGTTTTCAATTACAGTTGTTAACTTGTATATTTACAAACAGTTATTACTGATTAAAAGCTATGAAAAGTTTACCGAAAGTCAGACCCAGACAGCAGCTATCAAGCCATATCCACATCCGCTTAACTGACTCAGATTACAGCCAAATTCAAACACTAGCTCACCAAGTAAACTTGAGTATGAGCGACTTCATGCGTCGTGCTGCTTTGAAAAGAGCCATGCCACATCCTTTATCTGTATTTGATTTGAAAGCCTATCAAATTTTATGCCAGATTAATGCTCAACTTAAAAGTGCAGCAAACAACCTCAATCAGATCAATAAAGCTTGCAATAGTTCTGTGGTATTGGGAGAACCAGTTATTGTTAATAGAGGACTCTTAGAAAATGTACAGCAACTTATTCGAGAGAACCAAACTGCAATTAAAACAATAGTTGCAAACCTCACCCAATCTACAGTCCGCTAATTTTTAACAAACCTCAGCAATCAATGTAATAAACTTACTGCAAAACGGTTATGATTGGCAAACAAATCAAAGGTACAGGCTTTCGTGGCTGTCTAAACTATGTACTCGGCAAAAAAGATGCCGATTTAATTGGTGGTACTATGTGTGGACAGACACCTGAAGAACTTGCTGCTGAATTTGCAATCGCCCGACAACTAAGACCTAACCTGAAAGTAGCAGTATTTCATGCTACTTTATCTGTCGATTCTACCCAGAAACTAGAAGTAGATGTTGACAATGACCAGCGCTGGCTGGCAATTGCAGCTAACTACATGAAAGCGATGGAATTTGACAATAATCAGTATGCAGTTGTCAAACATAGCGATACAAACCATGACCACATTCACATTGTCGCCAGTCGCATTCGCCTAGATGGAAGTGTCGTTGATGATAGTTGGGATTATTACAGAAGCCAAGAAGTAATTCGTCAGTTAGAACGAGACTACAATTTAGAAGCTGTTACACCTAGTTGGGAAACAGATAAGCGAGCTCCGACTACAGGAGAACATAGGTACTTACAAAGCAAGGGAAACAAGAGTGTCAGGATGCAATTGCAAGACCTAATTGATGAAGTTGCCCAAGACAACCCAAGTATGCCAGAATTCGTTGAGCGGTTGCAGCAACAAGGCATAGAGGTGCAAGTCGGATTGACTCAAACTGGAATCGGCTTCAGTAAAGGCATTTCTTACAATTTAGATGGAGTCGCTTTAAGCGGTACTCAGTTGGGTAAAGCCTACACTTTTTGTGGATTGCAGAAGCATCGAGGCGTTAGCTATGACAAAGGGCGAGATAATGCGTTAATTGAGGCTTTAATGCAGCCACAACACTTAGCTATCGCCCCCAGTGAGGCAGAGAAAAATGAGCTAGAGTCGTCACAGTCCGAGTTAGTAGCAACCGCACCTGCAACGAGTGCAACAGCATCGGAGTTAGAATTGTCACAATCTGAGCTAGCAGCAAGCGCACCGGCAACGAGTGCAACAGCATCGGAGTTAGAGTCGTCACAATCTGAGCTAGCAGCAACCGCACCGGCAACGAGTGCCACAGCGAATGAGTTAAAGTCGTCACAATCCGAGTTAGTAGCAGGCGCACCGGCAACGAGTACAATAGCATCGGAGTTAGAGTCGTCACAATCTGAGCTAGCAGCAACCGCACCGGCAACTCCTGCAACAGCAAATGAGTTAGAGTTACAACTGTCAATCCTGCCTGAAAGGAATGAAACTCAGTGGCAAAAAGTGCGCTCGCATCT
>Ga0136634_10000817_pt1 | contig 12548 bp, 11 predicted proteins | sample AntDrymUQ8332106_2_FD_104654 | JGI IMG/M metagenome (GOLD analysis project Ga0136634, IMG submission 104654) | Polar desert sand microbial communities from Dry Valleys, Antarctica - metaG UQ833 (21.06) | ecosystem: Environmental > Terrestrial > Soil > Desert | place: Antarctica: Dry Valley... | reverse complement strand
CGACGAAACCTGGAGCGCCTGGAGCACTGTCAATACCAGAGATAACAGCGGACAAATTGCCAGTCCAAGCGCAAAATATCTGCAGTGGCGCTCGATTCTCAAAAGTTCAGGAGGCTCGGCATCCTTAAGCGAGGTCAGCGTTTCTTATCTTTCAAGAAATATAGCTCCGGAAGTTCTTGCGATTCAGATATTGCAGGCAAATATAGGCTTGATATCAAATCCTCCGATCCAGATCGATCCGAATATCGAACTTTCGGGGCTCGACTCGCAGGCCTTCGGCATTCCGAACGTCTCGGTTCCCCCGCGGCGCGTATATCAGCGAAGTGCGAAATCGTTTCAATGGACGGCAGAAGACCGAAACGGCGATAAGTTATTTTACAGCGTATATTATAAAGAAATCACCGATGCAAACTATAAGCTTTTGCGCGAAGATATTGCAGAAAACTTTTACACTATCGACGGGCAGTCTCTTGCAGACGGCCGATATTTACTGAAAATTATCGCAAAAGATGCTCCCGAAAATCCGCCGGGCCTGGCACTTACAGGAGAAAGGATCAGCGAGCCGTTCGACATAGATAACGGGCAGCCGAGCGTTGCTCCTAGTGGAACACCGCAGATAACCGGTGAAAAAGCTCGTGTTGCTTTCACGGCTTCGGATAAGTCGAGTTATCTAACCCGGGCGGAATTCAATGTAAACGGCGGTGAATGGCAGGCGGTCTATGCGGACGATGGAATTTCCGATTCGCCCGACGAGCGATATACGGTTGAATTTCCCGTAAAGTCCTCCGGTGAATATGCTATTACGCTGCGTGTATTCGACGCGAACGGGAATGTGGGTAATGCTCGACAAATAGTTCGGAAATAATGAAATTTGAGTTTTAGCAATTGACTCACGATTACTGAGCAGTCTTTCTCAAGAAATCCAGGCTGACTACGTCAATACCCTTTCTGTCAAATGACCGGAGAGCTGTCCATCGTCCGTTAAAACAAGGTGTGCATTCTTCGAAACTTCGAGGATCGCGGAATCAGCCAGCCCAAATTTCAGAAAAGGTTTCATTCGCAGCGATTGCTGAGCTGTTTACAAATTGCTCATGAACTATATTTATGTAAACGCCAAGCGCCCTTTGAATTTCGCTTCTCCTACCAATCAAATTACTAACCTCAGTAAGAATATGCGGGGTGGTAACCTTCACCTCGAAATGATCAATTAACCAGGAAACGATCTGAAAATCCTGTATCGTGTATGCACTGGTGCGCTTTAAGTTTGGTATTAATTGCGGATTTAAAGAACCGACTATATATAACAACAATATGTTTGTATCTATCAGAATCCCCTTTCGTCGATACCCCGCAACAAGGCCGGCAATATACTCGTTCATGCGGCTTCACGCTGCTCATACGTCCAATTAAACATTCCCAGAACTTCTCCTGAATCGTTATCAATCACGACTTTTTTATAGAGCCTGATTCCCTCCACTCCGAGAGCTTTTTGCAAGCTGTTAGGATTTATATATTTTTTGTTAAAGCTATATACTACATCCGTCTTTGTTTTATCCAGGGAAATTGAAATCTCTTCGAGCTGGAGATTGTCCGGTTCCCCAATTACGTCAGTAATAAATTCTTTCGCTTTATCCATAGCCGTTTTTAGGTCGTCCATCATACATTTCCTCGTAGCAAAGTGATCAAATTTTCTAAGGTTTCGGCAGCGTCATCGTCTCGCCTTCGGAGTTCATTTCCAGATGTTTGGTCGTGCCGTCGGTAACGCTTGGCGGAACGAGATCGCCGGTTTTGTAGCGCGATTCGGGTTTGACGTATTCGGTTTGAAGCGGCGGCAATGCGGCGTTTTGATTCGCGATTAGAACGTTTCGATCATCAGGCCCGGCAATCGTGGAATTTCCGCTTTCCTGCTTTTTAAGCTGAATATATTGAGCCACGCCCGCTCCTAAACTTCCGAATGCAGGGATCAGCATCCAGAACCACCAAACTTTAGCGCCAGCCGCTCCGGTTATCGCTAAAATGATGGCGATGATCAGGAAGGCAAAACCGGTAAAAGTCTTTGTTATCGCACCTTCGAAATTTACGGGTTTACCTTTTTTATCGACCAAGGCCTGAGATTTCCTTAGCTTTCCCGATAGTGCGTCCGTAATGTTGCCGAGATCGGTGCCGCAGCTTCGGCAAAATTTACCGGTTTCCGGATTCTGTACTCCACATTTAGGGCAAAACATAGTCTTTTAAGTTTCGAGTTCCGAGTTCCGAGTTTCGAGTTCAAAATGAGAAGCCCGGTCGGAACTCGGAACTTTGAACTTGGAACTCCGAACTCTCTGCCTGACTGCTTCGAACAATACAACGCCCGCCGCGACCGATACGTTCAACGATTCTATTCTTCCATACATCGGTATTTTTACCAAAACGTCGCAGTTTTCGGCAACCAGGCGGTGAAGCCCGCTGCCTTCGCCGCCCAGGACCAATGCGGTCGGCTGTTTCCAGTCCCACTCGGTATAACTCATTCCGGCGTTACCGCTTGTGCCTACCACCCAAATATTGCGTTCCTTTAACTCTTCTATTAGACGGTTCAGGTTGGCAACTTTCGATACTTTAACGTGTTCAACCGCCCCGGCCGAAGATTTTGCAACCGTATCGGTCAGACCCACAGCCCGGCGTTCGGGAATAAAAACGCCATCGGCGCCGGCGCATTCGACGGTTCGCAGAATAGCGCCCAAATTTCGCGGATCTTCAACGCCGTCGAGCACGACAAGCAGCGCGTTTGCCTCAATTCCATCGAGAATTTCTTCGGTGGCAAGATAATTACCCGAAGCCGTGTAAGCGGCTACGCCCTGATGATTTGCACCATCAGCGACAAGTTTGGAAAGGCTGTCGCGGGATACACGAATAATCAAAACATTATTTTGACGCGCGAGTTCGACTATCTCCTGCAGGCGACGCTCCTTCGCACCTTCCGCAATCACGATCTTATCGATCCGCCGCGAATTTGCACGCAAGGCTTCGAGCACGGGCGAAACACCAAAGATGAGGGATGAGGGGTGCGGAGATGATCTTACTTCCCGAAATCCCTTTTCTTTTCGTCCGGCCTCAACTTTCGACTTTGGAATTTGGACCTTGGACTTTGGACTTTCGGCTTTGAACTTTGAACCCTGAACTTTGAACTTACTTCTCATAATAAATGCCGCTGCAGCCTGGAGTATTTTGTAAATTGCTGGAGATTATTGCTCAAAGCAACGTTGGTAAAGTCCTTTCTTCCAAAACCCGTACGCTGGAGGCCGTGGAAGTCTTTTCTTCGGTCGATTTCCCAAACTGTGTCCAATAGTTCTTTATTCGCAAGATAATCATCAACAAATCGCGCCGATGGAGCAAACGTGCGTAGTTTTGAAACCAGCTTTCGCATATTCTCGGCGGCCAGCAAACCTTTTTCTGCGCCTAAACACGAAAAATCGAAACCTTTTGAAGGAATTCGATAACCGAAGGGATCGGCGGCGGAGTAAAAATCGATGACGGCTTCGTCGGATGAAGTTTCAGTTTCACGAAGAACTTGTATTTCCTTCTTTTTACGCTTTTCGACAGATTCGATTTTCGATTCAAAGACCGCGCCAGTTACGATGAGCGAAAGTTCCTCGTACGGAACAATCTTTTTTTCGCCTGTATTAAAATAAACCAAAGCGAGAGATTCTCCCCCAAACTCAAGGCTGCGAAGGCGTACCGGCGGCTTATCAGCGAGCAAAATTTCGTCACTGACAATTAAAAACCGTAGTCCTGACTGCGCAAAATTTTGCGTAAATGCCTCCGCTTCTCTCGCCGACTCTAAACGAACAATCGGAGCCGGACTTTTCAATTTACATATCAGCCTCAAAACTTCCGTGTCAATCGACAGCTGCCGGGCAATATCCCTGAGGTCCACCTCCGTGCGGCCTTCGATCCCGGGCAAATATATAATACTGCAGCCCTTTTCCCAGTTTTCGAGTTTTCTGAGATTGAGCTTGGCCAGATGCATGTGTTGCGCCGGAACATGCAGCTCAGTCGAACAATAAAAACAGCTCAATCTTATCGGAGGGTTGGCTTTCCCGCATTTTTGACAGGAAACCATCTCTTCGGGTTTGAAAGCAGTGCTTTCAGATTGAATTTGCAGATCCTTCAGCCAACCGCTTTCCAAAGTTTTTTTGTTATCTTTCTCCATTCTGCATTCAAAGCCGGATGAATTTTATCACAATCATTCATAATGCTTGACCGATTTTGATTGACGATGCAAACTAAAGATAAGCTAATTTTGATGGCAAACGCGCTCCGGGAAAGAATTTTGGACTTTAAAATTATTTTTGACGAAAGTTTAGATTTAACAAATAAAGAGTCGAATAAGGGATAAAATAGAACGATTTAGGATTAGAACCCCGATTTCCTTTTCTTACAGCGTCGACTGCATTACAAATTAGCCGCGGAATATAACGAAAGAGGTCAAAACAAATGCAGTTTGACACGACTACAAGCTCCTCATGGAAGTTTGGGCATCGCGGTCGGGTGGCCGTTTTTATCGACGGCAATAATCTTTTTCACGCAGCCCGGTTTCATTCGCTCGACATCGATTATAATAAGCTATTACGTATATTGCTTGGCGACGGCCGGCTGCTGCGGGCCTTTTTCTATACCGGCGTGGATACCGGTGCGGAGCGGCAGCAGGGCTTTCTTTTGTGGATGCGGCGGAACGGCTTTCGTGTCGTTCAGAAGGAGCTGAAAACATTTTACGACGGGACGCGAAAGGCGAACCTGGACGTTGAAATCGCAGTCGATATGCTGAGTCTGGCCGGCCGGTACGACACTGCGGTTCTGGTTTCCGGCGACGAAGATTTTGTTTACGCGATAAATGCTGTTGCCTACAAAGGCTGTCGTGTCGAAGTTGCCGGATTTCGCTCCAACACGGCGCCGCGGCTTATCGACGTAGCTGACTTTTTTATAGATTTGGGCGATATACCGGAACTTATCCGCAAGGATATTACACAGATCGGTGATTACGATGTACCGTCCTTTGTTCCGCCGGATGAGATGCCGATGCCCGAAATTCTGCGACATAACGACAGAGAGCAAATATCCCGGATTCCCCGCAACGTCGCCGTAGAATCCGGCTTCGGCGAAGATGACATCGAAAGCTCAGGCGATTTTGTTCGCGTAACAGACGAACAATGAAACTTTTTACGATTACTGAAGCCAACGAAATATTACCCGGCGTAAGTGCGGATCTGACGACGATCCAAAAGCTATATGCGAAATTGGAGCTCTATCGTGATTCGGCACGGGCCGCAGCCGGGAAATCAGAGGCGGGCGGCGGAATGAGAGGCGGTTCAAATTATGTGAAAGCCCTCTACGAAATTGGAAAAATGACAACAGCATTAAATGATCTGGGCGTTCAATTAAAGGACTATTCCAAAGGCCTGATCGATTTTCCGTGTATGAGAGAGGGCCGGGTCGTATTGCTCTGCTGGCAGCTCGGCGAAGGCGAGAAAATTAAATGGTGGCACGAACTGGAAACCGGTTTTGGCGGCCGGCAGTTGCTGTAAGGGACGTTATCTTCAATATTTTCCACATTTATTATGTAATTTTGCCAACTTGAATTAGTTTAAAGTTTTCTATACTTTACTATTGACTACTTAAAGTAACTTCTGATATTCTTTCGTAGATTTGTCCTGATCTCTCTGAAACAAAATCCAAATCACCAATAATAAAAGCTTATGATGTGCCCCGTTTGTAAACGCGATCTAGCACCAACTTTGTCGATTTGTCTGACGTGCGGAGCGATGATGAACGACACGGTTCGGGAGGAACTTCATTCAAAAATTGCGCCGGCATCTGAACCGGTGAAAGTCAGGGTTAAGTCCGCACTGCCGGCGGTTCCCGTCAGGCAGCTACAGTTAGAAACGGTTTCAGCTGTAAAGCCTGTTTCCGTTAAGATTGACACGACCGATCTTGCCATAAAAAAAACAAGTCCGACTTTGGTAGATTTTCAGAATAAAAACGCTGCTTTGCCGGACTGGAGGCTGCAACTCCAAAATACGGTGAGGCAAAGAAACGGCGTTGCAAATCGTGAAACATCGTCGCCGGATGCCGCGCCCGCCGTCTATCAAAAACAACTGGTAACGAGCGGCGCCAATGCATTAAAAGTAGAATATGTTGAGGAAACAAAGCCGGCCGTTCACGAAAATTTAAAGGTCGCCAACGCACTTAAGAGAATCGAAGATTCACGGCGTGTATTTTTTACAGAAGAAAATAAAGAATCTGAGCAGATTGTCGCGGCAAAGCCCGTAACCGGTAAAAATTTTCCGTTTAATGTGGTTTCGCGTTCGAGTAAGCTCCCGGAAAAGCGCGCCGAAACAAATGCTCCGGTTTATGCTGCTGTAAAGCCGAGATTGGTTTCATCTTTGCGGATAGAGAAAAAAGGCTTCGATACTAATAAGCTGCCGCCGCTTCCACAGCCCGCAAAAATAGCGACAAGTTTCCACGCCGAAAATTCGATGATGACAGACGATGCTGAAATCGTTTTGCGCGATGAAAAATCTGTCCGGATTCAGATCAAAGCTCCGCTGCCTGAACCCGGCATTGCGGAAATTGAACAGGTTGATAGTGAGATTGAAATTGATGAGATAGACGATCTTGCTCCGCTTTCTATACGTTTCAACGCGGGGCTTTTCGATTTAGCCCTCGGCGGTTTCGCCAGTTTTATCCTGTTGTCGCCGTTTATGCTGACCGGTGAAAGCTGGCTGTCGTTTTCGGGGTTTTTTGCATTTGCCGCATCTTTTGCGATCGTTATGTTTGTATACCTGACGGTTTCGCTCAGCTTTATCGGCCGCACATTCGGCATGAAGCTTTTTTCACTCGAGCTTATAGACGCCGAGGAAAATGCGTATCCGACTCTTCACCAGGCAGCCGTCAGCTCATCTGTTTATCTTCTTTCGCTTGCCTTCGGCGGCATAGGGCTTTTGCCGGTCTTCTTTAATGAAGAAAAACGCGCCGCACATGATATTGCGTCCGGAACAATTCTCATTAAGGAATATTAACGGTATTGCAGCCCAATCCGTTTGAAGTCCAAGGTCGATATACATTGACGTTGGACTTTTTCATTTGAGTCGTTAGACTAAACTCAATTGACAAAAAGAATCTTAGCTCCGTTAGGAGCTATATATTTGTAGAACTTGCGTAAAGGCTAAGGTTGGAAGTTCCGCAGGAACGGCATACATCATGCCTTTCCTACGGAACTCGGATAATTTATGACTTGGGTGTTCTACAAACAGATCATTCCTAGCGGATTTTTTTGGGATAATTTCATTAGTCACACTTAATTTTGAACGCTCTAACCCTCGAAAAAATTCGCGATGAACTCGAAACAGCCCTTGTAGGCCGAAAATTCGGGAAGATATTTCAGATGTCGCGGTTCGAGCTTGCGATAGATTTTCGTCTTACCGATTCAAAATATCTTTTTATCAGCATTGAACCTGCAAATCCGCGAATTTACCTGATAAGGCGGCGTCTCAGGGATCTCGATAAAATGTCGGCCAATCCTTCGGCATTTGCAGTTTTTTTGCGAAAACGATTGTCCGGAGCCACTCTTCAAAATATCGCGCGATTAGCCGGTGAAAGAATTCTTTCGTTCGATTTTTCCGTAATCGATGAATTGGGTGAAACGCACCGTTACGCGCTTGAAACCCAACTTACGGGCCGATCTGCAAATATGTTCCTGCTGGATACAAAGGGGTTTATTCTCGAGACGAGCCGCGAAACTTTTGGCGAAGGGCAGATTACAGGAGACCGCTATTCACCCCCAATTCGCGGGCAAAATCGAAAAGAGAAAAGTGACGACAGCAAAATACTGCTGGCCGGACAATCCGTATCAGAAAGCCTTGACATCTTTTACCTTGAGCGAGATGCGGAAAAACGCTTTGGGACCTTGGCGAATTCGGCGCAGAGCAAGCTGAAACAGGAAATTTCAAAACGTGAGGTGCTCACCCGAAAACTGAACGAAGATTTGGCACGCCACGGCGATGCCGGAAAATGGAAAAGGCTTGGCGACCTGCTGCTCGCAAACGTTGCGAACGCAAGGCGGGACGGTAATTTAATTTATGTAACGGATTATTACGATGAAAATCTCGCCGAAACAGCGGTCGAAGTTGAGAAGGACACTTCAATTACGGAAGCTGCCGAAAGGTTTTTTCGGCGTTACACAAAGGCCAGAAACGCCGGTGAAGAAATTGCGAAACGGCTTAAAATACTGGAAACGGAACTGGCGAAATTAAATCAGAAAAAGCAAAGGATCGAAGAAGCAATTGCGGTGAAAGACGAAGATTATCTTCGGGAAATTTCGGCCGATCGTTCAAGAAAGCCGTCGGAAACCTCGCGCAGCAAACACGCGGAAGCCGGCTCCGGCGCCAGAAGCTTTATTTCGTCGGACGGTTTTGAAATATTGGTTGGGAAAAAGGCAAAAGATAATGATTTTTTGACGTTTCGCACAGCCAAATCTCTCGATCTGTGGATGCACGCAGCGGATTATCCGGGTTCGCATGTCGTAGTCCGAAATCCGAATAGAAAGGAAATCCCTCAAAAAACCTTGCTGGAAAGCGCACAGATCGCGGCGTTTTACAGCCAGGCGAAATCGCAGGCAAAAGTGGCCGTTCATTACACGCAAAAAAAGTTTGTGAATAAACCTAAAGGAGCGGCGGCAGGGCTTGTGAGTCTGGCTAGTTTTAAAACGATACTTGTTGAGCCGAAGATTCCGGACTTGTGACCCGTTATTCTGCCACAACTTTCGCGACCAATTCTTCCATTTTCCGGATATCGGCGGCATTTGCGCCGCGAAATACCCCGCGAAGATTGCCGTCGCGGTCAATAAGAAAGCTCTGCGGTATTCCATTGAATTTGCTTATCTTGAGAAGCGATGATTGCAGTTTCGTATCTGCCCATACGAGCGGGTAATTCAGCTTCATGCTTTCGGCAAAGGTGTTTATTTCCTCAACCGTTTCTTCATCGGTGTTCAACCCGATGACCTCAAAGTTCTGTCCGCCGTGTGTATCCTGCATTCTGACAAGAGCCGGCATTTCAGCACGGCAAGGGCCGCACCATGTCGCCCACATATTGAGCAAAATCACCTTGCCCATCTTATCGGCGACCTTGAAGGTGCTGCCGTCGAGATTTTTGATATCGGCCTGCGCTACCGCTGACGCTATCGGCGGAAAATCCGAAGGTTTCTTCGGCACGTCACCGGTGGTGACGGCGTTCGACGATGCCGGTGGAACTTCGTCTACCGGCCCGCGCTGCGAATTTGCGGTGTCCGTACACGCGCTCAAACCGGAAAAAATCAATGCAAAAATTATAAATAAAGCCGAATAGAAAAAAAACTCTTTCATCAATACCTCGTTTTAGCCAACTCATACGATGATGCAAAGCATGAAAAGTTTGGATGTTTAATCATGAGGAGTTCTGCCGGGACGTATATTTCAAGAACCGCGGAGAATTTAAGTCTTGAAAAGTCCAGTTTATTCCGAGCGCACGAGCCGAAACCCGATAGTCTTTTCCTTTTGGTCAGCCGCTACATCGACGCGAAACGTGGAAGTAACTTTCACTTTAGCCGGGTCCTCATGTGCCGAGCCGCCACGCACTACAATTCGCTTTCCGGGCTTTTTCTCTATCACAACATTACTGCCTGGATAAGGTTTTAGCTCAGAACCGGTCCACTCCCAGACGTTTCCGATCAGATCTACTACGCCCCACTCATTTTTCCCCTGAGGTTTGGAACCGACATCCGACGGTTCCGAATCCGTTACGCCCATTATCGAAACGCCGTCATTCCATTCGTTTCCCCACGGGAACAGATTATTTTTCCCGCCGTTTCGGGCAGCATATTCCCATTCCTGTTCGGTCGGAAGCCGGTATTTAAACCCGTCCCGCTTCGACCTCCACTTGGCGAAGGCTTCGGTATCATCCAAAGCGACATACCTGACAGGCACCATTTCAGTCCCGTCGAGCGGCCGCCCGTTTACCCAATGTTTCGGCGGCGCATAGCCCGTTTCCTTTACAAATTCAAGATATTCGCCGTTTGTAACCTCGGTCTTATCCATCCAAAACCTACCTACATCGACCGCGTATGCCGGGCTCTCCTTCAGATCTCCGCCGTCGCGTCCCATACGGAATGACCCGCCGGGAATTTGAATCATCTCCGCTTTAATCGGAACGCCGGGCGCAGGGACTGGCTTTAGCTCCGGTGTTGAAGAATTGGATGCGGTTGCGGCGGACGGACGGCTGCCCCCGAAAAGTCCGGCCATGTAAGCACCGCCGATTGCTACGCCGCCAAGCAGGAAAAGTCCGAGCAGTGTGATTCCAGCAATGACAAGCGGTGAAAAGAACCGTTTCTTCGGCGGCATTGATTGAACGGCGACGCTCTGATTTCCGGTATCCCACTGCTGAATCGACGTCTTCAGCATATCGCTTTCGTTTTCACTCGTCGAAGAAAAATTGTGCGGTGTGTTGTGCTGCGCGCCTGTGTTAAATGCAGCTGTTGACGCGGTCGGTTTCGGAATCTTACCCTCGCCCGATCTAAGCTCCGCAACGACCTGCTGTGGACGGCCGTCACAATTAACATCGCTCATCCAGTCGTCAAAACCTTCATGGCTTACTTTTAGATAGTGATTTCCGCTTTGTATGCCGTTGAGCGTTATCCAACCGTCCTCCCTGCTTTGCCCGACAGCTATATTATCGACGAAAACCCTGGATTGCGGCGGATTTGTTTTAATAATAAGCGACGAGACCGGCAATGCCCCGCCCGATGTCGTATGAATGCCGATCGGAACCGGCTCGACAGCCGCTCTCAGCTCGGCGATCATATGCTCAACCGACGCTGTGCGTTTATCCTTTTCCTTTTGAAGGGTATGCCGGACGGCCTGTTCGACCTCGATCGGCAGCTGGATGCCGATATCGGCAAAGGTCGGCGGCGGATCGCTAATGTGCTTCTTCATGATCGCGGGAATGGACGAACCTTTAAATGGAACGTCGCCCGTAAGCATCTGGAAAAGCATTATGCCGAGCGAGTAAATATCCGAACGCGAATCCGGGTCGTCATCGGCCCATTGTTCAGGCGCCATATAATACGGCGAGCCCATCAATCCGGTGGTCTGGGCTTGAATAAATGATCCCAGCAATTCGCCTGATTTGATCTTGGCCAGTCCGAAGTCAAGAATTTTAACTGCCTGGGAAAGATTCGGCTTGTCCCTGCAGATCATGATGTTTAGCGGTTTCAGATCACGGTGAACGATTCCCTGATGGTGCGCGGCGCCTACGCCCGAGCAGATCGCCGACATCAGCTCAAGAGCCTTCTCCGGCGACATAACCTTTTCCCTCGCTAAAAGATCATGCAGGGAATCACCATCGACATATTCCATTACGAGAAACGGGATCGCGCCCTGAATAACGCCATAATCCGTAACGCCGACGACATTCTGATGACGGATCGCAGCTGCCGCCAAAGCTTCCTGCCGGAAGCGCGTAACCAGCTGCGGATCGTTTCCGACCAGATCCGGCAAGATTATCTTTATCGCAAGCTGCGTCTTCAAAAAAGCATGTCGGGCTTTATAAACGACGCCCATACCGCCCTGGCCGATGCGGCATTCGAGGTGATATTTTCCCTCAAGCACAGGCTCACCAGGGATGGTGTGCGCTGTCGGCATCCCGTCCTTCGGACAGGTGGCGACCTCGTCGGTGTAACAATTTTTACAAAGCTGGCACTCTTTCATCTCTTGCTTGCATTTTACACTGAAAAATCATGAAAAATACTAAATCAATTATGTTGACATATTTTGGGCGGTTTTTTTGCTGCTCTTCAACGAACGATTTTAGTTTTTTTATGTTTTTCAATCAAGGATAAAACGAAAAACCGGGCATTAAGGTTCAGATTATCCTCTGACTACTATACTTATCAATCGTTTTGGGACAATGACGACCTTCACTATTTCCTTTCCGGAAGTATATTCCCGCACTTTTTCATCACTCATCGCCAGCTCCTGCAAATCTTCGTCCGTGATTTCCGGCAAAACCAAAAGCCGCGAACGTAGCTTACCATTAATCTGTATAGGTATCTCGATCTCATCGGCTTTTGTAAGCTCTTTACTGTATTCGGGAAACCGGGCGCCGTTTGCCAGAATGCCGTCGTCGTTGCCGGTAATCTGGCTGTAAAGCTCTTCGGAGGTATGCGGAGCAAAAGGAGCAAGCATCAATACCAGGCTCATGATCGCCTCTTTGACGGCGCGGATATCTTCTTCCGAAGCCTGGTCCGGCTCGGTATTAAAATCGGATATGGCATTCGACAACTCCATCAAAGCCGCGACAGGGGTATTGAATTGAAGGCTCTCAAAATTGTCTTCTACTCGTTTTATTGTTTGATGTGTCTTTTGACGCAATTTCCGAGCAGGGTCAGAACCGCCTGCGGTAGCGAGCGGTTGAACATTAATGTTCGATATCGACGGAGTTAAACCATCCGCTACCGCAGATGGTTCTGACAAGACGCCTTT
>Ga0136634_10000816_pt1 | contig 12559 bp, 8 predicted proteins | sample AntDrymUQ8332106_2_FD_104654 | JGI IMG/M metagenome (GOLD analysis project Ga0136634, IMG submission 104654) | Polar desert sand microbial communities from Dry Valleys, Antarctica - metaG UQ833 (21.06) | ecosystem: Environmental > Terrestrial > Soil > Desert | place: Antarctica: Dry Valley... | reverse complement strand
CGGCGGCGACATCGGGAAATCACCCGTCATCGGCATCAAGACCTCGGACATCGAGACGAAGCCCGGCCTGATTGTCCTTCCGCTCAACAAGAACCCAGCAGGCCCGACCAACGCCGGCAACGCCACCGCTACCGGCGGAAACGGCGGCAACGCCACGGGCCCCGGCGCCAAGGGCGGCAACGGCGGCGACGCCATCGCCGTCAGCGGCAACGGCAACACCGTCTACGTCTCGCGCTTCATCACCCCACCGCTTCCCGGCGAGAGCACCGCGACAATCTCTACAACGGTGGCTGGTGTGCCGGTCGGTGGCGAGGTGCTCGTCGTTAACACAGGCGGGTCGATGAGCGTGCAGAAGACGATCGTCCTGCGCCACAGCGAGCGACCCGATTTCGAGAATCAGGGCCGAGGCGTTCCTAACTATGTGGCCGCGGCTGTGTTGTCGCCAGATGGAACCCAGGCGTGGGTGTCGTCGAAGCAGGACAACATCCTGCGCGGCGCACTGCGCGATGACTCCCAGCTCAACTTTCAGAACACGGTGCGCGCAATCTCATCGCGGATCAACCTGACGACCGGCGAGGAAGATCACGCGGCACGCGTCGATCACGACAACGCCAGCGTCGCAAGCGGTGCCGTGTTCGACTCGCTTGGAGTTTTCCTTTTCGTCGCTCTCGAGACAAGTCGCGAGGTGGTAGTTCTAGACGCACACGCGGGCGCGGAACTGCTCCGCGTCGAAGTCGGTCGCGCGCCGCAAGGCCTGGCCGTGTCCGCCGATGGTCTGACACTGTATGTCAGCAACTTCATGGACCGTACGCTCGGCGTCTATGACCTGCGACCGTTGCTGAACGCGGGCAATGTCAGCCTTCCCCTGCTGAGGACGCTGTCCGCAGTCGGCACGGAGAAGCTGACGCCGCCGGTTTTGCGCGGCAAACAGCTGTTCTACGACGCCCGCGATCCGCGTCTGGCGCGCGATCGCTACATGAGCTGCGCGAGCTGTCACAACGACGGCGGGCATGACGGCAGAGTGTGGGACCTGACCGGATCCGGCGAAGGGCTGCGCAACACCATCAGCCTGCGCGGTCGCGCTGCGGGCCAGGGCCACCTGCATTGGAGCAATAACTTCGATGAATTGCAGGATTTCGAGGGCCAGATTCGTGCGCTGGCCGGCGGCTCCGGCCTGATGTCGGACGCCGACTTCTTCTCCGGTACGCGCAACCAGCCGCTCGGCGACCGAAAGGCCGGCATCAGCAGCGACCTCGACGCGCTGGCCGCGTACGTCGCATCGCTGAACACGTTCGACTACACCCCGTTCCGTTCTTCGAACGGCGGCCTTCCGTCTACCGAATCGAAAGGCGAGAAGCTGTTCCGGGACCTGAACTGCGGAAGTTGTCACGCCGGCACCGCGTACAGCGGCAGCGGCATCAACACGCCGGTCGACATTGGTACGGTCAAGCCGAGCAGCGGAAAACGACTGTGGGCCGCCTTGACCGGGATCGACATTCCCACGCTGCGCGATGTTTGGTCCACCGCGCCCTATCTGCACGACGGATCGGCCGCGACGCTGGAGGCCGCGGTGCGGGCGCACAACGGCCCGTCATTCAACGCGGCAGCAATCAGCGACTCCGATCTGGCAAAGCTGGTGGCCTACTTGAGAGCTATCGGACGCGAAGAGTCTTCGGCACCGATTGACACGGGCACCGGGGGCGGCTTGATGGGCGCCTACTTCAACAACCAGACGATGAGTGGAACTCCGGTGCTCCAGCGTACCGAGCAATTGAACTACAACTGGGGCTCAGCGTCGCCAGACAGGAGGGTCAGCACGAATGGTTTCTCGGTCCGCTGGACTGGGCAAATCGAGGCACCGATTACCGGCACGTATCGATTCCAGACGCTTTCTGATGACGGCATCCGGGTCTGGATCGCCGGTTCGCTTGTGATCGACAACTGGACCGTACACTTGTCGACCACTGACACCGGTCCCGACATCAACCTCGTCGCCGGACAGAAAGTCCAGATCGTCGTCGAATACTTCGACAACACCGGGGACGCGATCGCACAGCTGCGGTGGCGGACGCCGGGTAGCACCACTTACGTCAACGTGCCGAAGGACCGGCAGTACTCGCCCTAGTCGACGCTTCAGCGCATCGAGCGCGCGTAGAAAATTGTTCGCCGGGCACTCGCCGGAGAGTGGCATCGCTTGCCTAGCAGCGCGACCGACGCGACCACTTCGACTGACGGCACAGAGTGAGTGCTGGGGCGCGACCGCGTGCCAGGTGGATCGAGCGTACAGCGCTGGACCAGCAAGGGTGGCGGCGCGTCGACGCGGCGGGGTTTCGCTGTCTGCGGCCACAACACCGCTCGTCAATTCGGATAACCAGATCGTCGCTGGAACGCGAAGCGTTGACGTGGTGCGAGAATCTGCCAATGCCCGATCAAACCGATATCCCGACACTGCGGCGGCTTCTGCACAGCAATCGGCGAATAGCTATTGTCGGAATATCGGCCGAGTGGCACCGACCAAGTTTTTTTGTTGGCAAGTATCTGCTCGAGCACGGCTACGTGATGATCCCCGTGAATCCGAAGTATCGAGAAGTGCTTGGACAGGCCTGCTATCCCGATCTCACGGCCGCACGCGCCGCTGGCGCGATCGACATGGTCGATTGTTTCCGCAAAGCTGATGACATCGGTCCGCTGGCGGATCAGGCGATCGTGATCGGTGCGAAGACGCTCTGGATGCAGCTTGGAGTTGTCAATCAAGCAGCGGCAGCGAAAGCCAGTGCGGCGGGACTCGAGGTCGTGATGGATCGCTGCGTCAAGATCGAGCACGGACGCTTGTTCGGGGGTCTGGCTTGGGCCGGAGTCAACACGCGCGTGATTTCGGCGCGCCGTCCGCGGCAATTGCCGTACTAGCCGCTCCATGTCCGATCGCGAGTTCGGAATCGAAACCCTGTGCCTGCACGCAGGCCAGTTGCCCGATGCGGTCACCGGCTCGCGCGCGCAGCCAATTTATCAAACCACCAGCTACGTCTTCGATTCAGCCGAACACGCAGCGAGTCTTTTCAACCTGCAGACATTCGGCAATGTCTACTCGCGCATCAGCAACCCTACTGTTGCGGTGTTCGAAGAGCGCGTCGCGGCGCTCGAGAACGGCCGCGCCGCACTGGCGACGAGCTCGGGCATGGCGGCGCAACTGACCGCGATCCTCGCGATCCTGCAGCCGGGCGATCACATCGTTGCATCGAGCCTGCTTTATGGCGGCACGTATTCGCAATTCGCAGTCACGCTGCCGAAGATGGGAATTCAGGCAACGCTGGTCGATCCCGATGATCCGCAGAATTTCCAGAACGCGCTGCAGCCGAACACCCGGCTCGTGTATGCGGAGACGCTCGGTAATCCAAAAATCAATGTGCTCGATATCGAGGCCGTGGCAGCGATCGCGCACGCGGCCGGCATTCCGTTGATGATCGACAACACGATGGCGTCCCCCTATTTGTGTCGCCCATTTGATTGGGGCGCAGACATCGTCGTGCACTCTGCTACCAAGTACATCGGCGGTCACGGGACGACCCTCGGCGGTGTGCTGGTCGAAAGCGGGAAGTTTGACTGGGGCAATGGCAATTTTCCCGACATGGTCGCTCCGTCGAAGGGCTACCACGGCGTCAAGTTCTGGGAAACCTTCGGAGACTTCGCGTACACAATGAAAGCGCGCATGGAGGTGCTGCGTGTGCACGGCTCCGCGCTCGCACCGCTCTCCGCATGGCTGCTGCTGCAGGGGCTTGAAACATTGCATGTCCGGATGGAGCGGCACGTACAGAACGCGCGGCATGTCGCGGAGTTCCTGCAGTCGCATCAGCAGGTCGCATGGGTTAACTGGCCGGGCCTGGAATCGAGTCCCTACTACGCACTCGCCAAAAAATACCTTCGTTCAATTGACGGTCAGCCCGGAGCGTCGAGTGTGATGACATTCGGCATCAAAGGGGGTGCGGCGGCCGGAGAAAACTTCATCGATCGCCTTCAGTTTCTGTCGCACCTCGCCAATATCGGAGATGCAAAGTCGCTGGTGATTCACCCGGCGTCGACAACGCACCGGCAACTTTCGGAAGAGGATCAGCGTGCGGCGGGCGTTTTGCCTGAAATGGTGCGGCTATCAATTGGCATCGAGTCGATCGACGACATTTTGTGGGACCTGGAGCAGGCGCTCACACAACGCAATTGATCGGAACCAGACTTCAGAACCCCACGGCAGCCTTGCCCTTGAGCGACAGAATCTCGCGCGCTTCATCCGGGGTCGCAACTTCAAGCCCAAGGCCCTCGATGATCTGGCGCACAGCACGGACCTGCGCTGCGTTGGATTCGGCGAACTTGCCGGGTCCCAACCACAAACTGTCTTCGAGTCCGACCCGAACGTTGCCGCCCATTGCCACCGACATTGCAGCGATCGGCAACTGATTGCGACCCGCACCCAACACGCTCCAGCGGTACTGATCACCGAACAGGCGGTCTGCGGTGCGCTTCATGTGCGCGACATCGTCGGGATGCGGCCCGATACCTCCCAGGATTCCGAATACGCTTTGAATGAACAACGGAGCCTTGACCGTCCCGCGATCGAAGAAGTGTTTGGCCGTGTAAAGATGGCCAATGTCATAGCACTCGATCTCGAAGCGGGTCGCATTGTCGGCGCACGAGGTCAGAATGTGCTCGATGTCGCGAAAAGTATTTTTGAACACCCGATCGAACGAACCTTCCAGATAAGGCCGCTCCCAATCGAATTTGAAATCCTTGAAGCGCGCGAGCATCGGATACAGGCCGAAGTTCATCGACCCCATGTTCAGCGATGCCACTTCGGGCTTTAGCTGCAATGCCGGCTGCAACCGCTCTTCAACCAGCATCGTCGGCGCGCCGCCCGTGGTGAAGTTGATGACGACGTCTGAACGACGCGCGATGTCGGGAGCGAATTCGAGGAAGTACTTGGGATCCTGCGTCGGCCGCCCATCAACTGGGTCGCGTGCGTGCAGATGAACGATTGCCGCACCGGCCTCCGCGGCGGCAACGGCAGCGTCGGCAATCTCCCGCGGCGTCACCGGCAGAAATTTTGACATCGATGGGGTGTGAATCGCGCCGGTGACAGCACACGTGATGATGACCTTGCGCGATGTCTTGCCTGTAACAGCCATGCGGGCTCCTATTTGGACGTGCTGCCTCAGTTCTGTGATTCGATATCAAGCTTGTGACGACGCAGCGCCAGCAATCGCCGGTCGCGCCGTGCGGTGCGCTGTTCACGCTCGGCAGGGGTCAACGGTGCCCCAAGCGCATTGGTCACACGCGCAGCACTGTCTCCTTCCCATACCGAACCGGCCGGTGGATCCGCTGCCAGCCGCCGGTAGAAACCGCTGTAGCGGGCGCAGTAGTCAGCAACTCCACCCGGCGCATTGAGTTCAATCGTTTCAAACGGGCCCATGAACGACCAGCGCATGCCGAGACCGTCACGAACCGTCTTGTCGAGATCGTCAGGCGACACGACTCCGTCGGCCACGAGTCGCATCGCTTCGCTCAACAATGCGCCCTGTAAACGGTTCAGCACAAAACCGTCGATCTCGCGCCGCACGATGATCGGTATCTGACCGACCGCTGCCATCGTTGCGCAGGCACGATTCAGCGTGGCTTCGCTCGTCCACGGCGCACCACACAACTCCACCACGGGTACCAGATGCGGTGGATTCACCGGATGCGCAACCAGACAGCGGCCCCGCCCCTTAAGTTCGCCCGTGAAGTGCGACGCGACGATTGCCGAAGTGCTGCTCGCAAGGAGAGCATCAGGCAACGCAAACCGGTCCAGCTCGGCAAAGACAGTCCGTTTGACAGCAACATCCTCAGGCAGGTTCTCCTGCACCCAACCCGCGCCGGCGACGGCATCGGCAAGCGTCGCGCAACCCGTAATGCGCTGAAGTGCCGAACGCGCGTCGCTGACCAAGCCCGCATGCTGTTGTTCGATCAGCGCTTGTTCGATCAGAAGGAGCGCCGCGGGGAGTTGCGCGGGCACCGCATCAAACAGCCGGACGCGCCAATCTGCACGCGCGAATACAACTGCCCATGCTCGGCCGATCAGTCCGGCGCCGATCACCGCCACTGTCCTGTTGTCTACATCCACAGCACTTGCCTTCGCAGTTCGAGATTCTCACGCAGCGCCGAGGCTGGCCCCTGATGCACGACGCTGCCGCGCTCGAGCACGTAAGCGCGATCTGCCAGCGCGAGCACCAGATCCAGATTGTGCTCGACGATCACGATCGCGAGTTCGGCGCGCAATCGATCGAACGCCATGAATAATTCCTCGATCACAGTAGGCGCAAGACCTTCGAACGGTTCGTCGAGCAGCAGCACGCGCACATGGCCCGCCAACGCGCGGGCGACAGCGACCATCTGCTGCTCACCCCCCGACAGAAAGTCCGCGGGCGTGTCGAGCCGCGCAGCGAGCCTGGGGAAGAACTCAATGATCTTCTCGTCGGACCAGGCAAGGCCTGATCCGCTGCGATTGGCAAGCCGCTTAAGCCGCGCCAAGGCCAGGTTGTCCCGCACGCTCATCCCTGCGAACAGTGCCCTTCCCTGCGGCACGTAACCGACACCGAGTCGCGCGATTCGCCACGCCGGCTGCTTCTGCAGAGCGGCGTTGCCGAGCATGATCGTCCCGTTCGCCGGCGTAATCGTGCCGATGATCGTCTTGAGCAGCGTCGATTTGCCGGCACCGTTGCGACCGAGCAGCGCAACGATCTCGTGCTCGTGCACGGTCAGCGCCACATTCTTGATGATGTGGCTCTTGCCATAGAAAGCATCGATTGAATCGAGCGTGAGCAACGCCGGCGCCGCGGCACGCTCGGCACTGCCGCGGGCGGTCGCAGCCAGCGCAGCAGTGCCCGAGCCGATGTAAATCTCCTGCACCGCGTGGCTCGAACGCGCGTCGGCCGCATTGCCGTCGAACAGCACTTTGCCGTCGTTCATCACCGTCACGCGATCGGCCAGTGCGAAGACGCGATCGATGTCGTGCTCGACCAGCAGCACTGGCAGATCGGCCGCGATGCGCTTGATGAGCTGCGCCACGCGCTCGCGCTCGGCGGCAGCCAGCCCGGCCAGCGGTTCGTCAAGCAGCAGCACACGCGGTGCGCACGCCAGCGCCAGCCCCATGTCGAGCAAGCGCTGCCCGCCATAGGAGAGCTCGCCGGCTTCAGCGCGCTCGATGCCGCTCAGGCCGAGAAAGCGAATCAGCTGCGCGGTCTCTTGCATCACCGGGTCAACCGCGACGGTCGGGGTCCAGCCGTTGAAGCGTCCGCGCGCTCGCGCCTGCACAGACAAGCGCAGATTCTCGTGCACCGAGAGTGCTGGAAAAAGATTGGTGATCTGAAACGACCGCGCGACGCCGGCGGCCACGATCCGATGCGGAGCGGCGCCCGTGATATCGGCGCCGGCCAGCATCACGCGGCCGCGGTCCGGCGGGACGAGGCCGGAGATCAGATTGAATAGCGTCGTCTTGCCCGCGCCGTTTGGACCGATCAGCGCGTGCAACGAGCGCTCGCCGACAGAGATAGTTGCCTCTTGCACGGCGCGAATACCGCCGAACGATTTGGCCAGGCCGTCCGCCGCGAGCACGGTGCCGGTGTCTGTCGAGTGCGCGCGCACGAACGCCGGCAACTCGACGCCGTGCTCGATCGCGCGATTCGCCATTGCCGCTGCTTCGATTTCTCGTTTGCGCAGCGGTGCTGTCAGCCGCTGCCACACACCCACCAATCCGCTGGGAGAAAACACGATGAAGCCGACGAACAGCAGCCCGAAGAACCACAGCCAGTGCGCTGTCCAGATCGACAGATACTCGCGGAACAGGATGTAGAACAGCGCGCCGAGTGCCGGTCCGAGCAGGCTGCGCATTCCGCCGATGATCACCATCGCCAGCAGCTCGCCGGAAAACGACACCGCGGTCGGGTCGGCCGAAGCAAAGCGATGATGAAACGCGAACAGCACGCCGGCAAAGCCGGTCAACACGCTCGACAGAACAAACGCGACGAGCTTGTAGCGAGCGGTCGGATAGCCGATGAACTGCGCGCGCTGTTCGTTTTCGCGAATCGCATTCAACACACTGCCGATCGGTGATTTATGGAAGCGCGACAGTCCATAGACGGTCGCCAGCCCGATCGACGCGACCAATCCGTAATACACCCACCGGTTTTCGAGATCCGCGCCCAGCCAGTTTGCGCGCGCCAATCCGCCGAGCCCGTTCTCGCCGCCTGTAAACGCCGTCCACCGAAAGGCAACCGAGTACACAAGCGCCGACAAGGCCAGCGTCAGCAGAGAGAAATACACGCCGCGCCGGCGCAGCACCAGAAACCCAACGGCGGCCGAAGCAATTGCCAGGAACACGAGAGCGAACAGCGTCGGCCATAACATCGAACCGCGAAACCAGTGCAACTGCGCCAGCGCGGCGGCATAGGCGCCCAGGCCGAACCACGCGCCATGACCGAATGAGACCAGTCCCGTTTGACCGACCAGGATATTGAGCGCCATGCATGCGATCGCAAAGATCACGACGTCGGTAGCGCTGGTCATTGTCAGCCCGCCGGCAAGCAGCGCGAACGGCAACACGAGCAGCAGCAAAGCAGCGACGATCATGGGCGAACGAAGAAGAGGCGGCATCCGTCACTCGAACCGCTGGATCCGCTCGCCGGTCAGCCCGCGCGGGCGAATCAGCAGCACCAGCAGCATCAGCAGATACATCGATGCATCCGCCGCGGGCGGCAGGAAGTAGACCGTCAATCCGCGCACTACGCCGACAATCAGGGCCGCCCACACCACGCCCCAGAACGAGCCGAGCCCTCCGATCACCACGACGACAAACGCGGCGGTCAGAATCTCGGCGCCCATCGCCGGATGCACGCCGGAGATCGGCGCGAGCAACACACCAGCAAGTGCAGCCAGGCCGACGCTCAGCGCCACGATGCTCGCCATGTACGGCTTCAGTGAAATTCCGAGCGCGGCAACCATGTCGGGGTTCTGCACGCCGGCCCGTACGACACGCCCAAACGGCGTCCGCTGCAGCAGAAACCAGAGGCCGGCGACACACGCCGCCGCCACCGCAAGCATCAGCAGCCGGTACTTCGAATAGATGAAATCCCCGATTAAGACCTGGCCTCTGAGCTCGGTCGGAATCGAAAACGGAACCGGCGCCGCACCGAACACCCAGCGCAGCGACTGCTCGGCGACCATGGCCAGGCCGAAGGTCAACAACAGTCCCAGGGAGGGATCCTCGTGATAGAAGCGGCGAAACAGAAACCGCTCAATCACGAGACCGATCAGCGCAACGACGATCGGAGACACGATCGCCGAGCCGGCGAATCCGACTCCGAGCCGCTCGGCAACAATGACGGCGAAATAGGCACCGAGCGCGTAGAACGCTCCATGCGCGAGATTGACCAAACCGCCGAGCGAGAAGATCAGAGAAAGACCGAGCGCGATCAACAGGTAATACGCGCCCGAAAGCAGCCCGTTCAAAACCTGTTCGAGAATTTGTGTCAGCACGATCGGAGCGCGGCGCGCACGGGTTATGTGCGCGCCGCGAGCCTTTGTTTTCGGGCAATCAAGCCGGCATCGTGCAGGGATTCTCCTCGCGGGTTGGCGCAATGATCTCGAGACTCTGGTTGTCAGCTGGTACGGGCGCCGACAGATTGAAAAGATCCCACTTGTCCTTGACCTGCGCCTCGGGTTTGAAGGTGACCGTGTACATCTGCTGCATCAGCTGATGATCCCAGGCCCTGTAATACCCTTCGCGTGTCTTGAGCACATCAAAGCGAGCACCTTTTTCCAGATGCTCGGCGACCCTGGTCGAATCCGTGCTCTTGATCTCGTTCATCGCCTGCGCGAGATGCTTGGTCGACAGATAGTCGCCCCAGGCCTGATTCTCCGGGGGCTTGCCATACTTTTTGGTGAACGCCTCCGTGAAACGCTGCCCCGTTGGAGACTTGACCTGCGAGTCCCAAACCAGCGGCCAAATTCCGGCGACGTTGCCTTTGCCTGCACCCCACGCAACCGCCGTGTCAAAACCAAAGCCCGCCAGCGGATACGGCAATCCAAACTCCGTGTACTGCTTCATGAAATTGGTGATCTGTGCACCTGCCAGATTGGAGACAACCAGATCGGGTTTGGCATTGCGAATTTTTAGCAGGTACGGCGAAAAATCAGTGACGTTAGTCGCTACCAGTTCATCGGCCGCAAAGGTTCCGCCGTTGGCCTGCATGAAGCGCTTGGCGACCTTCAACAGATCGTGTCCGAACGCATAGTCGGCCGTCACGCTGTACCACTTCTTCCCCTTGACCAGCCCGTCGCGCAACAGCGCTTGCCCCGCCGCACCCACGTACATACTGTTAGCGGCCTCGGTATGAAACATGTAGCGGTTGCAAGACTTGCCGCGAAGCTCGTCCGAGTTGCAGCCGGTATTGAAGAACAGGATCTTGTTGCGTTGCGCCACTTGCGCAATCGCCAGTCCCGATGCCGAGCTGATTTCTCCCACGATTGCGACCACCTTGTCGCGCTCGATCAGGCGCTCGGCCTTGGTCGACGCGGTCTGCGGGTTGACGCTGTCCTCGGCGATTAATTCAACTTTGCGCCCGTTGATGCCACCCGCCGCGTTGATCTCTTCCACCGCAAGACGCACACCCAGAACCGCGTACTCGCCGAGCGGGCCTAAAAATCCTGTAAGAGGTGTCAGGTGGCCAAGCCGGATGACGTCAGTCTGGCTGCGCACGATAGCGGGGAATCCGAGAACGCCGAGAGCGCCGGCCGCCCCGGCGCCACCGACAAGAGTGCGACGGGAATTGGACTTCGGTTGATCCATGTTGTCTCCTTGATATTGGGCAGTTGTCCGGCATCCCGGGGCCCTTATGGTGATCGAAGGTGTTGCTGTCCTGACTACGATCGCAGTTATAGTCGGCCCACCGAGAGCTGTCCATTGGGAACGAATGAATCTGCAACTCGAGGGCGCGCGCGTGCTGGTGACCGCCGGCGCTTCGGGCATCGGCCTGGCCATTGCGCGCGAATTCTTGCGCGAAGGCGCACAGGTGCACGTGTGCGACGTGGACGCGCGCGCGCTAGCGGCGCTGTCAGCGAGCGAGCCGAACGTGTCTCATTCTCATTGCGATGTTGCCGACGAGAGCGCCGTCAAGCGACTTTTCGATGAAATGCTGGTACGCCATGGTGGTCTCGATGTGCTGGTCAACAATGCCGGCATCGCCGGTCCCACTGCACGCTGCGAAGATATTGCGCTCGCCGACTGGGAACGCACGCTGGTCGTCAATCTGACCGGGCAGTTTCTATGCGCCCGATTGGCGATTCCGCATCTGCGCGTCAGCAGCAATGCAAGCATCATCAACCTTTCGTCCGCGGCGGGGCGTTTTGGCTTCCCTTTGCGGACGCCTTACGCAGCATCCAAATGGGCCGTGATCGGATTCACCAAGTCGCTGTCGATTGAGCTCGGAAGCGCTGGCATCCGGGTCAACGCGATCTGTCCCGGGTCCGTTGCCGGCGCGCGCATTGATTCTGTGTTCGCAATGAAGGCTGCGGCACGGGGTGAGCCGATGGAAACGGTGCGCGAAGAAGCCCTGGCGAAAACATCGTTGCGCAAATTGATCGACCCCGAAGACATTGCACGGATGATCGTGTTTCTGGCATCGCCCGCGGGTGCCAAGATTTCGGGTCAAGCGATCGGCGTGGATGCCGACGCTCAGTCGCTGGTCTGAACGACCGGGAGCCGATCCTAACGCTTGACGCCGCCCAGCAACGCGGCAACGCGAACCGGCTTGTCCTTTGCTGCAGGCAGTTTCGGTTGAGCAGCAGGCGGCGCGGGCACGCCAGCCGGTGCCGCGCCGGGTTCGTAGGGCCGGCTGAAAAAGTCGTCGACCGGTTGCACCGGTGCCGGATACGTACGCTCCTGGCGATGCTCTGAGCTTTCGCGACGTGCAGGTCGCTCACGCCGTTCGCTGGTGTCAGGCCGCCCACGCTCTGATATCTGGAGCGTCTTTACTTCAAACTTCTGCTTGGTTAATTTTTCGATCGCCGCGACCGTGCGTTCATCAGAACCCGTCATCAGCATGATCGTCAGTCCGCTCATACCAGCGCGACCCGTTCGCCCGATCCTGTGGATATAGTCCTCGGCCGCAAATGGAACGTCGTAATTAATCACGACTGGCAACTCTGCGATATCGAGGCCCCGCGCAGCGACGTCGGTGGCGACCAGCACTTCGATGGTGCCGGTCTTGAATCCATCCAGCGCCTTGGTCCGCTCTTCCTGCGTTTTATCGCCATGAATCGCGTCGGCATTGATGCCGGCCTTCTGCAACTGGCGCGCTAACCTGCGGCATTCAATCTTGGCATTGACGAACACCAGTACCTGAGTGAGCCGGCCATTATCGGGACCGCGGGTGCGAAGCAACTCAAGCAGGGCATCAGTCTTTTCCGAATCATGCAGCTTGAATACTTCCTGCGACACATTGTCAGCTGTCGCATTGCGTCTGGAAACTTCCAGCAACTG
>Ga0136634_10000815_pt1 | contig 12568 bp, 3 predicted proteins | sample AntDrymUQ8332106_2_FD_104654 | JGI IMG/M metagenome (GOLD analysis project Ga0136634, IMG submission 104654) | Polar desert sand microbial communities from Dry Valleys, Antarctica - metaG UQ833 (21.06) | ecosystem: Environmental > Terrestrial > Soil > Desert | place: Antarctica: Dry Valley... | reverse complement strand
GCCTCCTCATCCTCGGCGACGTCGCCGGTTGGCTGGACATCGTCGTCATCCCACTCGACGGCGGCGCCGTTCATGAGCTCGCCGTTTTCGCTGCCTGCTTCCCGGCGTCCCCGACGGCGCCGGCGGCGGCGGGATTTGCGCTCGCCATTGTCCTCGCTGCTCTGTTCGACGTCTTCGTCCTCACCGGCCTCGGGGGCTGCCTCCGCGGCTGTCTCCTGGCTTGCCTCATCGCCCCAGTCCGTTTGCCGGATGGCCTGGCTGGCGGCCGAAGGCGCGGATGGGATGACGGGCGATAGTTTCTCGATCAGGAAATTGCCGCCATGAAGCCGCTCGTTGGCGGTGATGCTCAGCGAAACGCCATAGCGCTGCTCGATGTCGCGCAGATAGCCGCGCTTATGGTTGAGGATGTACAGCGCCACCTCGGTGGAGGTCGCCGCGTTGAGATTGGCAAGCGCATTGGTGCGCAGCCAGTCCTCAAGCCCGCGCAGCACGGACAAGGCCACGGATTCGGTGGAGCGGATTAGGCCGGTGCCTTGGCAGGCCGGGCATTGGCAGGTCGAGCCTTCGATCATGCCGGTACGCAAGCGCTGGCGCGACATCTCCAGCAGCCCGAAATGGCTGATGCGGCCAACCTGGATGCGTGCGCGGTCGTTGCGCAGGCATTCCTTGAGCTTACGCTCCACGGCGCGGTTGTTGCGCTTTTCCTCCATGTCGATGAAATCGACCACAATGAGGCCGGCCAAGTCGCGCAGCCGCAATTGGCGCGCGATTTCCTCCGAAGCCTCCATATTGGTCTTCAGAGCGGTGTCCTCGATGGAGAATTCCCGCGTCGCCTTGCCGGAGTTGACGTCGATGGCGACGAGCGCTTCGGTCTGATTGAGGACGATATAGCCGCCCGAAGGCAAGGTGACCTGCGGGATGAACATGGCGTTGAGCTGCCGCTCGACCTCGTAGCGGATGAAGACCGGCTCGGGATCCTTATAGAGCTGCACGTTCTTGGCGTGGCTCGGCATGAGCATGCGCATGAAGTCTTTCGCGTCGCGATAGGCTTCATCGCCCGCGACCAGCACCTCGTCGATCTCGCGGTTGTACAGATCGCGGATCGAACGCTTGATCAGATCGCCTTCCTCATAGACGAGGCTAGGCGCGGTGGAGCGCAGGGTCAGTTCGCGCACATTCTCCCACAGCCGCAAGAGATACTCATGATCGCGCTTGACCTCGGTCTTGGTGCGTGAGGCGCCCGCCGTGCGAATGATAAGGCCCATGCCATCAGGCACGTCGAGTTCGCCAGCGATTTCGCGCAGGCGCTTGCGGTCGGCGGGGGATGAGATCTTGCGCGAGATGCCGCCGCCGCTGCCGGTGTTCGGCATCAGAACGGTGTAGCGGCCCGCGAGCGACAAATAGGTCGTCAGCGCCGCGCCCTTATTGCCGCGCTCTTCCTTCACGACCTGCACCAGGATGATCTGGCCGCGCTTGATGACTTCCTGGATTTTGTAGACGCGGCGGCGGCGCCTTACGCGCTCGGGCAGCTCTTCAAGCGCGTCTTCGCTGCCCACGAACTCGACCGTGCTGACCGCCGCGCCGGCATCGCCATTGCCATGCTTGCGCGCATGGACCGGGCCGGCGCTGCCGTCATCATTGATGACTTCCACGCCATTTTCGGCGTCGTCGTCCTCATCCTCTTCGTCGTCTTCATCCTCGTCTTCGTCATCGTCGCCCGTGTCGGCCTGCCGCGCGTCGCTCGGGCGCGCGTCCTCGCCGGCTCGTTCTCCCGCGTCCGCTGGGTCATAAGCAGCCGCATCGTCGGCGTCCTCGTCTTCGCCTGTGTCGGCGGAAGCGCCATAAAGATCGCCCGAATATTTCGTTTCCGGCAACGCCGCTTCTAAGGCGATCGCCGTATCGGAGGTGATCTCCGTCTCGGAGCCGAAACGTTCCGTGGATCTCATGTCCATGGCTGCATCCTCAGCCGCGGACTCGCCTTCGAAAACCTCGAGCTCGGCGGCCTCGTCTTCTTCCGCGTTAGGCCCGGCTTGGCCCGCCGCGCTTTCGCCGCCATCGCGGCCGCGCTGGGACTGCGGGTGGTCTTCGCGCCGTCCCCGCGCCTGAGCAGCACGGGACGCGCGCTGTTCTTCCTGTTTCAGCGCCTGCCTCTCGGCGAGCGGCAAATGATAATAGTCGGGGTGAATTTCGTTAAAGGCGAGAAAACCATGACGGTTTCCGCCGTAATTCACAAAGGCCGCCTGCAGCGAAGGTTCGACGCGGGTGACCTTGGCTAGATAGATATTTCCCCGAAGCTGTTTTTTCGCGGCGGACTCATAGTCGAATTCCTCGACTCGGTTGCCGCGCACCACAACCACCCTGGTTTCTTCAGGATGGGTGGCGTCGATGAGCATCTTATTTCCCATTGCAATTTTTCTCCCGCGCGCCGGGGGCGGAGGAGATCAGCAAATCCGTAAACATGGGCTGAGTATCGCATCCGCGCGGTGGCGCGCTGTAATGGCTGGCGCTCGGCGATGCGAAGCCCGTGCACGTATAAAGCCGCGATTGGCCCGGAAACAGGGCGAAGGCGGCGACGGCTTTTGCCGTTTTTGTCGTGCGTGGCGCGCATTATTTAGCCTGAGCGCGAGTGTGATTATGTTTCACGAACGTCGCGGGCCAATGCTGGCGGCCGCTGCATCCGCAGCTTATTATTTCAAGCGCAGATTGAACCGATTCTATCGCGTCATCCACGCCGCGTTCCTAAAAGCAGCAAACCGCTTTCGCAAGGAACGGAAAACCCCAATTCGCAGGCTGTGCCATTCGTCCCGTCATACACGGCAATGGTCCGAGCCTGGTCTGAGAACTTCTCCGGCAGCCGTTATCGGCAGGTTGCCTAAACGAAGTCATGTGCGTAGGCCTAGGAAATAAGACCGGCTCTCTCCTTCATCTTGAGCCGGATCACGCTTCCGTCGATCGGCACTACGACTCCACACTATTAGTCTGTGTCGGAGCGCTCGGCAAGCCCTAGCTACGTCCCATGAACTGTAGCATCGAAATCACAACGTTACCTTAATTGTCAGCATTATGAAGCGGCTTGGACAAAGCGTGCAAGCTCGGCTAGGCTCCGCGCGGCGTGGCTGGATAGGGGAAGATATCGGTGTCTTGGCCGTATATTGCGAACAGAGTGTGGTGCTGGCCTGTTCTGTGCGCGTTTCTGTTCGCGGTCGCCTTGGCTGTTGCTGGGCATCCAGCGTCGATCAGCGCCGCCGAGCCGAAGCGCAAGGACAACGCGGCTGTCGCGAATGACGCAAGGCTGGGCGGCGATCTGTCCCGCACCCGGTTCGTCGCCGACCTATCGGATGCGGTCGACTTCCGCGCTTTCACATTGTCCGACCCTTACCGCGTCATCATCGATCTGCCCGAGGTGAAGTTTTTGATGCCGAGCGGCATCGGCGCAAACGGCAAAGGTCTGGTGAGCGCGTTCCGCTTCGGCCTGTTCGCGCCAGGGAAATCGCGCATCGTCATCGACGTGGTGGAGCCGGTCCTGATCGACAAGGCCTTCGTTCGCAAGGCGGAAAATGGTTTGCCCGCGCGGCTGGTCGTGGATTTGGTGCGGACCTCGCGGGAGGAGTTCGAAAAGCAACGGCAGCGGCAGTCCACCGTGCAGGGGCTATCTCCGGGCCGTTTCGCGACGCAGACGGAAAAGCTGGGCAAGAGCCCTCCCGATGCCGCCAGCAGAAAAGACAAATCCTTAATCGTGCTCGATCCTGGGCATGGCGGCGTGGACCCTGGGGCGATTGGCTCGGGCGGTCACTATGAGAAAAATGTGGTATTCGCCTTCTGCCAGATGCTCAAAGCGAAACTCGAGGCTACGGGGCAATATAAAGTGCTGATGACCCGGGAGGAGGATATTTTCATCCCCTTGGCGGTCCGGGTGGACCGCGCGCGCGGCGAACAAGCCGATCTTCTCATCTCCGTCCATGCGGATGCGCTCGATCTGAAACATCCTCTGCTTGGCGGCAAATTCGCCCAGGACGTACGCGGGGCGAGCGTTTACACCTTGTCGGAAGAAGCGTCCGACGATCTCGCCAAGGCGATCGCGGCGCGGGAAAACCGGTCCGACGTGCTGGCGGGCGTGGAGCTGGCCGGCGCCTCGGACAACGATCTCGCCAGCATTCTCATCGATCTCATGCACAGGGAGACAAAAAACCTCTCCGTGTCCTTCGCCAAGCATCTCCTCGCCAATCTCAAAGGCAAGGTCGAGCTGACGGGCAAGCCGCATCGTTTCGCCAATTTCAAGGTCTTGAAGGCGCAAGAGGTGCCCTCGGTGTTGCTCGAGCTCGGCTATTTGAGCCACGCAGAGGATGAAAGAGCCTTGACCTCCGAGGAATGGCGGTCAAAGGTGACCGAAGCCATAGTGGACTCGATCAGCGCATTTTTCGCCAAGCGTCATGTCAGCGCGCCCGGCTGAGCCGCGCCGACCAGGGCGTGCGATCGGCCTTTGACAAGCTAGCCACAGCCGGAACCAAACAGCCTATGTATCCAAACGCTCCTGTCCTGCCGCCCATGGCAAAGAAAAAGCGTCGGAAAAGCTTGCTGCTGCGCTTCCTTGGCTTCGCCTTCACGGCGGGCGTGCTGCTATTCCTGGCTGGCGCGTCGGTTGCCGGCTACTTGCTATGGCAGATCACGCGCGAGCTTCCGGACTACGAGAAACTGGCCAATTACGAGCCGGCGGTGATGACCCGCGTCCATGCCAATGACGGCAGCCTCATCGGCGAATTCGCGCGGGAGAGGCGCATTTACGTGCCGATCACGTCGATGCCAAAACGTCTTATCAACGCTTTCCTCGCGGCGGAGGACCAGAACTTTTACGAGCATAAGGGCATCGATATTCAAGGTATTGCCCGCGCCATCAAGGTGAATGCCGAGAACTTCATGTCCGGACGCGCCAAACGCCCCGAGGGTGCTTCGACGATCACCCAACAGGTGGCGAAGAATTTCCTTCTCTCCAGCGACGTCAGCATGACGCGCAAGGTCAAGGAAGCGATCCTTGCCGTGCGCATCGAGCGCGCTTATCCGAAGGATAAAATCCTCGAGCTTTACCTGAACGAAATTTTCCTGGGCATGCAGTCCTATGGCGTCGCCGCGGCGGCGCTGAATTATTTCGGCAAGGAGTTGCAGGATCTCGAAGTCGAGGAGGTGGCCTATCTTGCCGCCTTGCCGAAAGGGCCCAACAATTACCATCCCTTCCGCTACCCGCAAAAAGCGGTCGAACGCCGCAATTGGGTGATCGGTCGCATGGAGGCCGAGGGCCACATCACGGAGCAGGAGGCCGAGAGCGCGCGCAAGCGGCCTTTGAACGTCGGTGCGCGAACCGTGAGCGCTTCGCTTTTCGCGGCGGAATATTTCGCCGAGGAGGTGCGCCGCACCATGATCGACCTGTATGGCGAGGATAAGCTTTATGGCGGGGGATTGTCGGTCCGCTCTACGCTCGATCCAGCCTTGCAGAAGATGGCCCGCACGGCGCTGCGCGAGGGATTGCTGCGCTACGACCGGCGCAAAGGCTATCGCGGTCCCATCAAGAAAATAGCCGTGGCCGGTGACTGGGGCGCCGCTCTTGCCGAAGTGCCGGCATTGGCCGATCTTGCGCCGTGGCGCATTGGCGCGGTTCTGGAAGTTGCCAAGGACAGAGCCATCGTTGGACTGCAGCCCGACCGCAACGGCTCCGGTGAGCTTGATAAAGCGCGCACCACGGTCGATCTCCGTTTGGAGGAAGTTCGCTGGGCGCGGGGCAAGAAGGGCGGCAACAGCGTCGCGGATGTTCTCGCCGTGGGCGACGTTATCTATGTCGCGCCGCAGGAAAACCTCACCAAGGAAGACGAGAACGGCAACGAACTCAAACCGGCGATAGACCCGGCGAAAAGCGCCAGCTGGCGGCTCGTGCAGATACCCAAGATCGAGGGCGGGCTGGTGGTCATGGACCCGCATACGGGCCGCGTGCTGGCGATTGCGGGCGGCTTTAGCTATGCGGAAAGCCAGTTCGACAGGGCCGTTCAAGCCAAGCGCCAACCCGGCTCCTCGTTCAAGCCTTTCGTTTACGCCGCAGCCCTCGACAATGGCTACAATCCATCGAGCATCATGCTGGATGCGCCCATGACCATCGAACAGGGCAATGGCCAGGAAGCCTGGACCCCGGAAAATTACGATAAGGAAGCAGCTGGCGCGTCCACGCTGCGCGTTGGGCTGGAAAAGTCGCGTAACCTGATGACGGTGCGCCTCGCCAATGATTTGGGGATGCCGATTATCGCCGAATATTCGCGGCGCTTTGGCGTTTATGACGAGCTGCCGCCGCTGCTTTCCATGGCGCTCGGCGCGGGTGAGACGACCCTTTTGCGGCTTGCGACAGCGTATTCTTCCTTCGTCAACGGCGGCAAGCAGGTGCACGCGACGCTGGTGGATCGCATTCAAGACCGTTACGGCAAAACGATTTGGCACCATGACAGCCGCGAATGCCGCGAGTGCTCGGCTGATAAATGGCGCGGACAGGACGAGCCGCAGCTCAACGACGTTCGCAAGCAGATCGTAGACCCGCACACGGCGTATCAGATCACCTCGATGCTTGAAGGCGTGGTGAAGCGGGGCACAGGCTATAAGGTCGCCAAGGTGGGCAAGCCGCTTGCCGGCAAAACCGGGACGACCAATGACGAAAAAGACGCTTGGTTCGTTGGATTTTCCCCGGATTTGGTCGCGGGCGTGTTTGTCGGCTATGACAATCCCGAGCCGATGGGCAAGGGGGAAACCGGCGGCGGCATCGCCGCGCCGATTTTCCGCGACTTCATGCAGATGGCGCTGGCCGACAAGCCAGCGGTGCCGTTCCGCGTGCCTCCGGGTATAAAGCTGGTCCGCGTCGATGCCAGGACCGGCCTGCGCGCCCAGGCCACGACAGAAAAGACCATCCTTGAAGCCTATAAGGCGAATGAGGATGCGCCGGATTCCTACTCCTATGTCACGCTTCCGGGGGCGGATTTCGAGGCGCAACAGGGAGAGACGCAAGACACCAGCGCCTCCCGAAGTACCGGCTATACACGCCAGCCCCGCGTCGGCGACGTTTACTGACCGGCGATGCTGAGGTCTTCCTAGAAAAAGCGGGATCAGGCCCTATATTTCCGAATTGTTGAGGAGGCATGAACATGCGTGCTGAAGCGCAGAACATCGTCGATGCGATACGCCAGTCCCTCGCCCTTTTGCGGAGGCATCTTTGACTGGGATAAGGCCAACGCACGGCTTAAGCAGCTGAACGCCCTTGCCGAGGATCCCGATCTGTGGAGCGACGCGGCGCGGGCAAAAAGTGTCATGCGCGAGCGCCAGCAGCTCGAGACATCGATCAATGCCTTTTCTGAACTGGAACGCAGCCTCGAGGACAATGTCGAACTCATCGCCCTGGGCGAGGAAGAGGGCGACGACGCTGTCGTGGCCGAAGCCGAGCGCGCCCTTGCGGCGCTGGTGAAGGTCGCGCAAAAGCGCGAGGTCGAAGCCCTGCTGTCCGGCGAAGCCGATGGCAACGACGCCTATCTCGAGGTCCATGCGGGCGCGGGCGGCACCGAAAGCCAGGACTGGACGCAGATGCTGCTGCGCATGTATATGCGCTGGGCCGAGGACAAGCGCTTCAAGACCGAAATCATCGAAAGCAGCGCCGGAGAAGAGGCGGGGCTGAAATCGGCGACGCTGATCATCAAGGGCACCAACGCCTATGGCTGGCTGAAGACCGAATCCGGCGTTCATCGCCTGGTGCGGATTTCGCCCTTCGACGCCAATGCCCGGCGGCACACCAGCTTCGCCTCGGTGTGGGTCTATCCGGCGGTGGACGACACCATCAATATCGAAGTGAATGAAGGCGATTGCCGCATCGACACCTACCGGGCGAGCGGTGCCGGCGGTCAGCATGTCAACACCACCGACAGCGCGGTGCGCATTACGCATCTGCCCACCGGCGTTGTCGTGCAATGCCAGAACGAGCGCTCGCAGCACAAGAACAAAGCCACCGCCTGGGAGATGCTCAAGGCGCGGCTCTACGAGCAGGAGCTGAGAAAGCGCGAGGAAGAAGCGCAAGCGGCGCAGGCCTCCAAGACCGAAATCGGCTGGGGGCATCAGATCCGCTCTTATGTGCTGCAGCCCTACCAGATTGTGAAGGACATGCGCACCGGCGTGGAAAGCACCAATCCGCCCGCCGTGCTCGACGGCGATATCGACGCCTTCGTACAGGCGGCGCTGGCGCAGCGCATCCAGGGCGGCGGGCCGGGCGAGGTGGCGGACCTCACCTAAGGCATCCTCGCAGCGCCGCATACCCTGACAGTCTTGATTGCCGCCGTGTTGGACGTATGCCTGCCAGGGAGGCGTGCAACTGGTTTTCTCCCGCACAGGCTGAGGCCGAAAAGCCGCAAGCCGCGGCAAATCTGCTGCCTTGTCATAGCGCCTAAAATCTGTCATTTTTGCCTAAGGTAGGTCAGCGTTGCTGTCCTTTAAGGCATTGATCCGGCTCGCAAAGCGCAACTCCTGATTTGCGTGGAGAGGCGGCATTTTGCGCGAAAAGGGCATATGGGGGCTTTGATGCTGACCTGCTCGGAAGCAAACCGGCGGTAAAAGGTATGACCAGCGCTTAAGTTCGTCTCGGACTTACCAATCCGCCTTGCGCGCCGTGCCGGATCGCGACCTTTCGGGAGGAGGGGAGGACCGCACGGATAACAGGCTGGCGCCGGGCGCCGGCTGCCGAGCGTTTCGAGGCCGTTGAGAATAATCATGATGGAACGGATGCCTGACCGCACCGCCCCAGCCGAAAAGGCTCAGGGCGGTGATATTTTGCCGCGCGCTCAAGGCCTGTACCGGCCCGAATTCGAGCATGATGCCTGTGGCATCGGTCTCGTCGCCAGTTTGAAGGGCGAGAAAAGCCACGCCATCGTCCAGGACGGGCTAAAAATCCTGGTAAATCTCACCCATCGCGGCGCGGTCGGCGCCGATCCGCTGGCGGGCGATGGCGCGGGCATGCTGGTGCAAATCCCGCATGATTTCTTTGCCGCCGAGGCGCGCCGCCTCGGCTTTGCCTTGCCCGAACCCGGCCGATATGGCGTGGGCCAGCTTTTCCTGCCGCGCCCCGATGCATGGCGCAAGCGCTGTGAAGCCATTATCGAGACGGTGATCGAGGCGGAAGGTCAGATCGTGCTCGGCTGGCGCGATGTGCCGGTCAGCAACAAAGGCCTGCCCGAAATCGTGACGGCGTCGGAGCCGGTGCATCGGCAGGTGTTCATTGGACGAGGGCCAGGGATCGCGGATCAAAACACCTTCGAACGGCGCCTGTATCTGGTGCGCAAGGTCATCTCAAACACGATCATTCAGGAAAGCGGGGTGAGCGATCCAGGGTTCTATCCGGTTTCCATATCGTCGCGAACGATCGTCTATAAGGGTATGTTCCTGGCTTTTCAGCTTGGCGAGTACTATCAGGACTTACACAGGCCAGGATTCGCGTCGGCGTTCGCGCTGGTGCATCAGCGCTTTTCCACGAACACCTTCCCGTCCTGGAAGCTTGCGCACCCTTACCGCATGGTCGCGCATAATGGCGAGATCAACACGCTGCGCGGCAATGTGAACTGGATGGCGGCCCGGCAGGCGAGCGTGTCCTCGCCGCTGTTCGGCGAGCACCTCTCCAAGCTCTGGCCGATTTCCTATGAGGGACAATCCGACACGGCCTGTTTCGACAATGCGCTCGAATTCCTGGTGCAAGGCGGATATTCGCTGCCGCACGCCATGATGATGCTCATACCGGAAGCCTGGGCCGGCAACCCGCTGATGGACGAGAAGCGGCGCGCGTTTTACGAATATCACGCCGCGCTGATGGAGCCTTGGGACGGACCCGCGGCCGTCGCGTTCACCGACGGGCGCATGATCGGCGCGACGCTCGACCGCAACGGCCTGCGGCCGGCGCGTTATTTCGTCACCAGCGACGACAAGGTTGTGCTGGCTTCGGAAATGGGCGTTCTGCCCTATCCGGAAAGCCAGATCGTCCACAAATGGCGGCTACAGCCCGGCAAGATGCTGCTTATCGATCTGGAAAAGGGGCGGATCGTCTCGGATGAGGAGATCAAGGCCGAGCTGGCTTTGGCGCATCCCTATCAGGACTGGCTGGATGCCGGACAGATCCATGTGCAGGATCTGCCGCCGCGCGGGCTGGGCTATCCGCGCTCCAACATTCCGCTGCTCGATCGTCAGCAAGCCTTCGGCTACACGCAGGAAAGCTGGAAATTCCTGATGGGTCCGATGGTGGAAGGCGGCCAGGAAGCCATCGGCTCCATGGGAACGGATACGCCCGTTTCGGCGCTATCGAACAACCCCAAGCTTCTGCACACCTATTTCAAGCAGAATTTCGCGCAGGTGACGAACCCACCCATCGACCCCATCCGCGAGGAGCTGGTCATGAGCCTCGTCTCCTTCATTGGGCCGCGGCCGAACATTCTCGACCTCGAAGGCACGTCCAATTTGAAGCGGCTGGAGGTTCATCAGCCAATCCTGACCAACGAGCAGATCGAACGCATCCGCGCGCTGGATGGCGCGCTCGCGGTGCCGTTCCGGACGCTCACGCTCGACATGACGTACAGCGCGGATCTTGGCGCGTCGGGCATGGAGGCGGGCCTGGAGACGCTGAGCAAGCAGGCGGACAAGGCCGTCCAAGACGGCTTCAACATCATCATCCTGTCCGACCGCGCCGCCGGCCCCGCGCGCATCCCGATCCCATCGCTATTGGCGACCTCGGCGGTGCATCATCACCTGATCCGCAAGGGCCTGCGCACCTCGGTCGGACTGGTCGTGGAGACCGGCGAGGCGCATGAGGTGCATCAGTTCTGCACGCTGGCAGGCTATGGCGCCGAGGCCATCAATCCGTATCTCGCCTTCGAGACTATCGAGGCCATGCTGCCCGAGCTAGAAGAGCCGATCAGCAAGGAAGATGCCGTCAAGCGGTTCATCAAGGCCGTGGACAAGGGCATCCTCAAAGTGATGTCCAAAATGGGCATCTCGACCTATCAATCCTATTGCGGCGCGCAGATTTTCGATGCGGTCGGGCTGAAATCGGATTTCATCGGCAAGTATTTTACCGGTACGCACACGCAGGTGGAAGGCGTGGGCTTGGAGGAGATCGCGGTCGAAACCGCCGAACGCCATCGTCAGGCCTTCAGCGACGTGCCGGTGCTGCGCAACGCGTTGGAAGTCGGCGGTGAATATGCCTACCGCATTCGCGGCGAGGCGCATATGTGGCGGCCCGCGACGGTGAGCACGCTGCAGCATGCCGTGCGTGCCAATCTGCCGGACAAGTTCCGTGAATTTTCCCGCGAGGTGGACGACCAGAGCGAGCAGTTGATGACGCTTCGCGGCCTGTTCCGCTTGAAGACCGCCGGGGAAGCCGGCCGTCAGCCCGTGCCGCTGGACGAGGTGGAGCCGGCGAAAGACATCGTGAAACGCTTCTCGACGGGGGCGATGTCCTTCGGCTCGATTTCACGGGAGGCGCATACCACGCTCGCCATCGCCATGAACCGGATCGGCGGCAAGTCGAACACCGGCGAGGGTGGCGAGGAATCCGACCGCTACACGCCCATGGCGAACGGCGACTCCATGCGCTCGGCGATCAAGCAGGTGGCATCCGGCCGGTTTGGCGTGACCACGGAATATCTCGCCAATTCCGACATGATGCAGATCAAGATCGTGCAAGGCGCCAAGCCCGGCGAGGGCGGTCAGCTACCCGGCCACAAGGTGGACGCCGTCATCGCCAAGGTCCGGCATTCGACGCCGGGTGTCGGCCTGATTTCGCCGCCGCCGCATCATGACATCTATTCCATCGAGGATCTGGCGCAGCTCATCTTCGACCTGAAGAACGTGAATCCCGATGCCGCCGTCAGCGTCAAGCTGGGCTCGGAGGTGGGCGTCGGCACGGTCGCGGCAGGCGTGTCCAAGGCGCGCGCCGACCACGTCACCATCGCCGGTTTCGAGGGCGGGACCGGCGCTTCGCCGCTCACCTCGATCAAACACGCCGGCAGCCCCTGGGAAATCGGCCTTGCGGAAACGCAGCAGACGCTGGTCCTCAACCGGCTGCGCGGGCGTATCGCGGTGCAGGTTGATGGCGGCGTGCGTACCGGCCGCGACGTCATCGTTGGAGCGTTGCTTGGGGCCGACGAATTTGGTTTCGCGACCGCGCCGCTGATCGCGATAGGCTGCCTGATGATGCGCAAATGCCATCTGAACACCTGTCCAGTGGGCGTCGCCACGCAAGACCCGGTGCTGCGCAAGCGCTTCAAGGGCAAGCCGGAGCACGTCATCAATTATTTCTTCATGGTGGCGGAAGAGGTGCGCGAGTTCATGGCCGCGCTCGGCTGCCGGACTTTCTCCGAACTGGTCGGGCGGTCCGATTGGCTCGATAAGGAGCGGGCGATCGCGCATTATAAGGCCAACGGGCTCGACTTCACGCGGCTGTTCTACAAGCCGGACATGCCAGCCGATGTCGCGATACGCAACAGCGAACGCCAGAACCATCCGATCGACACAGTGCTCG
>Ga0136634_10000814_pt1 | contig 12575 bp, 11 predicted proteins | sample AntDrymUQ8332106_2_FD_104654 | JGI IMG/M metagenome (GOLD analysis project Ga0136634, IMG submission 104654) | Polar desert sand microbial communities from Dry Valleys, Antarctica - metaG UQ833 (21.06) | ecosystem: Environmental > Terrestrial > Soil > Desert | place: Antarctica: Dry Valley... | reverse complement strand
GATGGTCTCGGCGGGGGTGGCGAAGCTCCACCCGGAGTCGCAGGTGGCGAGGCCGATGGTCTTGGTGCCGACATCGAGTGCCATCAGCCGCCCCCCGGCCTCGGGCAGCGCCGCGCGGTAATCGGCGGCAGAGACGGCGATCATCGCGGCGCCCGAAAGGCCACCAACCGCCGCGCGGCATCGGCGCGGATCGAGCCCCAGAACAGGGCATAATCGAATGGGTGGTAATTGTTGCCGGGGAGGACGAAGCCGCCAACGCTGGGCAGCACCCCGCTGACCAACAGCAAACCATCTTCGCATCTCGCGCCGACCTGGCCGCGAGCCGAGGTGGCGGTAGAATAATCGGCCGACGGCTGTAGCGTGCCGAGGTTGGCCGAGGGGGGAGCGGCCCCGCCGCTGGTCCCGGTCAGCGGGTTGACGCAGACCATGTCGCGGCGCTGGCGGACCACGCCATTGGTGGCCCTGGTGCCGACCCAGCTGTCCATGACAAGGGCTGGATTGGCGGGCTCGGCGAAGCTTTGCCACGACAATATGCAACCGGTCTCGGCGGGCGCGGCACAAGCGGTGCGGCCCATCAGCGGAAGATCGGCGGTGGCGGACAAGGGCCAGCCGACGACATAAGCGGCGACCACCCGGCCCTTCAACGCATCGCGGCGATCGGCCAACAGGCGCGACAGGTGAAGCGCGCCCTGGCTGTGCCCGGCGAGGATCAGCGGACGGCCGGCGGGTTGCGCGGCGAGGAAGACGTCGAAGGCGGCGAGGACATCGCGATAGGCGAGATCGAGCGCTTGTGTGGCGTCGGCGCTCTTGAGCAGGAACGCCCCGAACGCCGCCTGGCGATAGCGCGGTGCCCACACCTCCGTCACCTCGTTGAACGCGCTCGCCTGGCTGCGGACAAAGGTTTGCGAGCGGCCTTCGCTGGTTGGGTCGGGAAGCAGCGCGGCATTCCAGCGGTCGCGCTCGAGATAGGTGGTTGGGTGGATGAAGAAGGTCGCCGCATCGCGCGGACGCCCGATTGGCGGTGGCACGGGCGTGCCGTCGGCCTGGTCGGGCCGCCATTCGGCGAGGTTCGTGCCCGCGCCGGGCTTCGCCAGCCAATTGGCGGCATCGGCATAATCGGGGCCGTCGGCGGGTCGCGGGGCCTGGAAACTGCCTTGGGGCGTCGCCTGTTTGACCAGCCAAGTGGCCCCGAACTGGTAGAAAGCGAACGCGCCGATGACAGCGAGCACAGTCAGGATAAAAATACAGCCGAGGAAGCGACGTGCGAGCATGGCCGCGCCCTAGCCGCCGGCATCCATCGCGGCAACTGCGCTTGAAGGCGCGGGGGCGCCCTGCTAGCCGCGCTCCATGTCCGTGAACGAACAGCAAGTGCGCCATGTCGCCAAGCTCGCCCGGCTCGCGCTGAGCGACGCCGAAATCGACAAGATGGTGCCCGAACTCAACAATATCCTCGGCTGGGTCGAGCAATTGGGCGAGGTCGATACCGCAGGGGTCGAGCCGCTGACCGCGGTAATCGACCTTAAGCTGCGGCTGCGCGACGATGTGGTGACCGATGGCGATGTGCGCGACAAGGTGCTGCTTAACGCGCCCGACGCGCAGCACGGCTTCTTCGCGGTGCCGAAGGTGATCGAATAGTGTCCGGGCTTACCACCAAGACGATTGCCCAGCTTCGCGACGGGTTTCGTGGCGGCGAGTTTTCGGCGCGCGAGATTGCGGCGAGTTTCAATAGTGCGGTCGAGGCGGGGAGGGCGCTCAATGCCTGGACGGTCGAGACGCCCGAGCTGGCGCTGGCCGCGGCGGATCAGGCGGACATGGCGCGGGTTGCAGGGGGATTGAAAACACTGTCGGGCATTCCGCTGGGGATCAAGGATTTGTTCTGCACCGAAGGGGTCGCATCGACCACCGGGTCGAACATCCTGCGTGGATTCAAGCCGCCCTACGAAAGCACCGTCTCGGGCAAGCTGAAGGCGGCGGGCGCGGGGATGTTGGGCAAGCTCAACATGGACGAATTCGCGATGGGATCGTCGAACGAGACCAGCGCCTACGGGCCGGTGATTTCGCCGTGGAAGCGCAACGACGGCGGCAACGTGTCTCTGACCCCGGGCGGAAGCTCGGGCGGCTCGGCGGCGGCGGTTGCGGCGGGAATGGCACCGGGGGCGACCGGGACCGACACTGGCGGCTCGATCCGCCAGCCGGCGGCATTCGTCGGCATTTCCGGGATCAAGCCGACCTACGGGCGCCTCTCGCGGTGGGGGATCGTGGCGTTTGCCTCGTCGCTCGACCAGGCCGGGCCGATGGCGAAATCGGTGCGCGACTGCGCGATCCTGCTCGAGAATATGGCCGGATTCGATCCCAAGGATGCGACTTCGCTGGATCTGCCAGTGCCGCAGTGGGAAGCCGGTTTATCGAGCGATTTGAAGGGCAAGCGCGTCGGTATTCCCAAGGAATATCGGATCGATGGCGTGCCGGACGAGATCAATGCGCTGTGGGATCAGGGCATAAATTGGCTGCGCGATGCGGGGGCGGAGATCGTCGAGATCAGCCTGCCGCACACCAAATATGCGCTGCCGACTTATTACATCATTGCCCCTGCTGAAGCCTCGTCCAACCTCGCCCGCTATGACGGGGTGCGCTACGGCTTGCGCGAGATGGGGGTCAAGAGCCTCGACGACATGTACGCCGCGACCCGCGACACCGGCTTCGGGGCGGAAGTCAAACGACGGATCATGATCGGCACCTACGTGCTGTCGGCGGGCTATTATGATGCCTATTTCACCAAGGCGCAGAAGGTGCGGACGTTGATCAAGCGCGACTTCACCGTCGCGTTCGAGAATTGCGACCTGATCCTGACCCCGACCGCGCCGTCGGCGGCGTTCGGGCTCGGCGAGAAGATGAGCGACCCGCTGGCGATGTATCTCAACGACGTGTTCGCGGTCCCGGCGAGCCTGGCGGGCCTTCCGGCGATGTCAGTGCCGGGTGGGCTGGATAAGCAGGGGTTGCCGCTCGGCCTCCACCTGATCGGGCGCGAGCTGGATGAGCAGGGGGTGCTAAACGCTGGACTGGCGATCGAGGAACGGGCCGGATTCACGGCGCGAGCGGAGAAGTGGTGGTAGATTCTAGCAGCGTCGGCTGCCTTGGTGGCTTCGTTTGGGGCACTATCCAGCAGATTAGGTTTGTCCGCAATTCGAAGAAAGCACTCACGACCGAACGTAAGAAAATTCTAGCACGTCGCCTCAAAGATAAGAAAAACAGGCAGAAATCGCGATGAACGCTCCTTATCTGATCCACGGCGACACTGGCGAATGGGAGGTCGTGGTCGGCCTTGAAGTCCATGCCCAGATCACCTCCGAGGCCAAGCTTTTCTCCGGCGCTTCGACCAAGTTCGGGGCGGAGCCCAATACGCAGGTGTCGCTGGTCGATGCGGCGATGCCGGGGATGTTGCCGGTGCCCAACCGCGAATGCGTCCGGCAGGCGGTGCGCACGGGGATGGCGATCGAGGCCCAGATCAACAAATGGTCGCGGTTCGACCGGAAGAATTATTTCTACGCCGATCTGCCGCAGGGCTATCAGATTTCGCAGCTCTACCATCCGATTGTCGGCGAGGGCGAAATCACCGTCCTCACCGACGAAAAGGATGAGGCGAGCGCCAAAAGCATCGGCGTCGAGCGAATCCATATCGAGCAGGATGCCGGCAAGTTGATGCACGATCAGCATCCGACCATGTCCTATGTCGACCTTAATCGCTCAGGCGTCGCATTGATGGAGATCGTGTCGAAGCCCGACATGCGTTCGCCTGCGGAAGCAGGGGCTTATGTCCGTAAGTTGAGGGCAATCCTTCGCTACGTCGGCAGCTGTGACGGCAATATGGAAGAAGGATCGATGCGCGCCGACGTCAATGTCAGCGTGCGCCGTCCGGGAGAAGAACTCGGTACGCGGACCGAGACCAAGAACGTCAACAGCGTACGCTTCGTGATGGCGGTGATCGAGCATGAGGCGCGGCGCCAGGTCGAGCTGATCGAGGAAGGCGGCACGGTGGCGCAGGAAACGCGGCTGTACGACCCCGACAAGAATGTCACGCGCACGCTTCGGTCGAAGGAAGATGCGCATGATTATCGCTATTTCCCCGACCCCGATCTACTTCCGCTCGAACTGGATGACGAATTCCTCCAGGCATGTCGCGACAGCCTGCCCGAATTGCCCGACGCCAAGCGCAAAAGGTTCGAGGCGCTGGGGATCGGCGCGTACAACGCCTCGGTCCTGACCGCCGAGGTCGAGACCGCGCGCTGGTTCGATGCGTTGCTGGAGGCCGGGGCGCCGCCGCCGCAAGCCGCCAATTGGGTCGCGTCGGAATTGTTCGGGGCGTTGAACCGGCGCGGCGAGACGGTTTCGACGACCGGCATCTCCCCTGAGGAAGCGGCCGAATTGCTCAAGCTGGTGGCCGGCGGCGAGATTAGCGGCAGCATGGCCAAGCAGGTGTTTGAGATCATGCTCGAAACCGGTGACGCACCATCAAAGATCGTCGAGGAACGCGGGCTCAAGCAGACCAGCGATACTGGCGAGATCGACGCCCTGATCGACGAAATCCTCGCCGCCAATGCCGACAAGGTCGAGCAGTATAAGGCGGGCAAGGAGGCGTTGTTCGGTTTCTTCGTCGGCCAGACGATGAAGGCGATGCAGGGCAAGGCCAATCCGGGGGTGGTCAACGAGCGGCTGCGGGCGAAATTAAGCTAGATCGTCATTGCGAGGAGCGCAGCGACGCGGCAATCCATGAGCGCGGGAAGCTGGATTGCTTCGCTTCGCTCGCAATGACGGGAGTTTTCATGCGTATCCCATCTCTTCTTGCTATTACAGTCGCCATCGCCGCCCCAGCCGCCGCGCAGCCCGCCGCGCCTCCGCCGCCGAAACTGACCGTCGTGATCTCGGTCGACCAGCTTTCGTCCGACCTGTTCGACCGATATCGGCCGGTGCTGCAAGGCGGATTCGCCAAGCTGGGGCGGGGGACGGTTTTTCCGCATGCCTATCAGGGCCATGCCGCGAGCGAGACGTGCCCGGGACATTCGACGATCCTCACCGGAGCCCATCCGGCGCGCAACGGGATCATCGCCAACACCTGGTACGACCTCTCCCAAACGCGGTCCGACAAGGCGGTTTATTGCGCCGAGGACGAGCGGGTCGCTGGGACGTCGTCAAGCGCGTATACGGTGTCGCCGTTGCACCTGAAGGTGCCGACGCTGGGCGATTATATGAAGCAGAAGTGGCCGGCCAGCCGGACGGTGGCGGTGGCGGGCAAGGATCGCGCGGCGGTGATGATGACCGGCTTGGCGCCCGACCAGCGCTGGTATTGGAATGGCAAGACCTTCGCCACCGATCTCAAGGGCTCGGCCACCCCGCAATCGGTGATTTCGGCGAGAACCGCGATCGCCAATCTGATGGCAGAGCCGCAAGCGCCGCTCGAACCGCCAGCGTTGTGCGCAGCCAAGGCGCGCGTGGTGCCGGTTGCGGGTGGCGCCCAGCCGGTCGGCGCCGGGCGATTCGAGCGTGCGGCGGGCGACGCGTCGCTGTTTCGCGCCTCGCCGGCGTTCGACGGGGCGACGCTGGCGCTCGCTGCCGGTCTGGTGCGCGAGATGCAGCTGGGCCAGGGCGTGGCGCCGGACTTGCTCGCGGTGGGGCTCAGCGCGACCGATTACGTTGGTCATCGCTATGGCACCGAGGGCCAGGAGATGTGCCTGCAAATGCTGTCGCTCGACCGCGACCTCGGTGACTTCTTCGCTTTCCTCGATCGCGAAGTGGGCGATTATGCGGTGGTGCTGACCGCCGATCATGGTGGCAAGGATATCCCCGAGCGCGAACGTGCGGCGGGGGTGGCGGGCGCGGCGCGGGTCGATCCGTCAATCTCCGCGTCCAATGTCGGGAAAGCGCTGGCGACGCGCTTTGGTCTGCCGGGGTCGCTGCTCTACGGGTCGAACTTCGGCGACGTCTATGTCGACCGCTCGGTGGCCATGGGGCAGCGGGCGCGAGTGTTGGCGGCGGCGTTGGCGACCTACCGCGCCCACCCACAGGTCGAAGCGGTATTCACCAACGAGCAGTTGGCGCGAACCTCGATGCCGATAACGACCCCCGACAAATGGACCTTGATCGAGCGCGCGAGGGCCTCGTTCGACGCCCAACGTTCGGGCGATTTCGTGGTGCTGCTGAAGCGCGACATCACGCCGATCGCCGATACCAAGGGCGGTTATGTCTCGACCCACGGCAGCGTGTGGGACTACGACCGGCGGGTGCCGATCATCTTCTGGCGATCGGGCTATCCGGCGCAGACCATCGATTTGCCGGTGCAGACGGTCGATATCTTGCCGAGCCTCGCAGCGATGCTCGGGCTGCCGATTGACGCTGGTAGCATCGATGGCCAGTGTCTGACGCAGGCGCCGAGTGCGGACTGCCCGACGCGTTAAATCGGCACTTGCAAGTGACTAGAATTCAAGCATAATCCTGTCCGCGAACGACAGGGGAAATAATATGCGCCGCAAAACGATCGTCGTCGGGGCGGCGGCGCTGGCGCTCTCCGCTTGTGTCCAGACCAAGCAGTATGCCGACGTTCAGTTCACCCCACCGCAGGGCAATTACAAATTGCTGGTGATGCGCCCCGACGTCACCGTCGGGTCGGTAACCACCGGAGGCATGGTCGAGCCGCGCGCCGACTGGACCGAAACCGCCCGCGCCAATTTGCTCGCCGCATTGAAGGCGCAGCAGGCGGGGCGTGGCGGCAATGTGCTGGTGCTCGAACGGCGCGACGCCTTGCCCGGGGTCGATGCCGAAACCGTCGCCGAGCTCGAGCGGCTGCATTATGCGGTCGGATCGGCGATTGCGCTGCACAAATATTCGGGTGCGTACCTTCCGACCAAGCGCGGCAAGGGGCTCGACTGGACCTTGGGCGAAGACGCCGTCGCGCTGGGGCACAAGAGCGGCATGGATTATGGTTTGTTCCTCCATGCAGAGGATAGTTTTGCTTCATCCGGGCGGGTCGCCTTGCAGGTGCTGGGGATCGCGGGTTGCGCAGTCGGCTTCTGCGCCCCCACCATCGGCGGTGGCGGGCAGTTCGCTTATGCCAGCCTAGTCGACCTCAGGACCGGCGAGGTCGTCTGGTTCAACGTGCTGCAGACTGGCGGCCAGATTGCGCGGATCAAATTTGGCGATATCCGCACCGCCGATGGCGCGGCGGTGATGGTCGAGCGACTGCTCGGGCGGATGAAACCAGGCAAGGACGTGGCCCGAGCGATCAAGGCGCGGCGATGATGCTGTCGCGTCGAGCGTTGCTCGCTGGCGGCGGGGGACTGGCTGCTGCGCTTTCGGCGGGTGTTGCGGACGCGCGCATTTTGCCATCAGCGATGGAGCCGCTGATCGGCCCGGGGTACAAGCCGACCGATCGCGACGAGATCGGCCTGTGGCAGCAGATGGGCCGGGTCGAGGAGGAATTGTCCGGATCGAATTTGCTGATCAAGGATCCGGCGCTCAACAGCTACCTACAGGGACTGATCGGCAAGGTCGGTGGCCCGGCGGCGAAGGACATGCGCATCTACCTCGCGCGGATCCCTGAATTCAACGCAGTGATGTTTCCGACCGGCTTCACGGTAATCTTCTCCGGGCTGCTGCTGAGAATGCGCAACGAGGCGCAACTGGCCGGCGTGATCGCCCATGAATCCGGGCATTTCCTGAGGAAGCACCAGATCCGTCAGTGGCGCGACATGCGGACCAAGACCGATGTCTTTGCGGTGCTCGCGATGGGGGCAGGTGTCGCCGGGGGCGCGGCAGGGGTCTATACCGGGGATCTGGCGCGGCTCGCCGAACTGGGTACGATTCTCAGCCTGTTCCGCTATAATCGCACGCTGGAGGCGGAGGCCGATGCGATGGGCGTTCGGCTGCTTGCCGCCGCCGGCTATGCACCAAACGCAATGGCCGAAACGTGGGACCAATTGATCCGCGAACTCGATACATCGGCCAAATATCGCCGCAAGAAACGCGACCGGGGCTATTCGTTGTTCGCGACCCATCCCGCGCCTGAATCGAGGATGGCCGATCTGAGATTGTCGGCGAGGGACGTGACGGTACCGGGCCGCGTTTATGACGACGGTCGGGGGCGCTACCTCCAGGCCATTGCGCCGATCCGCGCGATGTTGCTCGACGACCAGGTCAAATTGAACGATCCGGGCGCGAGCCAGACGATCATCGAAACGCTCGCGATCGACGGGTGGAACGGCCTTCTGCGGTTCCACGAGGCCGAAATCTGGCGGCTTCGCAATCGCGCCGGGGATGATACCCGCGCGGCATCTGGCTATGCCGCCGCAGTCGGCTACGGCGATGCGCCGCCCGATGCGTGGCGCTGGCATGGGGTGATGCTGCAGAAGGCGGGGCGCGCGGCCGAGGCGAAGGTGGCCTATTCACGCTATCTCGCAATGGCCCCCAATGCACCCGACGCACCATATATTCGCCAGTTGCTTCAGTAGGAGCTGAACCGATGAGACGATCCATCATTTTCGTCGTCGCCGCCGCATTGGCGTTCCCGGGTTGCGGGACCGGGCTTGGCGGGGAAGGAATCGGATTTGGTGGTTATTCTCTGATCCGTGCGCGCAGCGTCGAGGTCGGCGACGGGTCGGTGGTGGTCACCCCGACGCGCGAGTGGAATCGCGTCAGTTCGACCTGGTCGATCGACGATATCCGCGCGGTCGAAGATTGGACCTTGAACGGATCGAGCCTCGACTCGCTAAGCTTTGTTACGGGACTGAAGGGTGGCCGCTACATCATACGCCAGAGCAAACGCGCGGCACAGCAAGTGCCCAAGTTTCGCTCCGACATGACCGCGCCCGAGGTCACCGCGATGCTCGAAAGTTTTTACCGGGTAAAGGCGGGGACAATCGACTTCAGGACGATCGGCCTTAGCCCCCGCCAGTTCATGGGCTATCCGGGTTTTCAGTTCGATTTCGATCATCTCGACACCGACGAAGTGTGGCGACGTGGCCGTTCGGTCGGGGCGGTGATCGACGGGCGGCTTTATCTGGTGCTGCTCGACGGCACGCGGTCGCATTATTTCAACGCGGCGCTGCCCGATTTCGAAGCCGTCGCCAATTCGGCGCGGTTGCAGCGTTAACGTGTCACCGGATCGGGCGGCGGCGGCGGCTCGGGTTCACCGGGCAATGGCTCGGGCGGCGGGTCGGGCGGCGCGCTTGCCATCAGGCGATTGGCGAGATGGGCGTGGTCGGTGCCTGGGTGCCTGGCGACGAGGGCGACGGCACGTCGATCGGCGGTTGCGACGGGGGACTCTCAGCGGGGGCTTCGCTCGGTTGGGCAGGGGGCGAGGGGTCGCTCATCGGCGCTGGGTCGGGGGTCATCGGGGGCATATTGTCGGGCTGCTGGTCCTGCATGGTCAATTCTCCTTTTTGACTCAACGCCCTGCAACCCCGCATGGTTGCTCCGGCTTGCCCCGCGCCCGATCCTTGCTATAGGCCGCGCACCTTAATGGCGTCCGCGCGGGCGTGGCGGAATTGGTAGACGCGCTTGGTTTAGGTCCAAGTATCGCAAGATGTGGGGGTTCGAGTCCCTTCGCCCGCACCACCTTCGTCGCCACACGGATCTGAGAAACATCTACGGGCCACATTAACATCTACGGGATTGCGGAAAAAACATGAAAACCGTCGAGACGGAAAATGCAGGCCTCAAGCGGGCCTACACGCTGACCATCGCCGCCAAGGATATCGACTCGCGGCTGGACCAGGAAATCAAGCGCATCGCGCCGTCGGTAAAGATGCCCGGTTTCCGCCCCGGCAAGGTGCCCGCCAACCTCATCCGCAAGATGCACGGCGAGGCGCTCCACCAGGAGGCGCTGTCGACCGCAGTCCAGCAAAGCGTTCAAAGCCTTCTGACCGAGAAGAAGATCCGCCCGGCGATGCAGCCCGAAGTCGTGCTCGACGAGGCTTATGTCCCCGGCCAGGATGCCGAAATCAAGGTTCGGCTCGAGACATTGCCCGACCTGCCCAAGCCCAAGATCGACAAGCTGAAACTTGAGCGGCTGACGGTCGAGACTGACGACAAGATCGTCGCGACCCAGCTGGCGACCCTCGCATCGTCGCAAAAAGCGTGGAAGTCCGCGCCCAAGGCCCACAAAGCGGCCATCGGCGATCTGGTCGTGATGGATTTCGCGGGCAAGGTGGGCGGAGTGGCGTTTGATGGCGGCACCGGCGAGGGGATGTCGGTAGAATTGGGCTCGGGCTCGCTGATCCCCGGGTTTGAGGACGGACTGGTCGGCGTCAAGGCAAGCGACGCGCGCGATGTCGATGTCACCTTTCCGGTCGATTACCAGGTCGAAAATCTCAAGGGCAAGGCCGCGGTCTTTGCGATCAAGGTCACCGAGGTGAAGACGGCCGGCGAGACCAAGATTGACGACGAATTCGCCAAGACTTTGGGGCTCAAGGATCTCGATCAGTTGAGGGGCCTGGTCCGCGATCAGCTTCAGCAGGAGCTGAATGGCCTGACCCGCACCCACATGAAGCGCCGTCTGCTCGATCAATTGGCGGCCGACCACGACTTCGACGTTCCGCCGTCTATGGTCGAAGCCGAGTTTGAGAACATCATGGCCCAACTCCGCCAAGAAGCAGGTAACGATGCCGATCCGGAAGCGTCGCTCAAGGAGATCGAAGACGAGGCCGAGGATTATCGGGGAATTGCCGAGCGCCGCGTGCGGCTTGGGCTTCTGCTCAGCGAAATCGGTGCGACCAACGGGATCGATATCAGCCAGGCCGAGATGAACCGGCTGATCGGCCAGGCCGCGTCGCAATATCCGCCGCAAGACCGCGACCGTTTCATCCAATATGTTCAGAACGAGCCGATGGCCGCTGCCCAGCTGCGCGCGCCGCTCTACGAAGACAAGGTGGTCGATTTCCTGTTCTCGAAGGCTGACGTCACCGAGCGCGCTTCCACCCGCGACGAGCTCGAAGCCGATCTCGAGAGCGAGGAAGGCCATGTCCATGGACCGAATTGCGGCCATGACCATGCGACGCCCGCCAAGGCGAAGAAGGCTGGAGCGAAGAAGGTTGGGGCCAAGCCCGCAAAGCCGGTGAAGGGCGCGGTCGAGGCTAAGGTATCGGACGCTCCAAAGCCCGCGAAACCCGTCAAGGACGCCGCGGCAGCGAAAGCCCCGGATCAACCCAAAGACAAAAAACCAGCCGCTAAAAAGCCGGCGGCGAAAAAGAAGTAACCCGCTGGCAAGGGACGGCGGCTAGGAGGGGGGCATGATCGACACGACTAGCCCGCGCATCGCCGTCCTGCTTCCTTGTTTCAATGAGGAGGCGGCGATCGTCCGAACGATCGAGGGTTTCCGCGCCGCGCTGCCGGGGGCGATCCTGTATGTCTATGACAACAACAGCCGCGACCGGACGGTCGAACTGGCGCGCGCCACCGGGGTCGAGGTTCGCTCCGAAGGGATGCAGGGCAAGGGCAATGTCGTGCGCCGAATGTTCGCCGACATCGACGCCGACGTTTACATCATGGCCGACGGCGACCTGACCTATGATCCTGCCGCGGCGCCGGAGATGGTCAAACTGCTGCTCGATGACCGGCTCGACATGGTCGTGGGCACACGGCTTCACGAAGCGAAAGACGCCTATCGCGGCGGGCATGTCATCGGCAACCGGCTGTTCACCGGGCTGCTGTCGCGCTTGTTCGGGCGCAGTTTTTCCGACATTTTTTCAGGGTATCGGGTGTTTTCCCGGCGCTTCGTGAAAAGCTTTCCGGTGCTCAGCGAAGGCTTCGAGATCGAGACCGAGATATCGGTCCATGCCCTTGAGCTGAGGATGCCGGTGGGTGAGGTCGAGACCGCTTATGGCGCGCGGCCCGACGGGTCGGAATCGAAACTCTCGACGTTCCGTGACGGCTGGCGAATACTCAAGACTATCGCCACGCTCTACCGCATCGAACGGCCGGTATTGTTTTACGGTTCGATCGGCGCGCTGCTGGTTATGGCCGCGATCATCCTCTCGATCCCGCTGGTGCTGACCTATCTCGACACCGGACTGGTGCCGCGTTTTCCGACCGCGATCCTGGTCACCGGAATGACCATCGTCGCGGTGCTGTGCTTTTTCGCCGGTCTCATTCTCGATACCGTTACCCACGGCCGCCGCGAGATGCGGCGGCTTGCGTACCTTTCTCAGCCAACCCTGACTTGAACCCCAACACGCCTTGAACAAAGCCGCGATCCGCCCGATGTAGGCGATCACGCACATTCTCCCCGAAAGACCCGAGAGACTTATGGATCATCAGGATATCGCCGCCCAGCTCGTGCCGATCGTCATCGAGCAATCTAACCGGGGCGAACGCAGCTTCGACATCTATTCGCGCCTCCTGCGTGACCGGATCATCTTCGTGACCGGGGCGATCGAGGACCATATGGCCGCGATCATCACCGCCCAATTGCTGTTCCTCGAGTCCGAGAACCCGAAGAAGGACATCTTCATGTACATCAACTCGCCGGGCGGCGTGGTGACCAGCGGCCTCGCGATCCACGACACGATGCAATATATTCGCCCCAAGGT
>Ga0136634_10000813_pt1 | contig 12589 bp, 8 predicted proteins | sample AntDrymUQ8332106_2_FD_104654 | JGI IMG/M metagenome (GOLD analysis project Ga0136634, IMG submission 104654) | Polar desert sand microbial communities from Dry Valleys, Antarctica - metaG UQ833 (21.06) | ecosystem: Environmental > Terrestrial > Soil > Desert | place: Antarctica: Dry Valley... | reverse complement strand
CGCGCTGCCGTCAGACTTTGGGACTGGGGGGCTCCCGGGCAAACCTAGCGGATACTCGAACGCACCCCCTTCACGCACCGCCTGCGCGGCTCGAACCAATGGAGTGGGATCGGGCTCGGCCGCAGCGTTGCGTGCGATCTGGTTAACCCAGTCAAGGATGACGCGCTGCGCACCCTCAGCCAGATCGAGCAAGTCATCGCTGGCTTCACGCTCCTGTGCAAGCCACAGGTTGAAACACTGCTCCACGCCCCATGCGCCTTCGCCGACGGTCTTGAAGCCAACCATGCGGCTCGAGCCTTTGAGCGTGTGAAAGGCGCGCCGCACTGTTGTCAGCGTGGCCTGATCCCCGCGCGTCGTACGCAGCATTTCGAGTTGTTCGACGATGCTGTCGAGCACATCGCGTGCTTCCTCGACGAAAATCTCGCGAAGTTCGTTGTCAGCCGCGGCCTCTGATACCGGCAGCGGGGCGGTTGGCTTCGGTGTCTCAGCGGGGCCAACGGGCGCGAGCAACTGCTCAAGCTCGGCCGCGTCCTCACTTCGATGATTCTCTTTCAACTGCGCGAGCAACTGACTTGCGCGCGAAGCATTTTGTTTCAGCAGCTCGCTATCGAGCAGGTCGGCCTCGTTGGCCAGCGTCGGCAGCAACCGCTCGAGCTCCTCGATGGCGCGCGCGTCGCCTGCCACCTGTCGCAGTCGCGTGGCCTGCGCATGCGCAGCGGCTAGCGTCTTGCGTGCCGACGACTCGACGTTATCTCCGCGACGCGTGTCCGGAAGACGAATATCTATCGTGCGCGGCGCGCTGTAGTCATCGTCGGCCGGTGCGTTGACGGAATCGGCCGACTGGAATTGCCCGAGGTCAGCACTGAAAATGCCGGTGACCGGGTCGTAGCGGAACATGCCACGCGGCCGATCGGCGTCCTGTCCAACACTTTCAACAAAGAAACCCACCGCGCCAAGATTTTGTGCAATGCGACCAAACTCGTCGGGCTCCGGCGCCACCGTGGCGTCGGCAAAGCGTGCGATCGAGGTCTGCACGTTGCGTAACGCAGCCACCGGCTCGTCGTAGCCGAGCAGTGACAGAACGCCACACACCTGATCGAACATTCCCGTTGTCGCCGGGAGGTCGGCGCGCTCGAGCGGATTGCGGAAAAACCGGTCGAGGCGCTGCTCGATATCGCGCAACGTAGTCTGGGTCTCGGCGACGACGGTGCCCATTGTCAGCCGATCCTGCGCACGGCGCGCAAGCTCCGACATCCACGGGCCCGCTTGCGGCAGCGGTTGGCCATTGCGGGCTTTTGACAGCCGGTCGATCACCTGCAATGCGCGGCCTTCGTATTCGGCTTCAATCTGCGGCAGCTCTTCCACGCCGAGATCAACGAATAGCAACGCTGATGCGACCTCGAGCCCCAGCGCCTCGCGCACATTCGGTGCGAGCTTCGCAAACTCCTGCGTCGCGCGGCCGATGGCTTCGAAAGCCGCGACCAGCGGTCGCGCATGCAGTTTGTGCGATGTTTCGCGCGCCAACGCAATTTCGTGTTCGAACTTTTCGGTTTCAGGCGAGCCGGCAACGATGTGCCCCCAGAGTTGCTTAGCCTGAATCAGCGCTTCCTTCAACGCACGCAGCGCATCAGCATCGAGCGCCGTCAAACTGGCGCGTTCAAAGTCCGCCGGGATCAGCGCGTCGAGCCCGTAAAGCCGCTTGACCTCAGTGACCCTGGGCAGCGAACCCTCGGCACGGCCGACGTAGTACAGCGTGTCGACCATCAGGCGCTCGGCCACTGCACCGCCGCCCTCAATCATCCGCCGCAGCTGCAAATTGAGGCGGGCCAGTACGCGCTTCAAGTCGACGTCGACTCCAACTGCGCCAGCCTCGAGCGCCTCGAGCAATCCACGTGCTATCCACCAAAAGCTGCGTGCGAGCCCGCGTTGAGGCATGTGCTCGAGATCAGACAACGCCTCACGCATTCGCTTGCGCGGCGCTGCATCATCGGAGTTGCGCAGAAATCCAAGCAGGCCCAATTCAAATCGTGCGCGGCGATCGCGCAACTGGCGCGGCGTGAAGTTGCGCGCTTCGATCTGATGAAAAGCGGGCCGGCGCGACAGGTCGGGAAACACGAGATCGGCGGGGTGCACGCGGCTGGCCTGACTCAACAGCAAGATGTCGCGGTAATAAGGAAACAGCTTGATCGGCTGGTTCGGGCGGCCTGATAACAGTCCATCGAGATAGGCCATCACAGCCGAAAGTGCAGTCTCAATGGTGCGGATCGGCGCCGGCGAACATTCTTTCGGCTCCGCCTCGTAGCGCTTGATCAGGGTTTCAATCGCCTCAGTGACGAGCGCGACGCCGCGCAGGTCGAGCAGCTGCAGTGCGCCGTTGGCCTGGTGAATCTGGTTGCGCGCGTTGCGCACACTTTCGGAGTCCTGCTTATTGGCAATGAACCCCTTTAACCCGTTGACTGCCTCTGCGAGTGAGGAACGAATCTCATCGATGACCCACGCGAGCGGCGCAATGTCCGGCGCAGCGCCCACCAGTTGGTTTGGATCGTGTTTTTCAACCATCAAATGCCTCGACTCTCGCGATTAAGGGCCACGTGCGTTTGTGTTCTGGTGCGCCGTTAGCCGACGCGGAATCGAGCAACCGAAGCCTTTAGCTCGCGTGCCAGCGTTGCCAACTGCCCAATCGACTGCGCTGCCTGCCGCGTGCCTTGCGAGGTTTGCTCGGTTACCGTCAAGATGCGCTCGATCGAGGTCGCGACACCGCCGGCCGATTGCGCCTGGTCGCTGGTTGCCGACGCAATCTTCTCGACCTGGTCGGTTAGCTGGCGTGAAACGCGACCGATATCGGACAACGCGCTACCCGCTGCGTCGGACAGCTTCGCGCCTTCGACCACGCCCTGCGTGCTCTTTTCCATGGCCGCGACCGCATCCTGCGTATCGGTTTGAATCGTCCGCACCAGCGCGCCAATCTGCTTTGCCGCTTCAGCGGATCGATCCGCAAGTCGTTGCACCTCTTCGGCCACGACCGAAAACCCGCGGCCGGCTTCGCCGGCTGAAGCAGCCTGAATCGCAGCGTTCAAAGCCAGCACGTTGGTTTGCTCGGTAATGTCGCTGATCAGCTCGACGATCTCGCCAATCTCCTGCGACGACTCACCGAGACGCTTGATGCGTTTGGCGGTCTCCTGAATCTGTTCGCGAATCTCATTCATGCCGCTGATCTGGTTAAGCACCGCGCGCTGCCCGCGCTCGGCGGCCTCGAGAGACGCGCGCGCAACCTTGGCCGACTCGCCAGCGTTTTTTGACACGTCGTTAATCTGGGTCGCCATTTTCAGCACCTGGTCGCCCGTATCCTTGATTTCCTTCGACTGCGCTTCCGAAGCCGTCAACAGGCGCGTCGCAATGTCGCGCGCCTGTGTCGATGCGGTGTTGACTTGCTCGGCCGTATTGTTGATGCGGCCGACCAGCCCACGCAGTTCTTCGACCGTGTAGTTCACCGAGTCCGCGATGGCGCCGGTGATGTCTTCCGACACCGTAGCCTGCACCGTCAGGTTGCCGTCGGCAACCTCCTGCAGCTCGTTCATCAGGCGCAAGATCGCCGCCTGATTGACGTCATTGGTTTTCTTTGCGTCCTGCTCGAGCCGCTCAGCCTGCATCCGCTGCAAATTGGCCTCGGCGGCGCGCTGACCCGTGTCTTCCAGCAGCACCTTGAAAATGGCAAGGCCCGCCAAGAGCGATCCGATGCCGGTCAGCATCATGAACACGAAAATCAGAATACGAACTCTCTGCGCGCTCGCAAACTGCGACCCCAGCTGCGCGACCTGTTCTCGCAAACTCTCCGAATCGCGCAGGATCCCGAGCTCTGCTTCTTTTGCTTGCACGATGGCCTGCAGGCTGCCAATTGCGCCCGCGACCGACTTCTGAAATTCGCCATATACCTTCAGCAGCTCCTGCAGCCGGGACCGCACTTCGGGGTCAACCGATGCGCTGACACGCAATCCCTCGCTTCCAGAAAGCAGCGCCTGGGTCAGATCTCGAAATTGATTGATGTCGCGACCCAGTGTCAGCGCGACCTCAGCGTTGGCCACATTGCCGGCGACCAGCGAGTTGGCGCTCTTGCCAAGTCGCTGCGTCAACGAGACAAGCTGGCCAGCCGTGGCCACTTCCCGTGCCGGCGCACCCACCTGTAGCTTGAGCGCCATGATCTCTTCGGTCAGCTGCTGCAACCGTGGGCTGGCATCGTTGATTCTTTTGATCACGTCGCCAAACGCCATCAGCGTTTTTTCATTTGCCAGAATGACCGTTGCCGAGGACTCGCTCGCGCGCCAGTTGTTAATTACCTTGGTCAGCTCACCTTCGATGTTGCCGCTCGCGGCCGTGAGATTGCGATTGTCATCACCTGCGCTAAGCGCAGTGAGATTGCTCGCGATCGCATCACGGCTGCTCTTGACCTCAGCAAATGCTGCCGCGTTTCCGCCCACCGCATTCGGCGCAGCCTTTGCCAAGCGCTGCGTATGCATCAGCGTGTCGCCGACGATTTCAATCTGCGTTGCTCCATTGGCGGCGATGCGGTTGTCGACGAACAGGACGGCCACGAAGGCCAGCAGCATCATTGCCAGCAGACTCAACAAAATCCGCACCTGCATGTTGCTCGGCTTGTCCCCGATCACCGGGAGACGCCACTCGATCATGCGATCGAGGAAGCGCATCGTTCCAGCGTCGCTACCAGGCCTCTCGAGCATGACCGTCTTGGGCGCCGGTGCCAACGTCCGTGGCGATATCGTGTCCAGAACGCTGGACACGCGAGTCGAATCCCCGCGGCTGCGGCTTGATCGCTCTCTCTTCTTCTTGCTTACAGTAGATGCCATATCAAGTGCCATTTACCCTCCGCTGCTACGCCAGCTCCGCCGTTAACACCCTATGTGCTGCCACCGAAAGCCGGCGGCTTGTGGCGCCGCATGTCGCGGTCGCCCTCGTTGTTCAAATCGTTGCCTGCGGTCGCACCTAGGTTGCGATCGCCGCAAAATGGGTCGACGTAGCGAGCTCGCGCAATTCGAGTTCGGTCATCGTCAGGCCCTCGTTATCCCGATAGCGCAATCGTTCCCAGCTGCCGCGCGATGCGGGCGCCGGGCCATCGATCGGCGTCAGATCTTTCAGGTTGCGAATGCCGAACGCCCGTGTAACCAAAATGCCCGCGTTCACGCCGAGCACTTCTCCAAACACGAGCAGCTGATGAGTTTGATCGGCAGGCAAAGGATCACCCCCGGCTAGCTGCAGCAAGTCCACCACCCCAACCAGACGGCCGCGCACGTTGGCGAGCCCGCGATACCAAGGGCGAGTCCACGGCACCGGCGCAATGCCGGGCAGGCTTACGATCTCGCCGGCCAACGCCATTTCAACCAGAAAGTTCTCCGATCCGATACGCACCGCGAGACGTGTTGGTTCGGTTGGCTTGTTAGGCGCTTCCTTTAGACGCTGAGCAAGCTGCGTTGAGAACTCACGCAGTTTGACGAGCTGTCGGTTGGTTGCTTCGCCGGCCGTTGCCATTTTGAAAGTTGGTCCGCGGTTTCTTGAGTTTCTTGCTAATTGAAAGCAGCGATTTTTTCGAGCAGTTCTTCGGCCTTGACTGGCTTGACCACATAGTCCCGCGCGCCTTGCCTCAGCCCCCAGATACGATCGGTTTGCTGGTTCTTGCTGGTGCACATGATGATTGGAATGTTTTGCGTGGCGGGATCCTTCGACAGCGCGCGCGTCAACTGAAAACCGTTCTGGCCCGGCATCACGACGTCCATCAGGATCAGGTCGGGCGGCGCCGTCTTCACCTTGACCATCGCCTCCTCTGCATTTTCCGCAGTTGAAACAGCAAAACCCTGCTTGGTCAGCAGTTCAGTGAGGAAATGGCGCTCAGTCGGCGAGTCGTCAACGATTAATACTTTCTTGATTGGCATGATCTCTTATGGCCAGGCATGCTTAATTCATCGAATGCTGGCGTACCGCTGTCAGCAGGCTGTCTTTGGTAAAGGGCTTGGTCAGATACTCGCTTGATCCCACCATTCGTCCGCGCGCACGATCGAACAAGCCGTCCTTGGACGAGAGCATCACAACCGGAGTCTTGTGAAAGCGCGGACTGCGCTTGATCAGCGCGCAGGTCTGATACCCGTCAAGACGGGGCATCAGGATGTCGCAGAAAATAATGTTGGGTTGGTGGTCGTTGATCTTGGACAGTGCTTCAAACCCGTCTTGCGCCAAGATGACCTGACATCCCGCCTGAGATAAAAAAATCTCCGCACTGCGGCGGATGGTGTTCGAGTCATCGATCACCATGACCTTCTTGCCGCGGATTTCCGCAAAGTTGACAGCCGCCATCTGTTGCAATCCATTCACGCTAATTGCCGAGCCTGCGTTGTACGCGAAGCACGTCGAGCCTCAGCGCCGAATACCGTGGTTCCGAGGTCAGATTTCAACCATTTCGAAATCCTCCTTGCGCGCTCCACACTCCGGACATGTCCAATTTGGCGGAATGTCTTCCCATCGAGTTCCAGCAGCGACGCCTTCATCAGGGACACCAGCGGCCTCGTCGTAGATCCAGCCGCAGATAAGGCACATCCAGGTTTTCATCGCACCGTCGGTCCCGCTATTGCGCCCAAAAAGCCAAAGCCGGCGCCAAACCCAACCGACGGCTAAAATCAACAGGTTAGCGAAGCATCATAACGTGGCGTCACATGTTTCCGCTACTTGCTTGACCGCAATCGCTAGCCAGTTTGCGTGACTCATAAAGCTGTCGCGGCACTGTCAATCACAGATCGGCCAATCAACCATGGCAACTTCAATCGCTTCGAACGCTGTCGATCCAAACCACCTGGCTGGCGTTTATCTGCTGACCCCGGACTCCGATGACGCCGGCTTTGAGCAGGTGCTGATGATTGTTGAACAGGCGTTGCAAGCGGGTGTGCGCGTGATCCAGTATCGTGAAAAAAAGGCCGCTATCACCACGCAATTCGGTCGCGCCGAGCGCCTGCGCGAGTTGACCCGCCTTGCCGATGCGTTGTTAATCATCAACGATAGTGTCGAGCTTGCGATTCACTGTCACGCTGACGGCGTTCATCTCGGACGATCCGACGGCGAGGTAGGCGCAGCCAGGGAGCGCTTACACAACTCTCTTATCGGTGTCTCCTGCTACAACGAGCTCGCCTTGGCCCGATCAGCGCTTGCTGCAGGTGCCGATGCCATTGCCTTTGGCTCGATCTATTCATCGGCAACCAAGCCTAGTGCAGTGCACGCTCCGCTTGCGTTGGTTACTGAAGCGCGCACAACGTGGCCACAGTGCCGAGTGATCGCCATCGGTGGCATCAATGTTTCAAATATCAGCGATGTCGCCGCTGCAGGCGCGCACGCTGCGGCGGTGCTCGATGCAGTTTTCACAGCACACGATCCCGCGCAGGCGGCGAGCAAGCTCGTGCAGCAGTTCGAACAGGGAAGACGAAATTATGAAAACCAACGAACAACTGTTTGAACGCGCACAGCGCTCGATTCCAGGCGGCGTCAATTCTCCGGTGCGCGCCTTTCGTTCTGTCGGCGGCACGCCGCGCTTTATCGAACGTGCCGAGGGTGCCTACTTCTGGGACTGCGAAGGCACGCGCTACATCGACTACATCGGCTCCTGGGGCCCGATGATTATTGGCCATTCACATCCCGCGGTGATGCAGGCGATTCGCGAGGCCGCTTCACGTGGCATTTCATTCGGCGCACCGACCGAGGCTGAGGTCGAGATGGCCGAGACGCTGATCAAGCTCGTGCCGTCGATGGAGCAGGTGCGACTCGTGTCGTCTGGAACCGAAGCGGCGATGAGCGCGATACGGCTTGCACGAGGCGCCGCCGGCAACGGAGAGCGCCGCAAGATCATCAAGTTCGAAGGCTGTTACCACGGTCACGCCGACGCTTTGCTCGTCAAGGCGGGATCCGGGCTGTTGACCTTCGGCAACCCGAGCAGCGCCGGCGTTCCGACCGACGTCACTCAGCACACAATCGTGCTCGATTACAACGATGCGCAGCAGCTCGAACAAACATTTGCTGCGTACGGCGACGACATTGCTTGCGTGATCGTCGAGCCGATCGCGGGCAACATGAACCTGGTGCGAGCCACGCCCGAATTCCTGCGCACGATGCGCGAACAGTGCAGTCGCTACGGCGCCCTGTTGATCTTTGATGAAGTGATGTCGGGATTTCGCGTAGGCCTCGGCGGCGCTCAGGCGATTTACGGCATTGACCCGGATATCACGGTGCTCGGCAAGGTCATCGGCGGCGGGATGCCGCTCGCAGCATTCGGTGGCAAACGCGAGGTCATGCAGCACCTGGCGCCAATCGGCCGCGTCTACCAAGCTGGCACTCTTTCGGGCAATCCCGTCGCAGTTGCATGTGGTCTGGCTACGCTTACGGAGATTCAACGCCCTGACTTTTATCAAGTACTAGGCAGCCGCACGAAGTCGTTGGTGGATGGCCTGACTGCAGCCGCGAAGCGCATCGCCCGGCGGACTGGAGCGGAGGCAGACCACGGCTTAGCGTTTTCCGGCGATAGCATCGGTGGGATGTTCGGCTTCTACTTCGCCGCGGATGTTCCGCGGCGATACGCCGATGTAATCGCGTGCGATATCGAGCGATTCAAGCGTTTTTTTCATGCAATGCTCGTGCGAGGGATCTATCTCGCACCGTCGGCCTACGAAGCCGGCTTCGTGTCAATGGCGCACGATGATCCCGTGATTAGTGCCACGATCGCCACTGCCGAGCAAGCATTTGCAGAGATCGGCTGAACAGCCGATCGAATCGAGTAACAACTGCGGGAACTTGATCCTGATTTGCTGGACGAACGTCAAACGAAGGCTACTCATGCGGTTTCTGTCAGCGCTATCCCTGATCCTCTCATTCATCGCAGCGGCGCCCGCTGCGGCGCAGTCGTTGCCACGTTTTGGTGCGCCTGAGAAGCATGTCGATGCGGAGCTGATTGCTTCCACCGATGCGATTGTTCCCGGCAAGCCCATTACGGTTGGGTTGCGCTTGAAGCACGAGCACGAATGGCACACGTATTGGCAAGTGCCAGGCGATTCGGGATTACCGACGCAGATGAAGTGGCAGCTACCGACCGGATTCAACGCTGGTCCAATCGACTGGCCGCATCCCAAGCGTTTGCCGGTCGGCCCATTAATGAACTTCGGTTATGAAGGTGAGACGTTGCTGCTGACCACCATCCAGGTGCCAGCTGATCTGCCATTGGGCACGCCAGTAACGTTAAGTGCAAAGGCTTCATGGCTTGAGTGCAAAGATGTTTGCATTCCTGGTGATGCTCAGGTCAATCTGACATTGCCGGTCAAGTCCGCGGCTGCACCGTCGGGCAGCGAAGCGCTGTTCAAATCTTCGCAGGCGCAGGTGCCCCAGTCTGCATTGCCGGCACAAGCAACGATCGACGCAGGGCGGATTCGCGTGGCGTTTTCAGCACCGGCTAACAAGACGCTCGACAAGGTTGAATTTTTTCCATTGGAAGAGGGTCGCATCGAGCCCGCTGCCCCGCAAGAGCTTAAGAGCGAGGGTGGGCAGTATGCGATTTACCTGACGGCTGCCAAGCCAGTCGGTGCCGACTTTAAAACGCTGAAGGGCGTGGTTGTCGCCAACGGAGGTCCTGCCAACGCAAACGGTTGGTCGAATGTGGTGCAGGGACCCTTAACCGCGGGCGTGATCGGGAGCGCGGCAGGTGCCGCCGCAACGGCCAATGGAAACTCGTCGATGTCGCTCTTGGCCGCGTTGGCTACCGCATTGCTCGGCGGACTGATCCTGAATCTGATGCCGTGCGTGTTTCCCGTGCTGTCGCTGAAGTTGATTGGACTCGCGCAGCATCGCACTCACTCGGGTCCGATGGCGGCACATGGGATCGCCTTCGCGGTCGGCGTCGTGCTTTCGTTCGTCTTGCTCGCTGCACTGCTGATTGGTTTGCAGCAGGCGGGCACCGCCCTGGGTTGGGGATTTCAGCTGCAGACACCGTGGGTCGTCGCCGCATTGACTGTGCTTTTCTTTGGCATCGGATTGAACCTGCTCGGCGTTTATGAGTTCACGATGGCCACGGGCGTTGCGAACCTTAAGGCAGCCGATGCGCTCGCGCACAAGTCGGATTGGCGCGGCAGCTTTGGCACTGGGGTCCTCGCGGTCATCGTTGCTTCGCCATGCACCGCGCCGTTCATGGGCGCGGCATTGGGTTACGCGATCACACAACCCGCTGTAATCGCGCTATCGGTATTTGCGGCGCTCGGCTTCGGCATGGCGTTGCCTTATCTGCTGCTGACGCTGTTTCCGAGCTGGCTCGCCAAACTACCGCGGCCGGGCCGGTGGATGGAGCTCTTCAAGCAATTCATGGCATTCCCGATGTTCGCTACCTGCGTTTGGTTGCTGTGGGTCCTTGCACAGCAAACCGACGCCGGTGGTGTCGCACTGGCACTGGGCGTTCTGGTCGCAGTTGGATTCACGCTGTGGGCGCTTGGGCTCTCGCAGCGCGGCGCGCGCATGTTCCGCTGGGTGGCCGCGGTTGGAGGCTTGTTTGCTGCGCTGACGTTTGCGCCGATTGCCACCAGCGAAGCGCTCGCCCCCGGCACGCGTAACACCGCCGACGCGGGCTGGATCGAGTACTCGGCCGAGAAGCTCGCGCAACTGCGTACCGAAGGCAAACCCGTGTTCGTCGATTTCACCGCGGCCTGGTGCGTTACGTGTCAAGTGAACAAGCGCGTCGCACTGCGCGCCGATGACGTGAAAGCGAGGTTTGCAAGCGATAACGTGGTGTTGATGCGTGCTGACTGGACCAACCGTGACGAGCGCATTACGCAGGCGCTGGCTCAGTTCGGGCGCAACGGGGTTCCGCTATACGTGCTTTATGATCGAAAGGGCAACGCAGAAGTCCTGCCGGAGTTGTTGACTCAAGGCACGGTGATTGCCGCACTCGATAAATTGCGTTTGAAGGAAGCCTCCCGATGAAATTGTTTTCGCTGTTTGCCGCTGGTCTGCTGGCCTCATCTATTGTTTTCGCCGCACCCGTTCCAGGACAACCTGCGCCTAACTTCCGCGCGGCCGATGTCAGTGGCAAGCAAATTTCACTTGCGGACTTCAAAGGCAAATACGTCGTTCTCGAGTGGAACAATCCGGGATGCCCGTTCGTGCAGAAGCACTACGACAGCGGCAACATGCAATCTCTGCAAAAGCGTTACGGCGCAGAAAATGTCGCATGGGTTGCGATTAATTCGACCGCCGAAAGCCATTCCGACTACATGTCGCCGGAGAAGCTAGCCGGCTGGTTCAAGCAGCACAGCGCAGCGCCGGCTGCAGTGCTGATGGATACCAATGGTCAGATTGGTCGCGCCTTTGGCGCAAAAGTGACGCCGCATATGTACGTAATCGACCCAAATGGAACGCTCGTCTACGCCGGCGCGATCGACGACAAGCGCACTGCCAACCCAGCCGACGTCAAAACCGCGTCTAACTATGTCACCAGCGCGCTGTCGGAAGTCAAATCGGGCAAGCCTGTTTCCAAAGCTGTAAACAACGCCTACGGTTGCTCGATCAAGTACAGCTGATCACGGTAGATTTACCCCTGCACGTAGACCCAGTTCAGTAGCGCGTCAAGCGCCGGCTGGCCGGCACCGGCGTTCGCATGATTGATTAGCGCAACGACAACGTAGCGCCGTCCGCTAGCCGCGAGAACATAGCCTGCAATCGCTCGTGAATCTGCGAGCAAGCCCGTCTTGATGTGCGCGGATCCGGCGGCCCCAGTCCTGCGCTTCATTGTGCCGTCGACACCCACAATGGGCATCGAGGAAACAAACTCAGGCATCAATGGCGTGGAAAACGCAACGTGCAGCAGTCGCGCGAGTCCGCCTGCGGTAAGACGCTCGACCCGCGACAATCCGGCGCCGTTTTCAAGCGCGAACTCGCGTCGGTCCAACCCCTTCGAAGCAAGCCAATCCCCGACAGCACGCTGCGCGCGCTCGGCATTCGCGGGGCGGCGGCTCGACTCCGCGCCGATAGTCAGAAACAGCTGACGCGCCATCACGTTGTTGCTGTACTTATTGATGTCACGAATCACTTCAGCCAACGGCTTGGACTCGTGTTGCGCGAGCCGTCTTGCTTCCGTAGGCACGATGCCATCGTGCACCTGGCCGCGCCAGACGCCACCACTGGATTCCCACAGGCCGCGAAAGACTGCCTCTGCATATTCCCTCGCCCCCCAAGCGCTCACATGCCACACCTTTTCGCCGCATGACAACGGAAAAGTGCCTTTGAACACGGGCCGTCGGAGGTCGGAGAAATCGCCACCAAGCCGGGCGCGCCAATCGTTGCAAGCGCCTTCTGAACCACGCACCGTGTTCGGAACAACCATCCCAGCCAGTGATGGTATTGCGTACACACGCGCCTGCTTGGCCTCGTGATCAGCGACAAAGTGAAAACTCACCGCTTTGTAGTTGAGCAGCAGCGCATCAGGACCCGCGTTGTACGGTCGCAGTGCTTCACCATCGAACATGCCCGAGTCATGCGTCGCAGGCTCAAAGGCCGACCGATCGAGCAT
>Ga0136634_10000812_pt1 | contig 12661 bp, 12 predicted proteins | sample AntDrymUQ8332106_2_FD_104654 | JGI IMG/M metagenome (GOLD analysis project Ga0136634, IMG submission 104654) | Polar desert sand microbial communities from Dry Valleys, Antarctica - metaG UQ833 (21.06) | ecosystem: Environmental > Terrestrial > Soil > Desert | place: Antarctica: Dry Valley... | reverse complement strand
TAACATTTGCTTCCGGCTCACCGCCCCTCTCACCAGCGGAACCTCCGCGCCGCCTTCGTCATCCCGGACGGCCGAAGGCCGAGCCGAGACGATGTGATGCGCGTCCTCTTTGGCGAGGTCAGGCGGGAGAGGTGGGCGCCGTAAGCGCGAGCGACGGGTCCAGGCGCTTCGGCGATCCTCGCACATGCGTCGTTCAACAGGCGTCACTCTGCGGCGGGCGGGAAAATCGAGACGTCCTCCTGCGCTGCGATGGCCAGATTGACCACGCTGCCGATGCGCAGGCGCGCGGCGGTGTCCGACGCCGGTGCGCGGGTGAGCACGCGCCCGGACGGGGCGGAGGCGGTGTCGATGAAAATATCGGCGTGGCTGCCCTGGAACACCTGCGCGGCGACGATCCCTTGCGCGATGACGGCCTCGCCTGGCCCGGCCAGGCGCAGGGCCTCGGGGCGGATGAAGATGTCGGCGGCATCGCCGGGCCGGGCATCGGCATAGGCGGCATCGGCGCCGGCGATTTGCGCCTGTCCCAGGGTCACAAGCAATTTGCCGCCGTCGTTGGCGGCCACATGCCCGCGAAACACGCTGACATCGCCGACGAACGAGGCGACGAACCGGTCCGCGGGCTGGTTGTAGATGTCCTGCGGCGTTCCGATCTGGCGAATGACGCCGTCCGCCATGACCACGATGCGGTCCGACAGGCTGAGCGCCTCGCTCTGATCGTGGGTGACGAAAACGGCCGTCACGCCGAGCCGTTGCTGCAACTCACGCAGCTCGATCTGCATGGCTGCGCGAAAGTTTTTGTCCAGCGCCGAGAGCGGCTCGTCGAGCAGCAGCACCTTGGGATTGATGACGAGCGCCCGCGCCAGCGCAACGCGCTGCTGCTGGCCGCCGGAGAGCTGGCGCGGCCGGCGGTCGGCCATCGTGTCGAGCTTCACCATGGCGAGCGCCGCGGCAACACGCTCCGCGGCCTCGGTCTTGGGCACGCGGCGCATGCGCAGCCCATAGCCGACATTGCGCGCCACGCTCATATGCGGGAACAACGCGTAGTTTTGGAACACCATGCCGATTTCGCGATCGCAGGTGGGAACGCGCGTGATCGGCCGGCCGTCGAGGAAGATCTCGCCGCTATCGGCATCGATGAACCCGGCGATGAGATTGAGGAGCGTAGTCTTGCCGCAGCCGGAGGGGCCGAGCAGCGTGACGAATTCCCCAGGCGCGATCGTCAGCGACGCATCGTTCAGCGCCACGACCTCGCCATAGCGCTTGGTCACGCGGTCTAGCCGCAGGCTCGCGGGGCGGCTCTCCAGCAAAGCGCCGGGCCGCAGGATTGCGCCGCTGCCCTCTTGCTCAGCGCGCATTCTCGACATTGAGAACCTTTCCCAATCCTAAAAACATGTTGGCGACGACCAGCAGCAGCGCGGTGGCTGCGATGTACATGACCGACAGCGCCGCCATCGACGGGTCGGCGAATTCGCGGACATAATTGTACATCGCGACGGGCAGGGTTTGCGTGCGCTGCACGGTGACGAACAGCGAGGCGGTGAACTCATTGAATGACAGGATCGCGGCGAACAGCCAGCCGCTGACCAAGCCCGGCAGCATAAGCGGCAGCGTGACGGTGAGCATCACCCGGCCGGGCGAGGCGCCCAGGCTGGCGGCGGCGAGCTCGAGCCGGCGGTCGAGATTGCGCAAGGACACATAGACGCTGCGCAGCACGAAAGGCAGCACCAGGATGACATGGGTGAGGACGATGATGACGTAGCCGCGTCCCGCGCCAAGCTGCGCCGACAGGATGAGCAGGCCAAGGCCGATGGTGAAATGCGGGATCACCAGCGGCGACAGCAGCACGGCCTCCAACGTGTTTTTGCCCGTGAATTGGTAACGGTCGATGACGAAGGCGAACCCGGCCCCCACGCCAAGCGCGATGAGCGAGGCCCAGAAGGTAACGATCAGGCCGTTGCGAAAGCCCGTGCGGAAGTCTTCATAGGCCAGCGCCTTCGTGAACCAGCGCAGCGACAGGCTTTCGGGCGGAAAGGCCAGAATAGCCTTGGCGTTGAAGGCCGCGATCGTCACCACCACCGCCGGGCATAGGATGAAGCCGAGAATGGCCACGACGACGAACCTGCCCACCCAGTCCAACAAACGCGGGGTTAAGATGATCCTCATGCCTCAATGCGTTCCAAGTTTTTCGAGCGGGCGCGCCGCGAGCCGCAGCAGCCAGAGCACGGCGAAGGTGAACACCAGCCCCGCCGCTGAAAGCGCCGCCGCGAAAGGGAAATTGAAGCTGGCAAAGCCGAGCTGATAGACGAGGTTGGAGATCATGTTGACCTGCCCGCCGCCGATAAGCTGGGGCGTGGCGAAGGCGCTGAAGGTCCAGGCGAAAGCCGTCGTGGTGCCGGCGACGATCCCCGGCGCCGAAAGCGGCAGCGTCACGGTGAAGAACACCCGTATGGGCCCCGCGCCGAGACTGGCCGCCGCGCGCTCGTAGTTGCGGTCGATATGCGCCAGCGCCGCCGCCAGCATGATCACCATGATCGGCAAAGTGACATGGACCAGCGCCGTGACCACGCCGCCGGTGGTGAACATCATCTGCAGCGGGCGGGCGATCAGGCCGAGCTTGAGCAGCAGCGCATTGATGAAGCCATTGTTGCCGAGCACGATGATCCAGGAATAGGTGCGCACCACCTCGCCGAGGAAAAGCGGCGTGATCGCGATAATGAGAATGGCGGATTTGAGCAGCCGGTTCTGTGTGCGCACCAGCGCATAGGCCAGCGGATAGCCGAGCAGCAAGGTGAACAGCGCGGTGAGGAGGCAGATCCAGAGCGTATCGAGGAAAACCCGGGCGTAGAGAGGATTGGTCAAGGCGGTGAAATTGCTGAGAGTGAGGCCGCCAGCCTCAAGCGAACCGGGGATATGGGCGCGCAGACTGTAATTCAGTATCGCCGCCAGTGCCGCAACCAGCGCGGCGGCACAGATCAGCGCCGGCATCATGAAGCTGCGCAGGAATGGCCTATCGGAGGTGCCGTTCATCGGCGGCGGAGGTAAGGCGGGTATCTGCGCGCTCTCAAGGCCGGGTTTGCGCTGAAGCGAACGAAGACGTTAAACATTCAATCGCATCCGAGGTTTAGTTGCACCAGGCGCAAGTTAAAGAACGTCGCCCCGGAAAGCGCGGTTGGCGCTTATCCGGGGACCAACCTCTAACAGCACGGCACGAATTGGCGATGCGTCGATGCAATCCCGGCTCGGCCTTGGCGGCCGTCCGGGACGACAACGCGATAGAGTGAGCGATCCGAAAACGGCATCGCTGCATAATTCCGACGCGGTTGGAGGGAGACGCCGGACGAGGGCTCAAGGCTTGCTATTTCGCCATGATGTTTTCGCCGAACCATTTGCGCCAGTCGCTCAGTTTTTCCGAGCGCAGCTTGTGATCGATAATAATCGCTTCCTTCTTCCACTGTTCGGCCGTGGTGAAAACGCCGGGCAGCTTGGCGGTTTCCGCATCGAGCTTGGCGTTGGTCACGGTCGGCGAGCCTTTTTTGAACTCCGCGATCTTGGCCTGCACATCGGGGTCGAGCAGCGTGTTGATGAACTTGTAGGCGTTGGCGGAATTTTTCGTGCCCTTCATGATGCCGATCGTGTCGATGCCGAGCACCGCGCCTTCCTTGGGGATGACCAGCTTGATCGGCACGCCTTCCTTGATCATGTAATGCGCGTTCATGGACAGCATGATCTGCACAGGCGTTTCGCCATTTGCGATCAGCTGCTGACTGTTGGCGTCATTGGTATAAAACGCCTTGAAATTGGGTTTCAATTCCGTGAGCTTGGCTTGGCCCTTCTCCCAGCTGGCCGCATCGCCGCCGGCGAGCATCGCCGCGACCGCGATGACATGGCTCGGGTCGAAATCGGGGACCGCGATCATGCCCTTCATTTCGGGCTTCCACAGATCGGCCCAGCTCTCGAACGTCACGTTCTTCACCAGATCGGGGCGATAGCCGATGGTATAAAGGTAGGCCCAGGTGCCGATGTGATAGGGGCTGATCTTTGCCTCCGCGACGAGGTTCGCCGCGTTGGGCGCTTTGCTCAGATCCAGCGTTTCGTAGAGCCCGTCCGTGGCATACAGCCAGCCCACATGCGACGTCGTGAGGGTGACATCGCTCTCGGGATTGTCCTTGGCGAGCTTGGCCTTGTTCAAACGGTCGATCGTCCCGCCCGTGACGAACTCGACTTCGACGCCGGTATCGGCGGTGAACTTCTTGGCCACGATCTCCGCGACCATGTCCTTCCAGCTGCCGCCCCAAACGCTGACAACCAGCTTTTCGGCGGCTTGCAGCGGCGCGAACCAAGCTCCGCACAGAAGCAGCCCCGCCGACAGTAACACTCTCAACATGACGAACTCCTTCGAAGAAAAACGACTGAAGTCATTTGGCAATCTCACCCGTACGCACAGCAGTTTGAAATGCAATTTGCGTGCCAGTCCCCTGAGGAGACGTGCCGCGCGGTTCAAGAGCTGAACGCTAACATGGCCTCGCGGCCATTCACGCCAGGAGAGTAGCACCAATGTTTCCGCTCCGTCACCCTAAGCTGCGAACTTACTCCTTTGCGTTCGTGCTTTCGATTTCGGCGATGATGTCGATCTCCATCAGATATTCCGGCCGGGCCAGGCCTTGCACGATCAACCCCGTCGAAACCGGATAAACGCCTTTGAGCCAGCGCCCGACGACCTGGTAGACCGGCTCCCGGTAAGCCCGGTCGGTGATGTAAACTGTAATTTTCACGATATCGGACAGACTTGCGCCTGCTTCTTCAAGCAGCACCTTAACGCATGTCATGGCGTTCTCCGCCTGCGCTGCGGCGTCGCCGATGCCGACGATCCGGCCCTCCAAATCCATCGCCGTTTGCCCGCGCAAATAGACGCGGTTACCGGCCCGCACCGCCATGCAAAGGTCATTGTCGAGGCTTTGGTCGGGATAAGCGTCGCGCGTGTTGAACTTGCGGATGCGCTGATGTGCCATGTCCTCCCCCTCCCCTCTCAGGCGGCCGGCAGGCTTTGGAAGACGCGGTCGGCATAGATGAGCGGCGCACGGCCCGTTGCCGCGACGGCGTAAATTTCGCCGATGAGAATGACATGGGTACCGAATTCGTGCCGGGCCGCTAGTCTGCAGGCGAATGAGGCGACAGCGCCCTGCAGCCGGGGCACGGAATCCGCCACATGCCAGACCCCAATGGCGAAACGGTCGTTTTGGTATGCAGGATCAAGACCGGCAAAAACCGCGGCGATGTCGGATTGCCCCTCGGCCAAAATGTTGGCACTGAAGACGCCGTTCGTCACAACGGGAGCGATGGTGCGGCTGTCGCGGTGCAGGCAGGCAATGACCGATGGCGGTTCCAAGGACAGCGAGCAGAGCGTGGAAATGGTCACGCCGGAGCGTCCGCCGGGGCCGTCCGTCGCCAAAACGGTAACGCCGGACGCGGTTCGCCGCATCGCGGCGCGGACACGTTCGGCAAGGGGGGCCGCTGCGTTCATGCTTGTCATCACTTCCAAAAAATACGCGTCTGTTTACCAGATCGACGATCCTCGGGGGTTCACCCCACCCGCGCATGCGGGACCGCATTGCTGCAATCCTGTTAGCCCAGCGAACCGTTCACCTTTTCGGACAACGCCGCCGAGCGGCGAACGAACTCCAACGGCCCGGAGAAATCGAACGCGTTGTAGACGGCGGCCAAATGATTGAAATGCGGCGCCTGGGCGAACTGCACGAAGGTGAGGCGATGCCCAGCATAGTCGGAGTTAAGCAGGTCGCGCGCGAATGCCAAGAGCTTGCGCCGGTCTTCCGCCTGCCAATTTTCATTCAGCGTGTAGAATTTCTGCATCCAGTCTTTCGAGCCGCCTTGGGAGAACGCCGCCGCGCTCGGCGTGACGCAAATTTGGCCGCCACAGAGTTCGCGGGCGATATGCATCATTTGCGGCAGGTTCGCGCAGGCATGCACGCGCCCCGCATAGAGAATGGATTGGTGCGGCATTAACAGCCCGCCCGGGCTCGGCTCGGCCAGGGCGATGGCGGCGGTCAGATGCGCGTTGATGCCCTCGCGGTAGCAGACGAGATCGGCAAGCTTTTCGCGCACCGCCTGCATCTTGTCGAGGCCGGTCTGCTTGGCATTCCAGAGCGCCGCGCCAATCATCATGTCGGCGGTGTAAAGGATGCGCAGCACATAGGGGAAGGCCGAATAGCGATGCAGCGTGCCGCGGATATATTGCGCGGCGCGCGTATGCCGGTAGAAGAACACATCCTCCCAGGGGATGAGCACGTCATCGAGCACCATGAGGAAATCGATCTCGTCGAAGCGGTTCGCCAGAGGGTAGTCCTCGACACCGCCGCGCCCGCCGAAACCGCTGCGGGCGATGTGCTTCACGCCTGGCGCGCCCATCTTGACGATGCAGCCCACGGCAAAATCCGAGAGTTTTTCGTTCGTCCATGCACCCACCGTGGGCTTCAAAAACGCCTGATCGGCATAGCCGGCGGCCGTTTCGTATTTTGCCCCGCGAAGTACGATGCCGCTGTCGGTCTCGCGCACGACGTGGACCATCATGTCGGGGTCCTGGTCCTGCGGCGGCTTCGAGCGGTCGCCTTTGGGATCGGTGTTGGCGGAAACGTGGAACACATCGTTTTCGATCACCGCCTGGATGTGGCTGGAGATGTTGTCGGCGAAACGCGGATCGATTTCGGCCAAAACCTCGCGGCCGTCATAGAGCGACCACATCTCGCCGACGGTTTCGTCGCCGACGCGCGTGACAACGCCGCGTATGTCGTTGAGCACACGATCGACCGCGTTCCATTTATCGTGCCAGTCCTGCTTTTCGCGCGGCAGGCGATTGAAAATGGAGTGCCGCCGATTGTCGTCGACATAGGTCAGGGCGGAGGCATGCGCCTCCTCGTGCTGCATGTCGTAAATGCGCGCGCGAATATCGACGATGGGCTTCAGCGCGGGATGGACCGTCACGTCGGCGACGCGCTCCCCGTCCATCCAGACCTCACGGCCATCGCGCAAGCCCGCACGATATTGCTCTCCGGTACGGATCATCCAGCAGGGCTCCCGAGTAGATTTGCATTCAGAATACGGACGATCCCGTACATTATGAAAACATTATTTGTTTTGGATTGGGATAGCCTTTCCCTATGGGGGTTCATGAACATTTCCCTTCGCGCCCTGCGCTACATCGTGGCCACCGCCGATTCCGGCAACATCAGCGAGGCGGCACGGCGGCTTAACCTCTCGCAGCCCTCGGTCTCGGCAGCGATCGCCGAATTCGAGGCGGCGATCGGCATCACGGTATTTTTACGCCACCACGCCAAAGGCGTTTCGCTCACGCCCGCCGGCCAGCGGCTGGTCAATGAGGCGCGCGTTCTCATCAAGCACGCGGAGGATTTCGGCAGAACGGCACAGGCTCTGGGCGGCTCCCTGCAGGGCGAAATCCATATCGGCTGCTTCTTTACGCTCGCGCCGCGCTATATGCCCGCCATCCTTGCCGACTTCGCACGCGCCAATCCGGGCATAACGGTGCGTATCGACGAGGGCGATCAGGAGCATGTCCTTGCCGCGCTCGCCGGCGGCCGCACGGAACTCGCGGTCACCTACGATCTGGCGGTGCCGGCGGAGATGGCATCGCATACATTGGCCGAATTGCCGCCTCATGCGATGATCCCAGCCGCGCATCCCTTGGCCAGCCAGAAGGCCGTGCGGCTGACCGAGCTCGCCAAGGGTCCGCTTGTGCTTCTCGATCTGCCCTTCTCGCGCGAATACTTCCTCGGCTTGTTCCGCGCCCACGGCGTGGAGCCGCGGATCGCTTGGCGCTCGCGTTCGTATGAATTCGTGCGCGGGCTGGTCGCGCGAGGGCACGGCTTCGCGATCCACAATGTCATTCCGCGTACAACGACGACATACGACGGCGAGGAGTTGGCCGTGCGGCCGTTTGTCGAGCCTATGCCGAGCGTCAAAGTGGTGTGCCTATCGCTGCCCAGCCTGGCCATGCGGCCCGCGGTGACAGCCTTTGCGGATTTCCTGCGAGCCTCCTTCGCCAAGGCGCAAGAGCCGCCGCCGCTCGCCGGCTCAGATCAGTAGCCGCGCCGTGGATCGACCGCGTGCAGCGGCGGCTCACCCTTGCGAACCCGCCGCATGCTTTCCGCCACGTCGCGGGCCGCGGCCTCAGGCACGGTAATGCTGGCCAGATGCGGCGTGATCAGCACATTGCCGGCGGTCCACAGCGGGCTGTCGGGCGGCAAGGGCTCGCGCACGAAGACGTCGAGCGTGGCGCCGCCGATATGGCCATCCGCAAGGCAGGCGATCAGGGCTTCCTCATCGACGAGGGCGCCCCGCGCCGTGTTGATCAGCTTGGCGCCGCGCCGCATTTGGCGCAGCCTGGCGTTGCTCATCAGCCCCCGCGTCTCCGGCGTCAAAGGCAGCATGATCACCACGATCTCCGTCTCGGCGAGGAGCGTGTCCAACGCTTCGCTTCCGTGACTGCATGTCACCCCCGCCACCGCCTTGGGCTTGCGCGACCAGCCGCGCACGTCGAAACCGAGCCCGGCTAGCGCCGCGGCCGCGGCGGCGCCCAGCTCGCCCAGGCCCAAAACGCCCACCTTGATCGTGGAAAGCGCGCGGGGATGGATGTAGCGCCATTCCCCCTGCCGTTGCGCTTCCTCGAATTTGTCGATGTCCCGCGCATAGCGGATGACGGCGAACAGCACATAGCTGGTCATCAGCCCAACCATGCCCGGATCGGCAAGCCTCACGATGGGAACGGCGGGGAGATCCCCGCGCCCCAGGAGCGAATCGACGCCCGCCCCGAGATTCACCACGAGGCGCAGATTCGCGAGCGGGGCGAAAAACCCGTCCGGCGGCCGCCAGACCAGCGCCGTGGTGACGCTGGCGGGATCGGGCATGTCGGGGTAGGTGTAAAATGCCGTGTCCGGCAGTTCGGCGGCAAGCGCGCTTTCCCACGCCGTGGAATTGTCGAATGCGCTGCAGAAAAGAATGGTGTCCTTAGGCGCTGACATCGCCGTCCTCCTTGGCCCGCACGAGCTTGGCCATGGCTTGCACCGCCAGTGCATAGCCCTCCGCGCCAAGCCCGGCTATGACGCCGGTCGCCGCCGGGGATAGCAGCGAGCGGTGCCGGAAAGACTCGCGTTTCCAGATGTTCGACATATGCACCTCGATGACCGGCTTGCCGAACGCCAGCAGCGCATCCAGAAGCGCCACCGAGGTATAGGTGAGACCGGCGCCATTGATGATCAGACCGCTGGCCCGCCACCGGGCCTCGTGGACCCAGTCGATGAGTTCGCCTTCGGCGTTGGATTGCCGAAAATCCAGTTCGATGCGCGCATCCCGCGCGGTCGTAAGACAGCCTGCGCGCAAGGCGTCGAAAGACTGCGCGCCGTACAGCCCCGCTTTATCCAGCCCGTAAAGATTGGCGTTGGGGCCGTTCAGAAAGAAAACCAGTGGCATTCAATTCTCCGCTTGGCGGTGCGGCCTGGCCTGGCAGCCTGCGAGCACAACTGTGCCGGTCAAACCTTGCACCGGCGTGGTCCGCCGCGCGAACAAAATTTCCAAGCCGGAACTTTCTCATTGACGCAAAGCCCAAGCGCGCGATCATCCTAGCCAAAAGCCGCTCAAGACGCGCATTGTGCCGCTTGTTTGCAAAAAAACCGCGACGGGGCCTCGGGGCACTTCCGCTCCGTGCATCGCGGCAATGGGAGGACGACCATGACAGTTTCACGCCGCACATTCCTTGTCACCGCGGGGGCCGCTGTCGCAAGCCCGGCCGTATTGCGGGTCGCGCGGGCGCAATCCGCCGAGATCACACTGCGGCTGCATCATTTCCTGCCGCCGCTTTCCAACGCGCACACCAAGCTGCTCGCGCCCTGGGCGAAGAAGGTCGAGACGGCAGCCAATGGGCGTATCAAGATCGACATCTTCCCCTCCATGCAGCTCGGCGGCACGCCGCCGCAGCTCTACGATCAGGCCAAGGACGGCGTGGTCGATCTGGTCTGGACCTTGCCCGGCTACACGACGGGACGCTTCCCCCTGTCGGAGGTGTTCGAGCTGCCCTTCGTCGCGGACCGGACGTCGATCGTTAATTCCCGCGCGGCACAGGAATTCGCCGAGACGCATCTCTACCAGACCGACTTCAAGGATGTGAAGGTGGTCTGCTTCTGGACGCATGACCGCGGCGTCATCCACTCCAACAAGCAGGTCGAGAAGCTCGAAGACCTCAAGGGCCAGAAATTGCGCTTCCCGACGCGCTTTGCCGGCGAGGCGCTCAAGGCGCTGGGCGTCAATGTGGTCGGCATGCCCGTGCCGCAAGTGCCGGAGAGCCTGGCGCAACGCGTCATCGACGGCTGCGTCATTCCCTGGGAGGTCGTTCCGGCCGTAAAGGTGCAGGAGCTGGTGAAATTCCACACCGAAATCCCCGGTTCGCCGACGCTTTACACGGCCACGTTCCTGCTCGCCATGAACCGCGCCAAATATGAAGGGCTGCCCGCCGATCTGAAAACCGTGATCGACCAGAATTCCGGCGCGCCGGTCGCCGACATGGCCGGCCGGGCTTGGGACGAAGCCAGCGCCACCGTCCTGGAGATGGTGAAGAAACGCTCCAACGTGATCACCACCATCAGCGAGGATGAAAAGCAAAGATGGATGACGCTCACCCAGCCCGTCGTCGACGGCTGGATGACGGCAATGAAGGAAAAGGGCGCGGACGGCGGCAAGCTGCTCGAAGACGTGCGCGCGCTGCTCGCGAAACACGCCAAGGCTTGAGGAAAGGATTGCCTCGCCCGTGATCGCGGAGTTCGGCGCCTTTAACCTTTGTGCACTTCGTTTGTGCTGGATCGCCGCTCCTGCGGCTCACCCTCACCCGGCGCTTTCGCGCCGCCCTCTCCCGTCAAGGGAGAGGGCATGCCGCGCTTTTTTTTTGCGCCGAGTGCACGTCCCATCTGCCCCACCACAGGACATGGCTCCGCTTTCTTGCCCTCTTCCCATCGTGAACCTTTACGGCGAACGATACATGTTCGTCTTGGGGAGAGGGCGGCGGCGAAGCCGCCGGGTGAGGGGGCGCGGCGCTAAGGGCTGTCCGCCTGGCGAACCATCGCCCAGCCTGCGAACATGGACTTGACGCCACCACCGATGTGGGCTGAATTAGCGTGTTGATTCCGAGCGCAATCCGCCAGGAAGAGCTCCCGGAAAAAGCGCCGTCACCGAAGGAGTGGCCGTGGCCGGCGACATGCCTCATCTGCCCGAACGAGAGCCCGCTTTTCTCGACCGCTTGGCGGGTATCGTGGCGATGTTTGGCGGTCTCATCACGCTCGCCATCGCCGTTACGGTGACTGGCAGCGTGATCGGCCGCAATTTTTTCAACGAAGGCATTCCCGGCGATTTCGAATATGTGCAAATGGGCACGGCCATCGCCGTTTTCGCCTTTTTGCCGCTTTGCCAGGCGCGGCGCGGGAATATCGTGGTCGATACGTTTTCCGCGAATTGGCCGCCGCGCCTGCTCGCTTTGATCGATGCGTGCTGGGATCTCGTCTTCGCCGCGATCATGGGGCTTCTGGCGTATTGCCTCCTGCAGGGCGCGCTCGACACCAAGGCCAATGGCACCGCGTCGATGGTGATGGGCATCCCGATCTGGCCGGCCGTGCTCGCCTGCGCCGTGCTGTGCGCGTTTCTCAGCCTCATCTGCCTCCTGACCGCTTACCGCCTGCTGGCGGGGCGGGCATGAGCGGCGTTGCCGCCGCTGGCTTGGGTTTTGCGGCGATGCTGCTGCTCATCGGGCTGCGCATGCATGTGGGCCTGGCAATGCTGATCACGGGCGCCACGGGCTATGTTTACATCTCCAGCTGGCCCGCCTTCCTCGCCTATATGAAAACCAACCCCTATTATCAGTTTTCCAATTACACGCTTTCGGTCATTCCGCTGTTCGTGCTGATGGGCGCATTGGCCGAGCGCTCCGGCCTCGCGACGGCGCTGTTCAAGGCGGCGGCCGGCTTCATCGGTCACCGGCGCGGCGGGCTGGCCATGGCGGTGATCGGGGCCTGCACTCTGTTCGGCGCCATTTGCGGCTCCTCGGTCGCGACCACCGCGACGTTCGGGCGGGGGGCGCTGCCCGAGCTGCGGCGCTACCGTTACAATGACGGCCTTGCCACCGGCACGATCGCCGTGGGCGGCACGCTCGGCATCCTCATTCCGCCGTCTATCATCCTCGTCGTCTATTGCATCTCCACCGAGCAGAACATCGCCAAGCTGTTCATGGCCGCGCTCATTCCCGGGCTGATGGCGGCGGTGTTCTACTGCATTGCCATCGCATGGGTGGTGCGCCGTCACCCGGAGCACGGGCCTGCGCTTGAGCGGCTGCCTTATGCCGAGCGGATGCAGCGCATCGGGGCGATCTGGCCGGTGCTACTCATTGCCATCGTCGTGCTGGGCGGCATTTATGGCGGCGTTTTCACGCCGACGGAAGGCGCCGGCGTGGGCGCGTTCGCGATGCTGCTGCTCGGCCTTGTGCGCCGCATGCTCGGCATGACGGACATCAAGGACGCCCTAAAACAGACCGCCGAGACGTCGGCAATGATTTTCATCATCCTGCTCGGCTCGGAAGTGTTCAACGCCTTTCTGG
>Ga0136634_10000811_pt1 | contig 12662 bp, 14 predicted proteins | sample AntDrymUQ8332106_2_FD_104654 | JGI IMG/M metagenome (GOLD analysis project Ga0136634, IMG submission 104654) | Polar desert sand microbial communities from Dry Valleys, Antarctica - metaG UQ833 (21.06) | ecosystem: Environmental > Terrestrial > Soil > Desert | place: Antarctica: Dry Valley... | reverse complement strand
GACCGCTTTGGCGTTGTTTATCACATCAACTGCCATTCGATGAACTCGGTTGCAGGAAAAATGGGCGAAGGCGGCGAGGGATCACCTCGAGCGGATTTTGTTCTGGGCGATCGTGACGGCACGACGTGCGACCCGGCGTTTACCGAGTTTGTGCGTGCAACGCTCGCGGCAATGGGGCATCGCGTGGCCGTCAACGATCCCTACAAGGGCGTCGAGCTCGTCAAGGCGTATTCGAACCCCCCAGCACGGCGTCACAGCCTGCAACTCGAAATCAACAAGCGCCTTTACATGAATGAAGCGGCGCGCGAGCGCAGCGCCGGTTTCGCACCGCTGCAGAAGACGTTGTATGCATTAATCGAGACGTGTCTCGACTACATCGGAAAGGATGTGCGGCGTGGCTGAACGTGTGCTTGGACATTACCCGGTCGACGTGCGGCCGATCGATATTGCGCGCTACCGCGAAGGAAACACCGGCGTTCCTTATGTGCACGTGCTCGACTCCGGGAGCGCGGGCCCCACGGTGATGCTGCAGGCGATCACGCACGGCAACGAGCTGTGCGGGGTCCACGCACTGGATTACCTGCTGCGCGAGAAGATCAAGCCTGCTGCTGGCAAGCTGATCGTCGCTTTTGCCAACGTCGACGCCTACGCGCGTTTCGACTTCGACGACCCGGATGCCTCGCGCTATATCGATGAGGATTACAACCGCGTGTGGGCCGACGAAGTGCTCTTCGGCGCGCGTGATTCAGTCGAGCTGCGCCGTGCGCGTCTGGTGCGGCCGTTCGTAGACAGCGCCGATTTTCTGCTCGACATTCACTCGATGCACGAGCCCTGTCGCCCGATCATGGTGTGCGGCATGATCGACAAGCACGTTGCACTCGCCCGCAAGGTCGGCGTGCCAGCCGACCTGCTGGTCGACACCGGGCACCCCGCCGGCGTCCGCATGCGCGACCGTGGGACCTTCAACGATCCGTCGAGCCCCCGCTCTGCGTTGCTGATCGAATGCGGCCAGCACTGGGAAAAAAGTGCGGTTGACGTCGCCATCGATACGACGCTGCGTTTTCTCGCGGCAGTGGGTCAGATACCGTTCGAATCGATCGAGCCGCGGTTGCGGGTAACTCCGCCGTCGCGTCAGCGGGTGATCCGCGTTACCGAGCCGGTCGTCGCAAAGTCAATGAACTTCGAGTTTGTCGTGCCACTAGAAGGGCTGGGCATCGTTGCAACTGCCGGCACGCCTATTGCACGTGATGGAGAAACGGTGTGGTCTGCCCCATACGACGACACGGTTCTGGTGATGCCATCGACGCGGCATCTGAAACCCGGTAACACCCAGGTGCGATTTGGCCGTTACGAGGATTAGGAGCGAACATGAATGTGAGATCGATAGGTGTGGCGGTGATGGCGGCAGCAACGTTAGGGCTTTCGGCTTGCGCCACCAGCACCGCGCTGAACGCCCAGTGGGTCAATCCGCAGGCGGGCAATCGACTGCCGGTCAAAAGCGTGATGGTGATGGGCATCAATCGCGATTCCACCGCGCGGCGAATTTACGAGGATGCGATGGTCGCCGAACTGGGGGCGCGCGGAATCAAAGCCGTGCAGTCGTATAAAACGATGCCAGCCGATGGACCCGCGGAACAGCAGGCGATTCAATCTGCCGTGGCGGGCGTCGGTGCAGACGCGGTGCTGATTTCGCGCACCGTCAGTGTCAGCAATGAAGTCCGCGTGACTCCCGGGCTGGTTGCAGGCCCGCCGTGGGGTTTTGGTTGGCCTGGCTTCTATGGGTACTACCATGGCTTCTGGTCGGCCGCCTACGCGGTGCCACCGAGCGTGTACAGCGTTCAGAACGTGCTCGTCGACACGCGCCTGTTCGATGCGAAGGAATACGTGCTGTTGTGGTCGGGGTCGTCAACCACCGTACCAACCGGATCAATGCAGCAGACGATCCAGGATTTTGCAAAGGTCATCAGCGCGACATTGGCCAAAGACAAGGTCCTCTAGCGAAACTAATAACTTGCGACAACGTTCTCGTCGCTCAGATGGCTCAGCGTCTGAGCAACCCTTACGCAATCCTCGACATGTCGGTCGCCAAGCCGCTTCAGGGCTGCAAATGAAATCGAAGCAGCAATGGCCTGACCAGCGAATGGAACAAATTTCGCGGCCTGCTTCGCGCTCAATCGCATTCCAACGGTCTTCAATAACGTTATGACGAGCTCGCGCGTCACCATGCGACCTACGAGCGCGCTGCCGACTCCCATCGCGGCTTTGTAAGCGAAAATCCGGCGCTGGGGCGCGAGTTGCTCGAGCTGTTCGGGCGACAGACCAAAACGTTCATTCACCTGCTCGATCATCTGCATCAACATGCTGATATCAACTGCTACATCGACACCCGGCACCGGCACAATTGACGCGCCGGCCGCCACGAGCGCGCGTCGGGTCACGAGCTTTCTGCACTCCCGCGCAACATGAGCAATGTCGCGTGGCGTCGCGGCCAGTGATGCCGAGCGAGCAGTAACGGCGCCACGCTTCTTTCGAATGGGTCGTACACGCGCCAGAGCGGTGGATGACATCTGTGTCGGTTTCCGTAAGTAGGCCAGCCGTTCAGCGGGCGGTGCGGTTCATGGTAATCCGATTAACCGGCAATGAGCCCGGTTGATCGTGGTTTTCGGTCGAGCCGGGAAGGCTCGCGCCACCTATAATTTGGATCGTCCCAAACAAGGTTCAGGCGCGCGATAGCGTCCACGCAATCGTCGATGCAACTCCTTACTGTCGGGCTCAACCATTCGACCGCGCCGCTGGCCGTGCGCGAGCGAGTTGCGTTTATGGCGGACGATGTAGGCGCGACGATCCGGCGGCTGCGCGAACGGCTGTGCGAACCCGCGGGCGGCCGTGTCACCGAAGCCGCGATCATTTCGACATGCAACCGAACCGAACTTTATTGCGCAGCTGAGGAGCCTGAGCTTGCGCAGCGTGCACTGCACGAGTTCGTGGCCAGCGAAAAGCGCCTGGATTTGGATGAGCTGCACCGTCACTCGTATGTGCTGCCGCACGTTGATGCCGTAAGGCACGCGTTCCGCGTCGCCAGCGGACTCGATTCGATGGTGTTGGGTGAGCCGCAAATTCTGGGGCAAATGAAGGAGGCCGAAAAACTTGCGCGCAGCGCTGGCGGCCTCGGCTTGATGCTGAATCATTTATTTCAGCGCACCTTCGCCGTGGCCAAGGAAGTACGAAGCACAACTGAGATTGGTACGCAATCGGTCTCGATGGCCGCCGCTGCCGTGCGTGTAGCGCGAAAGATCTTTGGCGAGCTCTCCGGTAGCCACGTGCTGTTTGTCGGCGCAGGCGAGATGATCGACCTGACGGCAACGCATTTTGCTGCGCAAAGGCCGAAGTCGATCACGGTTGCCAATCGCACGATCGAGCGCGCGGACGCACTGGCCTCTCGCCTGCACGGCCAGTCGATGAAGCTTGGTGACCTGCCTGACGCAATCGCCCGCTTTGACATTGTTGTGTCGTGCACTGCCAGCCTGCTACCGATCATTGGCCTTGGCATGGTCGAGCGCGCGATTCGCACACGCCGGCACAAGCCCATGTTCATCGTGGACCTTGCCGTCCCACGTGACGTCGAGCCCGAGGTCGCCCGGCTGGACGACGTTTACGTGCATACCGTCGACGATCTTGGCAAAGTCGTTGCGAGCGGCAACGACACGCGTCAGGCCGCGGTCGCGCAGGCCGAGGCAATCATCGAGTCGCGAGTCCGTGATTTCGAGGAATGGGTCCGGGTGCGCCGCGCAGTTCCAACGATTCAGGAGCTGCATGGTCGCGCCGATGCGCTACGACAGCGCGAACTGCAGCGGGCGTTGAAGCTGCTTGCGAAGGGCGAGCCGCCTGAAGCGGTGATTGACCAGTTGTCGCACGCTCTGACCAACAAGTTCCTGCACGACCCGATGAGCGCGCTGCGCGCGGCTGGCGATGAAGCCGAGCACGCGCGCCTGCAAGCACTCCTAGCCCGCTTCTACGCGGATTAGATGGGTCAGGCCGCATGTGCGACCCTGTCGCACATGCAACGGCAACCGCTATGAAAAATTCCATGAGAACCAAACTCGAGCAGCTGGCGAAGCGGCTTGGGGAGATCGATTTGCAGCTGTCGAGCGAGACTGCGACGCGCGACATGAATCGCTACCGGGGTCTGGGGCAGGAGCGTGCCGAGATCGAACCGGTGGTGACGCGCTTCCTCGAGTACCAGCGCGCTGAAGGCGATCTGCAGGAGGCGCAGCAGATGCTTTCCGAGCCCGAGATGAAGGGGCTTGCGGAAGAAGAGGTCAGCGCGTCGAAATCCCGTATCTCGTCGCTGGAAGACGAGCTGCAGCGGCTGCTGCTGCCGACCGATCCGAATGACGATCGAAATATCTTCCTGGAGGTCCGCGCCGGCACAGGCGGTGACGAATCGGCGCTTTTCGCCGGCGACATCCTGCGCATGTATCTGCGATACGCCGAGCGCCACAGGTGGACGATCGAGATGATTTCCGAAAGCCCGTCCGACATGGGCGGCTACAAGGAGGCGATCGTTCGGCTGGTCGGCACCAGTGTTTATTCGAAGCTGAAGTTCGAATCCGGTGGTCATCGCGTGCAGCGCGTGCCCGCGACCGAATCACAGGGGCGCATTCATACATCAGCCTGTACGGTTGCGGTGTTGCCCGAGGCCGATGAAATCGACGACGTGAAGATTGATCCGAGCGAGATCAGAATCGACGTATTTAGGGCGTCGGGCGCGGGTGGACAGCACGTCAACAAGACCGAAAGCGCGGTGCGGATCACGCACCTGCCGACCAATATCGTGGTCGAGTGCCAGGACGATCGATCACAGCACAAGAATCGCGACCGCGCGATGAAGATTCTTACGGCTCGCATCAAGGACCAGCAGACGCGCGACCAGCAGGCGAAGGAAGCTTCGACCCGCAAAACGCTGATCGGCTCCGGTGACCGTTCGGAGCGCATCCGCACCTACAACTTTCCGCAGGGTCGCGTCACCGATCACCGGATCAATCTGACGCTTTATCGGATCGAGGCGATCATGGACGGGGATCTCGACGAGCTCACCGAGCGGCTGGCTGCCGAGCACCAGGCAGAACTGCTGGCAGCCCTCGGCGATGCTGCATGAGATGCACCTGAAGGCCGCCGGCCCGCTGAACGTTCGAGTCGGTGAGCTGCTTGCGTCATGCACGCTGCCACTGTCCGAATCGCGCGCGTTGCTCGCCCGTGCGCTGGGCGTTGCGCGTGAACGCTTGATCGCGCATCCGGAAGATCGAGTTGCGCCGGAGGCCATGCGCTGCTTCGCTGAACGGGTCAAGCGGCGGCAGGACGGAGAGCCGCTTGCCTACCTGTTGGGCGTCAAAGAGTTTTACGGTCGAGAGTTCTCAGTGGCGCCCGCGGTGCTGGTACCACGCCCCGAAACAGAGCTACTTGTGCAAGTGGCGCTCGCTTGCATCCCTGAAGGCGAAGCCGCCGTGCTCGAACTTGGAACCGGCTCCGGGTGCGTCGCGATCACGCTGGCGCTTGAGCGGCCTAACTGGCAGCTGACCGCTACCGACCTGTCCGACGAGGCCCTCGCAGTGGCGCAAATAAATGCGGATCGATGGCAAACCTCGAACGTCGCGTTCCACGCGGGCAATTGGTTTAACGCCGTGCCGCCTGATGCGCGGTTTAATTTGATCGTCAGCAATCCGCCCTACGTTGCGGAAGATGATGCACACCTGCACGCATTACGCTTTGAACCGACCCTGGCGCTCGTCGCGAATGACGACGGAGTGTCTGCGCTGAGCACGATTATCGAGAAGGCGGTTGGGCATCTGCTGCCGAGTGGTCACCTGGCGCTTGAGCATGGTTACGCGCATGGGCACGCGGTTCGAAGTTTGTTCGTCACGCACGGGTGGCGCGATGTGCGGACTGTGCGGGATCTGGCAGGTCTTGAACGGGTTACCCACGCCCGCCCAGGCGCCGTTTGACGCCGCGGCGGCGCTCGCTACACTCGGAAAACACACTGAAAGCGATAAGCCATGAGCCCTCAAGATTTCGTTAAAAAGACCGTTTCTGAAAACCCGGTCGTGCTTTTTATGAAGGGGACTTCACAGTTCCCTCAGTGCGGTTTTTCCGGACGTGCAATTGCGCTGCTGAAGCAGTCGGGCGTCAAGAATCTAGTGACCGTCAACGTCCTCGAGGACGACGACGTGCGCCAGGGAGTGAAGGATTACTCAAGCTGGCCGACCGTGCCGCAGCTTTATGTCAATGGTCAGTTTGTCGGCGGCTCTGACATCATGGCCGAGATGTTTGAATCGGGTGAACTGCAGACTCTATTGAAAGACGTCAAGGTCGCTTAGCAGCCTGTGTGGCTGCCATGCGGCGTCTGATCGTTGCAATCACCGGCGCCACCGGCGCTATCTACGGCGTGCAACTGCTGCGCCATTTGCGCACGCTCGGTGTCGAGACACATCTGCTGCTGTCCCCCGCTGGCGTGTTGAACGTGTACCAGGAGCTCGATCTGAAGCGCGCGGACATTGAAGCGCTCGCGAGCCACGTTCACAACGTCAATGACGTCGGCGCTACGCTCGCCAGTGGGTCATTCCGGACTGATGGCATGGTGATCGCACCGTGCTCGATGAAAACACTGGCTGCTGTTGCGCACGGCTATGCGGACAATCTCATTTCACGCGCGGCCGATGTCTGTTTGAAAGAGCGGCGCCGTCTGGTGCTGTTGCCGCGTGAGGCTCCGCTGAACCTCGCACATATTCGAAACATGGAATCGGTAACCCTGATGGGAGGGATCATCTTCCCGCCGCTACCGGCGTTTTATCAGCGCCCGCAAGGTTTTGACCAGATGATCGATCACAGCCTCGCGCGAGTCCTGGATCTGCTGGACATCGAGCACCAGCTTGCGCCGCGTTGGGACGGAGAGATTGGAGCCGGTTCCAAACTGGCATGAACGCGTTCGTGCGGGCACTCAGTCGCGCCTGACTCCAGCTTCAATCAACGAGTCGGGCGTCGCGGTGACATCGGCGCGCGGCGACTGCTCGATCCATGCAACGAGCAGCGTGTACGCCACCGCCAACACCACCGGACCGACAAAAATTCCGATGGCGCCGAATGCCACCAGCCCACCAATGACGCCGACGAATATCAGCAGCAGCGGCAACCGGGCGCTTCGCCTGACGAGTATCGGCCGCAGAAATGTATCGATCACGCTTGCAAACAGAGACCAGACCAAGAGAACGGTTCCGGCGACGGGGTGGCCACTCCAGTAGACCCACACGACGGCCGGCAGCAGCACAACCAGCATTCCGATCTGCGTAATGCACAGCATGAACAGCAGTCCAGTAAGCAAAGCGGCAAACGGGACGCCGGCAACGGCCAATCCGATTCCACCTAATGCGGATTGAATCGCTGCGGTCAATCCGACACCCAGCGCAACGCCGCGAATCGAATTGCCCGCCAAGTGCAAAAGGTCCTCACCTTCCTTTCCCCCAAGGCGGTGAGCAAACTTGATAGACGCCGCACCAAACAACTCGCCATACGCGTATAGAAACGCGGCGAAGGCCAAGGTAAGCAAGAATTGAATAATCAGATATCCGATGCTTCCGGCTTCGCGGACGAACCACGCTGTAAGCCCGCCGGTATACGGAACGATGAGCGCCCCGAGTCCTTCAAAGCCCGCGGCCCTTGCTTCGATCCAGGCACTCGCGATTTGTGCGCCTACAAAAGGTAGACCTGCCAGCCACTCCGGCGGCGCTGGTAGCGGACTATTCGCGATCGACCGGGCGAGGCCGATCACCTCGCCTGCGTTTTCCGTGATCACCAGCACCGCCAGTGTCAGCGGTGCAATGAACAACAGAAGCAGTATCACCATCATGATGGCGATCGCCGCCCCGCGGCGATTCCACAGACGGCGCTGCAGCCGCAACATCGTTGGCCAGGTAACGACAACGATCATCACCGCCCAGATGGCCGCGGCGACAAAAGGGCGAACAATCCAGAACGCAGCGATGGCGAGGCCACCGATGCACAGTGAAGCCAGCAATGTCCGGGTCGGGTCGCGTTGAATCTGGAACATTGGCGAATCGCACGCCGTCGCCTAAACAGCGTGGTTTTACTTAAGTCGAAGTATTAGCGTAAGCGCAGACGCTTCACCGAGGCTAGCCTGGCGCCAGCGCGCCGAAAGGAGGATTCCGTACTTGAGTCTAAAAACAACGTATACTCCGCCTCGCTTTCGCTTGAGTGTGTCTGGTTACCTCTGGCCTGTTGCTTGGTTAGTAAAACAACGGCGCGTCTTTCTTATCAGTTCTACGTCTCTTGATCGTTAGCCCGCTGCGTGGCTTTCCGCGCAGCTGAATTGTTTTGAACTCATATCAGGAACGTAAAATGGCAACAGGTACAGTTAAGTGGTTCAACGATGCAAAAGGCTTTGGATTCATCACGCCGGAAGACGGCGGCAAAGATCTTTTCGCACATTTCTCTGAAATCCAGGCGGGCGGCTTCAAGTCATTGACTGAAGGTCAGCGCGTGGAATTCGTAGTCAAAGAAGGCGCCAAAGGCCCGCAAGCGGCAGAAATTCGCCCCACGTAGTAATAGCTTCGCTTAACAGCTACGCTTTATCAAAACCGCGGCATGCCGCGGTTTTTTTTCGCGTGCGCCAATGCGAACTTTTTGGCTCATCCCGGCGGTACCGACACGATCCGCAGAATGCGCAGGCTCGCGTCAGCCTTTAGCAAGCGACGCAGCTCGGTTAATGCCGCTGTGGGTGTCTGAACTGCAGGGTCAACCACAAAGGAAAATGCGACAGGTGCAATTGCGGTTCGCACACTGTCGCGCACAACGCCTCTCACGCGCGGTGCGGCGGCTGCAACACTTTTGACAAACGCATGTGGCTCAACGGGCGAGTCGACGCTCACGAACACCACGGAGTACCGTGCCGCCGCCGCGCGTGATATCACCGCATGATCGTAGGTGACCGCAACTCTGTCCTCGTCGCAAAAACCGCAACTCCAGCCAACCGTTGGCCATAGGCAGAGCCATGCTGCGAACCATTTCGCACTCACTTGCCGCTTTGCTTGCTGGACGGCCCGATGCCTGGGGGGGCTGACGTCTTCTGTAGCGGCTGCCTTGTAGCGCTCGGTGCGTCAGGTTTCGCCGCTTGCGGACTCAAGTTCGCATCAGCCCACTTGAAGTAGGCAATGTACTCACGGACCTCCGCGTCGCTTAGATTCTGGTTCGGCATGGGTACCTTGTAGCGCGCCAGCATTTCCTTTGCTACCGGGTCAGCCAGCAACATCTTCTCCGGATCTTTCATCCACCGCACGAGCCAGGCGGCTTCACGCCGGCGTGTTACGCCATAAACGTCGGGACCCAACTTATCGCCACCTCCAACCGAGTGGCATGCCAAACACTTCGACTCGAAAGCGAGCTTGCCACGTACTGCCACTGCATCGGTCGGCGTCGCGGAAGCCGGAATGTTGTGATGCTCGGCATCGGCCGCCTTCTTCGGTGCGTGCTCATCGGGTTTGCCACCCGCGTCGATTAAGCCGATCGCGCCTTGTGATGCGTTGGCAAAGTGATGATCGACCATGATGTAGCTGCCGGCCTCGGGCACGATGAATTCGACAATCGCGCCACTCGAAGAACCAAGCAATACGGTCTGCATGCCGCGCAACTGATTCGCTGGGTTGCCTTCGGTCCAGACGCTGTCAAAAATGGTGCCGACCACGTGAAAGCTTGACGTGTTGGACGGGCCCACATTCATCACAAACAGACGAACCCGTTCGCCCGGCTTTGAGGGCAACGGCTTATCGACAAAGCCATTGTGCCGCCCGTTAAAAACCGTGTACGTCGGCGCTTTGGTTCTCAAGCGGTCACCATCGAGCACGTAAAGCGGAGCGCCGTCGACCTTTCGCTTTTGCGGGTCGGGCTTTGTATAGAACTCGCTTTGCAGGATCGCGTACTCACGATCGACCTTGGTCGGATATCCACCGCGCGGTTCGACGATCATCATTCCGTACATGCCCGATGCAATGTGTTCGAGCACCATCGGCGTACCGCAGTGATACATAAACACGCCGGGATAGTTGGCGATGAATTCGAACGTAATGGTCTGACCTGGTGCGATCGATCGGTATTTATCCTGTGGCGACACCATCGCAGAATGAAAATCCATCGAGTGCATCATCGGTGCCGCTACGAATTGACCGGCGGGCATCGGCTCGTCACTGCGATTTGTCATCGTGAACTTGACGCGATCACCCACGCGGGCTCGCACCACGGGCCCGGGAACCTGATCACCAAAAGTCCATGCGGAGAACTTTACGCCGGGAGCGATTTCTATGATCTTGTGGGTCGTGTCCAGCCGCACTTCCTTGATCGGCGACGGATCCAGCGGATTCAAAGTCGCTTCGAGTGACAAAGCGCTGCCTACAGCAAAGGCACCTGTATGCCGGTCAGTGGAAACAACGGCTGCGGGACTTTTAAAGTCCATCTCTGAGGTGTCGTAAGCATCTGCTGACGCCTTCGGTGCAGCAGCAGGAGAAACCGATGGCTCCTGTCTACAGCCGGCAAGTAATAGGAACGCGGCCGAGGCCAGCGCTGCGAAAAAAAGACAAACATGGCGAGAACTGCCACTTTGATTGTTCATTGGGTGACTTACCTCGAGAGCGCGCGCTGACGGGTGTCAGCGCGCAGGCGATCACCCTTTATAGGCCCATTGGCGAAGCGCGTCGGTCTGCTGGCGCACATACATGCGCACTTGATTCCTAGGAATTGACCGGTGCTGAACGCAATGGCCTGGTGCCGGCAGAGGGACTCGAACCCCCGACCTTCGGTTTACAAAACCGTTGCTCTACCAACTGAGCTATGCCGGCCGTGTCGGCACACGCCGACTTTACTTGATACGAGTCAGCTTTGGACGGTCGCCAGCGCGCGGCGGTGGCGGTGGGTCGCTCGGCTCGTTGTTATCGGCTGTCTCCGCCGGGGCCCGCACAGGCACCAGCGACATCTGCACGGGACCCGGCAGCGTTTTCGCATTATCGATATTGCCGCCGAGCGTATCGGTGCCGGGGTGTGAAGGACGGGGGACATCAAAGGCCATGCCTTGCCCACTTTCGCGGGCATAAACGGCGATTACTTTTTCGATCGGTACGACGACCTCGCGTGCTACGCCGCCGAAGCGTGCCTGAAACTCGATGAACTCGTTGCCCAACTTCAGCCGATTGGTAGCCAGCGGTGAAACGTTAAGAACGATTTCGCCGTTTTTGACAAATTCCAAAGGCACGTTAACCCCAGCATCCGCCAGCACGGCTATGTATGGCGTCAAACCAGAATCAGCGCACCATTCGTGAATCGCGCGGATCAAGTAAGGCTTGGTGGAAACGTCGGCCATTGCAAGACTACCTCCGCATTACCTTCTCGGACGGGGTCAGGGCTTCAATGTACGCCGGCCGCGAAAACATGCGCTCGGCATACTTCATCAACGGGGCAGCGCTCTTCGGCAGGTCGATGCCGTAGTGGTCCAGCCGCCAGAGCAAAGGCGCCAGCGCTACATCGAGCATAGAAAAGTCGTCCCCAAGCATGTACTTGTTCTTCAGCATGATCGGCGCCAGCTGCGTCAGCCGGTCGCGAATCGTCGCCCTGCCTTTTTCCATCGCTTTCTGATTGTTGCTGTTCTCCAGAATCTGGACGTGAACAAACAGCTCGCGCTCGAAATTGAACAAGAACAAGCGCGTGCGCGCGCGCATCACCGGGTCCGCCGGCATCAATTGAGGATGTGGAAAACGCTCGTCGATGTACTCGTTGATGATGTTCGACTCATACAGAATCAGATCGCGCTCGACCAATATCGGAACCTGACCGTAAGGATTCATCGTGTTGATGTCCTCAGGCTTATTGAAGAGATCAACATCGCGAATCTCAAAGTCCATCCCCTTCTCAAACAGCACGAAACGGCAGCGCTGCGAAAACGGGCATGTGGTTCCAGAGTAAAGCACCATCATTTATTTTCCTTGTCTTGTATTGCCCTGAAAGCGACGCTTCAGGGCCTGCAGGTCCAATTGTTATGCGAGATGCAAGGTTTAGCGCAGGTCTGCCGCACCAGTTACCGAACTTTTTTCCAGTACACGGCATTGAGGCGCCATGCGATGACGGTGAAGAATGCAAGGAAAATGAGGACCCAGACACCGATCGTCACGCGCTTTCCGGCAGTTGGGTCCGTGATGAACGCCAGGAATGCAACCAGATCAGCCGCATCGGCATCGAAGCGCCTCGCCTGTTCGACATTCAGCGGCTTGAATGTGTAGCTGACACCGGCCGCTCCATGATTGGCCACCGGCGTTTCGGTGCGCGTCGATGCACCACCCGGCTCGTAGGTGGTGACAACCTGCAGGTGTTGCAACGCGCCTGTTTTCGCATCCTTGCGTTCTTCGAAGGATTCGATGCGTGTCTCGCGGGGCCCCTGCTCCTGCCAGAAGACGTGCGGCATCGCGATGTTCGGATAGGCGACGTTGTTCCAGCCGGTAGGCGAATTCGAATCGCGGTAATAGCCGCGCAGCAACGTATAAATGTAGTCGGTGCCCGCATGGTCAAACGAGGTGCGCGCGCGCGTGATTACGGATAAATCCGGCGGCGTCTTT
>Ga0136634_10000810_pt1 | contig 12668 bp, 14 predicted proteins | sample AntDrymUQ8332106_2_FD_104654 | JGI IMG/M metagenome (GOLD analysis project Ga0136634, IMG submission 104654) | Polar desert sand microbial communities from Dry Valleys, Antarctica - metaG UQ833 (21.06) | ecosystem: Environmental > Terrestrial > Soil > Desert | place: Antarctica: Dry Valley... | reverse complement strand
TTGGCGTGATTCGCCGTGTACGATTTGATAGAGTGTAAAATGCCGGCCAATGCAATATTTTCCATGGGAGCCAAAAGCAAATGAACGTGATTCGGCATGATCGCCCATGAATGCAGTTTGTACTTTTCGCCGTTGAATTTGTATAGAGTTTCTTCGATTGAACTCGCAATTCTCGGATCTTTGAGATGCGCTTTTCCCGCTCCTTCGTCCAGATATTTGTCTATCTTCCGGTGATATTCAATTTCGGAAACCAACTTCTGTTCCAGTTCCAGCCTATATCGATCAGTACGCTTTGCGGCAGTGAATCAGCAAGTCGAAACGTGACAAATTGAATTATCCGCCCTCCATCAAAATGCGGTAGATAGCCCCGGTCGTGCCAGAATTTCGGACGGGAAATATTTGTGTCGCTGTCTGCCATATGCATTTGATACTCTCGCTCGCAAACCGCCGGAATGCAGGTAAGCCTTTATTCCGCCGGAACGCAGGCACCCTGCCTGCCATGAGTGCGAAGCACGAACGTTTTACGCCGTAAGCGGCGTTGGCAGGCTGGGAGCCTGCGTTCCGACGGGATGAATTCCGACGGGGTTCGTGGCGGCGATCCATTCATCCCAATCCCTCAACGCCCGCTCCACTTGGATCATATGCCGCTCGCGTTTGTTTCGGTATTTTTTGCGGAGTTCGACCGGAAGCTCTTGCAGTAATCCGAATGTAATATTTACCGGCTGGAAATTCTTTGTCTCGACATTCGATACATAACGGCAAAGAGCGCCGATTGCGGAAGTTTGCGGAGCGGTTACCGTTTTTTCGCCGCGCAAAACTCGAACGGCATTGATTCCCGCCAGCCAACCGGTTGCGACCGATTCGACATAGCCTTCGACCCCTGTGATCTGGCCGGCGAAAAAAATGTTCGGATTGCTGCGGGTCTGCAATGTTTCGATCAGAATCTTAGGCGAATTGATGAATGTGTTGCGGTGGATCTGGCCATATTGCAAAAATTCAGCGTTTTCCAATCCCGGAATAAGCCGCAAAACTCTCGCCTGCTCGCCGTATCGAAGATGGTTTTGAAAACCGACAAGGCCATAAGCGTCGGCCATCAAATTTTCCTGCCGAAGCTGAACGGCGGCGTAAGGTTCCCTGCCGGTTGCCGGTTCGTACAGGCCTTTCGGCTTCATCGGCCCAAACCGGAGCGTGTCCACACCGCGCCTAGCAGCCTCTTCAATTGGCAGACACGATTCGAACCAGTGCGTGTCTTCAAAACGTTTTAGCGGCACCGATTTTGCTGTGGTCAACTCACTGTAAAAAACTGCATACTGCTCTTCGTTCATGGGGCAATTTATATAATCGTCACCGCCTTTGCCATAGCGTGCCGCTTTGAATGCGATGCTCATATCTATCGAATCGGCCGCGACGATCGGAGCGATCGCATCATAAAAATAGAGCTGATCGCCGCCCGTCAGTTTTATTATTTCGAGTGTCAACGCTTCGGACGTCAGCGGGCCTGTGGCGATGATCGTAATGTCGTCTTGAGAAATTTCGCGTGCTTCTTCGCGGATGATCGTAATATTCGGATGAACTTCGATCTTTTCGGTAATGTAATCGGCGAATTTGCCGCGGTCGACGGCGAGCGCGGCTCCGGCGGGAATTTTTGTCGCGTGCGCCGCCTCCATAACAAGCGAACCGCCTCGGCGAAGTTCTTCTTTTAAAAGATAAGGAGCAGAACCCGGCTCATCGGATTTAAGGGAATTCGAGCAAACGATCTCGGCAAGTTTGTCCGTCCGATGCGCTGGCGTTTGCATGACGGGGCGCATTTCGAAAAGCCGCACCTTCGCTCCAACTTCCGCCGCCTGCCATGCCGCCTCAACCCCGGCCAGCCCGCCGCCTATTACATTGATAAATTTCATTAGGAGCAATTATAGACTAAAAAACGCCAGCATTTCAGCGACGGCGGATATGTAACCTTTCGGCGAATTCGAACGTCTGAATAATATATGACACAAAACGGTCTTTTGCGGTGTTATCTATTTGTCACGACATAAAGGGAATAATCAGACGCCGGCTTGGGCAATCAATTTCTGAAAACGTTTTCGCTGCAAAAAGCAAAACGCCTTCTACAACGGCCGTGTTCAAAAATATTTTTAGCGTTGCGATCATCAAACACTCGCTGCAAATTCTTCGCGGCTTACTATACCGTGTCACTCTCCCCAAGAGCATTTCGAAAATCAGCCGGCTTCAATTACTGTGGCGGGATTTCTCTCGCACACGTCCTTTCACAACTTTACAACAAACTGCTTACTTCGAGGAGGATGAAAAATGGGTTACGTTGCTATATTTCTTTTGTTCATATGCTTCGCGGGTCTAACCAACGGTAGTGCACAGCCACTAGCAGTTCCTGCTCAGACACCGCCCACGATTAAGAGTGTTGAGCCATCGTCAAAAGTTGGTGGGCGGCCGCCAGTTTTGACCGGCGATTCGAAACTGAAGCCGCAAACTCCGGCCGCTTCAAAACCGGCTCAAGCCGAGGACGAAATTATACGAGTCGATACCGAACTTGTTACTACGCCGGTCTCGGTTCTTGACCGCAACGGGCGCTTTATTCCAGGCCTTCGAAAGCGAGACTTTAAAATATTCGAGAACGGCATTCCGCAGAAGATCGAGTATTTTCAGTCTGAGGAGCAGCCATTTACGGTCGTGCTGATGATCGACACAAGCCCGTCCACGAAGTATCGCATCGACGAGATCCATTTCGCCGCCGTTACATTTATCAATCAACTGCGCCCGAACGACAAGGTGATGGTCGTCGCCTTCGATCAGCGTTTCCGCGTACTTGCAGAGCCGACGAACGAGCGAACAAAGCTCTACGCCGCAATTTATAAAGCGCAATTCGGAAGCGGCACCAGCATTTACGACGCCGTCGATCATATCGCCCACCTCAATCTTTTGAACGCCCCGGGCCGAAAGGCCGTAGTGCTTTTCACCGACGGCGTCGATACTACATCACGCCGCTCGGATTTTGCGGGCACGCTCGCGACCGTGGAAGAAACCGACGCGCTCTTTTACCCGATCCGTTACAACACACAGCGGCGCGGCGCAGTCGGACCGAACATTGCATCCCTGCCCGGTTTCGAATTGCCCCAAAGCGTGATTGTCCGGCTCGGCCACGGCCAAAGCGAAGCCGAGTACGAAAAGGGCCGCTTGTACCTCGAAGGAGTTGCCGCCAATAGCGGCGGCCGGATGTTCGAGGCCGATACGATCACAAATCTTGATGCTTCCTTCGCCGGTGTCGCCGAAGAACTTAGGCGGCAATATTCAATCGGGTATTACTCCGCTGACGCAACAGCCGAGCCCGGTGAGCGGAGAAAGATCAAAATCCAGGTCGCAAGGCCGCGTGTAGTGGTACGGGCAAAAAATAGCTACATCGTAAAGTAGAAACCCGAAATTTTGAACCGTCGACAGAACCCAGGATCAGTCAAGGTTAGACGGTCAGAACCGCCTGCGTAAGCGGGCGGGTACTCATACCCTGAGCCTAAGAACCCGGTCGCTACCGCTCCCGGTTCTGACACGTTCCGCCGACATAGTGTTCATTCCATTAGCAATTTCCTGCAAAAAATAAGAGGACGATCCCGGACCATCCTCTTATCAATAAATGTAAATGATTGTGCAGAGATATTATCGCACTGACAAGCTCATTCTCACTTTCGCCCGGTAAACACGGGCCAGGGTGAGACAGTTTTGGAAAACCTGCGAAGTCATTATTCCCGATCCGGGCGGATCGACTTCGGTCAGCTCGCTGGCTCGGCCGGCTTTTATCATCCATCCGGCAGCGGCGGCGGCGTTCAGATCGTAAGTCGGCGTCCATTGTTCATCTAGCGGCCCCAAGCCGGCCGCGTCCATCAGGCTGGACTGCCCAAGAAGCTCATCTACCTCCGCTTCCGTTAAAACCGGATCGCTGCTCCATGCGGTCATTTTCTTAAGTTTTTCTTTTGGTGTTTCAGGCATAGTTTTTTAAAGGATGAAGGATAAAAGCGAAAGGATAAAGTTATCCGTCCCTTGTCATTTGTCCCTCATTCCTCATCCTTATTCCTTATTCCTTATTCCTTATTCCTAATTATTAGCTCTTGTCTGCTATCAGCATTGCCAAAGCGGTTGGCCGGACGACTTTTGCTCCGTAAACGTGCAATCCTTTCACCGCATCTCCGAAGCGCTTTTCGGGCTTGTAGTTCTGGAGATCGACGATCTGTTCAACATAAGCTGTTGCCATAGAATGCCCGGCGATGATCTTGTATTTCGCTGCGGCGGTATTCGGAACATTGTTGGATTTTAGAATGCGAAATCCGGCGGCTTCACCGACTTCGCCGTTTGCGAGCGCCGCATCGCTGCGGAATGTGCCGGACTTTACAAAACGCTCGTCCTTTAACAGCAGCCCGTGAAACCATGCAGGCACGATAACAAAACGGCCGTCGAGCGGTACGTTCGATTCGTCGAGCAGAACGCCAAGATCGACGAGGTATTCATAAGCGTCGTCTTTGGTCGGCACCTGCGGAGTGGTAACAGAGCCGATCTTATTCGCTGTCGGTACCGCAGCTTCCATAATGCCTGCAAGAAATGTGTCGGCCTTTTCCCGCAAAGCCCAAGCCGAACGCCGCATCGCCTCATCCAGAATGTTGACGTTCTGCTGCGCCCGGTCGATGCTGTCAACATAGAAGTTAAAGTATTTCGACTGGTCGATGAGCAAAGACTGGTCGGCATCGCTCAAAATCTCAGGGCTGCTGATATCGGTGTCCTTTGTGTAATTACCGATCGTTACATCGCCGACCGAAGCGATCTTTACCGTATTTCCGGCTTCCTGTATCTCGCCCTCGTAGATACGGTTCGACACGTTCGTCTGCCCGTATACGAGAGCTTTTTCCAATGCAACGAGCAGCCGTGCCGCCCAAACTGTAGGTATAAATTGTAGTGCCATATTTTTTTGTTGAGTTTCCTTAAAGTTTTACTGACAAAAACCAAGCAATGGGGCTGCGTGCCCTTGCTTTAGTTAGATTTACGCCCTAAGCGGCGTCGCAGGCCGGCAGCCTGCATTCCTTAATTCCCCGCTCCTAAAACCTGTTTGACTTCCTGCCAATCCAGATCCTTAATTTGCGCAGGCGTCATTCCCGACAGCGTTTCTGCTGTCAGGAATTGAACCGGCCGCCCTGTGCCCGCTCCGCCGCCGATCGAATCCGGCGTTTTATCGAAACCGAATTGTTCCGGGAACGTCTTTTTTAGGTTCTCGGCTATCGCGGCGGCATTTAATAATTGTCCGTCGCTCGAAAACTGTAGTTTTTCACTGGCTACATCGAAAAGAAGCCCGGGCGATCGCGCACCGGCGTCGGTAAAAATTTTCGTAATAAGCTCGCGTGCCTCACGCATCCTGATCGAATTTGTCAAAGTTTCATTTTCCATCCGAAGCCTTTCGATTTCGGCGCTGCTTTCGGACCCGGGATTCGCAGCTGCCGGTTCGATTCCGGTCGTTTGCGTTTCCTCGTTTCCTCGTATTTGCTGTTCTGTTTCACTCATACACGGACGAGATTAAATCGAACGCGGCAAATTACGAACACCGGTTTTGGAGGCGTGGAAGATACGTTTAATTTGGGCGATAAATGATATGTGAAGAAAGCATGCTCCTGAGGGCGATCCGAGGGTTGATAAAACCACGTAGCGTTGTTGATTCTTTGAGATTAGTGGTAGTATTATAACTATCCTTCTAGATAGATATTCCTTATCGATGGATCGTTCCTGGGGATATTGTTCATTTCCGGCTCCAGTCGCCGTTTCGGAAAGGCACATGTGCGGATACCCGGAATCTGTTTCGGGTTTCATCTAACTCATCGTTATGAATGGAACGCCGGGCGGGTCGCATTTTTTTACCGTTTTATTGTCTTATACTCTTGGATCTAATTTATTTTATGAAGACCGCAAAATTGCTCCATATTGACGGGCAGATAGAAAAAAAACATTTTCAGGGCGTGCCGAAACAGACTCTTTTTTCATACGAAAAAGGCGTAAACGGTAATATTGTCGGGCGCAAATATTTCAGGCTTGACGAAAACCAGGACGTGCACTCGAATGAGGTAACCTACACCCAAACACCTGCCCCGGATCGCCAATAACTTACCTGCTTTATAATGAAGCATCTGCTAATTTCAACATCGGCGTTTATGTAATAATCCATGCTGTCAGTATAAAATCCGGAGTTTTGCCCGCGAATAACGCGAAAGGGCGCGAATAAAGAAAAGCTGAATTAAATTCGTTCTAATTTTCGCGTTATTCGCGGGCAGATTTTCCTAAAATTTGGATGTCGGGCCAGTGGGTTAATTACAGAAGCGCACGCTTAACAACTTACGTTTGATCAAGACTTTTTACCCAACGTAAAAAAGAGTCTTCAAACACAAGCCAGCCGACCATCGTTGCCCTTGAGCCGGACGTTTCGAATGTTCCGTCTTCGCACATTTTAATAAGCGTCTGCCGCGAAAGCGGCGGCGTGATGATTCGGTGTTTCTTTATCAACCTCTCTATCTCTCCCAATCTCATTTTTGGGCGAGGCTCGAAATCAAATAACTGTTGCATATATTTTTCTCTCTTTTTCTATTAGCAAACCTGTTTAACTGAGGCCGCTTCGGTTGCTTCGCATTCCTGAATTCAAAATCTTTCGTTTCTTAAATATCTATCGAAGCATAATATTTCTTCAATAACACTGTATTTACCGCTCGAAGAATGCTCTAATCTGCAAGTGGCCGGGCGGTATGTAAGCGGCGAAAGAAATCAGATAAATTGGTTCGCCCAATATCGTCCGACCGTTTGATATTATCATACGATTGTTTTTCTGACAAGAAAAAGTTTCATCTATGAGACACGCTATGGAAGACACCAATCCAATGACATTTACGAATACAGACAAACGCAAGGCGATGGCTATCGTTCATATTTTTGAAACATCGAAACCATTCGGCGACTATGCTGCTTTGGCGGTGCTCAACGATGGGGCCGGAATTTCATACGGCATAAACCAGTTCACGCATCGATCCGGTTCTCTTGCAGAAGTCGTTTGCCTTTACCTGCTCAACGGCGGGCAAACCGAGAAATATGCGCTCAAAAAAAATTTGCCGTTGTTGAGATCAAAAACCGACCGGTCAATTCGTATACTCTCTACAGACAGACAATTCAGAAAAGCTTTAACGGCGGCGGCGGTTACGCTCGAGATGCGCGCAGCACAGGACGAGATAGTTTTCCAAAAATATCTTCTCCCGGCAATAGAAACTTGCGAAAGATCGCAATTCACCCTGCCGCTGACGCTGGCTGTGATTTACGACTCGATCAATCACGGTTCGTGGGAAAAGATTCGGGACAGAGTGAAGCGTGTTCACATTAAGGAATGGACGCGAAATGAATATGAAAAAGCATGGATCGCGGAATATGTCCGGCAGCGCGACATATGGCTTAAAAGTATTCCGAGGCTTCGCCCGACCGTTTATCGAACAGAATTTTTTCTCAAACAAATTAGTCTGGGGAATTGGAATCTGGATTTGCCGGTGGAGGTTCACGGCGTAACGTTGAAAAAAGAGTTTCTACACACGCTCGTGAGCATCGATAACACCGGCCGGAATTCGGCGGTTGAGCATCAGGAAAATTCCGCAGTTTCTGCAAAGAATCCGCACTCCTCCTCCAACATCAACCATCCGCAATCGCAGGTGGTTCCGACAGAGGCTCAACCGCCGATAATTCAATACCAACCTAAAGATACCCGCGCGAAACCGGACTATCTGGATGTTGTGCAAAACAAGGTAGACGCTGCGGCCACAAAATACGATCAGGCCGAGACCATTATTCAAACGGTGCTGAATCGCACAGACGCCGCGAAATCACTTTGGACGACGGTGGCGGGAACAGTTTGGCAAAGCGTTTGGGCGATAGGTGCATTTGCAATAGGCCTGCCGAAGGAAGTGTGGATGGTGGCTGCAATTGCGGCCGCTGCATTGATGCTTTTGTATCTTTATAGGCAAATTGCATTGGGAAAGATCCGTGAACTGAAAACCCGAAAAGAAACAAACTGAAGTTTGAACTCAGAACTAAGAAATTATGAACGACTTTAAGAACATTTTAATAGCCTGGATAAGCTCGGCGTCTTCGATTTTCACCGCAATCGAAACAAAGACTTTGATAACGATTGTATCGGCGATAATTCTGCCGATACTGTTTTTTACCATCGGTAAAACGATCGATGTGCTTTTGCAAATATATTTTAGAAACAAAGCGGAAAAGGATTCGCGAACTGGCCGGAATATATGAGTTTTTTAAAACACAAAATTTATGCTGTTCTGATCATTGCGGCTGTTGTGGCAATTGGGATTACAGGAGGGACGGCGTGGTCGAAATATCAGATCGGCAAATTGGAACAGGCGGTCGAAGCCGCAAAAATCGAAGCCGATAAACTTAAGCAGTCTGCCGTTAAACTAGAACACAAAACAGCGGAATATCTGCAAAAAATCGCATATCTGGAAAAACATCTCACCGAAATTCAGGAGATTGCAGGAAAACAAGATGAAGAACTCGAAAAAATATCCAGGGAAACAAACAATTCTCGTAACGGTGTTCGCCACGCTCGCACTGTTCGCGCAATCCAAAGCACAGCAGCCGAGCTATGCTCAAAGCTTGCCCAAATCGGACACGCATGTGATTAAACTGACGAAATCGCGCGGAGACGACAAAACGAAAATCATTAACGCATGTGCGGCAGCGGTTGATGAATTAGCAAAGACGCGGCTATTAATAGAGGCTCTCGAAAGAGAAAACAAACTTATCAACGAACGCCTCCAAACTGAGAAAAAAGCTGCCGCCATATTACATGAATTATACAGCGCCCGCAGCGGCGAAGCCGAGGCTTTGCGCGCGGCGCTCGCTGCAAAAAATGAAACTATTGCCGCGAAAGACGCGGTTATTGCCGGACAGGACAAACTTGTTCAGGCTTTAAAAAACAAAAAAACATCGCCATGGAAAAGAATCGGCGACGTGCTACTGGGAGCAGCCGTTTTAGCAGTTTTAAAGTGAAAAATCTTGCGCAATTTCCGCAGTATTCACGGCTCCAACTTAAGTCGACATCTTCATATCAAAAAACCCGGGAGAGAACTGATAAATAATATGAGTACGAACATCGAAAAAGCTATAGAAAATCTTAGGTTAAACAGCGGCCGTTATGCCAAATCGGAAAGATATTATCGCGGCGAGCACGATCTTGCCTTTGCGACCGAAAAATTTCAGAACACCTTCGGCTCGCTTTTCCGCGAATTTGCCATGAATCTCTGCCCGGCGATTTGCGATGCTGTAAAAGACAAGCTCAGAATTACTGAGTTTCGAATTGAAGCGGGCAATGGCGACATTACTTCCGCGACGCGCACAGTTTGGCAAAGCAACCGGATGGGCACACGCGCCGGCGAAATCCACAAAGAAGCTTTGAAAAACGGCGACGCTTATGCAATCGTCTGGCCGAACACCGACGGCCGTGTAACTATTTACCCGAACAAGGCCGCCAATATCACGGCAGTTTTTGATGAGGAATCGCCCGGCAAAATACTTTGGGCGGCTAAATATTGGAGAACGCCGGACAAACGTACGCGCTTAAATTTATTTTATCCGGACCGCATCGAGCGATACATTTCATTGAGGGAAAGCGAGATAGTGCTGCCCGAAGCGAGAGAGTTCATGCCCGTCGGACCGCAGGCACCCTTGCCTGCCTCACATCGAGAAGAGCTGCTGGCTGGGAGCCTGCGCTCTGGCGGAGATGCGCCGCATATAATCCAGAACCCATTCGGCATCGTGCCTGTCTTTCATTTTGCAAACAACTCCGACATCGGCACGCCCGGGCAATCTGAGTTGAAAGCTGCGATACCGGTGCAAGACGGCTTGAACAAATCGGTCCTGGACATGCTGGTCGCAATGGAATTTTCCGCCTACCGTCAACGCTGGGCGGCCGGCATCGAGATCGAATACGACAATGAAGGAAAGGCGCTCGCGCCGTTCACCGCCGGGATCGACCACCTGTGGATCGCGCAAAATCCGAACGCGAATTTCGGTGATTTCGAAGCCGCCAACCTCGACCAGTTCCTTAAAGTCAAAGACAGCTTCCGCATCGACATGGCCAGCGTAACCGGCACGCCTTTGCATTACCTGATGCCGCACATGAAAGGATTTCCAAGCGGCGAATCCCTGAAAAAAGCCGAAACGCGGTTCATCGCCAAGGTTCGAGACCGACAGGAATCGTTCGGACAAACATGGGCAGACCTTATGTCTTTTGCCCTGATGCTCGACGGAAAAGGCAAAGGAATTCGCCTGCTGACCGCATGGGAAGATCCTGCACCAATGTCCGACCGCGAAGCTCTGGAGAACATCGTCCTGAAAAAAGAGATCGGAATCTCTGTCGAACAGGCTTTGCTGGAAGCAGGGTATGGCGACATGGACATTCAACGGATGCACGGGTGAATTCGACCAGGTTATTTTGATTTAAATCCGTAAAGCTTAGCTGCGTTTTCTCTTAGCACCATTCGGGCAAGTTCGAGGGCACGATCCCGCGAGATCTGGCCGTCCTGCATCATTCCAGTCAACGCGATTGCTAATGCCCGGCGTGCACTCGTCACGGTCAGTGAGGCGTGATCGGCCCAGTTTACTTCGGGCATCAATTCGAATGCATCCGTTCCGAATAAAACCTTCTCCGGCACGAATTCCAGCCAGCTTCGCAGTACGGTGCTGAGTTCACGGGTCGAAAGCAGAAACGTCTGTGCGGAAAAATCCGCATAGACGTTTGGCTTATACAGCAGCATACGCGTTTGCTGAGCAAAAGGAGAACCGCCATGAATCAAAACGATCTTTGTGCCGCGAAGCTTCGGGTCGTTTAACACCGGCTCTAATATAAAAGGGTTGGCCCCGCCCTGATCGAAGTACCCGCTGGCTCCGGCTCCGACGTGGACGTGGACAACGATCCCAAGTCGGCCGGCTTCTCTAACAATGTATCGGAACAGAAAATCCTGGAGTGCCTTATAATCCTTCGCTGGTGGAACGCCGTTTCGGTAACGGGCAAACACTCGGCTTGCTTCGGCAATAGGAGTGTCAGCAAAATCGAGCGTTCGCTGGTAGGCAACACCGAATTTCAGAGCAACCGCACCCTGCTTCTTTTGCCGCTCGAGAGTTGGCGTTAGAACTCTTTTCAGATAAGCATCGAGAGTCGGCGGAACGGCTGATACGCCGGATTCTTTCAGGTAGCGGGCAAGTATTTTTTCCGCACCCTTATAATGTGACAAATAATCGGGATTCGTTGCAGAAGCGACCCGGTTGTCCAGCGGAAAGATCAAGGGATCGGCAAACGGCACCCAGAGAAAACGCGGACTGTTTAGCCCGCGGCCCATCGCGATGCGGTTGGAAAGCATTACGTCTATTCCCAGACGATCCAAAACCCATACGGGAAAGCCTTCATCTTTTTTTGAAATAAAAAGCTGTTTCGCGGCGAGATAATCGGCGGCCTTCAGCCGACTCTCATCAAAAGCATCGCCATAAAGCTCGCGGCGCGCGCCTTTGTATTCCGGATTGTCCGGCCGCAGCCGCACGGGAACATCAAACGGTTCGGCCGCCTGCGAGTAATCCTCTTCAACGTCAATTTCTCCCCCGCGCATCGCGGCAAGCGGGTGTGCATGGTTATCAATGGCTTTGATCTTGTAGATTTCAGCCAGCAAGTCGCGATCGGCTGCAACCTGGCCGTTTTGTGAAGCTGCGGGAAGCGTAAATGTGATCAGACAGAATATGACCGCGAAAATATACTTTTTCATCATGATTTCAGCCGGCTTATTTATAAGTCCTTGCCATAGGTTCGATCCCGGCTTGGGCGTATTAACTAGTGATCCATGTTGCGAACCGGAGCCATGCTTCCGTGCCGCTGAGCATAAGCCGCAGCGGGTGCGAGACGATCATGAGCAGCGTCCCGGCGAGAAATACTTTGTTCAGCTTTTTGTGCCGCCAGGTATCGACGATGACGAAAATGACCGCAAGAATATCCGGAAATCCGAAAAACCAGATCGGTCCGAGCAATTGCAGCGACTCGATCGGAATGCGTGCAACGGCGGGAGGCAGAAAATTGAGAATCGTCAGTAATATTAAACGCTTATGGTTCGCCGGCTGTCTGCGGTAATACACCGCCCCGGCCAACAGAATGGCGAAAACAACTATGTCAAAAAACGGCACGGCTAAAAACGCGAGCGGGGGAATACCGGGTACACCGCCTCCCCGAGCGGCCGACGCCACCGCTGTCAACAGGCCGACCACTATGATGACGATACCGAGAAAGACACCCGCGATCCCCAATTTTTGATGCAACCGTATCCGGCGGGAAGAGATAAGCCACACCTGCGTCGCAAAGAGTACGATCCACGCTGTCATTACAAGACCGTGAAGATGTACAAGCAATGTAGGGACGGGAGGCCCGTCCAAAAACGCGCGCAGGTAATAGGTCCGCGCAAATCCCAGGAGTACAAGTAAAGGAAACAGCACTGCCACAAAAATAAAAAAACGGCGGGTGGCCCGGCGTGGGTCCTGGATATTATTTACAGCCATATGTTTTCTCCAAACTTAATTTTTGCGGATGCAAAAGCACT
>Ga0136634_10000809_pt1 | contig 12674 bp, 12 predicted proteins | sample AntDrymUQ8332106_2_FD_104654 | JGI IMG/M metagenome (GOLD analysis project Ga0136634, IMG submission 104654) | Polar desert sand microbial communities from Dry Valleys, Antarctica - metaG UQ833 (21.06) | ecosystem: Environmental > Terrestrial > Soil > Desert | place: Antarctica: Dry Valley... | reverse complement strand
CAACGGCGATCCGCATCCGACGCTCCCGTTCATCGTCATAATCATCGACGAATTCGCCGACCTGATGAAAGCGGAAGGCAGTACCTTAGAAGAATCGATAACAACCCTTTCCCAAACGGCCCGCGCGGTGGGTATACATTTGATACTTTCGACTGGGAAACCTTCTTCGAAAGTTATCACTGGAGAAATAAAGGCAAACTTCCCGGCGCGAATAGCATTCCACACGGTAGCCCGCACTGATTCTCGCACAATTCTGGACTCAAACGGGGCAGAAGTTCTTCTTGGTAGGGGCGATATGTTGTTTCTGCCACCCGCAAGCTCGCAGATGATACGCGTTCACGGCGCGTATGTAGATGAAAAGGAGATCGCGAAAATTGTCGAGCATGTAAAAACTCAGGGCAATCCTGAATATGATACAACAATCACAAAAACCGAAGAAGAACTGGACGATTCGGGCGATCTTCCGGGCAAACGCGATCCATTGTTTTGGGACGCAGTAAAGAGTGTCGTGCAGGCAAAGCGCGTCCACACCGCTACTACAGCGGCATTTGAGAATCGGCTATGGCCGGGCGGCTGCGATCCTGGACGCGATGGTAAAGGAAGGTTATATAGGCGACATGGACGGAAGCTCGCGTGCCCGCCCAGTTCTCCAAAAGGCCTATGAAGATCTTCAGGACATATCGGAAATGGAGAGCAATTAACTTTCTAAAATTTTCCACAGTTTGTGTGGAAAATTTGCAATTTAATAGGCTTTTCCACCACTGCAAATTGTTCAACTCTTTGTAACGTAAACACTTTTAGCACTTTGCACACGATGATTGCATCCCGTTCATGAAATTCCGAAACGCTGTTCATTGCAGCAGATACATGTTTTTAATTGTCTTTTTTTACTGCAGTATGCTGTTTACGCTGACAGGATGCGTGGCGGAGAAAAAAAGTATTGTTTTGACTTCTGAAAACTTAATCCCGGTATCCGAAAATGCTTTTAATATAAACACGGCGTCTGCGGCGGATCTTGAAAAGATTCCGCATATTGGCGAAAAACTCGCGCTGAAAATTATCGAGCACCGCAGGCGTCACGGTGCATTTCGCAAACCTGAACACCTTATGTTAATTCAGGGCATCAGCGATAAGATGTTCCGGGAAATCCGGCCTTTTATAATCGTTAATTGAACATAAATGCCCGCAAAACCTGCATCGCCGGATTTCACACATTATCCGCTGCTCTGGCTCGGAGTTTGTTTTGCTTTCGGGATTTTTGGAGCAAATTATTTTTCGCTGCGTTTCGAACTTGTTCTTGTCATTTGTGCTGCATTTGCTATTTCTGCCGCGGTTCTTATCGGTCGTAATTTCTCTCTTATTTTTCTTTCGATCTCTTTTATTGCCACCGGTTTTTTGAGTTTCCAGATCGAAAAAAATAGCGCCGCGGAAAATCGCTTAAAGGAAATCTACGACGGGGGTCTGATCGAATCCGGCGAGCCGGTAGAAATTGAAGGTTTAGTTTTGGGAAAGCCCGAACCTGCATACGACGGATTTTTTCTCAAAATAGAAACCGAACAGATCGTCCACCGTGGTTTCCAGCAAAACGTTTCCGGCAAATTGCGTTTGTTCGCGCCGGTAGATAGCGAACAGGCCGCAGCCGAATACGAACAGCTCGATTTGCGATACGGCTCCCTAATTCGCATCGCGTGCAATCCCGAACGCGAGGATCGTTATCTGAATCCCGGCGTGCTTTCCCGCAAGAAATTACTCGATCAGCAGGACGTTGATGCAACAGCGACAATCAAGAGTCCACTTCTGATGGAGAAACTAGGTGAAGCACAATCTTTTCAGCCGTTCGGATTCGTGTACGACCAACGGCAAAGATTGATCTCCGAATTCAGAAACAAGTTCAGCGTATCGACTGCCGGAATTATGATCGCCTCGCTTCTTGGCGACAAGCATTTTCTTGACAAGCAAACCGCCGATGTTTTTCGCGAGGGCGGGACATTCCACATTCTTGTCATTTCCGGGCTGCATATCACATTTATCGGCGGGCTAACAGTTATTTTCGTCAGGCTTTTTACGAAGAGTAAACTGTGGCAGTTTCTGGTTACCGTGTCATTTCTATGGGCATATACGCTTGCTGTCGGGGCCGAAGTTCCGGTGGTCCGCGCTAGTTTGATGTTTACAGTTCTTTTCTTTTCTCGAATTGTCCATCGGAATGGTTCGCTTCTAAATGCGCTCGGGGCGTGCGCTCTTGTTCTTCTGATCTGGCGGCCGAAGGACCTTTTCAGCCCCTCATTCCAACTGACTTTCGTGAGCGTAATAGCAATCGTCGTTATGGCATTTCCGCTGATCGAAAAACTGCGTTCTATCGGAAATTGGATACCAACGGCAGAAACACCCTTGCCGCCCTCCGTTCCGGTTTGGTTAAAACGATTCTGCGAAACGCTGTACTGGCGGGAAATTAGATGGAAGATCGAAGGCGGAAGGCAGATATGGTCAGCCTCCTTGTTCAAATCTCCCTATTTGAAAGTACTTGAAGTTAAGGGTATGCAGGGTTTAGCCGCATTTGCTTTTGAGGGCATCCTTGTATCACTCGCCATTCAGATCTGGCTTTTGCCGCTTCTGGTCGTCTATTTTCACAGAGTTTCCATTGCTTCAATTCTTTTGAATTTATGGGTAGGCTTTTTCATCGCTCTCGAAAGCTTCTCGGCGCTGATTGCGATTTTGTTGTCCATAATCAGCGACCGGCTTGCTCTGCCGATAATAAAGTTGACCGAAGTTCTCAACTGGTTCTTGATCGCTCTTCCTCGGCTTTTTGTCGACAATAATTGGGCTGGTTTCAGGTTGCCCGTTTACAGCGGAACCCAAAGCACCGTGTATTTTCTATACTTGATCCCAGTCATTTTTCTGGGTTTCGCCGCGTACACGTGGAATCCATTCGCAACTGATAATAAAAAGTGGCTCAGTTCCAAAAAAAATCATTACGCAGCCGTCGCAGCAGCACTGCTTGGCTTCGTTATCATTTTTCACCCTTTTAGTGCCCAAAAAGCCGACGGGCGGTTGCACGTGGATTTTCTCGATGTAGGGCAAGGCGATGCTGCATTGATCACCTTCCCGCACGGCGAAACAATGCTCCTTGATGGCGGCGGGAGAATAAATTACGGAAATAAACCAGCCGGTGAAACGGATGAAGCCGAAGCCTTCGAGCCAGATGTCCCGAGAATCGGCGAGGCGGTTGTGTCCGAGTTTCTGTGGGAAAAGGGCTTTTCAAAAATCGATTACATCCTAGCGACGCATGCCGACCTGGACCATATTCAAGGATTGGCCGACATTGCTTCCAACTTTGAAATTCAAAACGCATATTTTGCGTCAGCAACAATCATGGACCCTGATTTTGCAGAGCTTTCTCGTGTTCTCGAAAAACGCGGTATTCCGATAAACAAACTCAGGCGCGGTGATTTGCTTAAAATCGGAGGCGTTGAAGTCGAGGTTCTGCATCCCGGCGAGGGCGAATCTAACAACGCAATTTCCGGCAATAATGGTTCAATGGTTTTAAGAATTCGTTTTGGCGATAAAATTATACTTTTGACCGGGGATATCGAACGTGAAGCAGAACAGGAACTTCTGTGGTCGCCGGAATTGTTAAAAGCGGACGTCGTAAAAATAGCCCACCACGGGAGCCGAACGTCTTCAATTCAACCGTTTATAGATGCGACGAACGCTGATTATGCGATTATTTCGGTTGGCAAAAAATCGTTATTCGGGCATCCTCACGCCGAGGTGGTCAAGAGATGGAGCAGAGCTGGAGCGAAAGTGATGACGACGGGCGAGCGCGGGACGATTTCGGTTTCAACGAACGGTGAAGATTTGCAAATACATACATTTATACCGTAAACCTGAGGTTATTTGCCCATTGTGGCAGAAGCCTGACCGTGAGGGAGGGCTTTCTCTTATCCCTTGACAGTTTAAACCCTCCCTAACGGTCAAGCTTCAGCCATGTATTGGATCGAGGCGTGAGTTCAGAACGGCGTAAATTTAAAGAACAAAAGCCCGAAAGATTTCAATTTCAAACCTCCGAGCGTTCCTATAGTCGTCGTAATTGTGACTATTGTTACCTAACCGATATTAAATGTCAAGCATTGTTAAAGTTATTTATTAATAAACAATGTTTAACTTATACTATCTAATGTTTGAAGTGTCTGATGCCTGTGAATACCATCCCGATCCCATGCTCGTCGGCCGCAGCAATCGATTCACTGTCTTTTATCGACCCACCGGGCTGAATAATTGCAGAAACACCCAATTTTGCTGCCTCATCCACGTTGTCGCGGAAGGGAAAAAAAGCATCTGAGGCCAAGACCGAATTTTTGAGAGGCAGATCGAATCTTTCAGCCCGCATCGCGGCAATTCTAAGCGAATCGACACGATTCATTTGTCCTGAGCCGACGCCGATCGTCTGTTTTTCGTTGGCAAAAACAATGGCGTTGGATTTCACATGCTTACAAACCTTCCAGGCAAGTAGCATTGCCCGAATCTCGCCATCGGTCGGCTGCCGCTTGGACACGACTTTCAGATCGGCTGCGGTTACCGTATGCACGTCTTTGGTTTGAACAAGCATTCCCCCGGAAATTTGTTTGTATTCCCGAATCTCAACTACCCTGTCAAGAACGACCACCCCGTCTGCCGAAGCGGCATCCACCCCTCCTTTGAAAGGAGGGGAGCTATGAGGGACTCGTAGAACGCGTAAATTCTTTTTTTTCTTGAAGATATCGAGGGCATCGTCATTAAAATCCGGAGCGACAATAACCTCTGTAAAAACATTGTTTACGGATTTCGCCACTTCGGCATCAACGGTGCGGTTAAATGCGACGATCCCGCCGAAGGCCGAGACGGGATCGGTCGAAAGCGCCCGCCGGTATGCTTCTTCGTTGTTTTGTCCGACGCCGACGCCGCTCGGATTCGTGTGTTTGATAATAGCAACGGCAAGATCGTCAAAATCCTGAACGAGATTCCACGCGGCTTCGGCATCGACATAATTATTGAACGACATTTCCTTCCCGTGCAGTTGCTCGGCCTTTGTAATGCCGCCGCGTTCGGACGTTTCGTAAAGAGCGGCTTGCTGGTGCGGGTTTTCGCCATATCGGAGATCTGCGACTTTGGCAAGTTCGATTGTTTCAAATTCGGGCAGTGTTCTGCGTTTGTCGGCTGAAATTTCGCCTCCAAAATCTTCCGATTCGATGAACGGCCGATTTTGAAGCGGGTTTAATGGTTCGAGAAAATCGAGATCGGCATTCGAAAGCTGTTTTGCCAGGTACGAGGAGATTGCAAGGTCGTAACTTGCAGTCCGTGCATATGCGAAAGTTGCCAGCCGCCGCCGCGTTTCAAGTGAAAGTGAACCGTCATTCTCCTTCATCTCCTGCAAAATCCCATGGTACAGCTTCGGATCAGTAACGACCGCCACATCGCGCCAGTTTTTGGACGCCGAGCGAATCATCGCGGGCCCGCCGATATCGATGTTCTCGACCGCTTCGGCGAGCGAAACATTCTCTTTTGCAATCGTATCCTCAAAAGGATAAAGATTGATGACAAGCAGGTCAATCGGCTCGATACCGTGAGTTTGCATTGCAACCATGTGTTCCGGATTGTCGCGGAGGGCAAGAAATGCACCGTGAATTTTCGGATGCAGGGTTTTTATGCGGCCATCCATCATTTCTGGAAAGCCAGTAATTTCCGAAACTTCCGTTACATTAAGGCCGCTTTCACGCAGTACCTTTGCTGTGCCACCCGTCGAAATGATCTCAATACCGAATTCCGCAAGCGACCGTGCAAAATCGGCCGCTCCGGCCTTGTCGGATAGGCTTAACAACGCACGTTTGATTTTCCTTACTTCAGTCATAAAGAGTCTTCTTAAATTCGCTGTTCAATGTATTAAAATCAAAAAAACAAATCACATCTGAAAGCGTGAACTAAGAACAAATAAAAAAGCGGTCTTATGCGACCGCTTCGGGTGTAATAAATCAATAAACAAAAATCAAAAGTGAGCCGAATTACTAATATACACAGCTACTTACAATCTTTTCCTAAAGAAGCCTTCAAATTAAAAAAAGAAGCGTCCAAGGAAAAGCAGGCTCAAGATAAAAACCAAAGCGTAAATTACGATTTTGATAAGACTCATGAAATTCTTTATCCTAATAATTGCGAGTCTGGAAAGGTCAACGAGCAAACAACTATTTTAGTTCCGAATTTATTTAGATGTCAAAAGCCCACAAAGCGTTTTTTATTTTTTTTGCCGCATTTCTACAGATTTTTTTTAATTCATCGAATTCGGGCGCACAAAGCTTTGAGGCGTCGATAAAGATTGAAACAAACGCAGGCCCGCTGGCAAGTGTAAGCGGACGAAATCTGGTTGCAAATGTGAATGCCGGTAAGAGGCATGTTTCATTTTTGCGTTCGAATATTGGTGCTGAAAACCTTGGGGATCGAGTTTCCGATCTGATACTCCTCGACAGAAATGGAAAGCAGGTAGCTTATAAAAAATTCATCGCCGGTGAATTTGTTGCTGAAGCGGATTTCACGGCATGGAGCTATAAAATACGACTCGAAATGCCAAAGAATCCAAAGGCGGCGGCGCATATATCGTGGCTTTCGACCGATACGGGAATTTTGATGCTTGACGATCTGCTTCCTCAATTGAGCGAAAACGGAGAAATGCTTTCTGCGAAGATCACATTGGAAATACCTGACGGGTGGCAAATCGCTGCGGGCGAAAAGGTGACTGAAAAGCATTTTGATGTATCCGACACAGAAAAAAAAGTCTTTGTGATAGGAAAAGACATGCGGGAGCGTCGAATCGAGATGGGGCGCTTTAATTTGAATCTGTTAACCATCGGCGAATGGCAATTCAGCGACGAAGAGGCCGCAAAAACGGCAAGCGAAATTTACGAAGAATACTTAAAAATTTACGGCAAAACTCCATCCCAAACAGCACAGATTTCAATCCTTAAATTTCCGGATAACGTAAGCCCGGGAACATGGGAGGCTGAAACGCGGGGTTCCAGCGTTACAATAATTTCCTCGGACATGCCGTTCAAAACCCAATCGCTTCAGCGGCTACGCGAGCAAATGCGGCACGAGTTATTTCATCTTTGGCTGCCGGGCGGCGTAAATCTGAGCGGCAATTACGATTGGTTTTTTGAAGGCTTTGCACTTTATCAATCTCTGAAAACCGGTGTACAACTAAATCAAATTCGTTTTGACGACTTTCTCGATACGCTTTCCCGCGCCCACAATATAGACAGTCTGCAAACCCGAAGATTGTCCTTAATTGAGGCTTCAGTAAACCGTTGGAACGGTGCGGACACTCAGGTTTACGCACGGGGGATGCTTGTTGCTTTTTTGTGCGATATTGCGCTTTTAAATGAATCGAAGGGTAAGCGGTCTGTGTCAGATATCTTTCGGCGGGTTTTCGAAAAGCACAGTTTCCCAGGTGAGCGTCAAGACGGAAATGCCGCTGTTTTGTCGATAATGCAAGCGGACCCCGAACTTCTGCCGATCATCCAAGAATATGTAAAAGGCGCGGGCAAGATAGATTGGCAAACGCAGTTACAGACAGCCGGCATCGAAAGCGGACCAGGCAATAAACGTACATCTTTGCATATCATTGAAAAGCCCAAAAAGAACCAAAAGGCATTGTTGGACAAGCTGGGTTATAATAGTTGGCGGAAATTATCCCGCTGATTCTCCTGAATAAAATATAAAGATGAAAATTTGTGCATTGTTTTTACTGTTAATAATCGTGTTAAGTCAAAATGCCTGCGGTTTGTTTGACAGCACGTTGGGCGGTTTTACGACCGCTTTGGGTCTGAGTGACACGGCCACTGTAATATCAAAAACCGCCCAGATACGGACGTCCTATGCGGTCGTAGCGGCTGATCTGTTAGAAGTCAAACGCGGTGAAAGGCTGGATGTGCTGGATCAGGTCGAATTCGAGAAGATTTTTTGGTACCGTGTTCGAGCTCATGATGAGACTAATACTGAGGGCTGGATCGAAGCGCAGCACTTAATTACAAACGAAATCCTCGAAAAGTCGAAAAATCTCGCCGGTGAATTTCAAAATCGCGCTCCGCAAGCCGCCGGACAGCTTCGCGCTGCCTCAAACCTGCGCCTGGAAGCGAATATGAATCCTGAAAACATTCTGTTCAAACTTGCGAATGGAGCTACTTTTGAAATCATGGACTGGGAATTTGTCCCTAAACAGGAAGTATCCGATGTCGACGACGCCGCGCAAGGTGAACAAACGAAGAGGAAGCTAACTAAAAACGAAGAAATAGAAGCTTCCAAAGAGGCAGGTGAGCCTGAGAAAATAGAAGATAGATACGACATCTGGTATAAGATCCGGCTTGATCCGTCGATCTCGCCCGCTCCTGCCGGGTGGCTGTTCGGCAGGCAGGTCGAGCTCCAGATACCGGTAGATATAGTATTTTTTCAGCCGAACAACCGGAAGTTTGTCGGATGGCATCGGCTGGACACGGATGCGGCGGACAGGGTCGGTCTAAACGAAAAGATCGGCTCACCCGGAAACTGGGTAGTACTTTCACGCACGAACCAGGTAAAGGCGATTGACGGCGTCGAGCCTGATTTTGACGGAATACACGTTCTTGCGTTTGATAAATACGACCAAAGCTATTTTACGGTTTGGAGGACAAGCGGAGAGGTTTGGGGAACCCTTCCGCTGGTGGTCGAGGGCCAGGGCGATAACAAGACATTTATAGTAAAGCTTCGGCATCCTGAAGGCAGGATGGTCGACAAACGGTTCGTCGTATTCAAAGATAAAAGCAGACTGAAAGTTACACCGCCTGAGGACATTGCGCAGTATTTGCAACAGGGCAAGTTAAGGTGAAAGGAGTGGTTCTCAGGAATCTAATCTTTTTCACCGCGGTAGCGACGACTGAATTTTTTGAGAATTGAATTTCTGGTGTCGCTGACGCGGCGCTGTATCATGTCCCAAATGACCGTGGGTTGAAACCCACGGCTAAAGCCGATTTGTCGCTACGCGACTTTATGAACGACGCCGATCCTATTAATCTCGAAAACCCGTTCCCGGAACCGGTCGATCTTGAAATAACCGATTCCATCGATCTTCACGCTTTTCGTCCTGAAGATGTAAAAGCGGTTACAGAGGCGTATCTTTCAGAGGCAAATAATAAGGGATTTCGCTTTGTCAGAATCATCCACGGCAAAGGCATCGGCGTGCAGCGCGAGATAGTGCGAAAAATTTTGAGTGAAACTGCATTTGTAAAAGGATTTAAGTCGGGCGACGAATTCTCAGGTGGCCGGGGTTCCACCGTCGTCGAATTTAGAGTTTAGTATTCATCCTTCATCAAGCACGTCAGCCCAAATTTCTTCATCTTGCCCGTTATACACCTCGAGGGCGCTGATCAAATCGTTTTGTTTTGCAATCCTGGTTTCCGCATCGCTTAAACGGCACGAGAGATTTTTGCAACGCAGCTCAAGTTCATGAAGCCGCTTTTTGCGCTCCTTGTCCAACCGGTCCAGGTAAAACATATACATAAATTGCAGGCCCGCGACACCCGCCAGCGATAGACTGAGACCGATTAAAACATATAGCAACATCGCAATTCTGGATTGTCGATTCTAAATTTTGGATCGAAATCAGACAATTATGCTGAGACTAACCGCAAAAGCAATGGCGGATGCCAATCCAAAATCCAAAATCGCAATTCTAAAAAAGATTATACTCTTGACCAATGCCCAAAGAAAAGTAAAAATCGAATAATAACTTTATTGGAGGAAAAGGTGCAGCAAGACATTGTAAATTCGAACCCAACAGCTCCGCTTTTAGGCCGCCGCGAGTTTTTTGTAACTTCCATTTTAGCTGCCGGCACCTTTGCGTCCGCTGTACAGCCAATTCAGGGACAGACAAAGATCACCACCGATGATGCCGGTTTGACTGCCGGCGAAGTGAAAATACCGGTGTCTGATGGCGTGATTCCTGCATACCGTGCTATGCCGGATAAGGGCGATAAATTCCCGGTCGTGCTCGTCGTACACGAGATCTTCGGCGTTCACGAATGGATTCAGGATATTTGCCGCCGGTTGGCAAAACTCGGTTATATGGCGGTTGCACCTGCGCTTTATGCGCGTCAGGGCGAGGTCAAAGACCTGAAGGATTCGCGGGAGATCAACCGCGAGGTGTTTTCGAAAATCCCTGATAAGCAATCTATGTCCGATCTTGACGCTGCGGTCGCATGGGCTTCAAAAAACAGTGGAAATACAAAGAAACTGTCAATAACCGGATTTTGCTGGGGCGGGCGTATTGTCTGGCTATACGCCGCGCATAATAAAAATCTGGATGCCGGAGCGGCATGGTACGGCAGGGTTGTTCCGAGTCCTAATTCTCCAGTAACTGAAGCACAGCCGAAGACGCCGATCGATTTCGCGAGGAAATTGAAGGCTCCAGTCATAGGTTTCTACGGCGGTATGGACACTGGAATCCCGCTCGATGGTGTTCAGCGGATGCAGGACGAGATAAAGAAAGGGAAGTCGGGATCGGAAATTATCGTCTATCCGAATGCGAAGCACGGCTTTCACGCTGATTATCGGGAAAGTTTTAACAAAGAAGCATCCGAAGACGCGTGGAACAAGCTGTTAGCATGGTTTAAAAGGCACGGAGCCGCATAAATCTGAAAACATTGCCGGATTGAATCTTTTTAGCATGAACGACGGAAGGCTTAATAAATGATGACAGAAAATCTACAACTCAGATACACATTATTGTGTGACGACGTCCGCATCGAGATGGGAAATAAAATCTCGTTGATGGGGATTTTCCAGAACATAATGGTCGAGAAATTACCGGTTTCATTGATAAAATTTGCAGTGATAAATCATTGGATGGGCGAGGGCAGCCACGAGACTGAGGTTAGGATATTATCACCCGACAGATCGAATCTGGTCGTTACCTCGCAATCGACGCCGATCGAGCTTGCGGCGGGCGGTTTTACGGACAATGTGAGTTTTTTTATAAATGTCGTATTTCCAAGCGCCGGCACATATTGGGTACAAACTCTCGCCGACACCGTGGTTCTCGAAGAATTTCCGTTAATCGTAGCCAATGCCGGCGATGTAGCAGCGATGCAGCCCGCGGAGGAAATATCGGAAACTATAAATTGAAGGTAAAAAAATTAAATATAAAAATGGCAAAATCGGAGAATCTCTGATCTTGCCTTTAAATTGTTTTGACTGAATTTATTTCTCGGTTCTCGGCAGATCCAATGTTATGGCCAGACGATAGACAGCTGCATTTTCAACCTCGATTTCCTTCGTTCCTGAAACTCCTTTAAATTTGGCGGTAACTCTAAGTTTTGCAGGGCCTTCGGGCCGCCGAACAGTGAATTCGCCGCTGACGTTCGTAAAAACGCTGCCGAGGCTTTGCGTGGAGCCGTCGGCGTTTACTTTTTCGATCTCAATTTTTGCACCGGTTACGCTCGTCCCTTCGCGATAAAAAACGCTGCCTTTTACAATAACCTGCGTTCCCTGATCGATCGATAAAATCAGCCGGTCGCCCAGATCACGGAGTTTCTTTTTCTTGACCTCGACGTTGTACAGCAGACCGGAACTATAGCCTTTAGCATCGACAACCAGATTATAATTCCCGGAATCGAGGCCTTCCATCACAAAATTACCTTTGGCGTCGGCCCGTACGCTCTTGACATCCTTCCCATCCTGCCGCACGGTAACACTCGCCTTTGCTATTCCACTGCCGCTATTGGTTCGTACCTTGCCTTTCAGTCCGCCGGTTTGAGCGAAAACAGGCAGTAGGCAAATTGCGGAAAGTATTGATATCAATAAAATCCGCATGCACCTTTTTTTCATAAAATTAACTTGTAACATTAAACTTTGAACTTGGAATTTCTTTTCGAAACTCATCCGCTACATCATTGATGATGTCCGTAAGCGTGCGCGTTGGCTTGTAGCCGATCAGGTTTTTAGCTTTTTCGAGGCTCGGCACACGCCGTCTCATATCCTCGAACCCTTCACCATAGGCCTCCTCGTAGGGAATAAAACGGATTTCACTGCTGCTTCCTGTTAATTCAATTGCTGTGTCAGCAAGTTGTTTGATTGAAACTTCTTCACTATTTCCGAGATTGATGACCTGGCCGAAGCAAGCCGGCGAATCGAGAAGTTTCGTCAGTCCGTTCACAACATCAAGCACATGCCCGAAACATCGCGATTGGGTGCCGTCGCCATGGACAGTAATGGCTTCATTCTTTAGAGCCGCCTGCACGAACCGCGGAACGACCATTCCATAATGACCCGTTTGGCGCGGGCCGACGGTGTTGAAAAGACGAACGACAACGACTGGCAGCTTGGTTTCCTTCCAATGAGCGAGTGCAAGAAATTCGTCTAGGGTTTTTGCGCACGCATATGCCCAGCGATGCTTGTCAGTCGAGCCTGTCAACAGATCGTCATTTTCCTTAAATGGAACCGACGCACCCTTGCCGTAAACTTCCGAGGTGCTGGGAATCAGGACGCGTTTGCGGTAGCGCGAACAAAAGCCGAGAACGACGTCTGTACCGTGAAAGATAGTTTCGATCGTCTTGACAGGATGCTCCATGATCAGCTTTACGCCGACGGCGCTCGCCATATGGTAAACGTGGTCGGTT
>Ga0136634_10000808_pt1 | contig 12683 bp, 11 predicted proteins | sample AntDrymUQ8332106_2_FD_104654 | JGI IMG/M metagenome (GOLD analysis project Ga0136634, IMG submission 104654) | Polar desert sand microbial communities from Dry Valleys, Antarctica - metaG UQ833 (21.06) | ecosystem: Environmental > Terrestrial > Soil > Desert | place: Antarctica: Dry Valley... | reverse complement strand
GCGGCCGTCGCGGACGCGCCTTCCACCGCCTCGACAGGCGTCGCAACAGCCTGCGCCTCCGCGGCCGCCGCTTGATCGGCGAGCAGCGCCTCTTCTTGGCGCCGCTGAACTTCCTCCGCGCCCAAGCGCTCGATTTCCTCGGCTAGGCGCAGGTCCTCGACCACACGCTCCTGCCGCTCGACTTCCTGGCGCTTGCGCGCCTCGGTTAAAGCGCGCGCGCGCGCATCGACCTCGCCAGCCGACAGTTGCCGCAGCACATTCCGGGACCGTTCCGGCTGCACATTTTCCGAAGAGCGCTCGCGAGCCAGCTCACGTATCGGCTTGCTTGGCGGGGTCTGCTCCTGACGCTCCGGCGGAACGTTGGCGACCGCCTCCTGCATCGTGAGGGGCTTTTTGCTGCGTTTTTTCTCGACCACCACCGATTTCGACCGGCCATGGCTGAAACTTTGACGCACGTGACCTTGCTCGACCGTCCGTTTGACGTTCAAGCTGATGGTCTGACGTCCCGCTCGCGCGGCTTTATCTTCTGGTTCTCTCGTCTCGCTCATGCCTGATCCTGTTCCGGCGCGTCCGCCGCCGGCGCGGGTTCCAGATATGCTTGCGCATATCGCATAAATCGTTGTGCCGACCAGAGAAACTTCTGGCCCGCGCCATCGCGTGAAATTCCCGCGTGCATTACATTGTGCCTGCCAAGCGCGGCGCTCACCTCGTCAGAGGTGAAGCACCCCACGCGCTCCAACGTCTCGTCACGCACCATCCGCTCCAGCTTACGCCGCCCATCCGGAGCCGCATTGGAAGCGTGCAGCAAAACCATCCGTCTCTCGCCGGCCAGAGCCTTCTCCACTTTGGTAAATCCAGCGACGACGCACCCTGCTTTGTTGGCCAACGCCAAATCCTGCAGAGCCGCACGGCGCAAAAGATCCTCGACGATTTCTGCCATGTCAGGATCCACGGTTATGGCCTGACGAAATCCGCGGGGGAAGCTCTTCTGTTTGACAGCTTTGTCTACGGCATCCCGAGTGGCCGTAACCCAAACACCGCGTCCTGGAAGCTTTCTCTTGAGATCGGGCACGACCCGCTGATTGGGGTCTAGCACAAAGCGCAGAAGCTCATCTTCCCGGCTGCGGGTGCGCTCTACCGCACACTGCCGAACAGGTCTTGCCCTATATCTATCCTCTTCCGACAAAAAATTCACTAATTCTATTTGCGGCGTGTCCGGCAAAGCCCCAGCCTGTTTCCCGTGCGACACAGCAGGTGGCGCCCGCGTGGCTTTAGGACGGATTGGCCGGTGCGTCACCCGCCTCGGCGTTCTCGGCAATCGCGGCGGCGTCACCGTCATCACCGTCTTCAACGTCCTCAACATCGCCGCCGTTCGCGGCGCTTTCATCCTCGGCCGGCGCCTCGATCCAACCGGCCTGAATGCGAGCGTCCAAGATCATTTGCTCGGCGTCCTCGCGGCTGACCTGCAAATCCTCCAGGAAACCCTTATGCCGGGTCGTGACGCCGTCCTTGCGCTCGCTCCATCCGACAAGGTCGTCGGTGGCGCAATCGGCAAAATCCTCGACGGTCTTGATCTCATTCTCGCCAAGAGCGACCAGCATGGGCGTGGTCAGGCCAGGAACGAGGGTGAGATCGTCCACAACGCCGAGTTCGCGGCGTTTGTTGTCCATCTCCGTTTCGCGGCGCTCCAAATAGTCGCGCGCGCGCTCCTGGATCTCCGCCGCGGTGCCCTCGTCGAAACCCTCGATCGCGGCAATTTCCGTCGGCTCGACGAACGCCACTTCCTCGACCGAGGCGAAGCCTTCGGAGGCAAGAAGCTGCGCGATGACCTCATCCACGTCGAGCGCGTCCATGAAGGTGTTCGAGCGTTCGTTGAACTCCTTCTGGCGACGCTCCGACTCCTCGGCTTCGGTCATGATGTCGATATCCCAACCGGTCAGCTGGGAAGCAAGCCGCACATTCTGTCCGCGCCGGCCGATCGCGAGGCTGAGCTGATCATCGGGCACGACCACTTCGATGCGCTCGGCGTCTTCGTCCAGCACCACTTTGGCCACTTCCGCTGGCGCCAACGCGTTGACGATAAAGGTCGCCGCATCCGGCGACCACTGAATGATGTCGATCTTCTCGCCCTGCAACTCGTTCACGACGGCTTGCACGCGCGAACCGCGCATGCCGACGCACGCGCCGACCGGGTCAATCGAGGTGTCCTTGGACACCACGGCGATTTTTGCCCGGCTGCCCGGATCGCGCGCGACCGATTTCAGCTCCACCACGGCGTCATAGATTTCCGGCACTTCCTGCGCGAAAAGCTTGGCCATGAATTCCGGCCGGGTTCGCGACAGAAAGATTTGTGGCCCGCGCTGCTCGCGGCGCACATCATAGATGAAGGCCCGAATGCGGTCGCCATAACGGTAAGTCTCGCGCGGCAGCGCCTCGTCCCGGCGCACCACGGCTTCGGCGCGGCCAAGATCGACGATGACGTTGCCATATTCGACCCGCTTGACCACACCATTGGCGATCTCGCCGATACGGTCGCGAAATTCACCATATTGGCGCTCGCGCTCGGCTTCGCGCACCTTCTGGACAATCACCTGCTTGGCGTTCTGGGCGGCGACACGGCCAAAATCCAAAGGCGGCAGCGGCTCGGCGATAAAATCACCAATATTGGCTTCCGGGTTTTTCCGCCGCGCATCCTTCAGCGAGATCTCGGTGGCTTCCTGCACCACGCTTTCCACGACCTCCAGCAAGCGCGCCAGCCGGATCTCACCGGTCTTCGCGTCGATCTCGGCACGAATCTCGTTTTCGCTGCCATACCGCGACTTGGCGGCCTTTTGGATCGCATCTTCCATCGCCGCGATGACAAGCATGCGATCGATGGACTTTTCCCGTGCGACCGCATCCGCGATTTGCAACAGTTCCAGCCGGTTCGCGCTAACGCCTTGCTGCGCCATTCATTTCACTCCGAAATCTCATTATCTTGTTCACCGGCCAGCCCTGCCTCGGCGTCCTGCGCCTCTTTCGCCGCTTTCAGCAGATCGTCCGTCAGCACAAGCTTTGCATCCGCTATCAATGTCACTGGAAGCCCGATAGTTTGCGGCTCCGCAAAATCCTTCAATTCCACTTGCAGGCGGACCTCGCCGTCATCGAAACCTTCGATGATGCCGCGAAAGCGCCGGCGGGCATCGATTAACTCCTGCATCTCGATCTTGGCCTCAAAGCCGGCCCAATCGGCGAAATCAGATGGCCGAACCAATGGGCGGTCGATTCCCGGCGACGACAGCTCCAAATGAAAACGTCCCGGCATCGGATCATTGGCGTCCAAAAGCGGCGACAGACGCCGGCTTATAAGCGCGCAATCGTCGACAGTGATGGCACGGTCAGACTTGTCCACCATGATCTGCAGCGTCGAACCGTTCTGGCCGGAGAGCTTCACACGCACAAGACGGTAGCCAAGCTCCTCGATGACAGGCTCGGCGAGATCGGCAATGCGGGCCGCGGCGCCGCTTTCGCGGTAAAATCGTGTTTGCAGATTATTTCCAGACAAATCAGCCATCGGCGTTCGACGACGATCCTCTCCAGATAGTTTGGGAAGAGCCTAAAATAAAAAGAGCGGACCCGTTAGGGGCCCACTCTCCACAGTCGAGATGATCATGAGCACCCACAATTTAGGCAAGTTTGACGTGCGGTGCAAGGCCATGTTGCATTGAAACACATGAATTCGCGTTTAGCGGCGCGCGGAAACGCAGAACGAGCGCACCGGATGCCGAACCTACGCGGCAAAGTGGATCTGTCATGGCAAAAGCCGCCCCATTTGCATGGCTGTTCGCAAAGCTTGGCACGTTCGGCTAAGCGCGCTCGAAGCAATAGAACCGGCAGCTTCGGCCGGCGGCGATGGCCTTTTCCTCATAGCGCGTGGCGGGCCAGTCGGCGGGGCGCGCCGCGAGTAGGCCGGGCTTAGCTGCGAAATCCCGTCGCAGTGCCAATGCATCCCCGACCATATCCTCGTAATCGGGGATGTCGGTGGCGAAGCGGAACTCCGCGCCGGGACGCATGATTCGCGCCAGAGTTCCCAAAACCTCCGCGCTCAAGAGCCGGCGTTTGCGATGGCGTTTTTTCGGCCAAGGATCCGGGAACAAGACGAAGGTCCGGCCGATGCTGGCATTGGGCAGCCAATCCAACACGAACCGGGCATCGTCGTCATGGACGCGCACATTGGAAAGCCCGCTGTCCTGAATACGGCTCAGAAGGCTGGCTATGCCCTTCATGAAGGGCTCGCAGCCGATAATGCCGATTCCGGGATGGTTTTCAGCCTGCCATGCGAGATGCTCGCCGCCGCCGAAGCCGATTTCGAGCCAAATGTCGGCGACGCCTGCGCGAAAAAGCTGCCCAAGCGGTTGCGGCGCGGGCTGCTGGAGATCGAGCTTTAGTTCCGGCAGCGTGGTTTTGAGCAGCGCTCCCTGATAGGCCGTCATGCCGCGCCCGACGCGGCGGCCATAAAGCGAACGCTGCCTTTCCGGTTTGTCGGTTGGAGAGATCGCCGCTTCCACCAAGGAACCCGGGGTCAGGTCAGCGCCGCTTTAATCGGCTCGACGAGATCGAGCTTCTCCCACGAGAAGCCGCCGTCATTGTCCGGCTTGCGGCCGAAATGCCCATAGGCCGCCGTTCGCTGGTAAATTGGGCGGCTAAGCTGGAGATGTTCGCGGATCCCGCGCGGGCTGAGGTCCATCACTTCCCCGAGCACGCCCTCCAGCCGCTCTTCCTTGATGCGCCCGGTATTGTAGAGATCGACATAGATCGAAAGCGGCTTCGACACACCGATTGCATAGGAGAGTTGCAGCGCGCATTTTTCCGCCAATCCCGCCGCGACGATATTCTTGGCCAAATAGCGCGCGGCATAGGCAGCGGACCGATCGACCTTTGTCGGGTCCTTTCCGGAAAAGGCGCCGCCGCCATGCGGAGCCGCGCCGCCATAGGTGTCCACGATGATCTTGCGGCCGGTGACGCCGGCGTCGCCGTCGGGGCCGCCCGTGACGAAGCGGCCGGTTGGGTTTACATAAAGCTCGTGCTCTTCCGGCATCCAGCCGCTCGGCATCACGCTTTCCACATAGCCGCGCACGATCTCGCGAACGCGCTCCTGACCGATCTCGGCAACGTGCTGGGTGGACACCACGATCGACGTGGCCCGGACCGGCCGGCCCTGCTCGTAAAGCAGCGTGACCTGGCTTTTTGCGTCAGGACCGAGTTCCGGCAGCGTGCCGGCATGGCGCGCTTTGGAGATTTCATGGAGAATCCGGTGCGCGTAATAGATGGGCGCCGGCATATACTCATCGGTTTCGGAGCAGGCATAGCCGAACATAATGCCCTGGTCGCCCGCGCCTTCATCCTTTGCCGCGCTGGCATCGACGCCTTGCGCGATATCGCTGGATTGCTCATGGACGTAGCACTGAACATCGGCATCGCGCCAATGGAAGCCGGACTGTTCATAACCGATGCTCTTGACGCACTGCCGCGCGACGTCCGCCATGGCTGCCGGCGTCACGGATTCGGGGCCGCGCACTTCCCCGACCAGAATGATGCGATTGGTCGTCGCAACGGTCTCGACGGCCACGCGGGCGTAAGGGTCGGCACTGAGGAACAGGTCCACGACAGCATCGGATATTTGATCGCAAACCTTGTCTGGATGACCTTCCGAAACCGACTCACTCGTGAACTGATAATGCGCGCGCGACAATGGAGGACCCTTTCCTGAGGCTGACGTAGCACGCTAATTATTGTTACCGCGCCTGGGTTGCAAGCGCAGTTAACGTCAATTAACGGAAATCAGCCTTATTCCCCTTGCGGCGCGCTGGTTACGCTGGCCGTGGCGGCGACTTCGTCGCTCAAGGCGCGCACGAGTTCAACCACCCGCTTACGGACCTTGGGATCGGTTATCTTGACGAAAGCCCGATTGAGCTCCAGCCCGTCACGGCTATTGAGGAAGTCCAGGAGGAAAGCCTCCGTCTTCGACTCCGCAAAACCTGGCCCCGCGATCCGGCCGGCGGTGCCCGCCGGCGCATCCTCGAAAAAGAACTGGATAGGCACATCCATGATCTGCGCCAGCTGAAACAGCCGGCTTGCTCCGATGCGGTTCGTACCCTTTTCGTATTTCTGGATCTGCTGAAAGGTCAGCCCCATCTTCTCGCCGAGTTTTTCCTGGCTCATGCCGATGACCATGCGGCGCAGCCGCACACGGCTGCCGACATGAATGTCCATCGGATTCGGTTTGCGGCCAGGCGAATCAATCCTGTCACCCACGCCCCCCGGCGTACTCTCTTCGCTTGCCATAGGTCCCACGATCTAGCCCTGTCTTTCCCAACCCTGCATGCCACAGAGCGGCACACACCTTTAGGTTGTAATCCCCCAAACTTCCACTCGTCAAGCACCTGATATCACAACTTATAATTGTAGTTAATCAGACATGCCACTTGTGATAGTAATATCGACCGGAAAACAAATGGCACTACTCGCGATGCTTGATTTTTTCGCGATCACTCAACTGCAATCACGACTCTATACAGGAGAAGAATAAGCAGCGCCACTATGATTAGTGAATAATTCCTGTATGCGGTGAAGGGTGTTTGCGCAAGTGCAACAGGTAAGGCCTCCTCCAAAATGCCCGAACTGTTCAGTGGGAGCGAAGCGCTGATCCGGCCATAGGCATCCACGACAGCGGAAATTCCAGTATTGGCCGCTCGCACAAGGGGCAAACCCTCCTCCACCGCGCGCACGCGGGCTTGATGCAAATGCTGGTAAGGGCCCGTCGATGTCCCGAACCAGGCGTCATTGGTGATGTTGAGCAGCCAACCCGGACGTCCGTCCTCGCCTAGAACCCGCCCGGGAAAAATGGCCTCATAGCAGATCAGGGGTGAAAAAGGCGGTGCGTTTCCCGCCGCGATGAGACGGCGGCGCGAGCCGCTGGCAAACCCTGTGTTCAGGTGTGTGAGCTGCTTGATGCCGATCGTTTCTAGCGTTTTCTCGAAGGGAACATACTCACCGAAGGGCACCAAATGCGTCTTGTCGTAAATGCCTTTAACTTCGGCTTCCGGGCTGAGCACGAACAGCGCGTTGTAGACGCGGTCGATGACATGTTGGCCATCCGCGCGCCGCGTGGCCTCGACGCGCTCTGCGCCGAGGATCATCGCCGCTCCGTCCGGAACTAGATCGGCGAAGGTCTCCCGCGTTTCCGGTGAAGCAATCGCGTCATTCAGCATGAACAGGAACGGCACCGATGTTTCCGGCCAGATAAGATGCGTAAACGCCGGTGCACCAGCGCCATTTGAGGCCGGTTTGCCGCTGAGCTCGAGCAAACGCTGAAAAATCCATTGCCGATTTTCGGGTTTCCATTTGTCGGCTTGCGGAATATTGCCTTGCACGATGCGCAGCCTGACTTGCGCATGGACCGCCTGCACAGGATCGGCCAGCCGGATCGTGCCCCAGCTCCATCCCGCGGCCAGCAAAGCCGCACTGAAGCCGGGGAGCAACCAGCGCCGGCCCGATGCGCAGGCGCAAGGTCCAGCAAGCGCCGCCGGGCTGGCGAATATCAGGAGGGCCAGGAAGGTTAGCCCGTAGATGCCGAAAAGCGCCGTGGTTTGCATGACGGCGTCATTGCTGGCCAGCGCATAGCCCCAGAGGTTCCACGGAAAACCCGTAAGAACATGGCCGCGGAGCCATTCCGCCGCGAACAGAAAAAGCGCCAGCGCAAAAATCCGGCTCGCACCCTGCCGCCACACCAGCATCGCCGCGGCGGCCGCTGCGGCATAAAAGAGCGCCAAACCCGCCGGAAGCGCAGTTACGGCCAAAGGGATGAGCCAGGCGAATTTGTCCGCCTCGACCAGAAAGGCGAGACCGATCCAGTAAAGTCCAGCCAAGAAAAACCCGAAGCCGAACCCCCAGCCGGTCGCCGCGGCGCGCCACAGCCTGCCCCGCAGCGCAACGCCACGCGCGTCCGCGATTCCATCCAAGAGCCAGACCAAGCAGGGAAAGGTGAGGAACAGAAGCGGCCAAATATGGAAGGGCGCAAAGCCCAAAACCGAGATTGCGCCGAGACCGAGGCTTAACGCCACACGCTTCCAGCCCCGCAATCGGGCGATCGCGGCGGGGACAGCGCTAAGGTTGAGCAAGGAACCAATCGCTCGCGTTTGGGCAAGGCTCAAGGTGCACCTCTTCTTTCAGAGGCTGCAATGGCCGATAGCAAGCCTAAAGGCAAGAAGCATGCTTTGCGGCTTCTACCAGGGCCCGGACTATGCCGCCCTGAAAGGCTGGCCGTGCTTTAGGTCCGCGGCGTCAGGATCGGTCAGGCGGATGCGCACCTTTTTTACCCGGCGCTCATTCGCGTCGAGGATCTCGAACCCTACCCCCGCCGGATGCGCAACGATCTCGCCGAGCGCCGGAATGCGGCCCAGCATGGCAAAGATGAGCCCACCGATCGTGTCCATGTCGTCGTCACCGTTTTCGCCCGTGAGAGGCCGGCCGATACGCGCGGCAACATCGTCGATGTCCGCCCTCGCGTCGGCGACAAAGCCTTCCGCATCCTCGGCGATCATCGGCGCGTCATCGGCATCGTGCTCATCTTCGATATTGCCCACAACCTCCTCGAGCAGATCCTCGATGGAGACGAGACCGTCGGTTCCGCCATGTTCGTCGATGATGAGCGCGAGGTGGATATGCCGGCTCTGCATACGCACCAGCAAATCCAGCGCGGACATCGACGCCGGCGCGAAAATCAGGTCGCGGACGATGCCGCTCGCGGCGATGGTGGTGGAAAGGTCGACTCCGCCCAAATTGAGAGCGCTGCCGCCGTCACCGGCTTTGCCCCGCGCCATGATCCAGCCCATGAGATCCTTCACATGCACCATGCCGAACGGCTCGTCGAGCGTGTCGCGGTAAACTGGAATGCGCGAATGCCCAGCCTTGGCGAATAGCGCCATGAGGTCGGCCAGCACCTCGCTTTCGTCCATGGCCACGATATCGACGCGCGGCACCATCACGTCTTCAAGGCGCAATTCCTTGAATTGCAGCACGCGCTGCAGCATGGCGCGCTCGCGCGGCGTGAAGGCCGTGCCATCGTCTTCCTGCAGCGCGCCCTCGATGATGGCGCGCGGATCGAGGCTGTTCGAGAAACCGAGATTGGCGGCAAGACGGTTCAACCAACTCGAACCGTTTTCGCTGCGTTCGCCGTTAAGAAGGCCATTGTGGTGATTATTCATGGTCATAGCCGAGATTCAGCCAGCTCTGGCGGCTGATCCTCTTCAACAGTGCTCCTATAAGGGTCATGAATGCCGAGATCGGCGAGAATCCGACGTTCGAGCGCTTCCATGCGCTCGGCTTCGTCATCATCGCCGTGATCGTAACCGGCGAGATGCAGCAAACCGTGGACGGTCAAATGCGCAAGATGATGCAGCGGGTCCTTACCCTCCCCGGCAGCCTCACGCATCAGGGTTTCATAGGCGATCACGATATCGCCGGATGGGCCCGCCGATGTCATGGCCTGACCGGGGGCAACAGGAAAAGAGAGAACGTTTGTAGGCTTATCAAAGCCGCGGAAGCGGGCGTTCAGCTCGCGCATCGCAGCGTCGGAAGACAGCGCTACCGAGACTTCTCCGTGAGCGAGCGCGGGAACAAAGCAGATGGCTGCGTTTACAGCCCCATGGACGCTGGACAGCGCGCCGGTGACCGTCTGCCATGCAGGATGCAGCACGACGACACTGGCGGGACTAGGACCAGGCTCTTCATCGGACGGGCCGTCTCCCTCATCGTCAGGAGGACGCACATCCATCGCTATACACTCGATCATCATGCCTTATGCGTAATCCGTTTTCAGCGGACTTTCTCGTAAGCTTCAACGATGCGGCCCACCAGCTCATGACGTACCACATCGGCGGATGTAAACGGAATATGCGCGATTCCCTTTACATCCGCTAATATAGTAATTGCTTCTTGCAAACCAGAGGTCTGGCCAGCAGGAAGATCCACCTGAGACGGATCGCCTGTCACGACCATCTTGCTGCCCTCGCCCAGGCGGGTCAGAAACATCTTCATTTGCATCGAGGTACAGTTCTGCGCCTCGTCAAGAATGATCATAGCATGGCTGAGCGTCCGGCCACGCATAAACGCCAGCGGCGCAATTTCTATCTGGCCGGTATCGAGACCGCGCTCAACCTTCTCAGGCGGCAGCACATCATACAGGGCGTCGTAAAGGGGGCGCAGATAGGGATCGACTTTTTCCCGCATATCCCCAGGCAAAAACCCGAGGCGCTCGCCAGCCTCCACCGCCGGACGCGACAAAACGAGACGCTCGACCTCGCCACGTTCCAGGCAGCCCGCGGCGTAAGCGACGGCCAGATACGTCTTGCCCGTGCCGGCAGGACCCGTGGCGAAAGTGAGTTCCTTGGCTTGCAGCGCCGCAATATAGGTTGTCTGCATCGGCGTCCTGGCAGACACCACACGTTTGCGGGTCCGCAACTGGCCGAGCTCGGGGCCGTCGCCGTCCGCTTTTTGCAGCTTGACGCCTGCCCGGGCGTGGCGGATCGCGCCGTCGAGATCACCGGCGCCGACACTCTGGCCCGACTTCAACCGCGCGTACAATTCCTCGAGAACCACGCGGGCGAGCGCGCATGCGCTTTCGGACCCTTCAAGAACGATAACATTGCCATGAACGACGGCCTGAACGCCGAGCCTTTCCTCCAACAAGGAGAGATGGGCATCGAACTCGCCGAGCAAATCGGCCAACAATCTGTTGTCGTCAAATTGCAGTTCCGCGCGGTGATTAGCGGGGCGGTCGGACTGACGGGATTTTCCCGCGTTCCGGGTCAAATGAGATGCGGTTCCACGCAATTGAGGCAAATACCCTCTCCCAAGCAGCTGAATTCGCGCGTCTGCGGCGGCTCGCTCCGAAAGACCGGTCACTAGCGCTTAAGCTTCCTTATCAGAATTGGTTCCTTAAATTATGACACCACTTAAGCTGTTCGGGCCAGCCTGCGTTATGGCCACAGAAAATATTTCGCCAATCCGTTCCTCTCCCGCTTCTACATGGACAGCCTGAAGGTAAGGTGAACGCCCCGCCAACTGGCCTGGCCGCCGCCCTGTTCTCTCGAAGAGGACGGGCAGAGTGCGGCCGACTTGCGCGCTGTTGAATGCAGCCTGCTGCGCGTTCAGCCGCGTTTGCAGCACTGCAAGCCGGCGTGACTTGTCCGCCTCGGTAACCTGACCTGGGAGAGAGGCGGCAGGCGTGCCCGGCCGCGGGCTATATTTGAACGAGTACGCCTGGGCGAAGCCAACTTCCTCGACCACGTCCATCGTCGCCGCGAAATCATCCTCCGTCTCGCCGGGAAAGCCGACGATGATGTCGGTGGAGAGCGCGAGATCGGGCCGCGCGGCGCGGATGCGTTCGATAAGCCTGAAATAATCGGCTCGCGTGTGCTTGCGGTTCATGGCGGCGAGGATACGGTCGGCGCCGGCCTGGAAAGGCAGATGCAAATAGGGCATCAGCGCGGGGATGTCGCGATGCGCCGCGATCAGGTCGTCATTCATGTCGGCGGGATGGCTCGTGGTGTAGCGCAGCCGCTCAACGCCGGGAATTTGTGCCAGCGCCGTGAGCAGATGTGCCAGCCCCCAAATTCTACCATCCGGTCCCTCGCCCGCATAGGCGTTGACGTTTTGGCCGAGCACGGTGATCTCGCGCACGCCAAAGCCGGCGAGGCGGCGCGCCTCAGCCATAACGGCCGTCACGGGACGGGAGAATTCCGCGCCGCGCGTATAGGGCACGACACAGAAGGTGCAAAATTTGTCGCAGCCTTCCTGGATGGTCAGAAACGCCGCCGGAAGCTGGCGTGATTGCCGCGCCGGAAGGCTGGCGAACTTGTCTTGCTCGGGGAATTCGGTGTCGACGAGCTTGGCCCCCTCGCTGCGGGCGCGGCGCACCAGATCCGGCAGGCGATGATAGCTTTGCGGCCCCACCACCAGATCGACGAGCGGGGCGCGCTTCAGAATTTCTGCGCCCTCCGCCTGCGCAACGCATCCGGCGACCGCGATCATGGTTTCGCTGCCCTGCGCACGCCGCCGGTCGCGGACAAGGCGCAAGCGGCCCAGCTCCGAGTAAATCTTTTCGGCGGCCTTCTCGCGGATATGGCAGGTGTTGAGCACGATCAGGTCGGCCGCTTCCATATCCGGCGTTTCCAAATACCCCTCGGGCGCCAAAGCCTCCGCCATGCGAACGCTGTCATAGGCGTTCATCTGGCAGCCATAGGTTTTGATGTGGACTTTCTTTAGCAAAGCTTCAGCTCCTGCCGGCTTTGACCGGTCACGCCGGCTGGACAGAGTGTGACATCGCCTGAGGACGCGCGGTGAGCAATTGCGCGAAATCGCCCCGTACGCGGTGATGGGCATGTTCGGCAAGCTTCTTGCGGTCGCCCACGATCGCCATGGAAACCGGCGTGCCGAACCGGACATGGACGTCAAGCGGACCGCCCTTCAACACGCCCCAAGCATGGCTTAGCATATCCATGTCCCCGTACCAAGCCACCGACGGCCTTTGCTGGCGGTTCATAGGCAGACCGTGCACGCGCGTGTAAACGATGGCGAGGGTTTGCAGGAGATGGCCGTCATGCCCCTCGCCATTGGGTTCGACCGCGGCGAACAGCGAGCTT
>Ga0136634_10000807_pt1 | contig 12702 bp, 8 predicted proteins | sample AntDrymUQ8332106_2_FD_104654 | JGI IMG/M metagenome (GOLD analysis project Ga0136634, IMG submission 104654) | Polar desert sand microbial communities from Dry Valleys, Antarctica - metaG UQ833 (21.06) | ecosystem: Environmental > Terrestrial > Soil > Desert | place: Antarctica: Dry Valley... | reverse complement strand
CTGTGCGGCCGACGCCGGCAAGGCGCAGCGGCAGGTCGACGTTGCGCTCGGTGGTGAGCCAGGGCAGCAGCGCCGACTCCTGGAACATCACCGCCGGGCGGGACGTACTGATCTTGATCTCGCCCGACGAGACATGGTCGAGGCCGGCGACGACGTAGAGCAGCGTGCTCTTGCCGCAGCCTGATGCACCCAGCAGGCACACGAACTCCCCGTGGGCGACCTCGAGGTCGACACCGTCGAGAGCCACGACCTGGCTCTCACCGGAGCCGAACGCCTTGACGACGCCCTTGACGCTCACCGCGGAGAGTCCATCGCGCGGAGATGCCGGCTTCTTGGCGATCAGCGTGCTGCTCATGCTGCGCTCCTAGTGGTGAGGGGAGATGCGTACGAGGGGGCGGTCATCCGGCGTCAAGCCCGCCGGCGTCGACCGTGTCGAGACCGGCTTCTTCGAGTGCGCGGTTCAGCGGCCCGAGGTCGACGAGGCCCTTGAGGTCGACGGCCTCCTCGGCCACCTCCGCCGTGACGGCGTCCTCGGCAAGCTGGATGAAGTTGGCGGCGGCCGGGTCGAAGGTCAGCGTGATGTTCTCGAAGGCGCGGTCGAGCACGACGTCACTGAGCGGTGCACCCGTGAGCTCCTCCAGGCCGGCGTTGACGATCGTCTTCGCCTCGTCCGGGCTCTCCTCGGCGAACTGCACTGCCGCGATCTGCCCGCGCAGGAACGCCTCGACCGTGCTGGGGAACTCCTCGAGGAACTCCGTCCGGACGATGATGATCGTGGTCGGAAAGACCCCGTTGTCCCACAGGTCGGCCTCGTCGAGCAGCACGCCTCCGCCGGCGTCCTCGACGTACCGCGAGGACCACGGCTCGGGGAGCCAGCCGCCGTCGATGTCGCCGGCCTGGAACAGCGCGAAGGAGTCGGAGTTGGCGACGTTCTGGACCGTCACGCCCTCGGCGGTGTCCTTCTCGATGCCCTCCTCCGAGAGCCACTTCTTCAGGGCGACGTCCTGCGTGTTACCCAGCTGCGGGGTGGCGATGGTGGTGCCGGCGAGGTCTTCTGGCGACTCGATGCCCTCGCGCACGACGAGCTGCGCGCCGCCCGAGGTCGCGCCGGAGATGAGGCGCAGCGCCTCGCCGTCGGACTCCGTGAAGCCGGAGATCGTCGGCCCGGGGCCGATGAACGACATGTCGATCGATCCGCCGAGCAGCGCGCCGATGACGTCCGGCCCGGCGTTGAAGGTCTGGGTGGTGAGCGTCGTGTCGCCGAGCTCGGCCTCGAAGAGGCCCTCGTTGACGCCGATGATCGCGGAGGCGTGGGTGACGTTGGCGAAGTAGCCGAGCCGCAGGTCCTCCGCTGGCGGGCTCTCGACTTCCTCCGACTCGGCGACCGACGTCGCCGGCTCGGGCTCGTCCTCGGCGCGCGAGCAGCCCGTAACTCCTACGAGCATCGCCAGCGTTGCTGCGAGCAGTGTCTTCTGGGGCAGAGATTTCACCGGAGAGTGCCTCTCGAGTCGTCGACAAGCGCGGTCGGGTCCTGGCCGCAGGAAGCAACGGTAACCGCTTGTCGACTTACATGGTCTCCTTAATCCAAAATTGTCACGCGCCCGTCATGCAGCGGACACGCGCAGCTTTGGAAAACGCCGATTGATGCCTCGCTGAGCCGCTTGCGCTCACGGTCCGTAGGGCGCTGAGCGCGAGGCCTTCAGTGGTATGTAACGCGCCGCGTTCGGTTGGGCGAGTCGTAGCTCGCTAGCAACCGGACGAAGGCCCCGTGTCGTTCGCCTGACCATTGTCCTTCAGGTCTCGGGGCCCTGCCCAGCGCTGCCGCCGCCGACAGAGCCGATGCCGCCGACACCGGAGGGAAGATCATCTGGGACCGGCGTGGCCGATGTCTTTGGGCGCCGACTGAGGGGCTCGCTCGAGCCGGTCTCGATCCGGGCGGCGACGATGCGGCCCTCCGTACGCCCGAAGGCCGGCAGGCCCTCGCGCATCCTGATCAGCATCCACAGACCGGGGCCGGCGATGAGAACCGCGACGATCACCCAGGCCAGGAGCTCGTTGGACGCGCCGAGGAGCTTGACGCCGGACACCGTCAGCACGATGGCAAGGGTGCGCCGGATGATGCCCTGCGGCGCGGTCGAGGAGACCTTTGCACCCAGGTAGGCACCAGGGATGGCGCCCAGCAGCAACGACACGGTGAGGTCGAACTGCACATCACCGAACAGCAGGTGACCGAGGGCGGCCGAGAAGACCAGCGGGACCGCCTGGACGAGATCCGTGCCGACCAGCCGGGAGGCCGTCAGCATCGGGTAGAGCGCGAGCATCGCGACGATCATCAGGGAGCCCGACCCGACGGAGGTCATGCCAACGACGAGCCCGCCGACGACGCCGATCAAGATCGTTCGGACCGGCCGCACATCGACGACCGGGATCTCGGACGTGTCCGCGTCGATGAACTCGCCGCGCGCGTAGCGCTTCGCCCGCGAGGCGAGGTTCATGTACGTCTTCAGCGCGAGACCGGTGGCCGCGAGGAGCAGCGCGACTCCCAGGCCTTTCTGGATGTATGACTCGACCGACGCCGAGTCACCGAGGGCCTTGATCAGCAGCACGCCGCAGAACGCCGACGGCACCGAGCCGATGGACAGGTACTTCACCAGCTGCAGGTTCACGGTGCCCTTACGCAGGTGCACGCCACCACCGACGGGCTTCATCACCGCCGCGGCGACGAGATCGCTGGACACGGCCGTCAGCGGTGGCACGTTGAAGAAGACGACGAGCATCGGCGTCATCAGGGCGCCGCCGCCCATGCCGGTCAGGCCGACGATGGTGCCGACGATGAAGCTGCCGAGCGTGATCCAGAGATCCACGTCTACCGTCCCGTTCCGCACACCGAGGCCAACCCCAGCCACGAGGCTCGTCGTGCGGCGGGTCTGGACCGAACGAATTGACCGTAACCGCTTGTCGACGGATGTGATCGGCTTAATCGGAAATCGACAGAAAACAAGCGCCGCTGTCAGTCGTGCTGCCGATTCGCCTGCAGGCCGCTAGCCGTCGAGGCCTGCGCGTCGACCCCGGCCTCGGCCCGTTGCGCGGGCGTGATGGGGGTGGGCGCGCCGGTCAGCGGGTCGTGCCCGGACGCGGTCTTCGGGAAGGCGATGACGTCCCGGATCGACTCGACACCGGCCAGCAGGGCACACAACCGGTCCCAGCCCAGCGCGATCCCGCCGTGGGGCGGCGGGCCGTACCGGAACGCCTCGAGCAGGAACCCGAACTTGCTCGCCGCCTCCTCCTCGCTCAGCCCGATGACGTTGAAGACCTGTCGCTGCACGTCGCCGCGGTGGATGCGGATCGAGCCGCCCCCGATCTCGGAGCCGTTGAGCACGAGGTCGTACGCGTAGGCGAGCGCGTTGCCGGGGTCGTCGACGAAGCGGTCGGCCCACTGGTCGCTCGGCGAGGTGAACGGGTGGTGCAGCGCGGTCCACCCCCCGGCAGCGTCCCGCTCGAACATCGGGGCGTCGACGACCCACAGGAACTCCCAGCGGGCGGTGTCGACCAGACCGCAGCGAGCGCCGATCTCAAGCCGGGCCGCTCCCAGCAGCTCCTGCGCGCCGACGCGCTCACCGGCAGCGAAGAACACCGCATCACCCGGCGCCGCGTCGACAGCCGCCGCGAGGCTGGCCCGCTCGCCCTCGGACAGGTTCTTGGCGACCGGCCCGCCGAGCTCGCCGTCGGGTCCGATCAAGACGTACGCCAGCCCGCGCGCGCCGCGGGCCCTGGCCCAGTCCTGCCACCCGTCGAGCTGCTTGCGGGTCTGGCTTGCGCCCCGCGGCATGACGACCGCTCCGACGTACGGCGCCTGGAACACGCGGAAGGGCGTCGACGCGAAGTAGTTCGTGAGCTCGACGAGCTCGAGGCCGAACCGCAGGTCCGGCTTGTCGCTGCCGTACCGGTCCATCGCCTCGTGCCATGTCAACCGGTGGAACGGCGGCGAGACGTCCGCTCCCGCGAGCTCTCCCCAGATGCGGGCGACGACGGCCTCGGCGAGCTCGATGATGTCGTCCTGGTCGACGAAGCTCATCTCGATGTCGAGCTGGGTGAACTCCGGCTGCCGGTCGGCCCGGAAGTCCTCGTCGCGGAAGCAGCGCGCGATCTGGTAGTAGCGCTCGAGCCCGCCGACCATCAGCAGCTGCTTGAACAGCTGCGGCGACTGCGGCAGCGCGTACCAACTGCCGGGCTGCAGGCGCACCGGGACCAGGAAGTCGCGCGCGCCCTCCGGTGTCGACCTCGTGAGGTACGGCGTCTCCACCTCGACGAAGTCGCGCGCCGCCATCACTTCCCGCGCGATGCGGCTGGCCTCCGACCGCAGGCGTAGCGCCCGCGCGAGCTCGGGCCGGCGGAGGTCGAGGTAGCGATGGCGCAGCCGCGCCTCCTCGTTGACCTCGCCCTTGTGCAGGTCCTCCACCGGGAAGGGCAGCGTCGCGGCGTCGCTCAACACGTCGACCACCTTGGCCACGACCTCGACCTCGCCGGTGGGCAGCGCGCTGTTCTCGTTGCCGACGGGCCGTGCGCTGACCTCGCCCACGACGCGTACGCACTGCTCCGAGCGCAGTGCGCTCGCGGCCTCCTCCTCGCGGATGACGACCTGGACCACGCCGGAGGCGTCGCGGAGGTCGACGAACGCCACCCCGCCGTGGTCACGGCGGCGCGCGACCCAGCCGGCGAGGGTGACGGTCGCGCCGGTGTCGCCGGCACGCAAGGCGCCGGCGCAATGCGTACGGATCACGGGGAGGACTCCTCGGTGACATTCGACGGGGTGACGACTGACGGGCGCAGGTCGGCGGCCGGGGGCGACCACGCCGCCGGGTCGGCCGGGACCTGCGCACCGGACCTGATGTCACGGACCTCGTCGCTGCCGTCGGGCTTCGGGAACCAGACGTACGGGATGCCGCGGCGCTGGGCGTAGCGGATCTGGCGACCGTACTTCGTCGGCTCCGGCGCGACCTCGGTTGCGATCCCGCGCCGGCGCAGCTGCTGGGCGATGTCGCGGCAGCTACGGCGCGCGTCGGCGTCCGGCAACGCGACCAGCACCACGGAGGGGACCGAGCGGCTCGCGTCCAACAGCCCGGCTCCGATCAGTGGGCCGAGCAGCCGGCTGACACCCAGCGAGATCCCGACGCCGGGGTACGTCGAGCGGCCGTCGGTGGCCAGCGCGTCGTACCGGCCGCCGGAACAGATCGAGCCGACGTGCTCCCAGCCCTGCATGCGGATCTCGAAAACGGTCCCGGTGTAGTAGTCCAGCCCGCGCGCGATCCTGAGGTCGGCGACGACGCTCACCCGGTCGGTGGCCACGTCGGCGGCAGCCTCGACGACCGCCGTCAGCTCCGCCAGCCCCCGATCCAGCAGTGGGTGCTCGATGCCGAGCGCGCGTACGGCCGGCGCGAACGACACGTCCGGTGTCGCGATCGACGCGAGCTGGAGGCAGCGGTCGGCCGCCTCGGGCTCGAGGCCCGCGTCCTTGACGAGCGACTGACGGACCTGGTCGGGCTCGACCTTGTCGAGCTTGTCCACCGCTCGCATCGCGGCCCCGACATCGTGTGCGCCCGCGCCGAGGAAGAAGCCCTCCATCAGCCGCCGGTTGTTGACCTGAAGACGCAGCGGCGGCACCGGCAGGGTGGACAGCGCCTCCGCCATGACCGCCGCGATCTCGATGTCGGCATCGAACGACAGCTCGTCCCTGCCGATGATGTCGATATCCGCCTGGGTGAACTCCCGATAGCGGCCCTCCTGCGGCCGCTCCCCCCGCCAGCACTTCTGGATCTGGTAGCGCCGGAACGGGAACTCGAGCTGGCCGGCGTTCGCGATGACGTAGCGCGCCAGCGGGACGGTGAGGTCGAAGTGCAGCCCCATCCCGCTGTGATCGGGCCCGCTGTGACTCAGCCCGGAGTGGTCGTCGTCGGCGTCGGCCTGCAACCGGCGCAGCAGATAGACCTCCTTGTCGGTCTCGCCCTTCTGCAGGAGCCGGTCCAAGGATTCCACGGAGCTTGTCTCGATCGAGGCGAAGCCATGCAGCTCGAACGTACGGCGCAGCGAGTCCAGGACAGACAGCTCCACCGCTCGCTGGCTCGGCAGGTACTCGGGAAACCCGCTGGCGTAGGCCGCCCGCCTCACCATCTGGCGCCTCCGGGTGTGACCGTGTCCGCGCCGCTCCCGCTCACCATTCGGCGCGCCTCGTCGAGGTACGGGTTGCTCCTGCGCTCCTGGCCGATCGTCGTCTCCGGGCCGTGTCCCGGCAGCACGACCGTCTCGTCGTCGAGCGGCAGGATCTTCGTGGCGAGGCTGGTGAACATCTGCGCCATGTCGCCGCCAGGCAGGTCCGTGCGCCCGATCGAGCCGGCGAACAGGACATCACCGGACAGCACGATCTGCGGCGTCGTGTCCTCCGCGGGCAGGCGGAACAGCACGGATCCGCGGGTGTGACCGGGCGCGTGGTCGACCGTGATCGACAGGCCGGCCAGCTCGATCGGCGTGGCGTCGGTGAGCGGCGCGACGTTTTCGGGCTCCGCGTACGTCAGGCCGGTGCCCTGGAACATCGCCCATGTCTCCGGGGAGATGCCCAGCTCGGGTCGCGCCAGCATCTCCCGGTCGGCCGGGTGGACGTACGCCGTGATCCCGCGGGCGGCGCAGACGGGAGTCACGGAGAAGGTGTGGTCGATGTGCCCGTGCGTGAGCAGGACCGCGACCGGTCGCAACCGGTGCTCGTGCAGGACGTCGTCGAGTTCCGCCTCGACGCCGAAGCCGGGGTCGACGACGATGCACTCAGCGTCGGCCTGGGTCGCGACGACGAAACAGTTCGTGCCGAACGCCTGCGCCGGGAATCCCGCGATGAGCACGGCGCCTCCTGCTTGTGGCCAGTCATGAATGTGCCCCGTAGATGGTCGGTGTCGACCCGACGGGGCAGGACTTACGAGCGTACCGGCGTGTCCATGGCGGCCCGCCGACTTAGACTGTCGCGGGTCCCGCGCCCGCCTGCCCGTACGGTTCCCGCCGGCGGCCGGTCGACCACAGCGCTGGGCGCGCACGCAATGAACACGTCCGTACGGCCAGGAGGATCAACCGGTGGTCAGCAAAGAGCAGCGGCGGCACGAACTGGCGCGGGCGAAGCTCGCCCGGCAGCAGGAGCGACGAGAGGCCGAAGCCGCCAAACGCCGACGGGTGGCGATCATCGCTGCGGCCGTCTCGGTGCTCGTGGTCGTGGGCGGCGTGACGTACCTGGCGGCACGCAACAACACCGTGGAGCCGGCGGCGGCTCCCTCGGTGACCGCCGAGCCGACCAAGACGAAGACTCCAAAACCCGACAAGACACCGAAGAATTCGGCCTCGCCGGGCGTCAGCCCCACAGCTGGTGCCACCGAGCCCGTCGCGGCGGGCTGCGCGTACGTCCCCGACGGCTCCGGGACTGACGTCACTCCGCCTGCTGACGGAGCACCGGCGGCACTCGCCGCGACAGACGTGTCTCTCGAGCTCACGCAGGGCGCGGTCACGCTGGCGCTGGACGCCGCCACCGCTCCCTGCACGGTGCAGTCCTTTGTGACGCTTGCGGGCCAGGGCTACTTCGACGGCACCACGTGTCACCGGCTGACGACGAGCGGCAGCCTGCAGGTGCTGCAGTGCGGTGACCCGACCGGGACGGGGTCCGGCGGTCCGGGCTACTCCTTCGCGGACGAGACATCCGACGACATGACCTACACGCGTGGCACGGTCGCGATGGCCAACGCCGGGCCAGACACCAACGGCAGCCAGTTCTTCCTGGTGTACGGCGACTCGCAGCTCCCGCCGGACTACACCGTGTTCGGCGAGATCACCGGCGGGCTCGAAGTGCTCGACGCGATTGCCGCGGCGGGGGTTTCGGGTGGCGGCTCGGACGGCGCGCCGGCGGAGGCCGTCGACATCGCCAGCGTGGCCGTGGGGTCGGGCGGCTGAACGTGACGGGTCCTCCCGCTGAGCGCCCTGCGCCGCCGCCCCCTGCGGCGCCGCCTCCGCCGCTGCCCTCGCACTTCGCGCGCCCTCGCCCGCCGCGACCTGTCGAGCATCGGACCGCCGACCCCGCCACCGGGGCGGGCGGGCCGACGGCGGCAGCGAATGCTCCGATGCCTCACGACGATCCGATGCCTCTCGACGATCCGATGCCTCTCGACGATCCGATGCCTCTCGACGATCCGGTGCCTCTCGACGATCCGGTGCCGATGACTGCGGCGCAGCAGCCCACGGTCGGATCAGAGCCGATCGAAGCGATGGATGCGCCGGCTGACGGCGTCGAACCAAGCACGGCCGGTCCGCCGCCGGCGGAGGCCGACGGCGCTGAGCCCGGCGAGCCGACGGACCCCTGGGGACGGGTCGGCGACGACGGCACCGTCTACCTCCGGACCGCCGATGGCGAACGCGCCGTCGGTTCCTGGCAGGTGGGCGAGCCGGCGAAGGCGCTCGACTACTACCGGCGCCGGTACACCGCGCTGGTCGTCGAGGTAGACCTTCTCGAACGGCGCATCCGGTCGGGCGCGCTCGCTCCCGACGAGGCGACCGCTTCCGTGCGGCGCACCCGGGAGCACCTCGACGACGCGCAGGTCGTGGGTGATCTCGCCGCGCTCGCGGCCAGGCTCGACACGCTCCTCGAGGTGATCGAGGTGCGGCGGGCCAAGCGCAAGGCGGAGCGCGCGAAGGCGATGGAGGCCGCTCGGCGCACCAAGGAGTTGCTCATCGGCGAGTCGGAGACGATCGCGGCCGGGTCGGATTGGCGCGGCGGCGCGGATCGCCTGCGGGCGATGCTCGAGCAGTGGAAGACCCTCCCCCGGCTGGAAAAGCGGGCCGACGACGAGCTGTGGCATCGCTTCTCGGCCGCGCGCACGACGTACACGCGCCGCCGCAGGTCCCACTTCGCCGAGCTCGCCGACAAGCGCGACGACGCCAAGGACGTCAAGGAGAAGCTCGTCGCCGAGGCCGAGGGGCTTGCCGCGTCCACAGAATGGGGCGCCACTGCGGCCCGCTACCGCGCGCTCATGACGCAGTGGAAGGCAACCGGTCCGGCGCCGCGCAAGGACGAGGAGTCGCTGTGGCAGCGGTTCCGGGGCGCACAGGACACGTTCTTCGCGGCCCGGTCGGCCACTCTGTCCGAGCGGGACTCGGCGGAGCAGACAAGTCTCGGCGCCAAGGAGCAGTTGCTGGTCGAGGCTGAGGCGCTGCTGCCGGTCAAGGATCTCGGGGCTGCAAAGACCGCGCTGCGGTCCATCGAGGAGCGCTGGGCAGCTGCCGGGCGGGTCCCTCGAGAGGCGATGACGAGACTCGAGGGCCGGCTGCGCAAGGTCGAGGAGACCGTACGCGCCGGGGAGCAGGCCGAGTGGACTCGCACCAGTCCCGAGGCGCTGGCCCGGGCAGAGGCAACCGTGACCCAGCTCCGCACGTCCATCGAGAAGCTCGAGAAGCAACGCGCGGCAGCGCAATCCGCGGGCAACGCACGCGCGGAGGCCGACGCGAGCGCCGCGTTGCAGACCCGCCGTGCCTGGCTTGTCGAGGCGGAGAAGACACTCGCCGAGTTCCGCCGCTGAGCGCCCCCCACCAAGCCGCCCGTCTGGTGATCACGACGGTCGGGCGGTAAGAAGGGGTCAGTCGCCCTGGCCGCTGGTGACGCGTGCGACGTCGTACACGCCGGGAATCGTACGGACAGCCTTCAACACGTGACCCAGATGCTTCGGGTCGCCCATCTCGAACATGAACCGGCTCTTGGCAACCCGGTCGCGCGTCGTGACGACCGTGGCCGAGAGGATGTTGACGTGCTGGTCGGACAGAACACGGGTGACGTCGGACAGCAGCCGCGCCCGGTCGAGCGCCTCGACCTGGATCTGGACGAGGAAGATAGACGAGGCGCTCGGCGCCCACTCGACCTCGACCATGCGCTCAGGATCCGAGGACAGGGACGCCACGTTGACGCAGTCGGACCGGTGCACCGACACCCCGTGTCCGCGGGTCACGAACCCTACGACGACGTCGCCCGGCACCGGGGTGCAGCACCGGGCCAGCTTGACCCAGACGTCCGACACGCCCTTGACCACGACGCCGGGGTCGCCGACCAGCGGTCGGGTGGAGCGCTCGAACGTCGGTGACGTGGCCTCGGCCAAGTCCTCGGTGGCGCCCTCCTCGCCCCCGAGCGCCTTGACGAGCTTTGTGACAATGCTGGCGGCAGACACGTGGCTCTCGCCCACGGCGGCGTACAGCCCCGCGACATCGACGTAGCGCAGCTCTTGCGCCAGGGCCACGAGCGCGTCGCCGCCGAGGAGGCGCTGGATCGGCAGCCCCTGCTTGCGGACCTGCTTGGCGAGGATCTCCTTGCCCCGCTCGATCGCCTCCTCGCGGCGGCTCTTGGAGAACCACTGCCGGATCTTGTTGCGTGCGCGCGGGCTCTGCACGAAGGTGAGCCAGTCGCGGCTCGGCCCTGCGCCCTGAGCTTTCGACGTGAAGATCTCGACGACGTCGCCGGTCTCCAGCGCCGACTCGAGCGGGACGAGTCGCCCGTTGACCCGCGCACCGATGCACGCGTGTCCCACCTCGGTGTGCACGGCGTACGCGAAGTCCACCGGGGTCGAGCCCGAGGGCAGCGCCATCACGTCACCGCGCGGCGTGAACGCGTAGACCTCGGCGGTCGAGAGGTCGAAGCGCAACGAGTCGAGGAACTCGCCGGGATCGGCGGTCTCCTTCTGCCAGTCGAGCAGCTGCCGTAGCCACGCCATGTCGCCGCCGCCCGCTTCTCGAGCGGCATCGCCACTGGTCGACCTCCCGAGCACTGCCTCTTCCTTGTACTTCCAGTGCGCGGCGATCCCGTACTCCGCGCGGCGGTGCATCGCTTGCGTACGGATCTGCAGCTCCACCGGCTTGCCGTCCGGCCCGATGACGGTCGTGTGCAGCGACTGGTAGAGGTTGAACTTCGGCAGCGCGATGAAATCCTTGAACCGGCCGGGGATCGGGTTCCACCGCGAGTGGATGATGCCGACGGCGGCATAGCAGTCGCGGACGGTGTCGACGAGAACACGGATGCCGACGAGGTCGTAGATGTCGTCGAAGTCGCGGCCGCGCACGATCATCTTCTGGTAGATCGAGTAGAGGTGTTTGGGCCGCCCCGTGACGGTCGCCCTGATTTTCGCCCCCTTGAGGTCCTGCGTGACCTGGTCGGACACCGTCGAGAGATAGTCGTCCCGCTTGGGAGCGCGCGACGCCACCAAGCTCGCGATCTCCTCGAAACGCTTGGGATAAAGCGTCGCGAAGGCCAGGTCCTCGAGCTCCCACTTGAGCGTGTTCATGCCGAGCCGGTGCGCCAGCGGCGCGTAGATCTCCAACGTCTCGCGGGAGGTCCGCTCCGCGCTTGCCGCGGAGACGTACTTCAGCGTGCGCATGTTGTGCAACCGGTCCGCGAGCTTGATCACCAGGACCCGGATGTCGCGGGCCATCGCGACAACCATCTTGCGTACGGTCTCCGCCTTCGCGGCCTGCCCGTACGTCACCTTGTCGAGCTTCGTCACCCCGTCGACCAACGCGGCGATCTCGTCCCCGAAGTCGACCCGCAAGCTTCCCAGCGTGTACTCCGTGTCCTCGACGGTGTCATGCAGCAGGGCCGCGCACAGGGTCGGGACCGTCAGACCGAGCTCGGCGAGGATCGTGGTGACGGCGACAGGATGCAGGATGTACGGGTCGCCGCTCTTGCGCAGCTGGCCGCGATGGTGCCGCTCGGCCACGTCGTACGCCCGCTCGAGGATGCGCAGGTCCTCTTTCGGGTGATTCTCCCGTACGGTCTGCAGCACCGGCTCGAGGACGGGGTTCGTCGAGGTCCGCTGACCACCGAGGCGCGCGAGCCGTGCCCGCATCCGAATTGACGTCGGACGCACCAGGGGGTGCGGCGCTGCAGTCTGGTCAGCGTCGGTGACGGGCATCCCGGCGATCAGCTCGAGTCTTGGGGGCGGCAGCACATCGCGACCGGCCGGGCTCGTCGCGCCGGCCTGCGCAGCCGCAGACGGCGCACCACCAGGAACACCGGTCGGCGGCATACCGGTTGCCGGCTCCGAAACGGGTGATGCGGAAACGGGTGATACGGAAACGGGTGATACGGAAACGGGTGACGCGGACACGGGTGATGCGGGCGGAGCGGCCGCGGGGCCGAACCCGACGACGTCGGCCACAGAAGCGGAAGGGTCCGGCTCGGGGACGTCAGGCGCAGCCGATAGCACCGAGTCGGGCGAAGCCGGCTCGTCCCGTGCGGCGCTGGTGCGGACGTCCTCCTGCACAGGCGGTTCCCCTCGCGCTGAGTGAGATCCAAGTCTACTGGCCGGTCGCGATCCGACCGACTGGGCAGCGATCTCTTGCGGCCCCGCATCAAAGGGAGACGGTGACCTCAATAGGCCCTCGGCGAGCGTCAGGGCAGTTGCTGTGATCAACTCAGTGCACCGAGCGTCAGTGCGTGCGGCAGTCAGCTCGCAAGGGCGACATGCACGTCGTAGCCGGCGAGAGCTTCCCGCCCGGCCAGGGATGCAACCTCCGTGAGCACGGCTATGCCGACGACGGTCGCTCCACTGCGCTCGACGAGCCGGGCGACTGCCGCGGCAGTCCCGCCCGTCGCCAGCACGTCATCGATGACCAGCACGCGGGCACCGCGCGCGAACGCGTCCT
>Ga0136634_10000806_pt1 | contig 12716 bp, 16 predicted proteins | sample AntDrymUQ8332106_2_FD_104654 | JGI IMG/M metagenome (GOLD analysis project Ga0136634, IMG submission 104654) | Polar desert sand microbial communities from Dry Valleys, Antarctica - metaG UQ833 (21.06) | ecosystem: Environmental > Terrestrial > Soil > Desert | place: Antarctica: Dry Valley... | reverse complement strand
TCAAACCGGTAACCGGAGCTATATTGTAAAAAAAGGGGAAACCATCTTTGGAAAAATTGCTGAAAATGAATTTAAAAATTTTTACGATTCTATTGTTCAGAAAACAAAAGATACCCTGGTATTCAAAGCGATCGATACGATTCTTATAAAAGCTTTCATCCCGAAAGTGGTTTACAAGCCTTCCCCATATGTTTATACTGAAAGAGACGGCAACATCACGATCTCAATCAATGATGCCAATAAAAAACAATACTCTATTAAATTTTTTGAAGAAAACGAAACTGAATTGTTTGAAATAAAACACGTAAAGGACGTATTGCTCACCTTGGATAAATCAAATTTTCTTCACGCAGGCTGGTTCTGGTTTGAATTGTATGAAGAAGGGAAGCTGAAAGAAAAACACCGTTTTTACATTCCAAAAGATTTCTAGACACCTTTTATATAATAGAATTGTGTTAAGCTTAAAATGGCGCTGTTGATTAGCTGGTCCTGAGACACGGCCGGCGGCATCGCTGGTGTTTGTGTTACACAAACACTCACAACTGCGACACAGTACACTTAACATAACACTAGAAGGCCTGAAAAACATCCCCGAAATTTTTCTTTATTTTTTCCTTTACTTCATCCATCGATATTTTTTTTCCCAATTCATTTTGCAGTGAGGTTACTTTTTTATTTTGAATACCACAGGGAATAATGTGTTTGAAATAATTAAGATCTGTATTCACATTAAATGCAAAACCATGCATGGTGATCCACCGGCTGCAACGAACGCCGATCGCGCAAATTTTTCTTTCCATTCCTTTTATGCCAGCATCCAGCCATACACCGGTTTCTCCGGTGGAACGTCCGCCCTTTATTCCGTATTCTGCAAGAACAAGTATAATTACCTCTTCCAGGCTTCGCAGGTAGCGACCGATATCGGTATAAAACTTTTCCAGATCGAGGATCGGATAACCAACGATCTGACCCGGGCCATGAAAAGTAATATCTCCCCCACGGTTGATTTTAAAAAATTGAATGCCCCTGGCGATCCTTTCGTCTTCACCGATCAATATATTTTCAATATGCCCACTCTTACCTAAAGTGTACACGGGCAGATGTTCCACGAAAAGAAAAAAGTGTTTGGTTTGAGGTTGATCATCGGGCGCAAAATGGTCGCCCTTTTGTAAGTCAGCGCCGGCTGATAACTGCAAATTTCGCATGGCGGATTTGGCCCGGACATTTTCCTGCAACAAGACCTCCTGGTAATCCCAGGCCTGCTGATAGTCCATTGTTCCTAAATCCCGGAATATAATTGTTTGTTTCTTCACTGAAAGAATTGTCTGCAAATATACTCCCCATTCATTACTCATGCCGGGGCTTGTGAAGGGCACCTCTCAATAATCCCTATTTTTGCGGAAATTGCAGCTATGGCCGAACAGGGTAAGGAATCAGATGCAGTACTGGATGAATCCGCAGATGTATCAGAAGAACTGTACGAAAGGATGAACCTTGTTGTGGATAAAGGACAAGAACCCATGCGCATTGATAAATTCCTCGTAGCAAGGATAGAACATGCTTCCCGCAATAAGGTTCAGCAGGCAATAGAATCAGGACGTGTACTAATCAATGGAAAGCAGGTTTCTTCCAACCACAAAATAAAACCGGGTGAAGAAATCATCGTTTACTCGGATAAAGAAATACAGGGTGAGGAAATTGTTCCGGAAAAAATGATTTTGAATATTGTATTTGAAGATGATGATATTCTCATTATCAACAAACCTGTGGGTTTGGTAGTACATCCCGCCAGTGGAAATAAAAGTGGTACCCTGATCAATGGAGTAGCTTATTATTTGCAACAACAAAATAATGCTATCGACGAAACATCCTTACCCCGATTCGGCCTGGTGCATCGTATTGATAAAAATACCAGTGGTTTGATGGTACTGGCAAAGACGGAAAAAGCGGTAGCAAGTTTGGCGAAAGAATTTTTCCACCATACTATTCACCGTTTTTATATCGCACTGGTTTGGGGAGATGTGGCGGAAGACAGTGGCACTATCCATGCACATGTAGGCCGTCATAAACGGTTCCGTAAAATGTTTGATGCTTATCCTGAAGGAGAATACGGAAAAGATGCAACGACCCACTACAAAGTATTGGAGCGCTTTGGGTATGTAACCTTGATCCAGTGCGTACTTGAAACCGGCCGTACTCACCAGATACGTGTACACATGAAACACCTGGGACATCCGTTGTTCAATGACGAAATATATGGTGGCAACAGGATAGTAAAAGGAACCGTATTTACAAAATACAAGCAATTTGTAGACAACTGTTTTGCGATATGCCCACGCCACGCGCTGCATGCCAAAACCATTGGATTCAATCATCCAAAAACAAGGCAAAAAGTAGAATTTGATAGCGAGCTGCCGGATGATTTGAGACAACTGATTGAAAAATGGCGAAATTACGCAAAAGTGAAAAGTATAGATTGATTCAATTCAGTTGTTGGTCAAAAGATGCAACAACGCCTCTCAATGACTCGAGACCCGCATGCTTTAAACCTATAAGGTCTACGCTGGTTGTGGCATTCTTCATGCTCTTGCAAGACCTTATAGGTTTCTGCTCAATGCGGTTGTGATTCCCGCTAGTATAGATTGGTTCAATTCAGTTGTTGGTCAAAAGATGCAACAACGCCTCTCAATGACTCGAGACCCGCATGCTTTAAACCTATAAGGTCTATGTTGGTTGTGCATCCATCATGCTCTTGCAAGACCTTATAGGTTTTTGCTCAATGCGGTTGTGATTCCGGCCTAGTATAAATTGATTCAATTCAGTTGTTGGTCAAAAGATGCAACACGCCTCTCAATGACTCGAAACCCGTTATGCTTTAAACCTATAAGGTCTATGTTGGTTGTGCATTCATCATGCTCTTGCAAGACCTTATAGGTTTTTGCTCAATGCGGTTGTGATTCCGGCCTTTGTTGGTCAAAAGACGCAACAGCTGCTTCGCTCATCTGTTGAAATCGAACAACGTAGCTGTAAAAGCGCCCTGTTCTCTTTTCTTCAATATTACATTCCAGCTGCCATTGTACTGAAGCACTTTTGGCACCAGCAGATCTTCAAACTTTGTCATCTCAACTTCCATGTGCACATCAAAATCATACACGCCAGCCTTATAACTTAAATCATAATTGCGGGCCACAATCTCCCAGTTGTTGGTATTGAACCAGGTGGTCATTTCATTAATAACAATCTTATCTTTTTCGCCTCCCGTAAGATTTGCCCGGGGAACAATACGGAAGACATAACAGAGATTGCCTTTGAAGCTTTCCATGTCGATTACAAAATCGTACAAGTCTGCCACATCTTCGTCAAATAATGCAATCTTATTACCGATAAAAGGAAGTCCGGGAATTCGGTTACCAGGATTAAAGAAAAGCATCTTCAATTGCTCCTTATGTTTAGCCATACCCGCTTTGCCTTTGGTATTGAAAGCAGTGCCTTTTACAACATTGGTTTCCCCGCAAATGGTATCGGGTGCAAAAAATAAGCCTGCATACAATTCAGCGGTATAATAATTCAGCTGATGATTTTTATCGTATAAATCTCCTGTAGCTTTCTCCTGTAAGATTTCCATCCACCGGCAGTCGTCTTTCACCACTTGTTTTGTTTTGCTGTTGAGGGTAGCTTTAACCTTATTTTTTTTGGTCATCATGCGGATATCATTCAGAGAGGTATATCCCAATACCTTCAAATTCCGGAATGCTTTGTAAAATGTGGTATCCTCTTTTACCCGATCAATAAAAGCGGGTACATTGAGGTTACTGCGCACAACTACTTCTTTTAAAGTAATTACTTTTTTGTTAATCGTTACACTCGTGTCGGTTTGTGCTACGAGGGTTTTACAAAAAATAAAAACTGGCAAAAAAACGATCGTTTTCATGAATGCAAAATAACCCTATTCAATCTAAAGAATTGTGAAATGAAAGCGCGGGAAAAGGATATTTATTTGTTGTAGGGAGATAGCAAATATGCATATGAACCTACTTTGGAAAAGCCATTTTATAATCCACCTTTATCTTTCCTTTTGATATATCATCGAGCTTTCCTTTGAGCAGTTTTCTTTTCAATGGTTTCAGGTAATCAATAAAAAGTTTTCCCTCAATATGATCGTATTCGTGCAGGATAATACGGGCCGTTATTCCATTGAATGTTTTTATCTGTGGGGCAAAATGCTCATCCACATATTCAAGAGTTACCTCTTCATGGCGTAGAATATCCTCCCGGATCTTTGGAATACTCAGGCAACCTTCATTGTAAATCCATTCTCCTCCGTTCAGTTCCTTAACCTGTGCATTTATAAATATTTGTTTAAAGCCAGGCTCGTCCGTATATTTTCCTTTGTCCTCTTCATCCTGGTTGGCGAATATCTGTTCACTGTCTATTATAAAAACGCGGATATCCCTGTTAATCTGGGGCGCGGCCAATCCAACTCCATTACTGGAATACATGGTCTCCCACATATCTTCTATCAGTTTACCCAGCTCGGGATATATGGGCGTAATATCTTTACAAACCGTTCTTAAAACCGGGGCTCCATATGCAACAATCGGAAGTATCATGCTTTAAATATTATAAGCCTGCTGAAAAGTTAGCGGCAAATTTAATTCAAATCAGCCATTGAACATTCATTATCTGACCGAACGGCTAAGGTATTCCTGCAACAGGATCGTTGCGGCAATTTCGTCGATCAATGCTTTGTTCCTGCGTTGTTTTTTTTTCATGCCCATATCAATCATAGCTCGGGAAGCCATTTTGGAAGTGAAGCGCTCGTCAACCAGTGTAAGGGGCATCTGTGGAAATTCTTTTTTTAATTTTTCAACGACCTTTTTAACCAATGGAGTGGCATGCGTATCGGTGTCATCCCAGTTTTTAGGTTCGCCGATAATGACCATTTCAACGACTTCTCTTTTAAAATATTCCCTTAGAAAATTAATCAGCCTCGGTGATTCAATCGTTGTAAGACCATTCGCAATGATCTGTAACGGATCCGTAACGGCAAGACCTGTTCTTTTCAATCCATAATCAATAGCAAGGATACGTGGCATAATTTAATGTTGGAGCACAAAGTACGACGTTCGAATTTGAAATGTCAGTTTGGATTGATGCCTGCGAGGGCAGTTTTATTTTATGAGGACTTTGTGGCTAAGAGACAAGGAGGTCAGGGTAATTAGGAAAAGAGGGTGGGTGATTATATTTGCTTATTTAATCGAAATTAGTTTAGGCGCTCTTAGCAAGTCTCCTTATTTCCTCAAAGAACGCCGATTTTATACTTCCTCTTTATCTCTTAGCTTATGTTTTCATATTCATCAAATCAATCATCAGGTTAAAGGCATCTTTTGAAGGACTGCTTACTTTCAGTGGCTTTATAATATATCCGGAAACACCTAGCTCACCCGCAGTCTGCCGGTCGATTTTTTCATCGGAGGTGGTTATGATAAAACATTTCAGATTCTTCCATTTTTCATTGCCGCGTAGTTCACTCAAGAGTTCCAGGCCATCCACCATCTTCGATATTCTTCCGGTTATTCTTTTTATTAAAAACGCGACTACAGCAAATCCTATTAATACTGACAGGATCGTCAATACAAATGATATTTGCCGTGTCCTGCGAACGGACGAAATCAATCTCAAACAGTAAATCCATCTTACACTTTCCAGGTTTATTTATTAACAGAACAGTTTAAACGTCGTACTCATAAAGTTGCTGGTTCGCTTATCCTTGAACTTCCAAAAGTAATCTCATGTCTTCTGCTCCCTTTAACTCCTCATTGACAGTTTTCCACAGAATTGCTATAGAATGGCATGCTAAAATTGTATTGTAAAAAAATAAACTATTAAAATTTTAAGCCCATGACACTAAAAAGATCTTTAGCAGTAGTATTAGTAAGTGCTGCTACTTCGGTTGGAAGTGTTTGGGGATATGGTAAATACCAGCAGCATCAGCAACTGGCATCCGATATCCCTTCAAATTCCAACATTTTTAAAAATACAGGTTATTCAGAAAATGCGATTGCCGCCCCAATGGTAGATTTTGAAAAAGCAGCCGCAAAGGCAGCTCCGGCTGTGGTTCATATTAAAACAAAAACAAAAGCAAAACAGGTAGCTGATAATCCTGCCATGCAAAACAACCCATTCAAAGATTTTTTTGGAGATGAATTCAGAGATATGTTTGAAGGTGAAGGAAACGTACGTCCTTCTCCGCAGAGAAGAGGTTCCGGCTCTGGTGTTACCATAAATGCAGATGGCTACATTGTCACCAACAATCATGTGGTGGACGGTGCAGATGAATTGGTGGTTACGCTCAACAATAAAAAAGATTACATAGCCAAAGTAATCGGAAAAGATCCAAGCAGTGATTTGGCTGTTATAAAAATTGAAGGACAAAATCTTCCGTATTTAACATTCGCTAATTCGGATGATGTGCATCTGGGCCAATGGGTATTAGCGATAGGTTATCCATTGGGTCTACAAACAACGGTAACGTCTGGTATTGTTAGTGCAAAATCAAGGGGTTTGGGCATTAACAGCCGTCAAAGTAAAACACCGGTGGAAGCATTTATACAAACGGATGCTGCCATAAATCCTGGTAATAGCGGTGGCGCATTGGTGAATACGGATGGTAATATTATCGGCATCAACAGCGCCATTGCATCACCTACCGGCTCTTATGCGGGCTATGGATACGCTATACCTTCCAATATGGTAAAGAAAATAGTAGCGGATATTATACAGCATGGCAGCGTTAAAAGAGCTTATTTGGGTGTAATGTTCGGTAGCGATCAGATGAGCCAGGAAGAACGCAAACAAAATAATGTAAAAGAAGGTGAAGGGGTTTATGTGATGGATGTAGCAAAAGGCAGTGCTGCTGAAGAAGCAGGCCTGGAGAAAGGGGATTTTATAACCAAAGTAAATGGCGTAGTAATAAATACCGGTACGGAGATGATTGAAAAAATTGCTGCCTTGCGTCCGGGTGATAAGATTAACGTTACGTACCACCGCAATGGAAATGAGAAAACTTCGTCTCTAACATTAAAAGGAGATTCTGGAACTTATGCAAGCATAAAGGAAAAAGTTGTTACCCAGCTAGGAGCAACCTTCGAAGACCTTGATAAAAGCAAAGCTGCACAATTGAAATTGAGTTCTGGCGTGATTGTTAAAAGTTTGGGAGAGGGAATATTAACCGAACAGACAAGAATTAAGGAAGGATTTATTATAACCAAAGTGAATAACGATAGGGTAAGTACAGTGGATGAATTGAAGCAGGCTATACGAAATGCAGGCAATAGCGCGATAATCAGCGGAGTATATCCGAACCAGCCGCAAACAGAATATCAGTATGCATTAAACGATTTGCAATAAATAATAAGAAAAAAACAGGGAGGTTTTGATTTGGGCTAGTGTTGTTTTTTTCCCCGCCTTTCTAAGGCGGGGTTTTTCATTTTTCAATCTCAATGTTGCATACTTCAAAGATTAAGAAGTAACAGGGATAAGTGGTTCTCAAAATTAAAACTAAGCTGTATTTTTATAGAGATGAAAGTTCTGATAATTGAAGATGAACCAGGTTTGCAGCAATCTATAAAGAAATACCTGGAGTACCAGGGCTATGTTTGCGAAGCTGTGGGAGATTTTATAACAGGAATGGAAAAAGTATCTTCCTTTAATTACGATTGTGTGGTAGTAGATATTGGTCTGCCTCATGGCAGCGGATTAGATATTGTAAAAGAGTTAAAGGACATTGAATCTAAATCCGGCATTATCATCATCTCAGCAAAAAATGCTTTGGAAGATAAATTAAGCGGGCTTGAATTAGGGTCTGATGACTATCTCACAAAGCCTTTTCATTTATCAGAGCTAAACGCCCGTATCAATGCCATCATCCGGCGAAGGAAATTTGGAGGAAGTAAATTCACCCACTTCAACGAAGTAAAACTTGATGCCGAAGCCCAGCGGATAACAGTAAATGAAAAAGCTGTTGAACTTACCGATAAGGAATATCAGTTGCTCGAATATTTTATTGCCAACCAGCGCCGGGTATTGACAAAATCTGCCATTGCTGAGCATATTTGGGGTGATGAATATGACCAGATCAGCAATTACGATTTCATCTATACCCACATTAAAAATCTTAGAAAGAAATTAATAGACGCTGGCTGCGAAGATTATATTAAGACCGTATACGGAACAGGATACAGGTTTACAGATAATTAATTGTATTTGTTAGCATTGCCAGCTCTAACATAGCCGACACCGATAACGTAAACTTTCCGCCTTCCTTACACTTAAAAGATACTCATGCGCCTGTTCAATAAAACGACTCTATATTTTTTAGCTACAATGATCCTGTTACTTGCAGCAGCAGGATTCTATTTATTTTCTCAGTTCAGTAAAGGGTTAAATCACAGGATGGATGAAGAACTCATCACAGAAGAAATTCAATGGATACGATATTTGCAAACACAATCAGGCTCCAGTACCCGATTTATATTAAAAACACCTGAAATACTCATTTACCCGGTTACTGGAACGGTTTCGAAATATCCCGAAATTAAAAATACAAATGGATTCGACGCCAAGGAAAACAGGATACTTTCATTTCGACAATTGTCGCACGTGGTGTCCATCAATGGTATACCTTACCTTATAATCATTCGAAGATCCCAACAGCAAATAACGGCTCTGATAGCCAATGTTACCAGGATGATGCTGGTTGTGTTTGCCGGATTATTTATTGCAGCCTTACTTTTCAACTGGCTTATAAGTAAAGAATTATGGAAACCATTCAGACGTTCGCTTCAAAAAATACAGAATGCAGAACTGCAAAAGATGGAAGCGATTCATTTCGAAAGTACCAACATTAAAGAATTTAACGAACTGAATACTGCGCTGAACTCCATGGCAAGTAAAATTCACCTTGACTATCTAAACATGAAAGAATTTACAGAAAATGCAGCCCACGAAATGCAAACACCACTTGCTGTTGTTCAGAGCAAAATAGAGTTATTGTTACAGGATGATTATCTTAATGATGACCAGGTTGCATCTATCATGCAGGCAAGTACAGCACTAAACCGTCTGGGCAAACTAAACCAGTCGTTATTATTATTGGCCAAAATTGAAAACCATCAATATGCTACAGGTGAAACCGTCAGTCTAATTGATGTAGTAAAAAAATACCTACAACTTTTTGGCGAGGTTACAAAAGACAAGCAATTAACAATAGAAACACATTTCATACAAGACTGGTCTTTAAATCTGCATCCGTTGCTGGCAGACTCATTGATTAGTAACCTAATTGGAAATGCCGTAAAATATAATCATCCCGGTGGAAAAATAACGATCACTATAAACCAGTATAAATATCATATCAGCAATACAAGTTACCTGCCGCCGATTAGCTCACAGAAATTATTTAAGCGATTTAATAAATCCCAAAAAAGTTTAGAAACTTCAAACGGGCTTGGACTTGCCATCGTTAAAAAAATTGCCGATACCCATCAGTTACTTATTACTTATTATGCTGAAGACAACGTTCATCATTTTAGTATTGAGAAGAAATAATCCGGACATTCTAATTGAATTCTAATGCTTCGCTAATACCTTTTTAAGACGCATTGTGCAATTTGCATTGCAAGCTATGTATTACAATATCGTCATTTATAATGCCATATTTAAATATTTTACAATGAAAGCAATTAAACTAAATAATTATGCCAGAAGTATTTTTTCTGTTGCCATCGGATTATTCATTCTCTGTTCTTTTGAGTCATGTGCAAGAAAAATTGCATTTTCCACTTCGTCAGTCGTTCCTGCAGCAGAAGGCTCGGTGAAAGTAAAAAAAGACAAAAATAATAATTACAAAATTGATCTAAGCCTGATACGTTTGGCAGATCCTAAAAGACTTGAACCATCAAAAAATACTTATATCGTTTGGATGGATACGGAAAATAAAGGAACAAAGAACATCGGCCAGTTAAAAAGCTCCAGTAGCTTACTTTCTAAAACGCTTAAGAGTTCATTGGAAACAGTCACCTCATTTAAGCCTACCAATTTTTTTATTACTGCCGAAGACGATGCTAATATTCAATACCCCAGCGGCCAGGTAGTACTTAAAACCGGACCTTTCTGATAATTTTTTACACATGAGATTCACAAACAAAATCTGCCTGGTTACTGGAGGTGGGTCTGGCATTGGACGGTCTACCTGTTTGCGTTTGGCGCGGGAGGGGGGTTCGGTTATGGTAATAGATCGCAATGAAGTGGCGGGACTGGAAACCGTTCAATTAATAAAGGATCAACAGGGACAAGCTTGTTTTATAAAAACTGACATTTCGTTTCCAGAGGAGATAAAACAATGCATAGAAAAGGTTATTGAACAATATAGCAAAATAGACGTAGTTATTAATAATGCAGCTATGATGACATTTAAGCCGGTCATCTCGCTATCGATAGAGGAATGGGATCAGGTTATGGCTACCAATTTGCGTTCGGTCTTTGTTTTTACTAAATATTGCCTGCCGCACATGAACAAAGGATCTTTTGTAAATATAAGTTCGGTACATGGACACCAAACCACCCCTAATGTATTGCCTTATGCTACAAGTAAAGGCGGGCTGGAAGCATTCACCCGTGGCCTGAGTCTGGAATATCCGGCTTCTCATTCGCGGTTCAATGCAGTGGCACCTGGTGCTGTAGATACGCCCATGTTGTGGTTAAACCCCAATGTGAAAAGCGGGCTCGAAAAAATAAAAGGTGACATTGGTGATCCCGAAGAATTAGCTGCAGCGATCTGTTTCATGGCCTCTGACGAAGCATCTTACATTAATGGCACAACGCTTATTGTTGATGGCGGAAGGCTTGACATTCTTTAAATCAAAATATTTCCTGCATGAGAAATAAATTTATGTTTTCTACCGGCATTGAAAACAGTTGCCCTACTATCATTATAGATGGTAAGAAAATACGCGTCGATGAGTTGGAGAAAACTAATTTCTATAACCGATGGAAAGAGGACTTTAGCTTGGTAAAAGAAATGGGCATTAAATTTTTGCGTTACGGGCCACAATATTATTCCACGCACATAGGCCCCGGTCAGTACAATTGGGAATTTGCAGACGAGACCTTTCTGGAACTTAAGCGCTTAGGCATTACACCGATTGTTGACTTATGTCATTTTGGTGTACCCGATTGGATAGGAGATTTCCAAAACAGTGACTGGCCGAATTATTTTGCCGAGTATGCCAAAGCTTTTGCCAGCCGTTACCCCGATCTTCAATTTTACACGCCGGTAAACGAAATATTTATTGCGGCTACCTTTTCGGCCCAATACGGTTGGTGGAACGAATGTATGAGAAGTGACCGCACCTTTGTAACAGCTTTAAAAAACTTATGTAGGGCCAATGTGCTGGCTATGGAGGCCATCCTGAAAATTCAACCGGATGCTGTTTTTATCCAGAGTGAATCCTCAGAATACTTCCACGCGGAAGATCCCTCGTGCAGGGAGTTAGCTGATTTTCTTAACGAGAAACGATTTTTATCCTTAGATTTTACCTATGGTCACCCGGTTTCTGTTCTGCTATACAACTACTTACTTGAAAATGGATTGACCCATAAAGAATACCAATGGTTTGAAACAAATTATATCAAAGCAAAATGTATCATGGGCAATGATTATTATGCTACGAATGAGCATTTGGTTCACGCCAATGGCAGCACATCGGCTTCAGGAGAAATATTTGGCTACTACATTATTACCCATCAGTATTACAATCGTTATAGACTACCGGTCATGCATACCGAAACTAATTTTGTCGAACCTCATTCAGTAAAATGGCTACAAAAAGAATGGGCAAACCTATACCGGTTTAAGCAGGATGGCTTCCCTATTGTCGGTTTTACCTGGTACAGCCTCATTGACCAGGTAGATTGGGATTCCGCTTTGCGTGAAAACGCCGGAAATGTCAATCCACTGGGCTTGTATGATCTCGACCGCAAAGTAAGACCCGTAGGGTTGGCCTATAAGAAACTAATTGAGGATTGGAAGGATGTGCTTGAAGGCGAAAGTTATGGATTGCATTTTATTTATTGATCAGGTAAAAATAAATGTAGGGAACAAAGACATAGCTCACAATAAGCACATATCTTCTTATGACCTGCTGATAAAGATAAAATTATCCTTTTCATTGACAGACTTGCGAAAATGACCTAACCATTTTCCGGGTTCTTCTTAACTTCTTCCTTCACTTTTTGAACTTCTTTTTCTGTAGTCTCCGCATTCTTCTCATTTTGCTGCACGCTGCTTTCACGGCTTTCTACCTGGACGACCTGTATGGTTACAGCATACTCATTAGGTTTTATTTCACAGCCATACTTTATTGCATAGGCTTTTGTAAACTCAGCACCAAAGTATAAAATAATAGCAGAATAGTACACCCACAACAGCAGTATAACCAGGGAGCTTGCAGAGCCGTATGTACTGCCCATATTGCTGTGATTAATATAAAAAGTAATACAAAATTTTCCGATCATAAACAACACTGCCGTAAACAATGCGCCCGCCACCACATCCTTCCATTGAATAACAGCATCGGGCAATACCTTGAAAATAATAGCAAACAAAAATGCAACAACAAGCAAGCACTTGGCATACAGCAGTACTACACTACAGT
>Ga0136634_10000805_pt1 | contig 12717 bp, 8 predicted proteins | sample AntDrymUQ8332106_2_FD_104654 | JGI IMG/M metagenome (GOLD analysis project Ga0136634, IMG submission 104654) | Polar desert sand microbial communities from Dry Valleys, Antarctica - metaG UQ833 (21.06) | ecosystem: Environmental > Terrestrial > Soil > Desert | place: Antarctica: Dry Valley... | reverse complement strand
TTGCTGCAAGCGCGTGCTCTGGAGGTTTGATATGACCGTTGCCGCTCCCGAACCGAAAGAGAATATGGGCCAGCCAGCGCCGCGCCTGGATGGGCGCGCGAAGGTTACTGGGGAGGCGCGGTACGCCTCCGACTTCATGGTCGCCAATCCGGCCTTCGCGTATCTCGTCACCAGCTCGATAGCGCGGGGCCGCATCGCCGGCATAGATCAGAGCGAAGCGCTTGCCGTGCCTGGCGTGCTTTCCGTTATGACGCATGAAAATGCCGAAGTGCCCGGCGAGTTCACGTTTTTCGGCGCAGGTGGCGAATCGTCTACCGCCCTTAAGCCGATGTCCTCCGACCGCGTCTGGCATGATGGCGACATTGTCGCGATGGTGTTGGCGGAAAGCTATGAAGCGGCCCGAGAGGCCGCTTACAAACTGAAAGTGACCTATAAGGCGGAGTCTCCCACCGCTTTGATGCATTCGCCCGGCAGCGAAATGCGACCGGGAGCGGCGGTGAATCCGCGCCATCAGGATGTCAAAATCGGCGACGCGGAAAAAGCCATGGCGCAAGCCGAAGTCGCCATAGACGCCGAATATTCCACTCCGACCCAGCATCACAACGCGATCGAATTGTTTACCACGACCTGTGTGTGGAACGGCAATGAGCTGACCGTTTACGAGCCGAGCCAATTCGTCATCGGCATGAAGTTCGGCCTGGCGCGGCAGTTAAAGATCGAGCCCAACCAAGTGCGGGTCATCTCGCCCTATATCGGCGGCGCATTCGGTTCGAAAGGCGGGGTCACGCAAAGAACATCGCTCGTTGCGATTGCCGCCAAGCGCCTCAATCGTCCGGTCAAGCTTGTGGTCACGCGCGATCAAGGCTTTACGACCGCGACCTACCGTGCGGAAACGAAACATCACATCCGCCTCGGCGCAACGCGGGAAGGCAAGCTTACAGCGTACACGCATGAGGCTTGGGAGCTCACCTCGCGAGCCGATGACTATATGGTCGCCGGTACGGAAAATTCCGCCGCGATGTACGCCATCCCGAACATCGCGACCAAGGTTTATGTGGTAAAAGCTGACCGCAATACGCCTGGCTTCATGCGTTCGCCGCCCGAAGTGCCGTATATGTATGCGCTCGAAACGGCGATGGACGAAATGGCGGTGAAGCTGCGCATGGACCCTGTCGAGTTCCGGCGCCTTAACGATACCCAGGTCAACCCGGTCACCGGCGCGCCCTATACAAGCCGGTCACTGATGCAATGCTATGACGAAGCCGCGCGGGCTTTCGGCTGGGCGAAGCGGCAAACCGAGCCGGGAGCGATGCGCGATGGCGACTGGCTGATCGGCTGGGGCTGCGCGACCGCGACCTACCCCACCCAGCTCAACCCAGCCGCGGTTCGCATTCGCCTCACCGATCAGGGCCAAATCCGCGTGCAAGTGGCCGCCCATGAGGTGGGCACCGGCGCGTATACCGTTATCGGGCAGCAGGCGGCGGAGTGGCTAGGCCAGCCCTTGGACAAGGTGCATGTCGATCTTGGCGACAGCGATCTTCCGCCTGGACCGGTTGCGGGCGGGTCCGTGACAACCGCCAGTGTGTGCTCCGCTGTCATTCAGGGGTGCGCGGTCATTCAAAACAAATTGTTCCAGCGCTCCGGACCGACCGCGATGCAAAACCTGACCGGCGGCCAGCTTGCGGAAGCCTTCTCCCGCGCCGGCCTGTCCGTCATCGAGGAATATGCGGAATGGGTGCCGGAAGGGTCGAGGCCGGGTGCATTGAAGGGCCTGCATAGCGGTCAGGTTGGCATCACTGGCGGGCCTCTAAAGGATAAGACCATGTTCGCCTTTGGCGCCGAATTCCTGGAAGTCCGGATCCACGCCAGAACGCGCGAAATCCGCGTGCCGCGCATCGTCGGCGCATTCGCGGCAGGCCGCATCATGAATACGCGCACCGCGCGCAGCCAATTGATGGGGGGCATGATCTGGGGAATCAGTTCCGCGCTGCATGAGGCAACGGAGGTCGACGAACGAACCGCACGCTACGTGAACGACAATCTTGCGGACTATCTGGTGCCGGTGAATGCGGATATCGCCGAAGTGGAAGTCATTCTTGTTCCCGAGACGGACACCAAGGTCAATCCAGCTGGCGTAAAGGGCCTTGGCGAACTCGGTAATGTGGGCACCGCTGCTGCTATTTCCAACGCGGTCTATCACGCGACGGGAAGGCGCATCCGCGATCTGCCTATTCGGCTCGAAAACCTCTTGCAGGTTTGATAGCGTTATTTATAGGCGCGAATGCGGGTGACGTTTGGAATTTTCGTTGCTGATGCGTGCTGGATCGATGTGGCGGGACGATGCGAGCGCTAAAAATTGTCTTCGGTACACTGGCTGCTCTGCTGATCCTGGCGGGCGCGTTTTTCGCATACGCGCTGCACGCTGAGATCCAGCCCAGGGAAGCGGGGCCTGTAAATTTCGATCCGCAGCTCGTCAGCCGCGGCGCTGCGCTTGCGGCTATCGGCAATTGCAACAATTGCCACACGGTGCCAGGCGGTAAGGCTTTCGCGGGCGGTCTACCGATCCCGACGCCTTTCGGCGCCATCCATAGCACGAACATTACCCCCGATCCCGAGACCGGCATCGGCCGCTGGTCGGAAGCCGCGTTTCAGCGCTCCATGCGCAAGGGCGTGGACCGGGAGGGACGGCATCTCTACCCTGCCTTCCCTTATGATCATTTCACCTTGGTCACCGATGACGACAACAAGGCCCTCTATGCGTATCTGATGACGCGCAGGCCGGTACAGAATACAACGCCCGCGAATACCCTGCCTTTCCCCTTCAATATCCGCATGGCCGTCGCCGGTTGGAAGCTCCTGTTTTTCAAAGAGGGGCCTTACCGTCCCGACGCCAGCCATGACGGCCTATGGAACCGCGGTGCTTATCTGGGCGAGGGTCTGGCGCATTGCGGCGCTTGCCACACGCCGCGAAATCAGCTTGGCGCGGAAAAGAAAAGCCAAGCTTACGCTGGCGCGCTCGTTGAGGGATGGTGGGCTTACGCTATCAACAAGGACTCACCCGCGCCGGTTGCCTGGAGCCAGGATGCCTTTTATCATTTTCTACGCCGCGGCTGGGATGACGCCCATGGCCTTGCGCGCGGTCCGATGAGCCCAGTTGTGGCCAATTTAGGGTCGGTTCCGGAAGGCGAAGTGCGGGCGCTTGCCGCTTATTACGCAACGGTCGCCGGTGAGCCGTCCGCGGAGCGCAGACAAAAGGGTGAAACGCTCATCGCGGAGGCGAAACAGCCTGCCATTGGACGAACGCTCCCCTCGGCTGACGCGCAAGCGGTGCCGCGGGGCGGCAATCCGCAGGATTTCGGCGCCAAGATTTACGGCGCGGCTTGCGCGAATTGTCATGAGGGCGGACAGCCTCTGCCCTATGGCGGTCTAAACCTCAATCTGAGCACGGCCATGAGCGGACCGACGCCGCACAATCCCATCAATGTCGTGCTTTACGGGCTTCCGCCGGCTGCCGGAGACCGAAGCCCCATCATGCCAGGCTTTCACGGCAGCCTTTCCGATGCTCAGATGGCCGACTTGTTCCGCTATTTGCGCAGCCGGTTCAGCGACAAGCCGGCCTGGGAAAACCTGGAAAAAGACATCAGCGCGGCCAGATCCGCGGCAGGGGCGACGGCCCTTTATCCCAGCCCAGGTAGCCAGCCGGTCCCGGCCGATGCGAGCCAGAGGGGTGTGATATGGTGAGATTCGTCGTCAATGGCCGGCACCACGAGACCGAAGCCGATCCCGAAACGCCGCTGCTCTATGTCCTGCGTGAAGACCTCCACTTAAATGCGGCAAAGTTCGGCTGCGGTCTCGGGCAATGCGGTTCCTGCACGGTGCTGGTGAATGGCGAAGCGGTGTTTTCCTGCCTCACCCCGGTTCTGGTGCTGGAAGGCAAACAGATTACCACGCTCGAAGGGCTCGGCACGGCGGACAATCCCGGCCCCATCCAGCAGGCCTTCATCGAAGAGCAAGCGGCCCAATGCGGTTTTTGCATCCCCGGCATGATGATGCGCGCCCAGGCGCTGCTGCAGAAAAAACCGCAAGCCTCCGAAGCCGAGATCCGCGCGCATATGCAGCCCAATTTGTGCCGCTGCGGCACGCATATGCGCATTCTGCGCGCCATCCATAAAGCCGCCCGCATCATGCAGAGCGCCGCGGCGGGTGCGGCCACGCCTCAAATCGGCGGAGGCGGGTCATGAGCCGTCTTATCATTTCGCGCCGCAGTGTGCTCGCCGGCACCGGCGCCTTGGTGGTTAGCTTCGCCAGCACCCGCCTTCTCGCCCAGGACGCCGGTCAGACGCAAGCTCCCGCGCCCCTTGAAGCGCCGCCTCCGCCCAAACCCGCGAAGCTGCCCGGCAGTCTCGATACAACGCGGATGCTAGATTCGTGGGTGCGCCTCGACGCTAAGGGCGAGGTGACCATCTTCACGGGTAAGGCCGAACTCGGGCAGGGCATCAAGACAGCCGTGCTGCAGGTCGCCGCGGAAGAACTCGACGTGCCGTTCGTGGCTTTGCGGCTGGTGACAGCCGACACCGCGCGTACGGCGAATGAGGGCTATACCGCCGGCAGCCAGTCGACGCCGAACAGCGCGACGGCCGTTCGTTACGCCGCAGCGCAGGTGCGCGAAATCCTCATTGCGGAAGCGGCGGAGCGCGCGAATGTGCCAGCCGCGGAGCTGCGGACGGAGAACGGCGCCGTCATCGCGCCGGACGGCCGGCGTTTCCCCTATGGCGACCTCGTGTCGGAAACGCTTTTCCATGTCGAGGCGCAAGCGGAGGCCAAGCTCAAATCGCCGAGCGCTTATCAAAGCATCGGCAAGGCCCAACCACGGGTAGACATTCCGGCCAAATTGACCGGTGGCGAGGCCTACGTTCAGGACATGCGCCTGCCCGGAATGCTCCATGCCCGGGTCGTGCGCCCGCCGAGCTACGGCGCCGAACTTGAAGCTGTCGATCTTGTTGCGACACAGGCGATGCCTGGCGTCATGCAGATTGTCCGTGACGGCAGCTTTCTCGCGGTTGCCGCCGAGCGCGAGTTCCAGGCCGTGAAAGCGATGCGCGTGCTGGCCGCCGCCGCGCAATGGAGGGAAAAACCGGGCTTGCCCAATCAGGCCGATTTGGCGTCCGTGCTCACCAACCTTCCCTCGCGGGAGCTGGTCATCCTGGATCAGCGCACGCCCATGCCGCCAAACCCGCGCACGCTCGAGGCCACCTACACCAAGGGCTATCATATGCACGGCTCGATCGGGCCGTCCTGCGCGGTTGCGCTGATGGAGGGCGACAGCCTGACGGTTTGGAGCCATACGCAAGGCGTGTTCCCGGATCGCAAGGCGATTGCCGAAATGTTGCGCATGGGCGAGGACAAAATCCGCGTGATCCATGCCGAGGGGGCGGGCTGCTACGGGCATAATGGCGCGGACGACGCCGCGGCCGATGCGGCTTTGGTTGCCCGGGCGCTGCCTGGCCGCCCCGTGCGCGTGCAGTGGACCCGCGAGCAGGAGCATGGCTGGGAGCCTTATGGCCCGGCTATGGTGACCAGGGCGAAAGCGTCGCTCGACGAGGGCGGGAAGATTGTGGATTGGGAATATCACGTCTGGAGCAACACGCATTCGACGCGGCCCGGTCCGGCCGGCGCTCTGATCGCGGCGCGTCACCTGGCGGCGCCTTTCCCGGAGCCCGAGCCCGAGATCATCCCGCAACCCAATGGCGGCGGCGACCGCAACGCCATCCCGCTTTACGCCTTCCCCAGCGCTCGCGTGGTGCACCATTTCATCCCGCAAATGCCGCTTCGCGTCTCGGCGACGCGGGCGCTCGGCGCCTATATGAACGTTTTCACCATCGAGAGCTTCATCGACGAACTCGCGCTGGCTACGGGCGCCGACCCGGTGGAGTTTCGTCTCGCTTATCTGCAGGATGAGCGCGCCCGGGATGTGGTGATGGCCGCCGCTGATCGCTTTGGCTGGAAAAAGGGCGAGAAGCCGGCGAGCGGCAGGGGGTATGGCTTCGGCTTTGCGCGCTACAAGAATTTTGCGGCATATTGCGCCGTGGCGGCGGAGGTGGAGGTCTCGTTCGAAACCGGCCGAGCGCGGCTTGTGCGCGCCGTGAGCTCTGTCGATGCCGGCGATATCATCAGTCCCGATAACCTGGTGAACCAGATCGAGGGCGCGATCCTGCAAGCGGCGAGCTGGCTGCTCTACGAAAGCGTTGCTTTCAACGATACGCGCATTACCAGCACGGATTGGGCGAGCTACCCGATCCTGCGCTTCAATGCGGTGCCAGACAGCCTTGAAGTCACGCTCATCAACCGGCCCGGTCAGCCCTTCCTAGGCAGCGGCGAAACCGCCCAAGGGCCAGGCGCGGCCGCGATCGCGAACGCTTTAGCGAACGCCACCGGCAAGCGTTTCCGCTCCTTGCCCATAACCCGGGAGCGCATCAAGGGAGCGATCGGCGCGTAGAGCATCGTGCGCAAAAGTGGGAACCGATTTTGCGCCAAAACGATGGCATAAAATAAAGACTAGAGCGGAATGCGGGATTCGATTTAAGCGCATTTCGCGCTAGCGCGATCCATGCGGCAATGCATGCCCTTCGTGGCGGCGCTCCCCCGCGATATTCGTGCTCCCATAAAGACTTGGCTTGCAACTTCCCGCCGTCTTCAGCAGGATGCCACCTTCTCGAGGGTGGGGGCAGTGTTGCGATGAATCCGGCCGGTTCTGGTCTCGAGTTGATCTCGTGGCACGGATGGGGCGTGACGGGGTCCATTGCGGCCCTTCTCATTCTTCTGACGACGATTCTGCTGTGGTTGTTGCCCTTCCCCTCCGGTTCTGTCGGGGCGCAATTAGCCAATTCCTCCGATCGGGCTGACCTTCAAGCGCGGCTTGGGGCAGCCCCTCTCTTTGAGCGCTACCGCCTCGCCATTCGCCGGTTTCAGACCTGGCTCCATGATTGGTTCGGCCCAGCATGGAGCATTCAAGCCTTCGAGCGCTGCGTCGCCATTGCTTTCGTATTTCCCGTGGCTCTGTTTCTGCTTGCGTCGCTGTTTACCGGGTACAAAAACGGCCAGATCGGAACAAGCGAACTGCTGCTTTTTCTACTCGGCGTGGCGGTGACGGGGGCCGTCATTCGCTTGCTCTTTCAGCTTTTGTATTGGTCCGCGCAGCGGGCGTGGCGCAGGATCGGCGGCGATCCCGAACTGGCCGAAGTCATCACACGCATCGTTTTGGGCGCGTTCGCCGTGGTTTTTGCCTTTGCCATTGCCTTTGCCGTCGCGTCGAGCGTTGCGGGATCGTTTTCGGATATCGGGACCGTCGCTTTCGCGATCATCGGCGGCTTTGCCTTCGCGTTCGCTTTCGCGGTCGCTTTCGCGGTCGCCGGGGTTTGGGCCTTCGCGATCGCTCTGATCCTGGTCACTGGCGTGGCGCTCACCATGGCAAAGCAATTCGCGTTCTTTCTTTTGCTGTTTTTCATCATTCTGCCCGTGCTCAACGCGGTAATGGATTGGGGATCCTGGGCGGTGATGCGGTATTTTCTCAATCCCATCGGCAAGGCTCCGGATGGCCCGCTTGGCGTGGGAGTGGTTCTTCTGGTCCTGGTGATCGACACCATCGCCGCGCTGTTCTTTGTCGTCGCGCTGGCCGCCTTGATCCCTGTCGGCCTGGAACTGGCGGACCTGCTCCTCTCCGTATTCGGGCGCGAGACTTTCGATTGGCGCGCGCTCGCGGCGCGCACGGTTCGTTCGCCCTGGGATGAAGGGCTGTTCGTGACCGGGATGCTGCTCACGCCCCTTGTGCCGTCCATCGCAAATATGACGCTTGGTTTTGCCGCTCTGTTCGTTCCGCTGACGCTAGGTGCAAAGCAGGCTGTGCAGGACATCGGCGACCCGTCGGAAGTGCGGCTTGACGATGCTCAGAAACGCCGAATTGCCACAACAGTGCACCGTTCGCGGCTCTGGTATGCGCCCTGTTTTTTAGCGGTGTTGGCCCTGTTTGGCGGTCTCTCCGCCGCGCTATACGCAACCGCCACGCCGGTTGCCGGTTTGCTTCACGCCCTGGCGCTGTGCTCGACCGCATGGGGGCAGGGCGAATGCCCCTGGTTGTGAGGTGATATGACTGCTGATTTCGTCATCAACATCGACGTGGCCGATCTCGCGGCGGCCAGCGCATTCTATTGCGATGGTCTCGGTCTGAAGCCGGGGAGGCGGCTGCCTGGCACCGTCGAGCTGCTGGGCGGCCCGACGCCGGTCTACCTCTTGGAGAAAACGCCGGCTTCCGCCGCGACACCTGGCGGAAAACAACGCGCAACTACAGCCGCCATTGGACGCCGGTTCACCTCGATTTCGTCACGACCGACATCGAGGCGGCCGTCGAGCGCGCGATAGCGGCGGGCGCAATCCTGGAGCAGCCGGTAACGCGCCATGCCTGGGGCGAACTCGCGCTTTTGGCGGACCCGTTCGGCAACGGCTTTTGCCTGATCAAGTTTTTAGGCCGGGGTTATGATGAAATCGCCGCGCCTGCCGCTTAACCCTGAGCCCTACAGCGTTTGATAAGCGGCATCGGCGACCAAAGGCTCGATGAGCGGTGACTTGTAGAAGATGTGTATGCCGATCTGCTTGATGCGTTTGACCATCTTCGCCCAGTGCGGCCGGACATAGACCGCGTGGTAGTGCGTGGCTTCGGCGATGTCGCTCAGATGCGCCTTACCGGAGATGACCTGTTTCGCCACGTCCAGAGCCGCGGCCCATTGTTCCTTCTCTTTCGGCACATCGGTCGCCCCATCGCAAGCGAAAGAGAATTGGCAGGCGTTCTTATTCCATTGCCCCTGAAACACCACGCCGCAAATCGTCTTGGGGTAGAAGTCGCTACGGACCCGGGTCATGACGACTTGGCCAACAGCAATCTGACCGCGCACAGATTCCCCGCGCGCCTCGAAATAGATCGCCGTCGCCATGCAGCGCAACTCGCGAGCGCGAAACTCTTTTTCGGTTAGGGCCCCGAATATCTGCGCTGGTTCTTCGCCATTGCCGCCCTTCATGCTCGCCATGCGCACCAGATCATTCCAGGTGTATTTGGCCGGAGGCGGCGCGGTGGCAGCTGCCGTCGCGGACGTCACGAACGCAGTTTTGGCGCGCAAATTGGCGCTCACGGGGCTAGGGGCCACTGGACCGGTCGCGAGCGGCGCGCTCGCAACCGGGCTGACGGGAACGGGGGGGGCGAGCAAGAAAAGCGCGGCGCTGGCGCCTTCGGTGATCGGCTCGGCCTGCGGAAGGATCAGCTTGGGTACGGACATCTCGGCAAGCGTCAGGCGGTCGGCCTTGCCAAATCGGTTCACATCATGCGCGGCGTCTTGATCGCCCTCAAACAAGGAAGCGGCAGAGGATCGGGTGGCGGCCGTGGAAATATCGGGCTCCCGCTCAGGACCGGGAGGATCAGCTTTTGCGCTTTCTTCGCTCTCGGCTTGCAGGGCTGCCGTGGAGGAGACAGGGACGCCTTCAGGCCGGAAGGCAAGCGCGTAGTTTGCATTTTCACGCTTGTTCAGCAGCTCGGAAGCCAAACGGGTAAGTTCGGGCCGCAAGCCGCTGTTGCCCGGCGACCAGAGCAGTCCGTGGGACAGGCCGTAGTCCAACAGGGCAGACATCACTCCGAGCACCGAAACCGCGGTGCAGCCTATGAGAACGCGCCGCATCGGATTTTCTGAGCGAAAACGCATTGCACTCCACTCACCAATTCTTCACCTGCCGCGGCCGCGTCCCGCTTTGCAAACGGGATGCACGAGGACGCCGCTTGACCCTGCAGTAATGATCAAACCGCAAAAAGGTAAACACATGCTTATGCCTGTTCCTGTTTGATGCATTTACTGGCGCATGCGGCGAGAAAATTCACTGGTCTGCTTTTTCTCTGCTTGGCTTGGAGCAAGCAAGGCTTCGCGGGCATGCTCAGGTCAGAGCTGGCGTAAATCGAGTAAAGCACTGCCAAAAAAGCAAATAATGAAGACAAAAGGTATATTTAACACCCGCCAATTGCCTGAAAATTTAGGGTGCCACTCTATGATTATTTCGGTGACTTGGTAAACAGCGCGGCAATCTCCAAGACGAAGGTGATAGCCAGGTATAGGCGTTTGGTAGCGGTCCTCTGGTGGCAGACCTTCTGACAAAGACCTATCTAAGCAAGCGATTTTCTATCGCCGTTACCGCTATGGCCCTTGCGGTTTTGCTGCCCTCGGCCGTTGGCATTCAAGCGCTCTCCAGCTCAAAAGCGCATTCGCGCTATTCCGCTCTCCTTGCACATCTCGTGGACGCAACGGCTCGTCTTGAGGCGGAAATGGGATGGACGGCCGCTCAAGAAACCAGCGCTGCGGCACCCGCCGATCTCGCCGGTACATTCCGCGATGCTCTCGGCGTATTTGCCGCGATCCGCACGATCGGGCACGAACGCCAGCCGGAGGCTGCGTTGCGATGGGCTTCTCTCGAAACGCAATACCGGATCGATGCCGCCAACGAGCGTGCGCGGCTTGGAGTTGCCGCAGGGGGTATGCCGCCCCACCTCTACGCCTCGTGGCATGCGGAGGAGGAATCGGGCGCCAGCTTCGAGGATATCACAGGGTCGTTTCTCACCCTCGCGCATCAATTCATACAAGCGAAAAGCGTCGGTCCGGCCCAACGCCTCATGCTTATGGAGGCGTTCCGGACTTTCGGTAGAGCGCAGCTCCGGCCCTCGTTGCAACGCACTTTGCGTGCGGTGACCCTGAGTACTTTGAACAATGCCGACGCCAACCTCATTCTGCTGATGATCTGCGCGGGGGTGAGCCTTTTGGTGGCCGTGCTCAACAGCATCTTCATCCTGCGGCCAATGCAACGGACGATGTTGCAGAACCAGGAACTGCTAGTCCGGGAACGGGACCGAGCCCGTGCTTCCGAGCGTGCGAAACGCGATTTTCTGGCGATGATGAGTCATGAGCTCCGCACGCCGATGAATAGTATTCTCGGCTTCACCCATCTTCTGCGCGGCACCGAACTTCAGGTGCAGCAGAAGCACTACGCCGATGCCATCCATGCGTCGGGGGAAACCCTGCTCAAACTCCTGAGCGACATTCTCGACATGGCGAATTTCGAAGCTGGATCTTTGCAGCTTCAGGAAGCGGAGTTTTCCCTTCCCGACGTGGTTTATGATGTGATCGCGCTGCTCGGACCACAGGCTGCCGCCAAGAGATTGGATCTCAGCGCCTATATCGATCCGGCACTCCCGGAGCGATTGAAAGGCGATAGCGGCCGTGTCCGGCAGATCCTCGTCAATCTGGTCAGCAACGCCATAAAGTTCACCGTGAGCGGGGGCGCCGGCATTGAAGTCATGCATGAAGGTGGCAACGACCAAACCGGCCTCAGCGTGCTCATGTCCGTGACGGATACCGGCCTCGGCATCGCCAAGGATCAGCGCGAGCGCATTTTTGAACGTTTCACCCAAGTCGACAGCTCCGCAAGCCGGCCGTTCGAAGGTAGCGGGCTTGGTCTGGCTATTTGCCGGGAGCTTGCCCAGCTCATGGGCGGTGAAATCGGCATGGACAGCACACCCGGCAAGGGGAGCACGTTCTGGGTGCGTATCAAGCTAGCGAGCGTTCGTTCCCCCGCCGGGACAGCCCAGCGCTACGATTTCAGCCTCGGTGGCAAGCGCTTCCTCGTCGTCGATGACAACGCTCTGAACCTGCGCATCTCCCGCCTTCAGCTTGAAGCGTACGGCGCAGAGGTCGTTGGTGTGTCGGATGCGCGCGCCGCCCTCACCGCGCTTGCGCAAGGGGTGACGGAGGGGCGGCCATACGATCTGGCCATTATCGACCAGATGATGCCAGAAATCGACGGGCTCACTCTGCGCAAGATGATCCGCGACCAACCCCAGCATGCGGGTTTGAAGCTGATCATCTCGTCATCGGGCGGCATTGCCCATGACCGGCAGGCCCGGATCTTGGGGTTCGATGCCGCTTGTCCAAAGCCTATCGCGCAGGAAGAGCTTGTGAGGCAGATTAACGCCCTCGTAAACCCAACCGGCGATGGATTGGCCGGTGGCGCCGTTGCGGTGCTGCGGTCCAAGCCAGCCCGTCCAGGGGTGATGGGGAAAAAGCCAAAGCTACTGGTTGCGGAGGACAATCCCGTAAACCAGAAGCTTATCGTAACGGCCCTGAAGCAAGCCGGCTTTGCCGTCGACTTGGTCGGGGACGGCGTGGAGGCGGTGCATGCCGTGCAGCGGCTGTCCTATGACCTCGTCTTGATGGATATCCGCATGCCGGTGATGAGCGGCGTAGAGGCGACCCAGCGCATCAGGTCACTGCCAGGGCCGGTTTCCAAGCCCCCGATCATCGCAATGACCGCCAATGCGCTTGTCGGAGATCGCGAGGAGTATCTCGCCGCGGGCATGAACGACTATGTGGCCAAGCCGATCGACCTCAATATCCTCTTGGCGAAAATACGCGCGCACCTGCCCAGGAATGTCGGGGAGGGGACGGCTGAGAGCGCGGACGGCGTACCGTGGAAAACGGAAATGAAGCGGCTATAAGCCGCCCAGTGACGCCGGCGGTTGAAAACGCACGTCGAGCGCCGCGGCGATGCTTTGCGCGGCCCTGAAGGGTGCGGCTCGAAGCGGCAGTGCCAGCGCGGATTGGGCCGCTTTAACGCCCTCCGAGCCGAAGCGCTGGG
>Ga0136634_10000804_pt1 | contig 12728 bp, 10 predicted proteins | sample AntDrymUQ8332106_2_FD_104654 | JGI IMG/M metagenome (GOLD analysis project Ga0136634, IMG submission 104654) | Polar desert sand microbial communities from Dry Valleys, Antarctica - metaG UQ833 (21.06) | ecosystem: Environmental > Terrestrial > Soil > Desert | place: Antarctica: Dry Valley... | reverse complement strand
GTATTCTAATTTCTGTTCAATAAGAGCGCGATTGACGACTGCAGCTTCATCAACCAGTTTGTTGTTCTCTAATGCCTTTCGTATGGCGCACTCAATAATTTCAGGATCTTCCGGCGGAACGAGTATGCCTGTTTTTTCGTGTACAAGCCATTCATCAGCCATGGATGTATTGGATTGAATTGGAAAAGCACCCATCAACATTGCTTCCAGCATGGCATTTGGTACCCCATCACTTTTATTTACGCAGATATTTATGCGGGCCTCGGCATTCAAAGCAAGCATTTCAGCTTGTGATACATCTTTAATGATCACTATTTTTTTTCCTGTATGATAAAGAAATATCTCTGCAGCCGCCTGTGTTATTTCGTTGGAGCTATATAAAAGAATTTCATAATCCTGTAACACATCTATGCATCGCTCCAGGGCTCTCATAGCTACAAGGCATCTTCGCACAATATCCTGGGAACCTTTTAATAATATCTTTTTACGGGCCGAAGGCGGAACAAAATTGTTTTTAGGTATCATGAAGCCTCCGCCAACACTTGGAAAAGTATATACCTTACCGGAAAATCCAAATTGGCGCGCAAGTTGTTCGTCTCTATTTCCTTCGGTTATAAAAATGTTCACCTTTGATAACATTTCCCGGATAATGGGGAGATGGGTTTCCAGCTTACCAAAAAAATGAAGATCGATGCCCCAGTTTGAATGAATCCAAAGAGGAAATTTTCCATTGTAATTGCTTTTTGCGGCACCTACAAGGTATCCGGCGTGTTGTGTTTCGAGAGAATGAATTATATCAGGCCGGATGCGACCGATGAGTTTCCGTAATTGGGATGATCTGTTCTTTTCAATTCCGGTAACTTCCATCATTTTTCTAAAAAGGCTGTTTAAACCCAAATTCCTAAACCAGCTCAGGAGAGGGTATGATAGTGGTTTGAAAGCGAATGAATTTTTTCGCGGCAGGTTATAAAACTGCTCGTGAAAAGTAAGTGTACCGAGATTATTATGGGGAATGGTGCCCTGAATCGAAGAAAACAGGTGTATATCCCAATTTGATTTCTCAAGATTTGAAATCCATCGGGCAGTATGAAGGCTAAACGGAAATGCGACAAAAAGAATTTTAAGTTTCCGATTTGGCATGAAAGATGAATTTACTTAATCGTTTAAAAGCATTCAAAAACTTATAAGCAAAAAAGTTTATTAAAATTCCCGGATCATGAAAAGGTAAAAAAAAATCTTTTTTTAGCATCCCCATTAAAGTAAACACACTTCTCCAATTCCTTATAACATCGTCTTTTTGTTTTTGAAATACATCTTTTGAAATTAATTGATTCGTTTTCAAATAATGCAGGATCATTATTCTCTCTTTCAGAAATTGCTTAAAACGATAATTAGTGGATGGGTTGAACCGGGTTGTATTGGAATGCGATCTAAAAAAATTCAACGGTTGTTTAATAAAGGCCATGTTGCCGGTTTCCAATACTTTTATCCAAAACATCCAATCCCCGCAAAATCTGTAACCAAGTACTTCGTTGAAAAAAATTTTTCTGAAAACTACAGCGCTTGCGTTGGGTATAGTATTTTTTTTTGAAAGAGCTTCTTTAATTTCTTCGCAACCATTTTTTATATACGAACAGCCCCATTTACTCACGGATATATCATCTGTCCAGAATGAAAGATCTTCATGTATTACCAGGTTATTTTCATCTACAATTTTTGAATCGGTGTATACGAGGGTCAGTTGATGTTGCCTGGTGAATTCATTCATGCAATGCTCCAAAAAACGCCTGCCGGCAAAATCATCCGATTCCGCAAGCCAAATATATTGGCCGTTTGCAAGGGAAACTCCTTTATTCCATTGGATAAATGTTGAGCCGCTATTCTTATTATTATAAACTATTTTACTGACCTTATCATGATGTCGGTACTGTTCAATAATATCTCCACTACTGTCGGTCGAACAATCATCAAGAAGAATTAACTCAAAGTCCCGATAACTCTGGTCTAAAATTGAATCTATTCGCTGTTTTAAAAACTCTGCATGATTATAATTTGGAACTATAACAGATACTGTTGCCATTAATGTGGAATAGCCTTAGCAGTTAAACTTTCATAGTTTTTGCATGTAAGTTCAAGATAATAGCGGTTTCTTAGTTCACTTACAATATGTTGACTGAATTTATTATTAATAAGCTCATATGCATTGCTAATGATTTCCCTTGCCTTTGAACGATCTGAAAATAAGAGTTTTATCGAGGCTGCGAATGCTTGTGCCGAGTCGGCGATCACTAATTCATTTTGATTTGCATCGCCAATTCCAACAGCAGATATGGAGGTGGCTACTACGGGTGAACATTTTGCCATTGCCAACAGTATTTTTGTGCGAATACCACCCCCGCCAATCCGGATCGGTACAATCGATACACTATTTTTTAAATAGGGATCCAAATCTTCTACAAACCCGATAAACACCACGCTTTTATCCATTGCCGAAAGCCGCTCTTTTGTTTTATCTGTCCATGAGCCAGTAATCAATAATTTCCTAAATGGCCTGTTTTCAAAAAGAGGAATAATATCAGAAAGAAACCATTCTAGCGCATCTACATTTGGATAGTGATTTTCACCGCCCATGAAAATCAGATTTTCGGAAACATACTCTCCAAAATCAGGTTTTTTAATATCCCTGTCAAGAATACCATACGGTGAATTATACACCATTACATCTGGGAGATTTTCCTGGACCCGCTTTCTGTCTGATTCGTTCAACACAAAAACGGCATCATATTTGGCCATATAGGAATATTCCAGGAACTCGGTATTCTTTACTACATATTCCAAGTATCCCCGGTGGATATCGTTTGAAATGCCATAATCATATAAAACATCGCTCTTGTTCTCAATTTGAACAAAAACTTTTTTTGAATTAACAGGTAAAAAGTTGACCAAGTTAAGCATCCAGGTTAGTTCAGTTTGAATGATGTCAAATTGGGTATTTGAAAGAATGCTTTCGAGCTTTTGAATAAAACTTACATGATGAGGATAAAATGGTGTGGTTCTGTTTACTTGATACCAATTGTAAACATTTTCGGGAGCAGGTACTTGACGAGCCTGGAATAGATTTATAAAAGCTTTCAAGAATTTTTTGGCAATTGAGATGAACTTTGTCTTATTGGAAGGCATCACTTGTCGCTGAAACAAATCAACATGTGAAATACTAACTTCGGGCCAGTAAGATTGCAATTGTTCAATATAATTTTTATCGCCTTCACTATCGGCCATAAGTAAAAGATGAATATTATGATAACGTCTTAAATAATCAATAAATCCATATACACAAAGCTTCCCGCCATCATTTGGCGGAAACGGCATTAGACCCGGAATAACCAAAATTGTTAATCTCCGGTTATTGTCTGTATTTAAAAGCATGCTTATTGTTTATATTCCAACATCATTTTGGCAAGACTTTCAATATCAACGCGCGGCTTCCAGCCAAGTGCAAAAAGGGTTGAAGGATCTGAGACTAATTTTTTGTATTCAGCAATATATCCTGGCTTAATTCTTATGTATTCCTTCCAATTAAGCTTGTAGTGTCTAAAACATAATTCCAGCCAATCAGAAATCGCATATGCTTTTCCAGATCCTATAACAGTTTCAAAGATCTGGTCATTATTAACAAGGTTCAAAATCGCATCAACACTATCTCCTGCAAAAGTGAATTCTTTACGGACATCAATGTCTCCAAGTTCAATTATTTCTTTAGCTCCAGATGCTATCCGCTTAACAGTTTGTACTATTTTCTGATTAATATGCCTTTCGGATCGTAATGGGCTGTCATGATTAAAAAAGTAGCCCATATATGCCTGAACACCAATTCTCCTGTAATATCTCGCGGCATATACTGAACTTATACGGGCAACAGAATATACATCCCTGGCCTCAAATGCATCATATTCTGAAATTGGCTTTTCATTATTTACGAACTGGAGACCGCTGCCCGATAAAAAAACTTTTGTTTTTCTCGAATGCCTATACACAGATTCCAGAATATTTAAGGAACCTGTTGAAATTGTATGATGATTTTCATACAGGACATCATGATTAGTGGTAGAATTGGCAGCTAAATGAAAGATATAATCTGGACGGTATTTCTGCACCAGTTCATTTACCACTAAAGGATCTGCTACATCGCCTATGATATAATTCTCATTTTTCCGGGAAACACCCAGCACAGTGCCCTGCAAAGATTCAATTTTGAGTTTTAAATAATAGCCATCCTGCCCAGTAATCCCGAATATTAATGCCTTTTTATTTTGCATCAGTTTCATAGAACCAATCCTGTTTTACGAATATTGTATTAATGTATGTATCAGCATACATAAAATAACCTTTGGAAATCATAAAATGTGCGATGTCGGTATTCTTGGGCTTAATATGATTTTCGCTATATATACAGGTTTCAACGCAAATTACTGGTATAGGAAATGAGGTGAAATCAAGTGTTTTTAGGACTTCCAGGTCTAATCCTTCAATATCAATTGAAAGAATATGAGGATAATTTGGAAAGTTTTCTCTCAATATTGAGTTGATAGATTTAATTTGAACTTTTGCGACCTTTTCGATTTTATGCGTGCCATGCCTTTCTCTGAATTCAGCTTCTTCCTTATTAAAAGTATTCAGGGCAGCATCATTAAATATGTAAAAATCGGCATATGCATCGTCAGAAAATCCTACACCAACATTTAATACTGTATCTTCTTTTCTTACCGCTTTAATATTATCAATAAGTGTTTCATCTGCTTCCACACAAACGCCTCGTGAACCATTTCTGTAAAAGAGATAAGTATTATTATGTGAATCTGGAAGGTATACACCTAGTTCGAGGTACGATGGATGCTTAATATGTTTGCCATAAAACAAAAACTGCATAATCACATCTTCTCCAGCCTGTGCATAAGAATTCTTTACATACTCTAGAGGAGGTTTGATAAAAGTAAAAATTACCTTTTTTATTCCTTTCTTAATTACCTCTATCATCTGTTATACGATTTCGATTTCAGGCAAAGGGAAAATAAATTTTCCTCCTTGTTCTATATATTCCTGTTCCCTATCCAGTATATTACTTTTAAAATGCCATGGCAAAACGAAAAAATAATCCGGCTTCATGGCTTTTGCCTCCTTTTCTGATATAATTGGAATATTGGTTCCGGGCGTAAACGATCCGAATTTTTCCTCATTCACTTCCGCTATAAAGGGTATGTGCTTGCTACTCAGGTTGCAAAATTGCAGCAAAACATTACCCTTGGTACTTGCACCATAGCCAATGATTTTCTTTCCATCTGCCACCAAGGTTTCTATCAGTTCAGTAAGGTTTTTGCGGTGCCTGTACACTCTTTCTTCAAAATCCCTATAAGGCTTAGGCGTATCAAGGCCCATGTCATCTTCCTGTTTAATCATCCAGTTTATAATAGGAGCGCTGGAAATATAAGCAGCCTTTTTTTTACAGGCTGTAACTGCAAAACTTCCACCATTTATGGAATTCATCTGCACATCGACAACACGAAGACCGCAATTCTCGAGAATATTTTTCACTACTTTAAAGCTATAAAATTCCAGGTGCTCATGACAGATAGTATCGTAGCTGTTGGTACGCAGCATACTTGGCATATAGCTTTGCTCAAAATGCCACACCCCATCATCCGCCAGCACCATTTCAATATCCCTAACAAAATCCATTGGGCTTTCCAAATCGTAAAACATCGCAATGGAAGTAATGATCTTCGCCGTGTCATGTGGAAACCTTTCTTTAAACGCAGCCGCAGAAAAAAAGTCAGTTATTAATGAAATATCATTCGTATAAAATTCTTTGAATTTCTTTCCAGTGGGGTCTATCCCTACTTTGCGGTGTTTGCCGCTGTATGCTTTGAGTGAAGTAGCGTCATTGCTTCCGATATCAATCACCAGATCGCTATCTGTCGGTTTCACGAGGCGCTCCAGCATTTTAATTTTTTGGTGTAAATGTTTTACCATGGAAGCATTTAATGCTGAACGGTAACCATAATTATCACCATACATTTCATCTAAGCTGTAAGATTGTTTCATTTGTAAAAGTCCGCTGTCCGGACACCAAACCAAATCAAGGGGTCCCTTGGTAATCTTATCAGTTTTGCTTTTTGGAAATACCCCAGTAAGATATTGCTCCCCCAACGACAAAACTGTGATTAAGTTTGAGCTACCACTAATCCGGCATTTACCTATTTCTGTATACATTGTTTGTACTATTGAATTTTATTCCTGATGTATATCAATGATATTAAAGAGTCATTACTATTTGCCACAGTTTTATTTTGGCAATATCAAAAAATTATGGCCGTTTAAAACTTTCTCGAATTTATATCCAATCCCAGCTACAAAATCTACATAGTCCTGGAACTTCATGTTATACTTATCCTCAAAATGATACTCGTATTCAAATAGTATCGGCATTCTATTTTCTCTGATAGTATTAACGGCTCCCTGCATTGCTTGCAAATCACCGCCCTGGATATCAATTTTCATAAAACTGATAGGCCCCGCAATATTCAGGCTGTCAATTGTAAGAGATTGAACTTCTCTTCCGGTACTTGCAGTGTAGTCAACACCGTAAGACCCATAAGTTCCAAAATTTTCAAAATCCTGTTCAGGAAATATTAAAGTTTCCCCGTTAACATTATGAATCGCTCCAAAATGGGGGATAATTATATTCTCTTTACTATTGGCTGCGATATTCTTAGTGAAAATTTTGTATACCCAGTCATCCCCGTCAAATGAATGTACCTTTCCATTCTTTCCAACCAAATCGGCAAACAAAATGCTCATTTGGCCAAAATTGGATCCAACATCCAAAACGGTGGTTCCTGGTTGAATAAAGCGAGCCGCAAGATCAATAACTTCTTTTTCAAATATTCCGTTGTTAATTATTGTGTTAGCAACTATATCGTTTTTGGCATCGGTGGGAAGATAATAATTGCCGGTTTTTGTATTGTAAAAACTAAGCCTTCCTGTTTTCACACTTTTTTCAATGACCGGGTGTTTGTATTTGATAATATCAAATCCAAGGGAATGAGCTACTCCTCGTACTAATTTTTTTATCATGCTTTAATTGTCAATTTTTTGGACATTATAGTCGACAAACACCACTCCATAGTCTGCGCCCTGATACCTGGAAAAATCAGAACCTGTTTCCAGGATTTTAAAAGCTGCAATATCATCCTGAAGATCATATAAAAGTAATCCGGGATGATTTATGCACATCACCCATGAATAATGCCCAGGTGTCAAAAATTTAGTAGGCACCTTTATGTTCAGTTTAATAACCGGTTCTCCATTAAAATGATTAACAAGTTTTTCATGAATGGTGAAAACGGCTCTTTTATGTTTATCAATTAATCTCATTGCTAATTCAAGGCTATCTGAAAACTTTGGTAAATATAATTCAGCTCTTATCGAAATTTCTTCATCAAACCGGTATTCAGATCGTATGTCCGCTGTATCATCAGTCATGTAAATCTTTATGAACTGGTTAGTTTCTTTTTCGACTATATTCTTTTCAATTTTATGTCCTGTTGTATTGTTTTTATTAACATAATAATCCACCACATTCTTAATTTGGTTGTCAACAACGAGTTTTCCGTCCTTCAACAAAATACCTCTCTGGCATAACTGCATAATTGCGCCCATATTATGACTCACAAATAATACAGTACGGCCCTTCTCACTTACATCTTTCATTTTACCAAGACATTTATTCTGGAATTCCATGTCACCAACGGCAAGCACTTCATCGACAATAAGAATTTCGGGTTCCAGGTGTGCAGCCACTGCAAAAGCCAGTCGCACATACATCCCGCTGCTGTAGCGCTTTACCGGCGTATCTATATATCTTTCAACGCCGGCAAAATCTACTATTTCATCGAATTTATTCCGTATCTCTCTTTTTGTCATCCCAAGAATAGCGCCATTCAAAAAAATATTTTCTCTGCCTGTTAATTCCGGGTGAAACCCAGTACCCACTTCTAATAGGCTGGCAACGCGACCTTTTATTTTTACCTGGCCCGTGGTAGGTATTGTAGTTCGGCTCAATATCTTCAGCAAAGTACTTTTCCCCGCGCCATTCCTTCCGATAATACCCAAAACCTCTCCAAGCTTCACCTTGAAATTGACATCATGCAAGGCCCAAACATATTCACCAGAAGAACTTGTCGTACGTTCATTCACCTCCCCTATTTTTAAATAAGGGTCTTCTTTGCCGCGCAAGCGGTACCACAAGCGGTTAACATCATGCGCTAACGATCCTGTTCCTATTTGGCCTAATCGGTATTGTTTCGAAAGGTCGTTTACCTGTATAACTGTGTCACTCATTCCTAAGTTTATTACACTGTATCCATGAAGTCTTTCTCGACTTTATTAAAGATTAACGCACCGAATAAAATGCTCACTACCATGAAAACAAAACTGTATAAAAGCCCTCCGGCTTTGACGGTAGCTTCTCCGAACACGCAATAGCGGAAGGCTTCCGTAATCGGTGTAAGCGGATTAATGTTGATCAGCCATTTATATTTTGTCCCTTCAAGGAAGGATAAAGGATAAGCAATCGGCGTAATGTACATACCAAGTTGCACCGCGAATGTAAGCAGCAGAGCCAAGTCCCGATACCTGGTAGTAAGGGAAGAAATGATAATGCCGAGACCTAATCCGATACCGGCCATCACAATAACAAGAAAAGGGATAAAAAACCAATAAAAACTTAAACTAATAGGTACTCCTTTAAAGGCGTATACAATCATAAAAACCAGGAGCAAGCCAAACTGAATACCGAAACGGATAATGTTAGAAATGACTACGGATAATGGTATTACCAACCTGGGGAAATAGACTTTTCCAAAAATAGCGGCATTGGCAACGAAAGTAGTTGAAGTGCTTGTAAGACACGCTGCAAAATAATTCCAGATCGTTATACCAGACATATAGAAAAGAATAGGCTCAATACCATCAGTACCCAGTTTTGCAACTCGTCCAAATAAAAAAAGGAATATAATGGAGGTGAGAAGCGGTTGTATAACGTGCCAAACCGGACCTAGGATCGTTTGCTTATATTGGGCCACAAAATCACGCCGAACGAATAACCACATCAGGTCTCGATACCGCCAAACCTCTTTTAAGTTGAGATTAAAGAAACCGGTTTTTGGTTCCAGGATAATGTCCCAATCTTCAGGCAGCCTTGCTTTAGTTTTGTTCATTGCATCAGAAGGAATTGTTTCATGACCTATTACCTGAAAGCCTTTTCGCTGCACGTAGTATTTTATTATTTCGGAGGTTATTGTAATTTGGAGTCTAGATTTATTTTTCAGGAAAAATTATCGTGTGTGCGTCAAAAAAAATTTAGATTCCACTTTCTCACACTTTGAACGCAGGTACATTCCAAAAGATAATTTTGCAATCCTGGCATTATTTGCTGTCTTTATTTGGCTTGCCGAACAATTTTCGCCAGCGGCTCTGAGTATTCCCGGAGTTGTCGAAATATCCACTTTCATCACCTTTTACACCGTATCCATAACCATATCCATAGCCGTAGCCTCCATAGCCATAATAGCCTCCATAGCCCCCTTTTACCACAATGTCATTAATAATGATAGACAAGTGTGGAAGTTTGCCCTGCCGATAATTATCCTGGATCAATTGAATTTGCTTTTTGAGTGTGAAATGATGACGCACAATAAATATAGAGGCATCGGCATGCTGACCAAGGGTAATCCCGTCACTGACCAGGCCCACTGGAGCAGTATCAATAATCACAGTATCAAATTGCGAACGGAGCCTGTTGAAAAGGTCCCCTACCTTTTCATTCAATAGTAATTCGGCAGGGTTTGGGGGAACGGGTCCGCAAGGAATTACATATAAATTATCAACTTCAGGCACCAGGTAAATAATGTCCTGCAGGTTTACATTCCCCACAAGGTAATTTGTAATACCCTTTCGCTCATTCATGCCAAGACCTTTCATGATTTTAGGTTTCCGGATATCAAACTCCAGTATCACCGTTCGTTTTCCTGAAAGGGCGATTACAGCACCAAGATTGGTGCTAATGAAAGATTTGCCTTCGCCGCTAAAGGATGAGGTAACAAGTATAACCGGCTTCTCCACCTTAGGAAGTATATATTGAAGATTGGAGCGTACAATGCGGAATTGTTCTGCCATGAATTTCCGGTTGTTCTTCGTTACAACCAGTGTTGATGAATTTTCGGCATGCCCTATCTCACCTAGAATCGGCGCATCGGTGTTATGTTGTATATCCGCTTTTGAATTTACCTTATCATTGAGCACTTCTTTTAGAGCAACAATGCCGGCCGGTATACCGAGGCCAATAACCAATGCCATCAGGTAAAGGGAGCTACGGTTAGGGCTTACCAGGCCCCCCGCCATGGCAGGCTCTATAACTTTTATATTTGAAATGGTTGAGGCCGAACCGATGGCAGTTTCAAGTTTTTTTTGCAGAAGATAGGAATACAGTTCCTGTAATATATTCTGTTGTCTCTTCACTTCAAGCATCTGCTTTTCTTTGGCAGGCAGCGAACCAATACGTTCATCCGCCGCACGGATCTTATTTCGAACGTCGTCATAAGTTAACTGGTAGGTTTGCCTTACATTACGCAGATTTATGATCATATCACCACGCAATTTTTCAATAGCCGTTTCCATGTTCAAAATCAAAGGATTTCCTGAGGGCATTGATTTTAAGGCCGTTTCACGTTCCAACTGCAATTTGTTATACTCAGTAATTTGCTGCAGCAATATAGGCTCATCCGTGCCTAACATCGAGGGAACAATTTTATAGGGATCACTTTTATCGGAAAGAATATTAATCAGCAGATTAATCACCCGTAGCTTCACAGCCTGCTCAGCAAGCCGTTCATCATTTGAGTTTAATTGAGCAAGATAAAGGCTTGCCTGTTGTTCAGTGTTAACAATCCGGTTAACCTCCTGAAACCGCTGAAGATTTCCCTCCACTCCGCTCAAGCCTAATTTTACTGTATCTAATTGCTGGGTTATAAAGGCCAAAGCATTGGCGGCTATCTGCCGTTTGTCTTCAAGACTGTTCTGCTGGTATTCGTACATGAACTTATTTACTATGTCTACCCCCACGCGGATATTTTCAGTGTTGTAGGAGATCCCCAGCACGTTTGTTAAATCGTTTACAGGCGCTACATTGATGGCCGCGCTTAAACCCGCAGCCATCGGTTCAAGAGCCTGATACCCGATAATAAATTGATTGCTGCCAAATACTCGCAGGTCTCTGTTATTTTTCAATATGCGCAATTTTGCACTTCCAATTGCGATTACCTCTCCGTAGAGATATTGCTTTGTTTCTTCATTCAAAAGATAGGCATTCTCCTCCACGGTAATCATCATAGAAAAACCGTTGAGTGAATCATTCAACTGAATAATATCAATAAAAAAAGGCGCTTCCAAAGGATGCACAATACTGTTTCTGATCTTTCCTTTGTTAACAATACTGGTTTGAAGCCCAAGATCTTTAATAACACGGCCGGCAATAGAGCGTGATTTGAGTATTTCTATTTCATCGTTAATTTTGGTAGAGCCTTGCATCATGAAAATATCATCGAATTTCTCACCACCTGCCGAAGCCCCGCGTCCACTAACCAGTAATTTTCCGGCAATATTATATATGGGTATAGAATAGTGAAGTTTGATATAAGCCAGAATCATCATAATAGAAACAGAAATGACAAGCCAAGGGAGATAACGGACATATTTATATATCAGTTCTCGCGGGGTAACTTTTGGTTTATTTTGGAATGTAGAAGAAACCGTTTCTGGCATATATATATAAAAGTTATCTTCTGAAAAACACACTATATACAAGAGCAAGGATAGACACAACACTTGTCGCTAAAGATATATTACGATAGGTTTGCTCATTGGTAGCTGATTTCAATTTGGTAGGGTCTACTACAATCATATCATTTTGCTGCAAATAATAATAGGGAGAATTGAACACATAAGGATCTGTAAGATTAAGCCTGGAAAAACTGCGTTTACCATTTACTTCCCGAACAACAAGAATGTTGTCGCGTTTGGCAAACATATTGAGATCCCCGGCCTCGCCAATGGCGTCAAATACACTCACTTTATCTGTGGCAAAAGTTTTTATACCCGGGCTGTTAACATCTCCAATTACAGTTACTTTAAAATTTAAAAACCGCACTTCAACAAAAGGATTTTTGAGAAGGTTTCTTTGTGCATACTGTTGTGTGAGGAAATTGCTTAATTGTTTTTTTGTTTGCCCTTCAACCATAACGGGCCCTATTTCATACAGTCTGATGTTTCCATCTTCTCCAACCAGGTATCCGCCACCACTTCTAGGACCCCGGGGATCGTCGGACCCAATGGAGGCAGATACACCTCCTCCTTGGTTATAAAGAGAACTGGCTTCCAGATTATCGCTGTACACTGTAATGCTTATCAAATCTCCTTTTTGAATTACCGGCTCTGTAAAATGAATGGTAGCTAAAGCGGCAGTATCAATATTACCCTGAAGGTATTGCAGTTGCTTTAAATTTCCGCATGATGCGGCAAGCATTGATATCGCTATGATGAATCCGATTCGGTAATGGAGGGCCTGGTTGCAATAACTCATTCTATTACTTTTCAATCAACTTAATTTTTGATTT